>ENA-USZI01001935-USZI01001935.1-human-gut-metagenome-genome-assembly--contig:-NODE-1935-length-12926-cov-3.987625_pt1 | contig 12926 bp, 11 predicted proteins | sample MGYA00250042_ERZ773532 | MGnify/ENA primary metagenome ERZ773532 (study PRJEB29103, sample SAMN06112036) | human gut metagenome | biome: human gut; feature: ankylosing spondylitis patient; material... | reverse complement strand
TGTATTCTATCCGCTTTCCAAGAACTGTTGCGATAATCATCTTGATATCAGCCACGAAACTGTAAAGAAGCAACTGTTCGTGATCTTCTTACCATGTGCCTTGGACAGGAGAAGGGCAGTCTGATGGGAGAACAACGACCTTTATATGAAGAAGATAACTGGGTAAAAATGTCTCTGGCTATTCCCTTTAAGTATAAGCCGGGTACGCATTTTGTGTATAATAACGTTGGTCCCTATCTGGCAGGCATTCTTGTACAGAGACGCTCTGGCTGCGATCTTGTTTCTTACCTTACACCCAGACTTTTTTCCAAACTTGGAATAAAACGTCCTACATGGGAGACTGATCCACTTGGAAACAGTTTTGGAGCCGGCGGATTATTTCTGACCCTTTCTGAACTTCACAAATTTGGACTGTTTTATCTTAACAAAGGCAAGTGGAATGGAAAACAGATACTGTCTGAGAAATGGATAGAAGAAAGTACAAAGGCAGCTGATGTTGGATACTATGGTTATCTTTTCTGGCGTGGTGAATATAATTCTTTCCGGGCGGATGGAAAATACTCCCAGATATCTATGATCCTTCCGAAAAAAAACGCAGTCGTTTCGTTTGTTTCAGAATGTCGCAGGGGAGACGAACTTCTGAAGACAGTTTATGAGCTTGTCTGCGCAAAACTGTAATATCTTTTCTCCGCGGAAAACCAGACTCCTCAACATCCTAAACAACTTTTTTCCAGGTATGCAAAAAAACACTTTCCTTTTCTGAAAAAAAGCAATATAATGCTTCACGCAAGAAGATGGTTCTGCCGGCAAAATAAATCCGACCAGAAGAAAAGGTTATCGCTGACACCATCTATTCTGTTTTGCAAAATCTGGCATATTACAGAGAAATAAGAAATGAGGAAATATAGTGAAAAGAATATGTATAGCAATTTCATCAAACGATAAAGACACCACCATGCATCTGGAGATCTATGCACCGGAATATAAGGGCGATCTCAAAGGCCTGATCCAGATCTGCCATGGAATGACAGAATATATGGGAAGATATGTGGAATTTGCAAAGTATTTTACCAGCCGCGGATACATTGTCTTTGGTAATGACATCATCAGCCACGGACACAGCACCACACCAAGATCATCCTGTTTGTACATTAATGACTGGAACGACACAGTTAAAGATATGGTATCAGCAAGGGAATATGTTGTCCGGAAATACCCAAACCTGCCTATCTATCTTTTGGGATTTTCTCTGGGTTCCTTCATTGTAAGGACAAACGCTGATCTGACTCCCTACAAAAAAGAAATCCTGATCGGTACCGGTGCGCAGTCCGCTTTCCTGATGAGGATAATGAGAACCTGGATCGGGAAAAAATATACCGGAAAGATGTCCTGTGCTTCTGATAAGATCTATGATCTGATGTTCGGTACATATGGCAAAAAATTCAAAGGCAGACCGGCCAATTACTGGCTCCTGACGGATAATGAAAAGAGAAGGGAGTACGCTGATGACAGTCTTGTTCGTCAGGATGTGTCTCCTGCTTTTTTCTGCGAGTTTTCCAAAGGCATGGAATGTGCCAGCCGAAACCTAAAAAATCCGAATAATACCATTCCAACTTTATTCCTGTATGGAAAAAAAGATCCGGTATCCGGTTTTGGAAAAGGCATCCGAAAGGTATACAAAGCATACAAAGAAAACAACCCGGATACGGAGATCAGAAGCTCTTCCGGAACTCACGATATCCTGCATGACTCCGGATATGAATCGGTGTTTAAGACAATCGCCGATTATTTGAGAAAATAATACTACAATCAGAACCCGATGCTCTACCCTGAAAAGCTGCTCCAGTCGTGCCGGGCTGTCCAGTCGCCCTTCGTACTCCTCTTTATTCTCCGCATGTATGATAAACGGAGCAATATCTGCCTGCAGGCATTGCACAAATGCAATGATGCGGGCTACCTTATAACATGAGAAAAGCATTAAACAAGGAGACTCACGCCAAAACTATGAATCTCCTTGTTTAATAAAGGTTCGAAGTATCCCTCCGGGTATATCTATATCTTATTTTTGATTAATCTCTGCGAATCCAGCAGCATCAATTTTTAATTCTATTTTTTCGCCTTTTTTAAGTTCTTTCCATTGAGAAAAATCCATTTCATATCTTCCTGTTTCGGTCTTGCCCTTCTTTTTCTCATATGTAGCGGTCACAAAATAATGCTCTTCTTCTGCTCCTGTTCTCTGTCCGTCTTTAAGTTTCGGTTCCGGCCAGGAAGGGTTCTGATCATTGCCGGAACTTTTTGCAGTATCGACAACCGTCCATTTGTCTATTTCATAGTAATATTTTGTAGCATACACAGGCTCCTTCCGGTAGACTGGTTTTTCTACATCTTCGGTGCCAGGCATGACATCATGCCAAAAATGATTGCTACGAAGATTCCCAGAATGAGCAGCACCCGCCTCAGCAGTGGCTTTTTCTTTGTTGTATTTTGGGGGATATTTTTCTGGCAGGATTCTTTTTTCTCTTCTTTCTTTCGTTTCTTTTCCTCTTCCTGCTGCCTCATCTCGAAGTAGTTTCTCTCCGAATCTTCTTTTGTGGCACCACAGTTTTTGCAGACATTCAGATCGTCGCTGTTAAGACTGCCGCAAAAGCTGCACTGCCAGTCCGGATTACGGCTGATCTTTTCTGCTTCCTCCTCAGAAACATATTTAATTTCATCCAGCATATAGAATTTTATATTTTCGTCCTGCGGATGCCCACAATCGGGACAGGTTTTTTGGCCGGCTCTAATCCTTTTATTCCCACAAAACGGGCAATCCCAGAGACCTTCGATTATCTTTCCCATACAGACTCTCCTCTTCCTTCCCTCAATAACAATTTCAACAAGTATTTAGATTTCTCTTCAATTTTATAATTTTCTGCAGTTTTTTTATTTGCTCATTTATAGATTACTGTTTCTTTTTCATCTCTGCTACTCTGTCCAGAATCTGTTTCTTTAATTCTTCTACATTATCGGTCTGATATTTTAATCCTGCTGCGGAGATATGTCCTCCACCGCCAAAAGGTTTCAACAGTTCATTAACATTGATCCATTTCCCGTCTGAACGGAAAGAACATCTCCACCCGTTTTCTTCTTCCTCATACATGGTAAAACCAAGTTCAATATCGTCGCAATCGCGCAGGATCGTGCTGATACAGTGGATGTCTTCGTATGTGATATCTTTTTCGGCAATTTCCTTCTGTCCCATAATGACATAAGCAACCCGGCCATCCATCGCACGTACTGCCCCATGAAGAATATCGGCTCTTTTGTACAGAATGTCCAGGGTATCACTGTGTAAGGTTTTCATAATCCTGCCATGGTCAACTCCCATAGCCATCAGATCAGCTACTGCCTGAAAAATACCCTGGTTTGCCCTTGCCAGTCCTCCGGTATCATGCAGGATGCCAAGGTAAATATAATCTGCGGCATTGGGGTACACTTCTTTTTGGACTGCATTTAGAAGCAGTTCGGGAGAAAGCATATGGTATACATTTTCCGCACATGCCTCAGAAACCTTTGTCCAGTTCACATCTCCGTATCCTTCATTGGAAGCATGATGATCAACAACAATGCTGGCAGCGGCATTTTGGTAATATTCCAATCCGATCATACGCTCCAGAGTTGCATTATCACAGACTATGACACAATATTGTTTTCCGGATATGTCCGGCATCTCAAAAGGAACAAATGTCTTATCTTCCACGACCATCTTTTTCGGGCCGCGCTCCAGCGTTTTTGCAAGATATGGAAACACCCTGTATTGTGGATAATTGACATGGATATAGTGCGCAAGGCTCATCACCGATCCGGCAGCATCGCCATCCGGATTTAAGTGTCCCAGAATCACTACAGTGTCCAGATTGTGCGTCTGCATGGTTTCATCAAAAACAGTATCAAAATTAAACTCTGTCATTCCTACCTCCTTCGTATATCACTTCCCTGTTATATTTTAATTTTATCATCTAGCAGATCAGATAGCAAGTTATGGGCACATACAAGCCAAAATTCATTACAGATTGCATTATTTTGCGGAATTGCTATAGAACCAAAAGAGACAAAAGAGACCACTTGTCTCTTTTGGTCTCTTTTCTGTCTCTTTTTAAAAAACTATAGTAATTTCGTAAGATTTCTATAGTTTTTTCAGGGTTTCTGTACTATAATGAAACCCATAAAGAGATTGTCATATCAAAAATAGTAATATAATTTTCTGCTAGAAAATCAGATCATCTCCCATCAAACTGGAAATTCAGGGAAAGTTGTTCTGATATTATTATGAAAAAGATGATCGAAGCCCAGGAAAGACAGATGTCCAGTGGTTCCCAGGGCGGACAGTACTAATCAGATAAAAGCCTCTCAGTTGAGGAACTGAAAAAAACCGATGGTGATGACTGAAAACAGTCAAATCCATCGGTTTTTCTATAAAAGCGAATTAATAAAATCAGATCATCCCTATCAGATGTACGATCAGTGCAGCCACCCAGGCAATCACACACTGCCATACCACAACACCAACAGCCCATTTGCTGCCCATTTCACGTTTGATCGAAGCGATAGCCGCCACACATGGTGTATAGAGCAAACTGAATACCAGCAGGGATGCTGCTGCCAACGGAGTCAGTACAGAGGCAATATTTCCACTGAAAAGTACTTCCAGAGTAGATACCACGCTCTCTTTTGCCATAAATCCGCTGATAAGAGCTGTACAGATTCTCCAGTCTCCCAGTCCGATTGGTTTAAATATAGGTGCCAGGACTCCCGCCACCATTGCCAGAATACTGTCTGCAGAATCTTTTACAAGATTTAAATGCAGATCAAAGCTCTGCAGGAACCAGATTATCATTGATGCAAGCAGGATAATAGAAAACGCTCTCTGCAGGAAATCTTTTGCTTTTTCCCACAAAAGCTGACCTACATTCCTTGCTCCCGGCAGCCGGTAATTGGGAAGTTCCATGACAAACGGTACGGGATCTCCCTTGAAAAGAGTTCTGTTATACAAAAATGCCGCCAGGATTCCCACCAAAATTCCAAACAGGTAAAGACCTGCCATAATAAATCCGCCCTTCTTCGGGAAAAAAGCACTTACAAAGAAAGAATAAATCGGCAGCTTCGCAGTACAGCTCATAAATGGAGTCAGCAAAATCGTCATCTTTCTGTCACGCTCACTTGTAAGTGTACGTGTGGCCATAACAGCCGGAACCGTACATCCGAATCCAATCAGCATTGGCACAATGCTTCTTCCTGAAAGGCCGATCTTACGCAGAAGTTTGTCCATCACAAAAGCAACACGTGCAACGTATCCGCTGTCTTCCATAAGAGACAGAAAGAAAAACAGGGTTACGATAATCGGCAGAAAACTGAGTACACTTCCCACACCTGTAAAAATACCGTCAATGACCAGGCTATGCATGGCACTGTTTACATTTGCTGCTGTCAGTGCTGCTTCTACCAGCGCAGAAACCTTATCAATTCCAATCTCCAGAAGCCCCTGAAGCCACGCTCCGATCACATTAAAGGTAAGATAAAATACCAGTACCATGATTCCGATGAAACAGGGAATCGCGGTATATTTTCCTGTAAGGACTTTATCAATTTTCTCACTTCTGATTCTCTCCTTACTCTCTTTTGGCTTTACAACTGTCTGTTCACACAAACGCTCAATAAAGTCAAAACGCATATCTGCGATCGCAGCGCTTCTGTCAACCTGACGCTCTGTTTCCATCTGCTGTACGATATGCTCCAGCATCTCCGTCTCATTTGTGTCCAGCTTCAGCTTCTCAAGAATCAGCGGATCTCCCTCGATTGCCTTGGTTGCTGCAAAACGGGTAGGAATATCAGCCTGCGCCGCATGATCCTCAATCAGGTGCATGACCGCATGAATACAACGGTGTACTGCACCATCATGGTCACTCTTATCACAGAAATCCTGACGCAGTGGATGTTCCTGATATTTCGCTATATGTAACGCATGGTCAACCAGCTCATCAACCCCTTCATTCTTTGCTGCGGAAATAGGGATTACAGGTACTCCAAGCAGCGATTCCATCTTATTTACATCTATAGAACCCTGATTTCCCAGCACTTCATCCATCATGTTCATTGCAACTACCATAGGAATATCCATCTCCAGAAGCTGCATGGTCAGATACAGGTTTCTCTCAATATTGGTAGCATCCACAATGTTGATGATCGCACTTGGTTTCTCATCCAGGACAAAATTTCTGGAGACAATCTCCTCACTGCTGTAAGGGGACATGGAATAAATTCCCGGAAGGTCTGTGATTTCTGTATCCGGATGGCCTTTAATCGAACCGGTCTTACGATCCACCGTTACTCCTGGAAAGTTTCCCACATGTTGACTGGAACCTGTCAGTTGGTTAAACAATGTAGTTTTTCCACAGTTCTGATTTCCCACCAATGCGTACGTCAGTGTAGTTCCCTCAGGCAGTGGATGTTCATCTTCTCTGGAATGATACTTTCCATCCTCTCCAAGTCCCGGATGTGCCAGGTCGCTTACAGCCTCTATTCCGGCGTGACTTCTGCTTCGCTTCGGGATCTGTTCGATTTCTATCTGCTCTGCTTCCGCAAGTCTTAACGTCAGTTCATATCCATGTACCTGTAATTCCATGGGATCTCCCATGGGTGCAAACTTCACGACTGTGACCTCAGCTCCCGGAATCATACCCATATCCAGGAAATGCTGACGCAGGGCACCCTTGCCGCCAACCGACGTGATCACAGCACTTTTTCCGATTTCCAAATCTTTTAATGTCATTTTCAGTCGCTCACCTTTTGTATTTGTATTTGGTTATCATCGTCATTATTGGCCGATTTTTCTCAATAACCTTATGCAGATAGCTTATACTAACTGATAATTTTTGTCAAGTAGCAGGTATGTCTCAATTTTTTTATAACCGAAAGCACAAAAAACTCAGATGAATTTATGCTATCATCTGAGTTTCTCAATGTCTTAACCTGACAGGTCATTAAACCTGTCTGTGATTACTTCATTACTTATTATTCTGATCATTCTCAAGTAACTGATTTATGTGATTGCCATGAGATTTGAAAATTGTTCTTATTTTTTATATGTCAGATCCACACAGAACCAGTGATATCACCGTTAATTACATAATATGCTTTGTTCTCTTCAGGTTTGATATAAATCTTAATATCTTTGAGATCTTTCTCCTTTTTACCCAGTTCGTCTGTCCAGATTCTTCTGACATTACTTAAAATATTTTTTGTATATACTTCTCTGCCCATGAACTGAATATATACTTCTGCTGTTGCTTCTTTCTTAGTGGTTCTTCTTGTTGTCTTCTTCTCGGCAGCTGTCTCTTCAGCCGGTTTCTCAGCTGTCTTAGCAGGAGCCTTCTTTGTAGTTCTTTTCGTTGTTTTTGTTGGTTTTGCAGCAGTCTTTGTTGTTTTAGCTGTCTCTTTTTTCTCGGCTTCTTTCTCTGTTTCTGCCGGTTTCTTTTCTACAGTGTCTGCTGCTTTAGCTGTTTCTTTCTTCTCGGTTTCTTTCTCTGCTTCTGCTGATTTCTTTTCTGCAGTCTTTCTTGTTCTTCTTGCTGCCGGTTTCTTTGCTGTTGTTTCTTTCTTTACAGTCTCTGTTTCAGCAGTTTCTTTCTTGTTTGCTTCTTTATTTACAGCTACTTCTTCAGCAGTTGTCTTTGCAGGAGCCTCTTTAACTTCGGTTGTCTTCGCAGTGGATGTGTTGAGATCTGCTGTAGTTGCTTTTGTTGCCATATGATTAGCCTCCTTACAAGGTATAAGTATTCGTAACTGCTCAGTTTTGTACAGTTACAGGTATTCTTATGTTACCGAAAATATGATAAACAGTAACATTCTTTTATGAAAATAGAATACTACGAATCTTCTGCTTTTGCAATGTTTTTCTGTTTTTATAATTTAGGCATCTTATGAACAGTAACATGAACAGTATTATTTTTTACTCTGTATCCGTCATTTTCTATAGTCCTAGATTCTGCAGATCTTCCTTCATATATGCCGAGAGTCTCCTCTGAAGTTCCTCATTCTGCGGAAGGCTTAAATCCGCATCAAGGGACAGAATCTCCGAAGCCGTTTCACTAGCAGCTTTCAGGATATCCGCATCCTGATAGATGTCCCCCAGTTTAAATTCCAGCAGACCACTCTGGCGGATTCCAAAAAGATCACCAGGACCGCGAAGCTTCAGATCCTCTCCTGCAATATAAAATCCATCATTGGATTTGTTCAGGATCTGCAGACGTTTAGAAATTTCCTTTGCACCATTTCCCTGCATAAAAATGCAATATGACTGATATTCCCCTCTACCGACACGCCCGCGAAGCTGATGAAGCTGTGCCAGCCCGAAACGCTCGGCATTCTCCACCATCATCACTGTAGCATTAGGCACATTCACTCCTACCTCAACTACAGTAGTAGATACCAGGATCTGAATTTCCCCTGCGGCAAAAGCCTCCATGATCACATTCTTCTCTTTCGCTTTCATCTTTCCATGAAGAGAAGCAATCTTTATATCTGGCGAAAAAACATTGCGAAGCTTCAGGGTATAATCCAGCACATTTTCCCCATCCATCCCTTCGCTCTCCTCCACCATTGGACAGATCACATAAACCTGCCGTCCCTGACGGATCTGCTTCTCCATAAAGGAATAAGCCTTCGGCCTGTAAGAAGTATCCACCACACAATTTTTAATGGGAAGTCTCTGCGCAGGAAGTTCATCAATTACTGAAATATCCAGATCCCCGTATATAATGATCGCCAGCGTCCTTGGAATCGGTGTAGCACTCATCACCAGCACATTAGGCGGGTTTCCCATAGTAGTCAGTGCTTCCCTCTGTTTCACACCAAAACGATGCTGCTCATCTGTAATAACCAGTCCAAGATTATTGTACTGCACTTTTTCCTGAATCAGCGCATGCGTTCCTATCACCAGGTTAGCCTCTTTTGACGCGATCAGCGCATATTTTTCCCTTTTCTCCTTCGCAGTATCTGATCCTGTCAGCAAAACCGGATGCCCAAAATCAATATTCTGTTCCTGCAGCAACTTCTCCATTGCCTGAAAATGCTGCCTTGCAAGAACCTCCGTAGGTGCCATAAGCACTGCCTGATATCCATTCTCCACAGTCATGATCATTGCGAGAAACGCAAGGATCGTCTTACCGCTTCCCACATCTCCCTGCACCAGTCTGGACATCAGGGCCTGGCCGCTTAAATCCCTCTCAATCTCATGCCACACATTCAACTGCGCCTTTGTCAGATCATAGGGCAGACTTTCAATAATCTGCTCTGTCGTCCACACCGGATGCATGGGAAACGCATTCGGTGCTTCCTCCGTCTTCTCTTTCAAAGACTGCACAGCAAGAATAAAAAGAAGAAACTCGTCAAACACCAACCTTCTCCTTACAGCTAACAGCTCCTGCATATTTTTGGGAAAATGAATCGCAGGAATCGCAAAATTCCTGTCTGCCAGGTGGTACCTCTCCTTATACTCATCTGCCAGATACTCTGCCTGAAGCTTCTGCTCATCAAGCACCTGATGGATCAGCTTCACGATCGTCTTATTAGAAAGCCCCGCAGTCAGTCCATAAATCGGCTGAAGACTGTGCAGAATCTCCTCATAAGCCGCAGGCGTAAAAATCTCAGGGTGCTCCATCTGCAGCTTCCCCTGCTTCCTGACGACACGCCCCCGCAGAACAAACCTGCTGCCTTTCCTGACTGCAGAGCGCAGATACGGTGCATTAAACCACGTAACAGAAATTTTCCCCGTAAGATCTGCCACAGTGGTCGTGATCACCTGAAGATTCCGCACCTGATTCACATACACACCCGTTATAACCGCTACAGAAATCGCCACAACAGCTCCCTCTTCCAGAGACCGGATCTCAACAGGCTCCTCATACGCATCATAATTACGTGGATAATAACTCAGAAGAGATTCCATATCCGTAACTCCTATTTTCGCAAATAACTTTTCCGTTTTCTCCCCCACGCCCTTCAAAGTACGCAAAGATGTTGACATATACCACCGATTCCTTTCTACTACAATATAATTATGAATATCCCTTACAGCCAGTAAAAATTATCTATCTTATCCCTGCAAAAAATAACCAAATCAAGCAACCCTCATTCTTCAATCACAATAATCTGCCGACAATAAACTTCCACTATCCAAATCTCAGGCAGGAAAATATTTGTGTCAGGATGCATTTGCAGGTATCTCTTAGATGCCGAAACCGCATCCTGACACAAATATTTTCCTGCCGGCCCCTTTTATAACACGAAAACGGATATACCCACCCTCAACAATGGCCTATACCCGTTTTCATCACATGAACTATTCGTTTATCTCTCTCAAAAACTCTATTATCCTACTCTACAGAAATAACATAATAATAAATCGGCTGTCCACCCGCATTCAGTTCCACATCACAATCCGGATAAGCCTCCTCCAGAGCCGTTGCCAGCTCCTCAGCTTCAGCCTCCTCAGTATCAGCACCATAATAAATACTAATCACCTCAGACTCATCGTCCACCATCTGGGCAGCTGTCTCCTTGGCAACTTCCATGCGGTCCTTGCCAACAGCCAGGATTCCATGATCACCGATACCCATCATATCACCCTCATGGATCTCCTTATCATCAATCCTTGTATCACGCACAGCATACGTGATCTGTCCGGTCTTCACATGTTCGATTGCCTGAAGCATAGCCTCAGTATTCTCCGCACTGTTCTTCTCGGGCACATAACTGATCATGGCAGTAATTCCCTGCGGAATGGTCTTAGTCGGCACAACCACGATCTCTTTATCCTCAGTAAGATCCCTTGCCTGGTTTGCAGCAAGAACAATATTCTTATTGTTCGGGAAAATATAAATAGTCTTTGCATTTACTTTTGCAATGGCATTGAGCATATCCTCTGTACTCGGGTTCATCGTCTGACCGCCCTCGATCAGGTAATCCACACCCAGTTCCTTAAAGATCTCTGTCATTCCCTTTCCCACAGATACGGAAATAAAGCCAACTTCCTTCGGCGGCTGTGCTGCTTCTTCTTTTTCTTCCTGTTCTGCCTGCTCTTTCGCCATTTTCTCGGCATCCTTTATAAGCTTCTCCTGATGCTCCTCACGCATATTGTCGATCTTCATACGTGAAAGTGCACCAAAGGTAAGGGCTTTCTCAATAGCCTGTCCAGGATGATTGGTATGAACATGAACCTTCACAATCTCGTCATCTGCAACAAGCACAATAGAATCACCAAGAGACATCAGGAATTTCTTAAATTCATGCTCTGTCTCCTCGGACATCGGCTGGTTCAGAAGAATAATAAACTCTGTACAATAACCAAATTTAATATCAGCCTCTGTCTGTGCATCGATCTTAGTCACAGCAGGACCTTTTGCCTTGTCAAACTGTGTATAATCAATCTCTTTGCCAAGGAAACCATCATATGCACCATGGTATACTTCCAGAAGTCCCTGTCCGCCGGAATCCACTACTCCTGCTTCTTTCAGAACCGGCAGCATCTCCGGTGTCTTTGCCAGAGTTTCCTCCGCATGAGCGATCACGCTCTGGAAAAATGTATCCAGATCCTCTGCTGTCTCCGCAAGCTCTACAGCCTTGGCAGCAGCCTCTCTTGCAACAGTAAGGATTGTTCCTTCCTTCGGTTTCATGACTGCCTTATATGCAGTCTCCACACCTTTCTCCATGGCTGCCGCGATATCAATGGCATCCAGTTCCTTACTGTTCTTAACACTTCTGGTAAAACCACGCAGAAGCTGAGAAAGAATAACACCTGAGTTACCTCTTGCACCGCGCAGAGAACCGGAAGAAATCGCCTTGGCCAGTGACTCCATGTCAGGCTCTCCCAGAGAACCTACTTCTGCTGCTGCTGCCATGATCGTCATTGTCATATTGGTTCCTGTATCTCCATCCGGTACCGGAAATACGTTCAGTTCGTTGATCCATTCTTTTTTAGCTTCCAGATTCTTGGCTCCTGCAAGAAACATCCTGGAAAGTATTCTGGCATCTATGGTTTTGTTATTCACCACAAGTTCCTCCTCTATCCTAATCAATTGCGCGTACGCCTTCTACATAAATATCGATCTTATCGATCTCCATTCCTGTAAAGGCCTCGACTTTATATTTGACATTGCTGACAAGGTTGTCTGCAATTGTACTTATATTCACGCCATATGCCACAATAACATGGAAATTCAGGCGGATTTTATTGTCCTCTGTAATTCTGACGCTGATGCCATGTTTCAGGCTGTTCTTTCCAAGAAGCTTTACCAGTCCGTCCTTCATACTGACTGCAGCCATGCCTACGATACCAAAACATTCTACAGCAACGCTTCCTGCGTAGGTTGCGATTACATCTGTGTCAATTATGATCTGACCTAATCCGGAATCTATACGTCCATTCATATGGTTACCTCCAATGCTCATTATTGTATGTAAGTGTATTATAACCTCTTTTCACAGAAAAAGAAATATAATTTTTGAGTTTTTTCCTTTTTTTGCTTGCTAAAGCACAATTCTTCTGTTACAATGTAATCTGTTGAACACAAGGTTACTGTTCAGACGCTATGCACACAGCACGACAGTAACAATAAAGCGTCAAGGAGGTGCTATCATGGCTAAATGTGCAATCTGTGAGAAAGCTGCTCATTTCGGAAATAATGTAAGTCATTCACATAGAAGATCCAATAAAATGTGGAAATCTAACGTAAAATCCGTTAAAATCAAGACTGCTGAGGGTGGAGCTAGAAAGACATATGTATGTACTTCTTGCTTAAGATCCGGTAAAGTAGAAAGAGCATAATAACACCATTACCCCTGTTGCAACAGGGGTATTTTTTTTGCAAAAAAGACTGTCCCTCTGT
>ENA-USZI01001929-USZI01001929.1-human-gut-metagenome-genome-assembly--contig:-NODE-1929-length-12945-cov-17.065434_pt1 | contig 12945 bp, 12 predicted proteins | sample MGYA00250042_ERZ773532 | MGnify/ENA primary metagenome ERZ773532 (study PRJEB29103, sample SAMN06112036) | human gut metagenome | biome: human gut; feature: ankylosing spondylitis patient; material... | reverse complement strand
CAGACCCGGAAACGGGCTGCATGGAGTTTGATATTGCAAAGGGGCGTTTCTCTTTCCGTCTGACCGCCCCATACAGCAAGGAACGACGGAAAGCCGCCAGCGAAGCGGCAAAAGCTACTGCAAGCAATCTCCGGCGAAGTGTGATATAATTTTTTTGAAAAAGTTTGAGATTTGATGTAGTATTCGCCGCTAAAACCGTAGTATATAGGTGAAGCCAGAAAGGAGGCGGTGCGATTGATAGACGATGAAAAAATCATAGAAATGTTTTTCGAGCGTTCAGAACAGGGCATACGGGAATTGGACATAAAATACGGAAAAGTCTGCCACAATCTTTCCTACCATATCGTAGGGAGCAGACAAGACGCGGAGGAATGTGTAAACGACGCTTATTTAGGCGCATGGAACGCCATTCCCCCGGCGCGGCCTAACCCGCTTCTGTCCTACATAGTGAAAATTGTTCGGAACATTTCACTCAAAATCTATTGGAGAAAGGAAGCTGCAAAACGGAGTAGTCACTATACGATTGCTTTAGAAGAAATCGAAGCCTGTATCGCAGACCAGAAAACCGTTGAAGATGAAATTGAAGCCAGAGAGTTAGCCCGTATTATCGAGGACTTTTTGGACACGCTGACCGTTGAAAATCGCGTTATCTTCATGCGCCGCTATTGGTTTTCCGATAGCTACAAGGATATAGCCGAGCTTGTGGGACTTTCGGAGAAAAATATCTCCGTCCGGCTGACCCGTATCCGCGAGAAGATGAAGCAATACTTAATTGAAAGAGAGGTATTCGTATGAACGCAAAGAAATTCTCCGACGCTATGAGCGAGCTTGATACAAAATATGTTGACGAAGCACTCAACTACAAAAAGAAAATGAAAAAGCCTGTGTGGATAAAGTGGGGAGTTATGGCAGCCTGTCTTTGCCTTATAATTTGTGTAGCTACAATTCCTCGTTTACTTAATGGCTCTAATCCCCCTGTTTCTGGAGATTTGGCTCCTATGGTTTATGTAAATAACAAGTTGTATCAATATGCTGATAGTCAACCCAGTCTTACAGACAAAGAAAGCCAGTTCATTTATTTAGGGGAAATCGAAAGCAAAGTTAGTTCATCACAAGAGCCAAAAGAAAATTTCCAAGCTAATGACGATATTGTAGGCGCTAAAGTATATCAATATGAAAATGATATTGTGATTTTAATTGATGGTAAATATTTCTTATATAGTAATTTGGAAAATGCAGAAAATGAAACAGTTGAATTTGAAGGACAGTTATTTAACAAATCGGACTTATCCGAAGAAACCCTTAAATGGCTTGAGTGGTATAATTCATTACCGCCAGAAAAACAGCTTACTGTCAGTTCAATTCCAGCCGAGCTATATATTGATGACGGTGCCGGAACGGTTGACGCAGACCAAGAAAAATAACTTTGATTGACACCCACAAGGGACAGCCGAGAAAATCGACTGTCCTTTTTCTATGCCGACAGGCAGAAAGGAGCGACCAGCTATGACGAAACCGAGAGAGAAAACCCGCGAGGAATTGACCGCCGAGATTGAGGACAGCAAGAAGAAAATCCAGCAATACGAAAACAGAGAAAAGATTTTGCGGCAAAAGCTGTCCCGCGAGGAACGCCGGGAGAGAAACCACCGCCTTATTGTCCGGGGCGCGGTCTTTGAAAGCATTGTGCCGGAAGCAAAGAACATGACCGACGAGGAAGCCACAGCACTTCTCCGGCTTGCCTTGATGAGTGAACCAGCGCGGGAATATCTGAAAAAACGAGCAGAGGGAGCGACAAGCTGAAAATCCCTTAGGAACTAAGGGCGCACTTATACACCCTTACGGGCGTGTGCGCTCTGCCGAGGGCTTGTCTCCGCACAGGGAGATTTCCCCGCGCTCCGATATGGCGGCTTTGCCGCAACAAGGGGCTGCACCCCTTGCGCCGCTTTGCGGCTATCCCTGCACACCCACAAAAACAGTACACCCGCCGTTGGCGTCTGTACCATTTTTGCGGGTTTTATTATCCTATCCGGGAGGTGATACCCATAGCCATTTACCATTGGAACATCGGCATTGTGAGCCGAGGAAAAGGCAAATCAGCCGTTGCCGCAGCCGCCTACCGAAGCGGCGAAAAGCTGACAAACGAATGGGACGGAATGACCCATGACTACACTCGCAAAGGCGGCGTTGTCCATACAGAAATCATGCTGCCGCCCCACGCCCCGCCCTCTTTCTCTGACCGTTCAACCTTGTGGAACAGCGTGGAGCTTTACGAGAAAGCCGGGAACGCCCAGCTTGCCAGAGAGATTGACGCGGCGCTCCCCATAGAATTATCCAGAGAGGAACAGATCCGGCTTGTCCGGGAATACTGTTCCTCTCAATTTGTTTCCAGAGGAATGTGTGTGGATTTTGTTATCCACGACACCAACAGCGGCAACCCCCATTGTCATATCATGCTGACTATGCGCCCCCTTGACGAGCGCGGCACATGGACAGCGAAATCCAAAAAGGAATAGACCTTGATGAAAACGGCGAGCGTATCCGCTTGCCAAGTGGCAGATACAAGACGCACAAAGTTGACCTTACAGGCTGGAACGACAAGGACAACACCCTCTTGTGGCGCAAGGCGTGGGCTGACTATACCAACGACTTTTTGGAGAGGAACGGAAGCCCGGAGCGTATCGACCACCGCAGCAATGCCGAGCGCGGCATTGACGAGCTGCCCACCGTCCACATGGGCGTGGCGGCTTGCCAGATGGAGAAGAAAGGTATCGCCACCGAGAAAGGCGAACTGAACCGAAATATCCAAAAGGCAAACCGCCTTATCCGTGAAATCCGGGCGCAGATTGGGAAGCTCAAGGAATGGATTGCCGACCTGTTCAAAGCGCGGGAAACCGCCCCGAAGCAGCCGCCGCAATCTCCCAACCTTGCAAATCTGTTGATGAAGTATTTGAGCGTTCAGAGAGAAAAGAGCCGGAAGTATTCGCAGCGTTGGCAACAACAGCACGCAGCCGATGAACTGAAAACCATAGCGGCGGCGGTCAACTATCTCTCCGAGCATGGTATCTCTAATCTTGACGAGCTGGACGCTTCTCTTTCCTCTGTCAGTGATAGAGCCTATTCAATCCGGGAGGGAATGAAAACCGCCGAGCAGCGCATGAAAGAACTGCAAAAACTCATGGAGTACGGCAGAAATTATCAGACCTACAAGCCCATACAGGACGAGTATCGGCAAATCCGCTGGAAAGGAAAACAGGAGAAGTTTGCGGAAGCCCGCCGCGCCGAGCTTACCCTATGGGACGCGGCAAACCGCTATCTCCATGCAAATCTGCCGAAAGGAACAAAGACCTTGCCTATTGCGGAATGGGAACAGGAATATGCTGACCTCAAAACACAGAGGGACAGCGATTATACCAAACTGAAAGAGACCCGCGCCGAGGTTGCCGAGCTTCAAAAAATCCGCAAATGCGTGGATATTGCACTCCGCGCCGACCAACCGGAGCAGAGCCGCGCCAAGCGACACGAACAGGAGCGATAAGGAAAAAAGGACGGGCAAGCCATTTTGCTTGTCCGCCCTAAATGCTTTCTGATAAACTGGAAGTTGTTTATCCAAAATGAAATGGAATAACCATATCAAGTAAAACTGCAAGAACTATACTAATCGTTCCCATTAGCGCAGAACTCCTCAATGTGTCTCTCCTCAAAACAATAAGTCCAATAATAAAGACTATCACTTCCAAAACAGATTTTGCATTAAAATACCAGCATCCATATACAAAGCACATATTGAACAATACTGCCAAAATCAGTGCTGATAGTATAAATGCCAGTTTGCTTTTCCCCTTTGCATACCAACAGACAAAAGCCAATAATGGAGAAACAGCTGTAAATCCAAACCAAATCATCGCATAACTTCTTGGGAAAAATCCTGCAATATAGTTTGAATACAAATAGTAGCTTGCAACCATACCAACAAAGAATACAAAAACATTGATGCTTGCTCTTATTGCAGAATTGCTATAAATAGAAATACACAGTGCAATCAATATCCAGATTGCAAAACGCCCAAGAAAATTACCAATATCTAAGACTCCATTTATTGCCATAAGCACACCTGGAAGTTCAGTTTGACGAAAATCCAGATATTTTGAGAAAGTTCCCAAAGCTATTCCGAGAAACAATATCGCTATGGTATTTATAAGTTTTCTATTATTGGATATTGGATTTTCTGCATTCCTTATATCATTCAAAAAATTTATCATAATTACCCTCACAAATTCCAATTTGTCGATTTCATTATACTCAAAACCTATGAACAATTCAACCACAGAAAGCGAGGTATCAACCATGTACTACACCCAAGAACAGATAGACCGCGCCAACCAAGCCGACCTTGTTTCTTTCCTGCAATCACAGGGCGAGCAGCTTACCCGCGCCGGGAATGAATACCGCTGGAAGCGGCACGACAGCTTGACCGTCCGGGGAAACAAATGGTACAGGCACAGCCAGAGCAAGGGCGGCGCACCCATTGATTTTGTCATGGAGTTTTTCGGCAAGAGCTTCACCGAAGCCGTTGAACTTCTCGCAGGAGAAAAGGGAGCTACACCGCCGCCGGACAGACCAAGCCCCGCGTCCTTTTCTGACTTCCGACTGCCGCCCCGCAGCACCGACAACCGAACAGCGAGGAACTACCTCACAGCTGCCCGCCGCATTGATGAAGATGTGACGGGCTTTTTCTTTGCCAGCGGCGATATTTACGAGGACGCAACCCACCACAACGCCGTATTCGTCGGCAGAGATGAAAGCGGCATACCACGCTACGCCCACCAGCGCGGAACAGCCGGGAGTTTCCGGCTTGATGTGAAAGGCAGCGACAAAGCCTTTAACTTCTGCTACCGGGGCGAGGGCGAAAGATTGTTTGTCTTTGAAGCCCCCGTTGACCTGCTTTCTTTCCTCTGCCTGTTCAAAAAGGATTGGCAGAAGCAAAGCTACCTGTCATTGGGCGGCGTGGGAGAAAAAGCCCTGCTCCGCTTTCTCTCTGACCGTCCGAACATCAAGACCGTTTATCTCTGCCTTGACAGCGACGAAGCCGGAAACGACGCTTGCAGCCGCCTTGTGAAGCTCATGCCGGAGGGCTACACCGTCCACCGGCTTATCCCTCTTTTCAAGGATTGGAACGAGGTATTGCAGCACCGGGCAGAAATCACAGACGGGAAGTATTTGCGAGAAGCGGTCTACGGCTTGAAAGGGCCGCCGCAGGAAGAAACCGTTGAGATTATCCGCATGAGCGAGGTGGACACGCAGACCGTCGAATGGTTATGGGAGCCGTATATCCCCTTTGGGAAAGTAACCATTGTGCAGGGCAACCCCGGCGAGGGCAAGACCACCTTTGCCCTACGCCTTGCCGCCGCTTGTACCAACCGCAAGCCGTTCCCCCACATGGCAGTGCATGAGCCGTTCAATGTGATTTACCAGACTGCCGAGGACGGTTTGGGCGACACCATCAAGCCCCGCCTTATGGAAGCCGAAGCAGACCTTGACCGCATTCTTGTCATTGACGAGAGCAAGCAGGGGCTTTCCCTGTCCGATGAGCGCATAGAGAGAGCTATCCGACAGACCGGGGCGCGGCTGATTATCCTTGACCCCATACAGGCGTATGTGGGCGAGAAAACCGACATGAACAAGGCCAACGAGATACGCCCCATGTTCCGCCGCCTTGCCGAGATTGCCGAGCGTACCGGGTGCGCCGTTATCCTAATCGGACACCTCAACAAAGCCGCCGGAGGACAGAGCGCCTACCGGGGTTTAGGCTCCATCGACTTCCGCGCCGCAGCAAGGAGCGTCCTGCTGATCGGGCGCGTGAAACGGGAACCGAATGTGCGCGTTATCGTCCATGACAAATCTTCTCTTGCGGCGGAGGGTAAGCCCATAGCCTTTTGCCTTGACCCGGAAACGGGCTTTTCGTGGATAGGCGAGTATGACATTACCGCCGACGAGCTGCTGTCCGGCGCGGGCGGCAACACCGCCACCAAGACCGAACAGGCGGAACGGCTGATACTTGACCTGCTTGCAGACGGGAAAGAGCTTGCCAGCGAGGACATTGTAAAGGCCGCAGCCGAAGCCGGAATATCCGAGAGAACAGTTAAAAATGCCCGCCGCAACCTTGATACCCAGATAGAAGTCATACGCCGGGGAAATCAATGGTACTACCGCAGGAACGAAGCCAAGAGTGCAAAGTAAGAATGCAATCCGCAGATACCTTTGCATTGTTGCATCCTTGCACCCTTACCCGATATGACCGCCTCATGTGCCGACCACATGGGGCTTTATCTTTGAAAGGAGAGCCTATGAACAATGAAACCAGCAAGACCAGCACCCCCGCAGCCGTTTCCCCTCTGACCGCCAAACCCGACCTTGTGAAGAACATCGGCGGCACGACCTTTGACATTCATATCCATTTCAGCGAAACCAGCCGGGAAACCTTTACGGACAAGGTTGTGCGCCTTATCAAGAACGACAGCGGCGATGAAACCGCTTAAAAGCAAGATACTTTTTTCTTGTTCCTTATTGACAAAACCCGAAGGGAACCATTTTGGTGGAGTGCGGAAAAATGCTCCAAAGGGGCGCACCCAAGCTGGGGAAAGACGGAAAGCCTATGAAGGATAAGCACGGCAAGGTCATTTATGAGCCGTACCGAATCAAGGTCCTAAATACCATCAACTTCAAGAAGTCCATGCACTATAACCCTTTCGCCTATATCCATAGCGAAAAGGACATCTTGAAGCTGGTAACAACGCTGATCGCCAATACCAAAGGCGAAGGCAAGGCCGGAGACGATTTCTGGGTAAAAGCAGAAACCTTGTTGTACTGCGCGCTTATTGGCTATATCCATTATGAGGCTCCGGTGGAGGAACAAAACTTCTCCACCCTCATTGAGTTCATCAACGCCATGGAAGTCCGTGAGGATGACGAGGAGTTCAAAAACCCCGTAGACCTGATGTTTGATGCACTGGAATCGGAAAAGCCAAACCACTTCGCAGTGCGGCAGTATAAGAAATATAAGCTGGCAGCCGGAAAAACCGCTAAGTCGATTTTGATTTCCTGCGGTGCGCGTCTGGCCGTATTTGATATTGCGGAGCTGCGCGAGGTTACATCCTACGATGAGTTGGAACTGGATACGCTGGGAGACAGAAAAACGGCTCTGTTCCTCATTATGAGTGATACGGATGACAGTTTTAACTTTCTCATTTCCATGTGCTACACCCAGTTATTCAACCTGCTTTGTGAAAAGGCCGACGATGTGTATGGCGGCAGGCTTCCAGTTCATGTGCGCTGTCTGATTGATGAGTGTGCCAACATCGGGCAGATTCCGAAGCTGGAAAAGCTGGTGGCCACCATCCGAAGCCGTGAAATCTCTGCCTGTCTGGTGTTGCAGGCACAGAGCCAGCTCAAGGCAATTTACAAAGATAATGCCGATACCATCATCGGCAATATGGATACTTCCATCTTCCTGGGTGGCAAAGAGCCAACAACGCTGAAAGAGCTGGCGGCTGTTCTGGGAAAGGAGACCATAGACACTTACAACACCGGAGAGAGCCGGGGACGGGAGACCTCCCACTCGCTTAACTATCAGAAATTGGGAAAAGAGCTGATGAGCCAGGACGAGCTGGCAGTTATGGATGGCGGCAAGTGCATCTTGCAGTTGCGCGGTGTGCGTCCGTTTCTTTCAGACAAGTATGACATTACCAGACACCCTAATTTCAAATACACAGCTGATGCAGACAAGCGAAATACCTTTGATATTGAAGCATTTTTGTCTGCCAGACTAAAACTCAAGCCTGATGAGGTCTGCGATGTATATGAAGTAGACACGGAGGGCGTGTAATACGGTTCCGCTGAGAAAGGAGTGATCGTATCTATTTGCCGCAACTGCCTCTGTTGAGGCCATTGGCGTACAAAGCGGGCAATCATCAACAAAATAATGAAAAAGGAGGACAGCCGGAATCAGGCTCTCATAGATAGAGGGCAGATTGTTCCGGCTTTTGTGCGCTTATGAAACAAACCTAACTAATCATTCAAATGATTCCGGCTAATATTATTTATGGCATTTTTTGAACAGGCAATTACCGTTCTTCAGACTCTCGTTATCGCTCTGGGCGCTGGTCTTGGTATCTGGGGTGTCATCAACCTGTTGGAAGGTTACGGCAACGACAACCCTGGCGCCAAATCTCAGGGCATGAAGCAGCTCATGGCCGGCGCCGGTGTAGCCGTAGTCGGCATGGTTCTTGTACCTCTGCTCTCCGGGCTGTTCTCTGTCTAAGCGTTCCTGCATGAAATCCTTGCCGCTCCCGCAGCTCTGCGGGGGCGGCGGAAAGGAGGTTGACACCGTATGGATTTCTTACTTGAAGCCCTGACGAATTGGCTGAAAGAAATGCTGGTGGGCGGTATTATGAGCAACCTTTCGGGGATGTTTGACAGTGTAAACCAACAGGTCGCGGATATATCCGTACAGGTAGGACAGACCCCACAGGGATGGAATGGCAGTATTTTCAATATGATTGAGAATCTGTCCAACTCCATCATGGTGCCGATTGCAGGTGTGATCCTGGCTATCGTGATGACCGTAGACCTGATCCAGATGATTGCAGACAAGAACAACCTGCATGATGTGGATACCTGGATGATTTTCAAGTGGGTGTTCAAATCAGCTGCCGCCATCCTCATTGTCACAAACACATGGAATATCGTGATGGGCGTCTTTGATATGGCGCAGAGCGTGGTGGCGCAGGCGGCAGGGATTATCAATTCGGATGCGTCCATTGACATTTCCTCAAATCAGCAGGCAATACATGCTCAAACACACGCCAAGTGTGCAATTTCCTCCGCAAAGTTCTTTGTTATAAAGAATGTTTGATTACTTTTGCACCTCGAGATTAACAAGAAAGTAGAAGTATTACATCAATATAAAAATCTAATATTCCTATATAATATGAGTTTAAGAATTATAGTTTTAGCGAAACAGGTCCCGGATACACGAAACGTGGGAAAGGACGCCATGAAGGCGGACGGTACGATCAATCGCGCCGCCTTGCCCGCGATCTTTAACCCGGAAGACCTGAACGCGTTGGAACAAGCGTTACGCTTGAAAGACGCTTACCCCGGGACGACAGTTACGCTGCTGACGATGGGCCCGGGACGTGCCGCCGAAATCATCCGCGAGGGTTTGTATCGTGGTGCTGACGGCGGTTTTTTGTTGACCGACCGTGCGTTTGCCGGAGCCGACACGTTAGCCACATCCTATGCGCTTGCCACGGCTATCAAGAAAATCAACGATTATGATATTATCATCGGTGGTCGCCAAGCGATCGACGGCGATACGGCACAGGTAGGTCCGCAAGTCGCTGAGAAATTAGGACTGACCCAGATCACGTATGCCGAGGAAATCCTAAACGTTGATAAGGAGGCCGGACGTATCACCGTAAAACGTCATATCGACGGGGGTGTCGAGACCGTGGAAGGTCCGCTTCCTATCGTTATCACCGTGAACGGCTCCGCCGCTCCCTGCCGTCCCCGCAACGCGAAGTTGGTACAAAAGTACAAACACGCCATGGGTAAACAGGAACGGGCCGTGCAACCCGCCTGTCACCAGGACGGTACGCCGACTCTTCGCTACCCGGAATTGTACGAGACCCGCCCGTATTTGGATATTCAAGAATGGAGCGTAGCCGACGTGAATGGTGACTTGGTTCAATGCGGCCTTAGCGGTTCGCCGACGAAGGTAAAAGCGATCGAGAATATCGTCTTCCAAGCCAAGGAAAGCAAGACCATCTCCAGCGCCGACCAAGAAGTAGAGGATTTGATTGTCGAACTGTTAGCTAACCACACCATCGGATAAGATTATGAACAACGTATTTGTATATTGTGAGACAGAAGGCACGAACGTTGCCGATGTAAGTCTTGAGCTTCTGACTAAAGGTCGTAAGCTAGCCAATCAATTGGGCTGTGGGCTGGAGGCGATCGTTGCCGGGTCCGGCCTTGAGGGTGTAGAGAAACAAGTATTGCCTTTTGGCGTCGACAAGGTTCATGTGTTCGACGCTCCGGGTCTGTTCCCTTATACGTCACTTCCTCATTCCTCTATCTTGATCAATTTGTTCAAGGAGGAGAAACCGCAGATTTGCTTGATGGGCGCTACGGTGATCGGTCGTGACTTGGGCCCTCGTGTATCCTCGGCCTTGACAAGCGGCTTGACGGCCGATTGTACCTCTTTGGAGATCGGCTCGCACGAGGACAAGAAAGCGGGTATCACCTACGAGAACTTATTATATCAGATCCGTCCGGCGTTCGGTGGTAACATCGTAGCCACGATCATCAACCCGGAACATCGCCCGCAAATGGCGACCGTTCGTGAGGGCGTGATGAAAAAGGAGGTTTTGGACGAGAACTATAAAGGCGAAGTGATCCACCACGACGTAGCGAAGTATGTCCCCGAGACAGACTATGTGGTGAAAGTGATCGACCGTCATGTAGAGAAAGCGAAGCACAACCTGAAAGGCGCTCCGATCGTAGTAGCCGGAGGTTATGGCGTAGGCTCTAAGGAGAACTTTAATTTATTGTTCGATTTGGCGAAAGAGCTTCACGCCGAGGTAGGTGCAAGCCGTGCGGCTGTCGATGCCGGTTTCTGCGACCACGACCGTCAGATCGGTCAGACCGGTGTCACGGTGCGTCCGAAATTGTATATCGCTTGCGGTATCTCCGGGCAGATCCAGCATATCGCCGGCATGCAAGACGCCGGTATCATCATTTCGATCAATAATGATGAGAACGCCCCGATCAACACGATCGCCGATTACGTAATCAATGGTACGGTAGAAGAGGTGATTCCTAAGATGATTAAGTATTACAAAAAGAACAGTAAGTAAGATTATGGCTAATTTCTATACAGATAATCCCAGCTTGAAGCATCATCTTCACCATCCGTTGATGAAGCGTATCGTAGAGCTGAAAGAGCGCGGCTATGCCGACAAGGATACATACGATTATGCTCCGATCGATTTTGAGGACGCAATGGATAGCTACGAGAAAGTATTGGAGATCGTTGGTGAGATTTGCGGGGAAATTATCGCCCCGAACGCTGAGGGCGTAGACCATGAGGGCCCCACGGTAGCGAACGGACGTGTCACGTACGCTTCCGGGACACAGCAAAACCTCGATGCCGTTCGCAAGGCCGGCTTGATGGGTATCGCTATGCCTCGCCGCTACAATGGGTTGAATTTCCCGATCGTCCCTTACATCATGGCCGCCGACTTGGTTTCCCGTGCCGACGCCGGTTTCGAGAACCTTTGGGGTCTACAAGATTGTGCCGAGACCTTATACGAGTTCGGCAACGAGGATCAACGCCAACGTTACATCCCTCGTGTTTGCGACGGAGAGACCATGTCTATGGACTTGACGGAGCCGGACGCAGGTTCCGACCTTCAATCCGTTATGTTGAAAGCTTCTTACAACGAGGCTGACGGTTGCTGGTATCTGAACGGCGTAAAGCGTTTCATCACGAATGGCGACGCTGACATCCATTTGGTATTGGCCCGTTCCGAGGAAGGTACGAAGGATGGACGTGGCCTTTCCATGTTCATCTACGACAAGCGCAATGGTGGCGTGAATGTCCGTCGTATCGAGAACAAAATGGGTATCAAAGGCTCTCCTACTTGCGAGTTGGTATTCAAGAACGCGAAAGCCGAGCTTTGCGGTGATCGTAAGCTAGGTTTGATCAAATATGTAATGGCTTTGATGAACGGTGCCCGTCTGGGTATCATGGCTCAAGCCGTAGGACTTAGCGAGGCTGCCTATCGTGAGGCTTATGCTTACGCCTTGGATCGTAAACAGTTTGGTAAGTCTATCATCGAGTTCCCGGCGATCGCTGAGATTATCGCCTTGATGCGTGCGAAAGCGGATGCTTCCCGTTCTATGTTATACGAGACCGCCCGTTTCGTTGACGTCTACAAAGCGTTGGATGATATATCCAAGGAACGTAAACTGACTCCGGAAGAACGTCAAGAATTCAAGAAGTACAGCAAGCTCGCGGATGCTTTCACCCCGATGGGTAAAGGCATGACTACCGAGTACGCAAACCAGAACGCTTACGACGCTATCCAAGTTCACGGAGGTTCCGGTTTCATGAAGGACTACGCTTGCGAACGTATCTACCGGGATGCCCGCATCACGAATATCTATGAGGGTACCACCCAATTGCAAGTCGTAGCGGCCATCCGCCACGTCACCACGGGTACTTATTTGAACCAGATTCGTGAATACCAAGCGATCGAGTATAAGCCGGAATTAGAGGCTCTGAAGAACAAACTTGCCGCTATGACCGAGAAGTATGAGAAAGTGGTAGCCAAGGTTACGGAGACAAAGGATAACGAATATATTGACTTCCAAGCTCGCCGTATGGTCGAGGCAGCCGCTCATTGCGTATTCGGCTACTTGCTATTGCAAGACGCAAACAAAGATGACAGCTTCCGCCGTTCCGCCGAGGTTTATGTAAACTACGGACAAGCTGAGATTGATAAGATCGAATCCTTCATCAACAACTTCAATCGTGAGGACTTAGTTTATTACAAACAACAGTAAATAGGTTTTCCTAGGATAAAATGAGGCGAGGATCAGTTACAGGTTCTCGCCTTATTTTTTTAACCGCCAAAGTACCCATTGCATACCGCCACGTAAAGACAGATACCAAAGGAAAGCCATCCATAACGCATGATTCCCCATCGATTGATAAAACAAGTAATACATAATAAAGAAAGTGCCCGAGGCCACAAGCATCGAGTAAAGCATCTGGCGTGTGGCCGTGGCACCGATAAAGATACCGTCCCAAAGGAAAGCGGAGAATCCACATAAAGGAATCGCCAACACCCAATAGAAATAATCCCCGGAAGCTTCAATGAC
>ENA-USZI01001911-USZI01001911.1-human-gut-metagenome-genome-assembly--contig:-NODE-1911-length-13014-cov-5.197264_pt1 | contig 13014 bp, 10 predicted proteins | sample MGYA00250042_ERZ773532 | MGnify/ENA primary metagenome ERZ773532 (study PRJEB29103, sample SAMN06112036) | human gut metagenome | biome: human gut; feature: ankylosing spondylitis patient; material... | reverse complement strand
TTTTTTTTTTTTTTTAATGATACGGCGACCACCGAGATCTACACTCTTTCCCTACACGACGCTCTTCCGATCTATCGTAATTCATCTCCACCGATATGAATAACCGGAGAAGGGAATAATGCAATTACTTCCTCCAATACATCTTCCTGAAATTGGATAACACGAGGATCAGCCACATTATAAGCATTGTAATGTACCCCAAAGTTACAAGGCACCTTAATCTGCTTTCCGGTAGTTCCCAACCATGGATAAGAAGCAATAGCAGCACTGGCATGTCCCGGCATCTCTATTTCAGGAACAATCATAATATGGCGTTTGGCAGCATAATCCACTACCTCTTTGATATCATCCTGAGTATAAAAACCACCATGAGGCTTGCCATCAAACACATTGCTGTGGAAATGGTTAATCTCTGAAGAGTCACGGAAAGCACCGACCTCTGTCAATTTCGGATATTTCTTGATTTCAATACGCCATCCCTGATCATCTGTCAAATGCCAATGAAATACGTTCATCTTCAGTTCTGCCATTCTATCCAACAGATTGAGGACAACTTCTTTACCTTTGAAATACCGACCTTCATCCAACATGAAAGCACGCCAGGAAAAAGCCGGATAATCCGTCACCAAAGCTTTTTGAACTGTCAGGCGTCCTTCTCTTTCTTTAATAATCTGGCGCAAAGTCTGCACACCGTTAAACACTCCTTCGGGAGTAGAAGCCTTAATTGTAATCCGGCTTCCGGCAGCTTCCAATACATATCCACCTTTTTTATCAGGTAAAACGGTCGAATCCAATAAAAGAATAACATCTCCTTTGTCTTTCCCTTCCTCCAAAGTGACTTCCACTGCAAAATCATTCTTCAAATAGGAAGCCAGCAACAAAGCCTCATTAGACAATTCATTAGAATAAACAACCATCGGCTTATCCTTCAACTTCACAAAGCCCTGAACATAATTAATCTCTTGCGGCTGAGGAAGCACGGCATACGCTTCTATCGGCGGCTGTTCACAGGAGCTACACACAACAATGCACAACAAAACGACAATAAGTGATTTGAGTTTCATAAGTATTAGAATTAAAATTAGTTTCAATAATAGCTTTTGACTACTTCAACGCTTCTTCAATGGTATTCATCAAATGATTAAACTCCTCTTTTTCATATCCAATAGAAGTATAGATTGCTTCTCCTTCCTTATTAAACAAATACGTACGAGGGATAGATTTTTCTGCAAAAAGTGAAAAAACTTCCCGCTTAGGGTCAGGATACAACGGGAAAGTAAATTTCTTACGCTCATTATAAGCCTTCAGTTGTTCATCCGTATGTTCGCGACCAATCACCAACAATACAAAGTCTTTATTATCTTTATATTTAGGCCAAAGCATCTTTTGTACTTCTGCAAGTTCCAACTGGCATGGGCCGCACCAAGTGGCAAATAAACTGACCAATACCACCTTACCCTTTAAATCGGCAGATGAAACATCTCCATAGACTGATGATTTCAACTGAAAATCCGGTAACTTATCTCCCTTCTTCAATTCCTGTGCATGCATTGCAAAGCTGGCGCATAACAACATCAATAATAATCCTAACTTTTTCATTTTCATAATTCTGAATATTTAATTTACGATATAATGAAGACAAATATATCTGTTTTTCCTATATTTGCCGACTGAAATATCATTTTTTAGCCTATGATGACTTTTATTTCGTGTGCCAAGACAATGACGGATCATTCTAAAGTAGAAGTCCCTACCACCGGCACACCACAATTTCAAGCTGAAGCCATTCAGCACGCACTTGGTATGTCCAGGTTCTCTGCCGAAGAACTAGAACGCCTGTTACGGGTAAACAGTAAAATAGCAGCCGAAAATTATCTCCGGTTTCAAGATTTCTGTTCGGAAGCAAACAAAGCTCTTCCTGCCTTGTTAGCCTATACAGGCATAGTATTCAAACGTATCTGTCCTCAAGACTTTACAGCAGAAGATTTTCAATACGTACAAGATCATCTGCGTATCACTTCCTTTTTATATGGATTACTTCGTCCGCTTGACCTGATAAAGAATTATAGATTGGAAGGAGATGTCAGACTGCCAGAACATGAAGGAATATCTATGTTTGATTATTGGAAACCAATATTGACGGATGAGTTCATCAAATCCATCAAAGCACAAGGAGGCACATTGGTCAACCTTGCCAGCAACGAAATGAAAGACCTTTTCGACTGGAAACGTATAGAACAACAGGTACGCGTAATTACACCCGAATTTCAGGTTTGGAAAAAAGGGAAATTAACGACTGTCGTTATTTATACTAAAATGTGTAGAGGAGAAATGGCACGCTATATCATCAAAAACCGCATTGAAAAGCCTGAAGAGCTAAAAAGCTTCAACTGGGAAGGATTCTGCTTTGATGCAGAACACAGCACTGAATCGCAGTACCTTTTTAGCCTTCTTTCATAAAAAAATATTAAATATTCAAGCTGCACAAACTTTTTTTCAACGCTCATGTTATTTAGTTGAAATTGGGAAGATATACCTAAACAATAATTTAACTAATAGAAATGAGTATGAAAAAATTAATGTTTGCACTGGCAATTGCCAGTATCAGTTCTGCAACGTTCGCGCAGCAGAGCAACAAATCACAAAATGCTATCGTCAGCGAAAGCGTAGATGTTATGGAGGTTCCGGTAGATAAGTACAAAGTAGAAACCAATCGTTTTTTTGATAATTGGTTCTTCTCTGTAGGAGGCGGTGCACAAGTATTATTCGGTGACCAATCCGACCTGGGCAAATTCGGCAAACGTATCGCTCCCGCTCTGAATGTGTCTATTGGCAAATGGTTCACTCCCGGACTAGGATTGCGTCTGCAGTATAGCGGTTTGCAGTCAAAGAGTTTTTCAAGCGAACCTTCTGCATACTCCAAGCCTCATATGCTGAGCGAAGGATACTATCAGGATAAGTTCAACTATATGAACTTACATGGTGATATCTTGTTCAACATCAGCAATATGCTTGCCGGTTATAATCCTGACCGTATATATGATGCCGTCCCATTCGTAGGTTTCGGTTTCGCTCATTCTTATGACAAACCTCACCTTAATTCATTGGCATTCAACTTCGGTTTGATTAATACCTTCCATGTAGCAGATGCATGGGATTTAAACTTGGAGCTTTATGGTATGGGAGCTGAAAACAAGTTTGATGGCAAAACTCTGAACAAAGGATTGGACGTTATGTTGGGGGCATCAGTCGGTGTGACCTATAAGTTTCCGCAAAGAGGTTTCAAACCTGCTCCTGACGTGGATGCAATGATGGCTCTTACAGCATCCCAAATGGATGCTATCAATGCAGCTTTGGCTCAACAAATCGAACAAAACCGTCAGTTGAAGGCTCAACTTGCAAATACTCCTAACGAAGTTGTTACAGAACAAGTTACCGTCAACCAGCTGACTCCGGTTCCGCAGTCTGTATTCTTCCAAATTGGTTCTGCTACTCTGCCTCAAAACAGCACAGTCAACTTGCAACAGATTGCTAACTTAGTAAAAGACAATCCGGGCATCAAACTGAAAGTAACCGGTTATGCCGACAGCGACACAGGTAGTGCATCATGGAATAAACAATTGAGTGAAGACCGTGCAAATACAGTTGCAAACGAATTGGTTAAACTTGGTGTAAACAAGAGTAACATGATTATTAGCGGTATGGGCGGTGTTAATACATTGACTCCTCCGGCATTCAACCGTCGTGTAATTATCGAAGCCCAATAATACTCTGCCTTAAAAAAGGTAAGCCAAAGAGGGTGTGCCAAAACGTGGATGATACTGTCATTTTACTAGTAGGGGCGAGGTTCGCTCGCCCGAAAACAGCTTGCCTTGTGTATTACTCCCAAGGTAGTGACCGTTGGTTCGGGCAGGCAAACCCTGCCCCTACTGTTAACAATTTGACAGACCATTTTACTTTTGGCACCCCTCTTATCTTTTATCACATCTATTTAAAAAGCTTTTCCAGTTCATCCTCCTGAAGTACGGACAATACGGTTTTACCGTCAGGAGTATAATTAGGAGTAGCTACAGCAAACAACCCATCCACCAGGCCATTCATCTCTTCATTCGTCAAAACCTGTCCCGGCACAATAGCCGCAGCTTTGGCCAATGTCAAAGCCAGATTACTCTGTACTTCTTCTTTCACTTTACCTCCCTTCTCCATAGCAGTATGAACCATACTCTGAATCAGTTCCACCGGATTTAAACCTTCAATGCCCGAAGGTATGCCGTTAATGGCATAACTGCCACCTCCCAAATCAGTCAGTTCAAAGCCCAAGTATGACAAATCTTCCATGATTTCCTGCAATACAGGTACTTCCGAAACCGGGAATTGCACAATATCAGGAAATAACATGCCCTGCGATGCTCCCTGTCGACGTGTTATCTGTTCCAGGTATTGATCATAAAGAATGCGAATATGTGCCCGTTGCTGATCGATAATCATCAAACCAGATTTAACGGAAGTAAGAATAAAGCGTCCCTTAAACTGATAATGTTGAGATGATTTCTCTCCCATTGCCGCCTCTTCCGAATGATCATACAAGGTAGGAGTAACCGGTTGCTCCATTGAAGCTGCCGTAAAATAATCCCCATCATCCGGGTAAGACTTCTGTATATGTTGCGCCGACGAATGATGCTCCAAGCCCTCATATAATTGTTCCCAATCACGACTGGGTTTTGAGGAGTAAGAAGAAGGAGGCACAGCAGACGTATTAAAAGGATTGTAATCCGGATTATAAGTTGTTTTCGGCGGCTGTATTCCGGCATAAGGAGAACTCTCGAATGCAGGGATATCCGGCATACCTTCCGTATCAAAATCAATAGAAGGGACAGCATTGAATTTACCTAATGTTTCTTTGACAGCTGCTGCCAATATCTGCCAAATGGCCTGTTCATTTTCAAATTTGATTTCTGTCTTGGTAGGATGAATATTTACGTCAATATTGCCGGGATCCACATCAAAGTAAATAAAATAAGATACTTGCTCACCCACCGGTATCAGATGCTCGTATGCATCCATAATAGCTTTATGGAAATAAGGATGGCGCATATAGCGTCCGTTTACAAAGAAGTATTGACGAGCTCCTTTCTTACGGGCACTTTCCGGCCGGGCAACAAATCCCGAGATACGTACCATGGTAGTATCCACATCAAGTGACAAAAGATCCTGATTTATTTTCTTCCCAAACACACCCATTATACGTTGACGCAACTGAATGGCAGGAAGATTAAACAACTCGGCATCATTATGATACAAAGTAAAAGACACATTGGGATTGACCAACGCAATGCGTTCAAACTCAGTCAATATATTACTCAACTCCGTCTGATTGGATTTTAGGAATTTACGCCGTGCCGGTACATTAAAAAACAGATTTTTCACACAAAAATTGCTACCCTTAGGACATGATATGGCTTCCTGGCTTTCCACCTTAGAACCGGCAATAACCAGTTTGGTGCCCAACTCCTCTCCTTCTACACACGTGCGCAACTCTACTTGTGCCACCGCCGCAATAGAAGCCAAAGCCTCTCCACGGAATCCCATTGTCCGCAAAGCAAATAAATCAGCCGCTTCCCGTATCTTAGAAGTTGCATGGCGTTCAAAAGACAGACGTGCATCAGTTTCGGACATCCCTTTACCATCGTCTATCACTTGAATAGAACTCTTTCCGGCATCCGTTACCAGTACATCTATATGTTGCGCTCCGGCATCAATGGCATTCTCCACCAATTCTTTTATAACAGACGCGGGACGCTGTATCACCTCTCCTGCCGCTATTTGATTAGCAACAGAGTCCGGCAGCAAACGTATGATATCGCTCATAATACAACTACGAATGATTCATTAAAAACTTAATTCTCCGGTCACCAGATAGTGCAGGATAAAAAGTAAAATACCAATAGCTATAAACAAAGCCCCATAAGTCAATGGCTTGCGTCCACTCTCTTTTCTGCGCTTCAAGTGCTTGGTTCCTTCAATAAACTTTCCACGAATGTCTTCGGGGGAAAACTCTTTCGGAGGAAGCATACCCAAGTCACGCTTGGCATTCTCTTCCATCTTCTGCAATTTCTCTTTGCGTTCATCCACATATATGTATTGGTGGTTGAAACGACGAGGTTTTTCCATTTTAAACATTCCCATAGTTATTTCTTCTTTTTATTAAACAAGTCCTGATTTGGCAGAGGCGCGGCACCTCGATTACTCTTCTTTAACTCCTGCCCGGCTTTCTTTCCGCGCCAGTTAAAAATATCCTCTTTGTTGAGCGGACGAATATAGTCAAACCAATTAAAATTTTCCAGTTTCATTTTATCGGGTGGAAGTTGAAGCATCGGATAAAGAGTACCATTTGATTTCGGACTCATGACCATCTTTTTCATTTTCCGGTTTTCCAAATATATATTCAAAAGGCTTGTCTCCGATACATTCATGCCAATCAATGTGCTGTCGCTCTCCATCGGATAATAAACAACACGAACCGAACCGATAACATCTACCTGATGCATCTCTCCATTCTTGAAATATGCCTTGATATCTTTTCCTGTTACCTGATTATAATTAACAGAATCCAATTTTTCGACAGATAGAGTCTGATTGTGAATATGGGCCCAATCAATAGTACTGTCATTCATGTAAATCATAATTTCCTCACCCAACAACTGCTGATTATTATTCCAAAGAATCGGATCATAATACATAGTCAGACAACTGTCTTTAGACGAAAAGACTAGTGAATCACATACTCCCTGCACATCCGTGCGGTACATGCGCACTTTATGATATGCTCTTGTTTCACGGAAGGTGGAATCTGTATTCAGATTGAAAGTATACATCTGCAACGTATCGGCATGCATAAATAAACTATCGCCCTGTGAATAATCTACCGCCACCGCCTTTTGGGTCGCAATGGCATATTTAGTCAGTTCATTGTAATAACAATAGTCACCGGTAAGCATGTTTTTATTAATGGTATCGTTAAACAATACATTGTCAAAAGCTTCTCCATATCCTTTCACACGGTCATAAAACAAACTGTCGCCCGTCAACTGCTTGCCTTCATTGGTTAATACAGAACGATTGAGTAACTCTGCCTGACCAATCTGGGTATTATAGAAACCCAATTCCGAATAAATATGGTTATTATCACTGTCGATATCCGACGGACCTACAATATTGGCAATCTTACTGGCTGTATTATAACGCAAAGTATCCGAAGTCAATGTAAACTTAGGATTTACAAGTTTCACATCATAATTAAAAACCGACTGTTTAGTAGCAGGACTATACTCTCCCCATTCCGAAGTCAACACGTTTTCTTCATCCATCAGCGTACCGCCATCGAAATAATAACCAAGGTTATAAATACGGTCATAGTTCAGACTATCGGTCAGCAATGTAGTATTCTTGTTCTCCATGCGCACATTATTGCGCACTTGGGCTATCTGTGTGTTTCCATCATAAAAAAGATAATCCCCATACAAAAACAGCGTATCTCCCTGCACCATTTTTACATTATCAAAAGCCTCCAGCGAATTGGTCTTTTCATAAAAGCAGGCACTGTCACAATACATATAAACACTATCATGGCGAAAAGTCACATTTCCAACCAATATCTGTGCATCAGGGTCAGGATTTAAAGGACTTTTTTTCAATACATCGGAATGCAACAGATACACTTTACTCTTGGCAGGCTTCGGTTCAACCTTTTTAGTGGGATTAACCTGAGCCAACAAGCAAAAGACAAACAGGCACAGGACACTAAACAAAAGTATCCTATGCCTGCTCGAAGAGTTATTTTTTTTTCTTTTTTCAAGCATACGGTTCAATATACTACATTTATTCTTTTATCCAACCCGGATATTTAAAATCACATTTCTGCCACTTCTCATTAATACGCACATAGGTATGTTTTTGCTTTTCTTTGATCCACTTTTCAAGCTTATCTTCACTACGTTTTTCCATGACGATAGCCTTCAGCCGCTGATAGTCTTCCGAAATGGTCGCCTTATGTCCGTTAATACGACTTTTCAGCTTTACAATGGCGCACACCTCTTTTCCTTTATCGTTTATCATAGTGAATGCTCTTGATATCTCACCTACGTTCATATTTTCCACCATCTTGGCCACTTCCTGAGAAACTTGTGCCAAGTCCTGCATTTCAAAACGCGCCGTACCGGTATTCTTGTTAGCCATCAAACCATGGTTATTCTTTGTATCCTTATCCTGAGAAATATAAGTAGCAGCATCATCAAAAGTAAATTTCTGGTTGCGGATGTCATCAGCAATAGAATCCAAACGAACTAAAGCTGCCTCCAAGTCTTTTTCCACCACTTTCGGCTTCAACAAAATATGGCGGGTATTAATACGGTCACCGCGTTTTTCAATCAATTGGATAATGTGAAAACCAAACTCAGTTTCTACAATCTTTGAAACCTTATTAGGATCCTGCAAGTTAAAAGCGACATTGGCATATTCGGGCACCAATTCTCCTTTGCCCATAAAGCCAAGCTCACCGCCACGACGCGCCGTTCCGGGATCTTCAGAATAAAAACGGGCATATGTGGCAAATGACATTTTACCGGAATTAATACCATCTGTATAGTCACGCAAAGTTTTCTTCACACGCTCTACTTCTTCCAACGGAATTTTAGGTTCCAATGTCACAATCTGCACCTCCACCTGAGTGGGAACAAAAGGAATACTGTCTTGCGGCAAATCCTTAAAATAACGGCGCACTTCGGCAGGAGTTATCTTAATCTCCCCCACAATATGCTGTTGCATTTTCTGCACAGTCAAGCCATCGCGGATATTCTCACGAAGCATTTCGCGTATCTGGGTAGAAGTCTTATTATAATACTCTTCCAATTTCTCCTTAGAACCTCCTACTTGTTCGATTAGCCAATTGGTACGTCTTTCCACTTGACCAATCACTTCCTGTTCAGAAACTTCAATACTATCGATAGCTGCCTGATGAAGGAACAACTTCTGAACAGCAAGCTGTTCAGGAATAATACAATACGGATCTCCGTCAAACTTGCGTCCTTCATACTGAGCATTCAACCGCTCACTTTCTACGTCAGATTTAAGGATAGCCTCATCGCCTACCACCCACACAACTTCGTCTATAACGTTGTCTTGTCCATATACAGAAACAGCAGCGAACAGCATCAGTAACAGTGCATAAACTTTAGTACACATCAATTTATTCATCTGAATTCAAATAATAATAAATAATCTTGTTTCTATCCGAAGCCCGTTGATACAAGTCCTCTTTCACCTTGTTAATAAATTCCACACGCTTCAGATTAATTAAAATCTCTTTTATTTCATCTCTGGCAAAGTCCAACGGCTTTTGTTTATCCTTGCCCAAGAAATCTTCTATATGTAAGAAATAGCAAAAGGCCGTGTCCTTGACTTCTACATTTCTATTTTTATCCAAATAGTTTGCATCCGTATCAAGCACCTTCAAAGGTATCTTGGCAGCCACATCGGGCACAGATGTCCAACGGTCATAAAAATAATCATAACTCACTGCATTACGCAAACTATACTTCTCCAATTTTTCAATAACGTCCTGATTATTCTTCCGATACCACACCCGCACATTTCCCAAATCAGGAGAACTGAGAGGAACCTTTATAAAAAGCCCTTTGACCAATGGATTGTCCAACCGGAACAGTTCTTTGTTCTTTTCATAATAAGCATTTATTTCCTCTTCACTGATATCGTTTGCCAATTTCTGATTCACCAACTCCTCTTGATAAGTGTGCATAATCAATGCACGGCGATAATTTTCCACCAGTTTGGAGATTTTATCATTATCGGGAATATTCCCCTCCGCCTTATCAAACAGCAGCGCATCCTCTATCCAGTTCCTGATATAGTGTTCGGCAAACAATACACTATCATCCTTCGATATATTGAGAGGAAGAGCCGCCTGCAAATCTTCCTTATACAGAAATTCGCCGGACACTTCCACCAAAGGAGTTTTTCCTTTATGGTTATGCTCCTGACCGCATCCAGTCATGGCAGCGGCAATCACAAGTATTACTCCCCAGTTTTTCACGATACTCATAAAGCATTAAAATAGTGAACGAAGATACTGCAATAATTAATTACTTCCGTTATTATTAACTGTTTTTAAAACCTCTTGGTTAATTTCAACCTTATATTTTCGTTTCAATTCTTTCATCCAAGAGTCCTCATGTATAGCCTGATAATCACGGATTACCGATTCTTTTACATCCAAATAGCTCTCCGGTCCCTTTTTCAATTTCTTACCCATCACAAAGGTATAAGAAAAACCGGGAACTTGTTCAAAACTTCCACACTTAAAAACTAATTTATCGACATATTGATTCTTCCCTATAATAAATACGCCCACTTCTATGCTTGCTTGCGGAACCGCCGTGTGCATCATCAACTTTTCCAAAGCGGATTTCCACTCCTCCATCGGCTTTTTCTTTAAATATTTCTTAATGACAGAAGCCATTTTCTTATTCCTGCAATGAATAACAGCTCCTTTATATCGAGGCAAATCCCAAGCATAATCCGATTTATGCTGCTTGAAATAGTGTTCCAAGTCGGCTTCGGAACAAGCATATTCTGTCTCCTGATACTTCCGCGTGAGATAAGAAACCAATAAACCATCATGTACCTCTTGCAAACGTAACGCCCAATCGGGATATTTCCCGGCCAAAGCCCCTGACCGGTAAAGGGCTAAAACATCTTTTCTGACCGAAGAAGAGCAAACTCCTCCATGCTCCATATATGCTTGTATTTCCTCCTTTTTGTCGTGATATGAGGCAAAAGGCTTACGCTCTACCCACTTGACGATATGAAGACCTAAAGGAGAATAAAAAGGAACCGAGATTTTGTTCTTTTCCAGCACTGTCAATTTATTCACCCATTCCTGCATGTTCTTATTGACAGGCATCCAAGGCAACAAGCCTCCGACTTGCCGGCTGTCTGCATCGTCTGAATAACGGCGTGCCAACAATGAAAAATCAGCCCCACTCCGCAACGCTGAATAAATAGAATCCATTACAGCTTGCGCCGCCTGTTCTGCGGCCGGAGTCGCATTTTGAGGCAAATATTTACTGATATGAGCGATCCTCACCCAATCATTCGTTTGAAGTCGCTGTTTGTTCCGTTCATAAATAAAACGGGCTTCCTGTTCCTCCATACCGGCATCCACCACATACGATTTCACCAAACGACCTTCATAAAACGAAAGTTGCCTGCGAAAAGCAGAGACAGTGTCCAAACCACTATCCATAGCGTATCTTACCTTCAGTTTATAATTGATAAAAGCAGGTAAATAAGCCTCGGGAGTCTGCTTGGGAGCTTTTCGATAATAATACTCGAATTCGGAACGATAGACAGGCTTACCCTCAATATACAACACGACATCTCCTTGCGCCTGCATTTCGGACACAGACACAAGGAGAAGCAAGAGAACACCGAGCAAATAACGCGGCATTATTTTTTCATTTTATTGAGGACGGCTGTAATTAGGAGCCTCACTAGTGATAGCTACATCATGCGGATGGCTTTCCAATACACCGGCGTTAGTAATACGAGTAAATTTGGCATCATGCAGTTTCTCAATATTAGCTGCGCCACAATATCCCATACCTGCACGCAAACCACCTACCAACTGATAGATTACTTCGTACAAAGTACCTTTGTAAGGAACACGTGCAGCAATACCTTCCGGCACCAATTTCTTCACATCGGAAGTTCCACTTTGGAAGTAACGGTCTTTAGAACCATTCTCCATCGCTTCCAAAGAACCCATACCGCGATATGACTTAAACTTACGACCATTGAAGATGATAGTATCACCCGGAGATTCTTCTGTTCCGGCAACCAATGAACCAATCATTACACTATATCCACCGGCAGCCAGAGCCTTTACGACATCTCCCGAATAACGTAAGCCACCATCGGCAATCAAAGGAACACCTGTACCCTTCAAGGCCTTTGCCACGTCATACACAGCAGACAACTGAGGAACGCCCACACCGGCAACTACACGGGTTGTACAGATGGAACCCGGACCGATACCAACTTTCACTGCATCTGCACCGGCTTCAACCAATGCTTTTGCAGCTTCTCCGGTTGCGATATTACCTACTACAATATCAATGTTCGGGAAGCGTTTCTTTGCTTCTTTCAATTTCTCAATAACATACTTGGAATGTCCATGAGCTGTATCGATAACAATAGCATCGGCACCGGCATCCACCAAAGCCTGCATACGGTCGAGTGTATCCACCGTCACACCGACACCGGCAGCCACACGCAGTCTTCCTTTGGCATCTTTACAAGCCATTGGTTTATCTTTTGCCTTTGTAATATCCTTATAAGTAATCAAGCCTACCAGTTTACCATCTTTGTCCACTACGGGCAACTTCTCAATCTTATGTTCCTGCAAAATTTGTGAAGCAGCTTCCATATCGGTAGTCTGGTTGGTAGTAACAATATTATCTTTCGTCATTACTTCATCGATACGCTTATCCATATCTTTCTCAAAACGAAGGTCACGATTGGTGACAATACCGACCAAATATCTTTCATCGTCCACTACAGGAATACCACCGATTCTATACTCAGCCATCAGCGCCAAAGCATCTCTCACGGTAGAACCTCTCTTAATAGTTACGGGATCATAAATCATACCATTCTCAGCACGTTTCACGATAGCTACCTGACGTGCCTGCTCTTCTATAGACATGTTTTTATGAATAACACCGATACCGCCTTCACGAGCGATGGCAATAGCCATTTTAGCCTCAGTGACTGTATCCATGGCGGCAGTCACAAAAGGTACTTTTAACTCGATGTTGCGTGAGAACTTAGTCGAGAGTTCGACTGTTTTGGGTAAAACTTCAGAATAGGCTGGGATTAACAATACATCATCGTAAGTCAATCCTGCCGTTACAATTTTATCTGCAATAAATGACATAG
>ENA-USZI01001901-USZI01001901.1-human-gut-metagenome-genome-assembly--contig:-NODE-1901-length-13043-cov-16.648311_pt1 | contig 13043 bp, 10 predicted proteins | sample MGYA00250042_ERZ773532 | MGnify/ENA primary metagenome ERZ773532 (study PRJEB29103, sample SAMN06112036) | human gut metagenome | biome: human gut; feature: ankylosing spondylitis patient; material... | reverse complement strand
CACCTGACGGAGCTTTTGCCGTGGATACGCAAAAAATGCACAGCGCAAACGGTCGTGCCGTGGCTGCTGCTGTTTGGCATTTTCGGCATGGCGCTGCTGCGCTGTGCCATGATCGCCTTTGTCGAGGTGTCCAGCTTTGGCATCGGCACCAGCACGATGTACCTTGCCACGGTACACCCGCTGCTGGCTCTGTACGCATTTGTCGGGCTGTTTTTGTACGGCAGACCGCTGAAAAGAAAGGAAACTGCATGACGGATCTACTGGTCATCGGCGGCGGTGCTGCGGGCCTGATGGCGGCAGGCGCTGCCTGTGCCCGCGGCCTTACCGTGAACGTGCTGGAACACAACCCCAAGGGGCCGGGGCAGAAGCTGCTCATCACCGGCAAGGGGCGCTGCAACCTCACAAGCGACAGCGATGTGCGGGAGTTTTTGCCCTATGTGCGGCGCAACGGGCGGTTCCTCTATTCCAGCCTTTACGCATTCCCGCCGTCTGCGGCGATGGAGCTGTTTGAAACTCTCGGCGTGCCGCTTAAAACCGAGCGCGGGCGGCGGGTCTTTCCGCAGTCGGACCGCGCCGCCGATGTGCTGGCGGCACTGCGCGACTATGCCCGGGACGCTGAATTTATGCGCGGCTGCGCAAAAAAGCTGCTGATTGAGGACGGCGTCTGCAAGGGTGCCGTCACCGACCGGGGGGAGACATACCGCGCAGCGCATACGCTGATCGCCACCGGCGGCATCAGCTACCCGGTCACGGGCAGCGATGGCAGCGGCTACAAACTGGCGCGGCAGGCGGGGCACACCATTGTGCCGCCCCAGCCCAGCCTGTGCAGCCTTGTCAGCCCCGACCCGGCCTGCCGCCGCATGATGGGGCTGGCGCTGCGCAATGTGACGCTCACGCTGCTCTGCGATGGCAAACCATTGTTTACCGAGCAGGGCGAGGCGCTGTTCACCCACTTTGGCCTGTCGGGGCCGCTGGTGCTGTCGGCCAGCACCTACATCGAGGATATAACGAAGCATCGCTATATCTGCGAGTTTGACCTCAAGCCGGCTCTTGACGAAAAGACGCTCTATGACCGGCTGACCCGCGACTTTGCCGAGCAGGGCAGCCACAGCGCACAGGGCGTACTGGCCAAGCTTTTGCCCAACTCAATGCGCCCCGTGGCCGTGGAAAAGTGGGGCGTTGACCCCGCCACCAAGGCCGCCCAGATCACGCGCGAGCAGAAGATGGCGCTTGTTGCGCTGTGCAAGCACTGGCAGGTGCCGGTGAACGCGCTGGGGGACAAGGAACACGCGGTCATCACGGCGGGCGGCGTGGATGTGCGCGAGGTCGATCCCAAGACGATGGCAAGCAAGCTCTACGGTTTCGAGGGCTGCTTCTTGTTCTTCAGGCGGGTACTTGTACTTTTTGAGCAATCGTTTTACCAGAGAGCGCATCTTGGCACGAGCTGATTCTTTCTGTCGCCAATCAATGGTTTTACTACTGCGTAAGGCTTCAGTCAATTCCTTTGCCATAGCAACAAGTTGGTCGTTTTCATAGAAATCCCGTACAGCTTGCGGTTTTGTCAAGGCATCATAAAAAGCTTGTTCTTCTTCGGTCAGCCCCAATTCAGACGCTTGTTCTGCATTAGCTTTCAACTCTTGTGCCATTTTAAGCAGTTCCTTGATAACTTCCTCGTTGGAAATCAATCCACGCAAATATTCGGCAAGACGGGCATCGAGCATTTCGCTGAATTTCTCGGCTTCAACCATTCTCTTTTTAGCGTGCTTTTTTATATGCTCTTCAAGCAAGCGTTTGAGCAGTTCGAGTGCAAAGTTTTTCTCTTTCATCTCGGCAATTTCTTTCAGGAAATTCTCATCAAAAAGAGAAAATTCAGAGCCTTTGGTATTGAGTATTTCCACCACGCCATCTGCTTTGATTGCGACTTTGAGCAACTGCGTAATACGCTCATCTATGATTTTTCGAGTAATCTGCTTATTTCCGGAAAGACGTGACAGTAATGTCCTTACAGCTTCAAAATATGCCTCTTCAAAACGCTCAGCAGGAGTCAGCAAACTGCGACAAAGTGAAGCCGCTTGCGACAAACGCTTGCTTTCTTCCATAAAGACTTTTTGAGCTTCAGAAGAAACTTTATCTTGAGCAGCAGGTTCTGATGGGACAAGATTATTCTTATCAAGTAACACATTTACACCACCTCTAATGAGGTTGGCTCGTTGCAGATTTGAACAATCAGAAAAAGCAGAATAATCATAGCCGTTCAGACATTCCCGACATCGCTTTAAAGCTGAAACAAACTGCTGATAAGCGGTTGTCTTGATATTTGGGTCTCCGAAGCGTTTTTTGTCGCGTCCTGTATAATCGTGCATGGCTTTTTTCAGAGCTTTGGCAATACCGATATAATCCACCACCAAACCGCCGCTTTTTTCAGGAAATACACGGTTTACCCGAGCGATAGCCTGCATCAGATTATGTCCTTTCATCGGCTTGTAAACATACATTGTTGCAAGCGAGGGCACATCAAATCCCGTGAGCCACATATCCACGACAATAGCGATTTTCAGGGATGAGTTGTTATCCTTAAACTGGCGAGCCAGCTCCTCCTTCCTTGCGCCCGAGCCGATAATATCGTTCCATTCTACGGGGTCTTGGTTTCCTTGCGTCATAACCACAGCGATAATCTCTTTCCACTGTGGACGAAGTTCTATCAGTTTTTTATAGATGTCTATCCCGGTGGCTCGGTCAATCGCTACAATCATGGCTTTTCCTGTAAGCAGGTCGGCACGGTTATTCTCGTAATGGTCTATGATGTCCTTGCATAATGTGTCAATAGTCTGCGGGGCTGAAAGCAGGGCATGAAGCCGTGCATTTTCATCCTTGGAGCGTTTAATGTCCTGCTCCTCCGCCCCCTCTTCAGCAAGTTTGTCATACTCGCTGTCAAGCAATCTGAGTGTGTCATCATCCAAATCCAATTTCAGCAGGCGGCTTTCATAATAGACAGGAACAGTTGCCCCATCTTCCACAGCTTGGGTCATATCGTAAATGTCGATATAGTTGCCGAAAACCTCCCTTGTATCGTTATCGTCTTGTTCGATGGGAGTACCCGTAAAGCCGATAAATGCGGCATGAGGCAAAAGTTTACGCACAATAGCTGCAAAACCGAGTTTCAACTCTCCTGTTTCAGTATCTATTTTTGTTTTGGTGTTTGATTGTGTACGGTGGGCTTCATCACTAATCACAATCACATCAGAACGGTTGGTGATTAATTTTTCACGGTCTTTGAATTTCTGGATATTGGCAAAGATAATACCGTGACTTTTACGCTTTTCAAGCAATTCATATAAATGTTCTCCATCGGTAGCCTTGACAGGCTTTTGACGTAAATAATCGCTGCAAGCTGCAAAGGTACTGTGCAGTTGATCATTCAAGTCAAGACGGTCAGTTAGTACAAGCAGGGTTGCACTCAACAGATTCTTTAAAAGCTGGTGGGCATAGAACACCATCGAAAGACTTTTACCTGAGCCCTGTGTATGCCAAAATACACCGATTTTTCCGTCTTTACGTTGCAGGGCTTGCTTGGTACATTCGAGAGCTTTCTTTACAGCAAAATATTGATGATAGCCTGCAAGAATACGGGCTTTTTTATCCACTCCCATCGTGAGAGTAAAATCAGCAATAATATCAATGAAACGATGTTTGACAAAGATACCATTGAAGAAAGTTTCAAAATCGGCAAATGCCGTGCTTTCATAACTTCCGTCTGTGGTTTTCCACTCCATATATCGGTCGAGTGGTGCAGTAATCGTACCCACCCGAGTGTCTGCCATATCACTTATTACGAGCATTTGACAAGCAGTAAAGAGCTGTGGAACAATACGCATATAGTTTTGCAACTGTTGGTGGGCTTCCTCCGAATTAGTAACTTCACGAGAAGGAGACTTCAATTCAAAGACGGAGATAGGCAAACCGTTGATGAATACCACGATGTCAGCACGTTTGGTAGATTTGCCATTTACTACAGTCCATTGATTAGCTACAACAAAAGAGTTATTGTCTATATGGTCAGGGTTCGTTTCGATTATCTTGATATGGTCGCTGCGTAATGTGCCTTGAGCAGTCTTAAAAGTCACATCCAAACCGTTTTGTATCCAATCGGTAAGAGTAATATTCGCACCAACCAAAGGTAAACTGAATTGTTCGCGTATTTGACGGATGGCTTCATCTACGGCTGCGGCTTTGTCTGTTCCATTGATGACCAACATTGCCTTACGCAATACTCCCGGTATGGTTGCATCAGTAAGTTCCCTACCTGTTTCGGCTTCAAGTTCCGGACCATAATGATATTCATAGCCCATTCCCTTGAACAATGAGATTATTGATTGCTCATATGAATCTTCTGTAAAATGGAACGTATTAGGCATAATAGATTGGAATTAAATTATCATTTATACGGCGGTTCAGTTCAATTTTATCATCGAAGGATGAAAGAATATCAGCAATACATCTCTGCTCTTCAAGTTTTGGCAATAAAATAGGTATTTCAGCCATTAGCTTTGTGTTAATAGAAGGCATTGTTGCACCAACTGCTATACTCTTAATATATTGCTTAACAGACTCTTTGCAGAAATAGTAATATAAAAATAATGGATGGCAATTATTGCCACATCTAACGCGCAAGCATCTACCAGAAAAAAGCCAATCATTTTCAGCCGAAGTTACATATGAGCATCTATCTACAGAGCCAACGCGACTAAATACTATATCCCCCTCTTGTAGCAAATATTTAGAAAGCCTCTTTTTATCATCATCAGAGACCAATGGCAGATTTTGTTTTGAAAATCGCCTATTCCCTAAGTGCTCAACTGTTACTATAGGAGTTCCAGTCGAAACATAGTCTTCATTATGTAATTGACTGCCAAAAGGACCAGTCCGTACCTCTGCAATATCTGATAATTTATATTCTTCCATAAATGAGAATTTAGCAGTTAGTTTGACCATCCAATTTATCTTCTATCTCTTTGATTGATGGCATTGTACCTTCAACCTTTTCAGGATAGAGCTTTTCAAGCTCATATTCGGATATTCCGAGAGGCTGGCTGCTTGATTCCAGCGCATATTGAGCCAATGTGTTGTTCTTCTGCTTACAAATAAGCAATCCGATTGTGGGATTGTCTCGTCCCTCTTTGCGAAGTAGATGATTACAAGCGACAACGTAACCACCCAACTGACCTGCGTCAGCAAAATCGAATTCTCCGATTTTTACTTCAACTACGACATAGCAAGATAATCTGAGATTATAGAAAAGCAGGTCTATAAATTTTTCCTTCTCAGCTATTTGCAAGCGATACTCTTTGCCTACATAGGCGAATCCGGTACCAAGTTCCAACAAAAAATTAGTGATATTGGTCAGCAGTGTATCTTTCAGTTTGCGTTCATTGTATTTCCCACGCAAACCAGTGAAAGAGAAATCGTAGGGGTCGCGTGTTAATTCCTGTGCCAAATCGCTATCCACATCTGGAAGTGTATTCTTAAAATTTGTCAGAGCCTTACCACTTCGCTCATACAGATTTGTACCCAACATATTCAGCAATATATCTCTACTCCAACCATTTTCCAATGTTTGGCGTACATAGAACAAAGCCTTACTTGAATCATTGGAACATTTGTCTATGATATAGCGGTGATGCCCCCAAGGTATTGAAAACAAATCGGAGTATAATCTTTCCACAAGTTGTGGAAGATTTTCCTTTTCAGATTCTTCCACAACTTGTGGAAGAATTGCAACCTGTTGGTTATAAAGGGTATAAAATCGCTTTGCGTATCGAATTGAAGTTTCGGACAGTCCTTCAACATCAGGCATTTCATGACGCAAGTCACGGCTTAATGTAGCGTAAAACTTACTGCCATACTTGTTATCTGCTTGTTTCTCCTCAATATCTTTACCAAGCTCCCAATAATAGCGCAGCAGTTCTTTATTCACCTTTATTGCTGCCTTGATTTGGCTACCACGATAACGCTTTACAAGCTCATCAACCCATAAAGAGTAATCCTTATCTAATATGCCGATTGATTTATCCATAATTATTTTTCGGTTTCTATTTCATTAATTTTCAACTCACCTGACATTAGCTTTGGTAAAAGTGTGTCACGCACTTTTGCCTGTTTTGCATTTTCAAGGCTGTTAGAAAGTATCGTTTTGATGAAAGGTAGAACTATTTCGCCAAACTTTTTCACATAAGGGCTTTCATTTGAGTATATGGGCAAACATTCAACATCTTTAGTATTAATTCCGGGAATCGCAGCCTTACCTCCAATTGAATTTAATTGGTTCATAATGTATGGTGTTTGCATATAAAAATAAGCAAACACATTATAGCCACAGTCCATTAAGTCCAAAAGAAAAACGTGTTCATTGATATACATTTCATTGAAAGGGAATCCTTCTCCAAAAATAGTGAAATTTGGAATAAAATACCCCGGCTTGCCCCCGTCTTTGTAAATCAATAGTTCATATCCATTAATTTTTCCTTTTTTTATCGTTTGAGCATATTCTTCGGGGATATATTTTGTCTTAGAGTAATCATAATATCCCAGCCCCTTAATGTTTTCTGCTCCAATGCTCGGAACGCCTATCAATGTAGCTCCACCTTTCGGTCTTTTCCCGCTTTCTATATTATGAGGTATATTTTCAATATATGTTATTGGTAGCTCTTTAGGAGTACTCCCCAATACAGAATTGACAAATTCACCGTCCCTGAACGGCTCGAAATCCACAAACCAAGCCTTGAACAACGCCTGTGCCTGCTGCTCTAAATTATCATTTATACGGCGGTTCAACTCGATTTTGCTATCAAGTGAAGAAAGAATTGAAGCTATCTTTTCTTGCGTTTCCAAATCTGGTACTTCAACCTCATAGTTGGAGAATGAACTTTTATTTATAATAGGTACGGCAGTGGAAGTTTTACTAAGATAATTCAATTCCTTACCGACCAATGTCATGAGATAATACACAAAATCAGCATCAAACCGCCGATTGGGGATAATAGAATTAAACTGTTGGTTGGTTATAGTTGGTTCTGATGTCATTACGACCTTACCCAAATCAGTACCAATACAACTTACGCACACAGAGTGCGGAGGGAGCAAACAATTTTTCACTTCGTTCAATCCTTGTTCTGTAAGGGTCTTACCTGTTTTAGGAACGGACTTATAAGATAAGTCATCTGATGGGGTAAGAAAAGGAATATCACCGCCATAGTTTTCAACAATAGATGTTCTGGGAGTTTTCCCAGTAACAACTTTGCCAATATCTGATATGTGTATTTTCTTTAGCTCCATAAATGAGAATTTAGCAGTTTAAATCATTAATTTTCAGTTCCCCCGACATTAATTTCGGGATAAGTGTATCGCGAAGGCTAATAAGCCTGTCATTTTCTTGTAGTAACTCTGCCATCCGTTTATAATAAGAGGCAAGTACCTCATCCATCATTTTGGATTCACTATCGGATGGTTTTCTTATCTCAAAATCAGGTAATGCTTTCTTGCTAAGATGAAGTACAGTCGTTCCGTTTACATACCCAAGGCTATGCCCCTTAAATAGCTCGTTTTTAAGCATTGCTGCAAGTAAAAACCTATACGGGAATGTTTCTTTGGGTAGGACTTTTACCAAGTCCATTGAGAAAATAATGCTATTATATTTACCGTAAGTAAGCAATAATTCAGCATTACCGATCACATCTGCATTTTGGGTAAGGTCGGTATGCGCAACTAAAATATCGAATAAATTAGCATAATGGCATTCTTTAAGTTTCGCAGAAGGATTAATTTCCTTAAAACCATCAGCTTTAAAGCCTCCATTTCGCCCAAAGTTTTTTATGGTTGCCATGGCTATATTTGAGCAATCGGTCAATTCTTCGCCTGTATATGAATATCCACCAACGAAAGAAGCCACTTCCGACAATGACGTTTCTTCCCAATTAGGATTGGAATTATCCACGAACCACGACTTGAACAACGCTTGTGCCTGCTGCTCTAAATTATCATTTCCGTGTCTATTTTGGAAAAAAGGTGTGCTTCTACCATATGTCGAACAATACCACATGCTAATTTATAAATTTACGGTGAGAGAGTTTGACATTATTTTGATTAACCATCGCATAGTGCATGGTGGTGTCAATCTTGACATGACCAAGCAAGCGTTGCACTTGCTCCACAGGCATACCTTTGTCTATAGCCATAGTAGCCAAGGTACGGCGGAACTTATGAGGGTGAACACGTACGATTTTTGCCAAACGACCGATTTTGCGCAAACGGGTTTCCACGCCCGAAATCTCAAGCCGTTTATGCGGTTTTGCCAACGAAACAAAAAGTGCTTTGTTCCGGTCTTTACGAGAAGTCAAATATTGTTGCAAATGAATTTTTGCACGGGCGTTGAAGTAAACAATACGTTCCTTGTTGCCTTTGCCGAAAACAATACATTCGCGCTCGGAAAAATTGATGTCTTCACGATTGAGCTTCACCAGTTCACCCACACGCATACCCGTAGAAGCCAACAAATCAATAATGGCAAGGTCGCGAATTTTGGTACAACTATCCCGTAGCTGTTCGATATTCTCATCACTCAACACCTCTTTCACCTGTGTCCCAGTTTTTACCTTGTGTATCCTGCGGACAGGACTTTTGACAATATAGTCTTCTTCTTCAAGCCAAGCGAAGAATGACGAAAATATCCGACGGATATTATCAATGGTCACTTTGCTTGATTTGTTCTTTCTTTGGAATACAGCGAGGTAGGCTCTGATGTCTTCTGTCGTGTAGTCGGTTATCTTCTTAGGCATCTTTTTGAATAGTTGCCGAATGGTAGAACCGTAGTATTTGATTGTCGGAGTAGTGCAACCCTCCACTTGTTTTGCCGACAGAAATATATCAAGCAAACGGTCGTTAGACGCTGCATTTTCGTGCAGGGTCTCGCCATCCTCTGTAATAGTGTATTTGCTTACAACTTGAAGCAACACACTATTAAGGTGAGCTACTTGTTCAAAACTTAATACTTCTGCCATTGCGGTGCTGATTTCCTGAATTAATTTTTCTTTCATATCCTCGTTATTAATGTGAATCTAACGAAGAGTAGAAGTCGTTTCATTTGACGGTAAAACCGATACTTGCCAACCGTTTACGAATTTCATCTTCAAGCGTATGTGATTGGGCAAACAAATCCGAAAGTTCGGAAGTAAGGCGTTCCATCTTTTCTTGGAAAGGTTCTCCGTCTTCCTCCACTTCAGCAATACCGACATAACGTCCGGGAGTAAGAATAAAGTCTTGCTTTTCTATATCTTGAATAGTGGCAATAGCAGAAAAACCTTTTTCAGTTTCAAGCGTCCCGGCACGAAACTGTTCAAAGGTATCTGCTATGCGTGCAATATCATTGCCATGGTCTTCTGTTTCTTCTCCACAAGAAAGTTCACGGTGCGTACGGTCTTTCATATAACCCATGTTACGGGCATCTATAAAAAGCGTTTTGCCCGGTTGTGCCTTCTTCTTTGTCAAGAACCACAGACAACAAGGTATCTGCACATTGTAAAATAATTGCGATGGCATGGCAATAATGCTTTCCACTAAATCGGCTTTGACAATATTTTTACGGATTTCTCCCTCTGTGCCTTGCTGTGATGATAACGAACCGTTAGCAAGAACCAGACCGATACGTCCATTGTCTGCCAAGTGGTATAGCATATGCTGCATCCATGCAAAGTTGGCATTACCCTCCGGTGGTATTCCATATTGCCAGCGTGGGTCATCTCGTAATTGGTCGCCACCCCATTTAGAAATATTGAACGGTGGATTAGCCATTACGAAGTCCGCTTTGAGAAACGGGTGCTTGTCATCGTGGAAAGAATCACCGGAACTATCACCAAAGTTGGCTTCAATACCACAAATGGCAAGGTTCATTTGTGCCAACCTCCACGTGTTGCTGTTGAGTTCCTGCCCATAAACAGATATTTGATTGATATTACCCCGATGTCGTTCGATAAACTTACTACTCTGCACAAACATACCTCCCGAACCACAGGCAGGGTCAAAAATTTTACCCTTGTAAGGTTGGATAACTTCAACTATGGTACGGACAACACAGGAAGGCGTATAGAACTCACCGCCTTTCTTACCTTCTTCGCGGGCAAATTCTCCAAGGAAATACTCATATACACGCCCAAGTACATCGCGAGCTTCAGAACCGGTAAAATGCAGGTTGTTTTCAAATATATCAATTACATTACCCAAGCGGCGTTTATCAAGCTCCGGTCGGGCATAGTTTTTGGGAAGAATACCTTTAAGTTGCTTATTCTCTTTCTCCAATGCTTCCATTGCCACATCCACAACAACTCCAATTTCAGCAGTAAGTGAGGCTTTAACAATTTTGTCCCAACGGGCATCAACAGGAACAAAAAATATGTTATCGCCAATATATTCATCCGGGTCTTCCTCAAAGCCAGCACCCTCTGCAATCAGTTCATCGTGTTTGACTTTGAAGCAGTCGTTGATATATTTTAGAAAAACAAGTCCGAGTACAACACTTTTATACTCGGCAGCATCAAGGTTGCCACGCAATTCGTTTGCGGAATCCCATAACGTCTGCTCGATGGTTTTCTTTGCTACATCTTTTGTTTTTGCTTTTTTTGCCATGGTCGTATATAAAAGCAAAACTCCATCACTATCCCTGCGAGGCAGACCAAAGCCTATAAGACAGCGAAGGAGTTTCGTATGTTATTTATTCTTATTCTTCAGGTCATTAGCGCAGTTGCTTTTTCAGTCACAAAGGTAATGCCTTTTCGTGGATTTTCTTGCATAATCCAGAAATAACTATTATTTGAACCTCACGTTTCATTAACTTAACATCAATGATGTATTCGACAACAGAGACAAATTACCGACTAATATTATCATAATAAGATTACCAAACATTGCCATACATTGCAGTGAAATAACAGAAATCAGCCTTAGCCCTATGTGTGAAAATCATTCTTTTTTGTCAGTTCGCTTCAAATATTCATTAAGAACTTCTCTTGCATAATAATAGCCTCTTTCTTTGAATCTATTCCATGATATAATCAACAGTATCATTGCAATCGGCCAAAACTGCCATTCGTTATAAAAACGAAAAGCACACAGAGTGTCTGCAATCAATATTGTTGTAAGCATTGTTCGTGCCCAAGCATATTGGGCATTAAAAGCTGGAACTCTACAATCCTCACATCCATTGACTTTTCTCATGGCACATCCGAACATTTTCCGTTCAGAGGCATGTTGGTCATTCAATTCTTTTTTCAACGTTGCTATTGCTTTTTCGGCTTCATAGAATTTAACACGCTTACATCCTGTCCAATTTTGTCCATTCACTAATGTAAGCAGTTTATCTGATGGCATACCATTTATTGTTTTGTAATAAAAGCCTTCAAGCAGGCTTCCGATAGCATTAATAAAATATCCAGCTAAATATCCTAATGCCAGATATACAACACCATCTATTTCTATATTTCCGATAAAAAGATAATTAATGGTGGCCACAATAGTTACACCTATTATGGTATTTGATAATAAATCGTAGTATTTTATATCCATAAGTATTTCATCTTTAAACTACTAACGTTCCCGCATAATACCAATCTACAATAGAAAATCCATAAACGGTTCGCGTAATATTTCCTTTTCCTTGTTTAGCTTTTAGGCATGTGGGCTTATTATTAATTTTATTTTTAGTGTAAATATGCACTTCTTTGCCATCATTTTCAAAACGTATATCTCCAGCTGCATTTTGAGTAATAGTCTGCCTTGAATCACCGTAGTCAATATGCTCGGATGGCGCATTACCTATGATGATTAATTTAGGGTTTAATGCCTCTAACAAATCATTAGGAACAGCTCCTGATTTGCGACCATGATGTGGCTGAAACAATATGTCAACTTGTGGAATATTATTTTTGTATTCATCGTAGTATGCTTGTTGCATTTCTGTTTCCAAATCCCCCATCCACATATAAGTAGCACCATTTTCTATGCTATATGTGAAAATTGGGCAAATATTATTTACCTCTTTGCCTTCGGAAACAAGTTTAAGTGCCTGCTTAAATTTTTCGTTTTCTAAATCGGGCCACATGAAATTTATTCCAGAACACCCATTCTCGTCATTTGTTTCATTGAGCCAAGCACGTCTAATGCCACGCTTTATGGCAAAATTTTTATTAGCAAGTAGCCAATGGTAGCGAGTTAAACTATCATCGTTATCATCTGTCGGACGATTATTATCTACCGCGTAAAAATTTGTAATTTCCCAACTATCATCCAAATATTCTATGCCTGCTATATGATCGTTGTCCGGATGTGTTGATATAAAACGACAAACTCTGCCAGCAGACTCATTTTTGATCTCTTTTATAATTTCATCTTTGCGGGCATTATTCCCATCACCATCTTTTAGATAGCAATCAATAACAGTAAAATTTCGGGAACCATGTTTGATATAGAACATATCCCCTCGAATATCTCCCTCTGGGAATGAATAAGACTTTACTATGGACATGCTAATTTAATTTAAAATGTTTATACTTAAAATGGCAAACTATATGCCGAATGTCTTTCTACAATCAAAAACTGACAAAAAGTCAGTGCTTGGCGCATTTTCTTATTTGACATAATGGTGGATGTAGTTCATCATTATGTCCTCCGAAACAACATCACAACTTTTAAAGAAATATAGTACCATTTGTGATGGTTTAAATGAATGAAAAAAGAAGTGGAATTTTGGAACAAGCTGTATCGAGAGAAGGAGAAGGTGTCAGTATTGACACTTTAATGAGTTAAGAATCAATAAAAGCGTTAAATCTTCGTCCTTTAGAATGTACCATTAAAGATTAAGGCCATATTTCTGACTTATTACTTGCAAAATATTGAGTAATAATCGGTTGCAAATACTATATATGTAACCACGTATGTTACCATTTACGCGTACCCCTGCCTTCAAGTTATAAGGAAGGTCCACAGACACATCACCACTG
>ENA-USZI01001900-USZI01001900.1-human-gut-metagenome-genome-assembly--contig:-NODE-1900-length-13045-cov-13.767273_pt1 | contig 13045 bp, 9 predicted proteins | sample MGYA00250042_ERZ773532 | MGnify/ENA primary metagenome ERZ773532 (study PRJEB29103, sample SAMN06112036) | human gut metagenome | biome: human gut; feature: ankylosing spondylitis patient; material... | reverse complement strand
AAACTTTTCAAAGAACTCATTTTATTTACTGCCAGAGCCGCTTAGGCTTGGCGAATTTTTAACGAACTATTAATTAATAAAATCTATTTACTGAATTTTCTAAAGGCCACTATAGTTTGATAAATACCATAACTTATAAAGATTTTTGATGCAAAGAATACGGTTTCACCAATTGCATTTAATTCAGTTCCTTGAAATTTTTCTTTAAAATCAATTAAATAAAACATATTCAAAAATCTCTTCCAAATTTCCCCGATTCCTTCAAAATGGAATGTTTTCAAATCTAAAACAAAAAAACGGGGATAATCATTTTCAATGCCCAAAAAATTTATTACCCAGAAAAAAATTATAGCACACGAAATCGTAAAAATAATACCCCTTAACCAACTTAATCCATTCTTATTAGATATGGTATTCAAGAACAATACGGATTTATCTGTAAGCCATGTTCCAATATTATCATAAGATATTTGTGCGTTCAGTTCTTTACTGTATGATAACATTTCCTTTTCTCTATATTGCATGGCCTTTATAGAATTGTTATTTTTTAGAGCTTCATCTTTCAATCGTACATATGTTTGGCTATCTGACTCTTCCTTAAAATATAAATGTTCTGTAAAAAAGCCTCCTACCATTACCGCATTTGTCAATAAGAATCTTTTTAGATAAATATTTTTCAAAACAACATTTCCTAACAAATTAGCATCAGTAAAATTAATTATACCAGTGAATTTATGTTTCTCATTTATATTACGTATAATTAGATAACCATTAGGTTCAACAAATATATTATTAAGTTTGATAGATGAATCCTCTGACAAAAAAATACCACTTCTTAAACTATTCAATTCTAAAAGTCCTTTAATAACGGATGCAGTAAAATTTATCTCATAGATTTCACCTTTGCTATGAAATATTTTAATCTTCCCTCCAAAAGCACAATTCTCAAAATTTATACATCCACATACATCATTGTTTATAAATGAAAAACCATTAACAAAGTAAGTTCTATTAAAAATTATTCCTTTTTTAAAGACACAATCTTTTATTACGATTTTCTTACGGAATGTGCAATCACTAAAATCTACTTCATCTGAAAAAATACATTTTTCAACAATTATTTCCCTATTTGATGATATTTCATCAAATTTTGCTTTCAATGAAAATTCATTGTAAGAAATAGATACTGGAATTATATTATCATTATTGAAGTGTGAATTAGAAATATCAAATATTTTTTTAAACTTATTTCTTTCTATTATTACCCTATTATTGTATTCGCAATTATTATATAATCCGAAGTCATAACAGAAATCACAATCTTTCACATCAAAACATTTATTAAAAATAGTATATGCAAAGTTTATTGCTACGTTAACGTCAAAACGCCCTTTTTCTTTCTTTATTAAATACCTATTCTCGATTAATGCTCTGATATCATTTATAGGGTAATTAAAACATGCATCTCCATCTATAGCATAATATCCTCTATATGGAGCATTTTCACTATTCTTCCATACCCAATATTCCACTTTTGAATTAAATTCCATATTTCATCGACAATTAAAAGGATATAACCTCGTGACTATTTCGTCACAAGGTTATATAAACTCTGATAATCTTTTGCTACTCCATAAACCACTTTACTATCACTTATCGCTGCAAAATGGCGGCGTGCACATTCGATCTTTGCATCCTCAGAACCTTTAAGTTGTGATTCCTGCCAATCATTACCTTTAGTTTCAGCAATGAAATATATATGCTTCACAGTGCCTTCCTTAAATGCAACAGCCCAGTCCGGATTATAGTGTCCCATAGGTGTATTGATATAGAATCCACGTGGCAGTTTGGTATATACTTCCACTGCATCCTCTTTTTCCAATGCTTCTGCAAAATTTTTCTCAATACCCAGACTATCGACAACTACAATATCATATAGAGATTTAGCACTTTCCAATGCATTAATCCCTAGTTTACCTCTAATGGTACTTTCTGTGAAAATATCCATATCATAAGTGTTCGTACTACGCTCGTATGCTATTTTCTGGATAACAGCTATAGCTTTGGCATCATTAATGATATTTGCAGTCTTTATAATGAATTCTTCCGGATTCATCTTAAACTGAGCAAAAGTTGCTGGTTTTATGCCCTTTAATATTTCCACTATGGTTTTTCGTGTTAATCCGGTTGCATTTACCAAATCACCTACCAAATCATAGCGAACACTATTACCAACAGCTTCCGAAACACGGATTGTGCGTGTCTTTCCTGCCGTCATGGCTACTCCAGCCTGTAAAGACTCCTTGTCGCGGATATTTTCTAATGAACCACCCTCTATTACAATTCGTATTTCTGTAACACTCAGATGTTTGTCAATACTTTCTATGGCCTTCTTTATCAATTCATCTGTACTGAAATCCACTTTATAGTAAGTCTTCACATTGATACGTTTCCAGACTTCTGTGAACTTTTCTTTGAACAAATCTTCTCTAAATGTGGCAACTTTTGGCTTACGTGCATTGTCCGGTTTCATGCTATCCGGGTTAAAGATGGTATCAAGTCTGCCAAGTATTCCGGCTTTAATTGGATTCAGTTCTTCTCCCAAATCAATAGTTCCGGATTTCTTGTCATTGAAGTACTTCTCTGTAAGTTTGCCTTTCTTCACATAGCCATTACTGATAAGCTCCTCATGAATTTCACACGCCAATTCACGGTTGATTTTTATCTCTTTACCGTCTGAAGATACCATTACAATGTCTTCAAACAAATGCGCCGTTACTTGAACAGGCCTGTCTGCCACATCTTCAGCGAGCTCACTCTGAAGCTGCTTACTGAAATGCTCATAGCTTTCGCTGGCTATCACCGTCAGAATATTGACATCGAACACACCATCACCCAACACATCTTGATCCTGGCGCTCACCATTCTTATTTACACAAAGACGCATACCACGGCCAACTTCCTGACGCTTCTTTATTTCGCTGCCGGTATCTTTCAATGTACAAATCTGGAATACATTCGGGTTATCCCAACCTTCTTTCAGGGCAGAGTGAGAGAATATAAAGCGTACCGGTTCCTCAAAACTCAACAGCCGCTCCTTATTCTTCATAATCAAATCGTATGCACGTATTTCATTATCTCCCTCTTTTTCTTTTGAATCAACGGCTATCCCCTTTTTATCCTGAGAAAAATATCCTTGGTGTACTTTTTCTGCTGGGAACTTATTCAGATATCGTACATATTCTTCATCAGAGAAACGCGGCTGCATTTCCTCAATTACATTTTTGTATTCTTCTTCGAACATATCAGCGAATTTACCGTTGCTTGTACCGTCTTTGTCATAAATACGATAGCTATTTACATGGTCAATAAAGAAGAGTGAAAGCACTTTAATTCCTTTATGGAACAATTCTCTTTCTCTCTCAATATGAGTGCGAATAGTTTCACGTATCTGAATCCTGCGAAGCACATCCTCATTTACTTTTCCAATAGCATCACCCTCATAAAGAGTTATGCCATTCAGGAAACGGACAGAACCATCTATTCCATCAATGCGTTCAACAATGAAATGATTATCATATTCAGCCAGTTCACCGCTTTGTTCATAAAGATTAAATCCTTCACCCACCAATCTCGTTGCTTGCTTGAAACCATTGGCTGTTTTTACATCAAACGAAATACGGGCTTGCGGATTACCTTTTCCTATTACAATTTCATCCAGATAGACAAAACCATTTGTAGCCGTTGAGCCTTTTTGTGATATACCTTTTACTTCAATCTTCTTCACCAACTTACGGTTGTAGGCATCCATCGCATCCAGCCGGTACACCATATTGTACACATCATCTTTCCTATGGGTTGCACTATAAAGCAAAGTGAACAGAGGATGAAACTTCGCAATTCCTTTTCTTGTGGCGTTTGCCTTATTCGCACCAAGAACACTTTGCGGCTCGTCAATAATCATAATCGGATTTGTCTGAGCCAATATATCAATAGGTCTGCGGCTACCGAACTCATCACGTCTGGAGAATATAATACGTGCAGCAGCATCACCACTACGTCCTTCTTGATTTTTATCCTCATTCATGGAGCTGTTGAATGCTTGCATATTGATGATCATCACATGCAATCCGCTATCACTTGCAAAACTATCTATTTTGGAAAGCTGCTTGGAGTTATAGACAAAGAACTGGATACGCTTGCCGTATTCTGTGGCAAAGTGTTCCTGCATGGTTTCAAAACTCTGCTGCACACCTTCACGAATGGCAATACTAGGCACTACTATGATAAACTTATTCCAGCCATACAACTTGTTCAGCTCATACATCGTCTTGATGTATGTATAAGTCTTACCGGTACCGGTCTCCATTTCAATGGTGAACATCGGGTTTGAAATATCACCTTGCAAATATTCAACAGGTTTAAGTCCCCAGTTCATCTGAATTTGTCTCAGATTCTCCGTAATTGACTCCCAGTCAAGCATCAACTTCTGATTGCCAAAACCCGTCAAATCAAACACTCCTTTATTCTTACCCTGGTCTATCAGAAAATCGGCACTATTACAATATTGCTGACCGGTAAATATATCTGTCACACTTTTGGCTGCATCAGCCTGAAAACGTTGGTGCTTATATTTCAGTTTCATTCTGACTCTTCTTTTTTTTCAAGTTGTCCAACATACGGATAGAATCAAGATAATCTTGTTCTACGTCACTGATGGTTCGTTGTTTATATTTACGGTATTCGTTCGTAGCATGTTCCATTGCCTCTGTGTGCGACACTTTACCGGAATCTTGCAATAACTGTTCTCCCGACATGGTCAGGATTCTGTCAAGATAGTTTGCCCAGTCACTCATTGTCATGGGTTGTTCACGCTCTGCCTGACGCTCCGCAAAGTCCAGATATCCGGAAACCAGTTGTCCCATTGCGCGAAGTTCTTTTTCGTCCAGATAATTCTTGGCCGTCTTTGCTTCTGCCAATGTAGGCTGAGTACCCTTAAACGTCAGCAAACCCATAAAATCCTTTTCGGCATCGGCACGCTCCACAATCAGTTCAGCAGCCGTATGTCCGTGAACCGCATAATGAATTTTATTCTGTACTTTTTTAAAGAACTCCTGGCTTACAGAAGCACGAGGATCATAATCTATACTTGTAGCATATATTTCCAACACCTGACGGTAGAACACCTTTTCTGTGGCACGGATATCACGTATGCGTTCCAGCAATTCCTTCCAATAACCACCGCCACCCAACTTTTTCAACCGCTCATCGTCCAGTGTAAAGCCTTTTATCATGTATTCTTTCAGCCTTTGTGTTGCCCATTGCCGAAAGCGAGTGGCTATCACAGACTTGATACGATAACCAAGTGCTATAATCATATCCAGATTATAGTATGTAGTATTATATGATTTTCCATCTGAAGCAGTTGTTCGGAATTTCCGAACAACTGAATTTTCCTCCAATTCTCCTTCTTCAAAGATATGTTTGATGTGTTCACTCACATTCGACTTGCTCGTCTGATACAGTTCACACATCTGCGCTTGAGTAAGCCAAAGTGTTTCATCCTCCAGTCTGACATCAATCCTGATCTGACCGTCAATGGAGGTATAAATAATCATCTTATTTTCTTCCATACCTCAACACTTTATATAACCTTGATATTTTTTATGGCTTCTTCCTCGCTCCAGTCCAACAACTGCTTCAGGGTTTCGAACACATTGATTTTTGCATCGTCACGGGCAAAACAACTGTCACGGAACAATACACGGAGCGGTTGCTTGTCAGCCATGGCTTTTACAATATTTTCCGTAATATCATCTGCAAAGCAAGCCACAAGGTCACCATCATTAACCGAATAAATCATCTTTCCATCCACTTCTTCACTGGTCATAGGCAAAGATAGTTGTACACCCCAACTGAGCATAGCTCCAAACAAAAGGTCAAGGTCTGTACGGTCACTCTTTACGTTATTAAGGAAAAGGTCAAGCTGCGACTGGTCGTATTCTTCCGGAGCTTTCTTTACTTCTTCAAAATTGCTATCTGCCAAACGGAAAACACGAAAACCAGTGTCAAGATTTTGTGTTGTCAATGGAGATTCTTCCTTGATTTTCTTTCCAGCCCGACGGATACGTTCTTTGGCTATTTCTGGAATTGTGTTATAGCCTGCTTTACGAGCTTCACTGTCTTCAGGCGTTTCCTCTGGAAGTTGAACCATGATATATTTACGTTTACCGCCATCTTCTGCATTTAGCTGCATTACGGCATGGGCTGTCGTAGAAGAGCCACTGAAAAAATCTAATATCAATGAATCCTTATTACTATACAAAGATATACAACGCTGAATTAAAGTAACAGGCTTCGGATAATCAAAATACTTTTTTCCATCAAACAGTTTTGCCAATTTCTGGGTTGCTCCTTGTGAATGATCTACTTCAGTATGCTTCCAGATAGTCATTGGAGTAACACCAGTTTTTCGTAATTCTGAAAGAAAACGTTTTATTCTAGGAACGCCATTGCCATCTGGACCAAACCAAATACGATTATCTTGGAGTCTCTCTCGGAAAGCTTTCCGAGAGAGACTCCAGCTGCGCCCAGCTGGAGGCTCTACTTCACGCCCCGAAGGGGTCGTAATTGTATATACATTCTCTTGAATTGCAGGTCCAACAGATATATCACTTGAAGACCATACCCCTCTTGGATCATTATCCGGATTAGAATAACGATCATTTGCTTCTTCACTTCTTTTTATTCCATTACATACCGCATTCTCTCCATTTTTTGCATAGACTAAAATATAATCATGCGAAGGAGAAAAATGCTTCATCAAATTAATAGGCGAAAAGGCTCTTTCCCATATTACTTGTGCAAGAAAATTTGTACTTCCATATATTTCATCACAAATATTCTTTAGATTTTTCTGTTCATTATCATCTATTGAAATAAAAATCACTCCATCCTCAGTCAACAAAGAACGAGCTACCATTAAACGAGAATACATCATCGAACACCAATCTGAGTGAAAACGACCATTGGTTTCTGTATTCTTTCTGTAACGATTTCCTAGTTCATCTATATTTCCAGCAAATAAATCATAATCATCCTGTGAAGCTGCAAAATCATCATCATACACAAAATCATTACCTGTATTGTAAGGTGGATCAATATAAATCATCTTCACCTTACCCATATATGACTTCTGGAGTAACTTCAATACTTCCAGATTATCGCCTTCTATATATAGATTCTGTGTATTATCCCAATCAACACTATCCTCTACTACCGGACGCAAAGTCTTTGTGGTAGGACGTGCTACTTCCCGACGAGCTTCTTGTTTTCCCGGCCAGGTAAACTGATACATTTCGTCCGTATCTTCCACTGCATTATCTCCCAGCAGTTGACGTAACGCCGTGAAATTTACTACACGACGTAACTCACCAGTTTTATCATCCTTTACTTCCGTAAAGCAAGAGGGAGCAATCTGATAGAGAGCTTCCAAATTCAGTTGTGTCCCATCAACCGAGTTCAATTCTAATTTATTGGGTTTCATAATTATATATTGTTCTTTTTTAATTTGTCAGTTAGTAATGTTATTTCTTTCCTTAGTTGACGCACCTCTGTATTCAATTCCATTTGTCGATTAAACTGCTTTTCAGCTTTTATCCGTTTTTGCAGTGTCATAATCTGTTTCTGAATACTTTCTATTTGCTTGCGCAAATCAACTTGTTCTCTATATTCTTCTCTTGTAGATGCAGATAATCCAGAAATCTGACTGAGCAAACTGTTGTAAACTGCATCCATAGACTGCCCAAGAATATTCAACGTATCAGCATCAATCTGTATATCCCGTTTCAATTCACTAATGCCACACTTCCATTTCTGTTCACCATGAATAACCGACATTTCTTTATGATGCATCAGTAAATCAAACTTTTCATCGTACTCAATAATGAAAACCGTATGCCGTGGCAACAATTCATCCATTGCACAAAAAGGCTTAATACTATACCTGTCCTCTTTCATCTTGCAATAGAACACGTCAATCTCATGCACATATTCACCATCCTCTACATTGAGTGTAGCAGGTGCAAGCTTATATAGCCAAACAATACTTTCAAACTCCCGTGTCAAAAATTCACGCAAGGAAGAATCACTGCTTCTTCCATAAAACGCATTCTTCGGCACTGGCTTATTGACTATTGTTGAAGTAGGAAAACTCAGTATATTATCCATAATCTACTTAATCACCAAAAAACAAATCAATTCAAAATCATCCAGTCCTTTAATGTTATAGGTCAAAGCACTTGTTTCACCTACAGAGAAAAGACTGTCTATATCACTCTCTTCTTTCACTGTGATAATACTCTCTATGGCCGATTGCAGCAGGTCGCTGTAATGACGCATATTCTTTCCATCACGAGTTTCCTTATTGAACTGCTTGCAAAGTACCTTATCCGGCTCTGTCTTATCCTTGCAGGCATAACGCATCTTGTCCAGCAGCTTCTTGGGTGACAGATGATCGCAGATAACGGTTCCGGTATGCGAAAGATAAACCATATAGAAGGGATGCAGCAGATTGGAACGGTCGATGTTCACACCGTTGTTTTTGTTCTTCAATACATACATCACTCCCGGTTCTATCAATTCAGAAGCATTGACCACCGCACTCATACCAAAAGGTGTCAAATCCATATTGGGATGCTCTTTCAGATTAGCCAATAAATCCAGACGAAATTCATTCAACCCCAAATCCATGATATTGACACCAGTATCCATATCCTCAATATCTACCACTTCATTCTGCAACTTCTTCAACTGATTACGGCGGTACTCCAAATCGCCTTTTTCATTAGCTGATAACAGATTATCATCCCCTGTACTGGTAATAACAGTTGCTTTCATTCGGCTTTCTACACGACCTTTCAGCTTGATGTAATCATCCAGTTCCATGTCCGGCCAATAATTCACCAGCTGAATCACATCGTTTTTGCTTCCGATACGGTCTATACGGCCAAAACGCTGAATGATGCGTACAGGATTCCAGTGTATATCGTAGTTAATCAGATAATCACAGTCCTGCAAGTTCTGTCCTTCACTGATACAATCGGTAGCAATCAGTACATCTATTTCTCTTGTATCATTCGGATGAATGGCATACCGGTCTTTTGACAAAGGCGAGAAGTAGGTCAATATATCATTGAATGTACATTTCAGTTTTGGCAAAGTACATTTCCCTTCCGTACTGCCGGTTATCAGAGCTGTATGCAGTCCGCAATCGTTCAAAATCCTGCCGGAAAGTTGTTCATACAGATAATTGGCTGTATCAGCAAATGCTGTAAATATCAGCACTTTCTTATTGCTACCATTGATTGGATGTTCAAACTTGTTTTTCAAGTCTGCTACCAGCTGTTGCAGTTTCGTATCATGTTCCGGTGTAATATCCTTTAGCATAAGGATGAGCAGTTCCAGCACTTCCAAATCAGCTTTCAAATCACGCCGCCAACTCACATAATCCATGTCCCGAAGATTGATTTTTGATTTACGACCTACAAACGGATCATTTTCATTATCTTCAGTATCAAAATCCTCTGAAAAATCAGTTACATCTACTGTTCCTGCACCGCTTTCCTGGAATTTATCAATAGCAGTAATAGAATCATTTATAAAATCACGAATTCTTGTCAAAGTCAGACGGAAAGAGTTCACGCTACTTTCCAGACGCTTCAACAAGTTGATAGCCATCAACTTCCGAATACCTTTTTCACGGCCATCTACAGTGAGTCCCTCACCTTCATAATCTATTCCATAATTGCCTTTTTCACTCTCAAAAATAAACAGAGAAGGTGTATATATGGAAAGATTCAATCTGTTAAGCATTTCTGCTATATCCGCGAAAGTAATAGCATCGTTCAAATCTGTAAGCTTAGGTCTGCGTGATACAGGTGACAAACGTTCAGGAAATTTGCCCACATCATTCGTATTGTAATACTTGATGATATGGCTTCGGCTTCTGGCTATGGTAACTGCATCAAGCAACTGGAAGAAATCATAACTTAATGAATCTACCAGTTTCTCTGTTGTTCTCTTTTCCGGAGGCAATTTAGCCCATTTAGAATATACAGTCTGCGCATCTCTGAAAATGCTATCTATGTTCTTCCCTGTATCAAGCAAATCATTTATATTCTCGGCCTTTCCTTCATACGCAAGTTGCAGCTGATTTTTCAAATCACTGAAACGGTTGTTTACCGGTGTAGCGGAAAGCATAAGCACTTTAGTCTTTACACCACTGCGTATGACTTTATTCATCAGCCGGGCATAACGGTTTTCCTTGAAATCATCATCTTCATCATCATTATCAAACCGACCGCCATTGCGGAAATTATGGCTTTCATCTATTACAATCAAATCATAATTCCCCCAATTCACCCGTTCCAAGTCAAGTCCATTACTCAAACCTTTATCCCTTGACAAGTCAGAATGAAACAGAATGTCATAACGCAAACGGTCTGCCAATACCGGATTATTTTTATAGTTGGAGCGGAATGTCTGCCAGTTGTCGTTCAACTTTTTAGGACAAAGAACCAATACATTTCTGTTTCGGTTTTCGTAATACTTGATAACCGAAAGAGCCGTAAATGTTTTTCCCAATCCCACACTATCAGCAAGAATACACCCGTTGTATTTTTCCAGTTTGTTTATGATTGCCAATGATGCATCACGCTGGAAATTATACAGTTTATTCCATATAACACTACTTTTGAATCCTGTAGCTTCATTAGGTAATACATCCTCGCTTATGTCTTCAAGAAATTCATTAAAGATATTATATAGCGTAATAAAGTAGATAAAAGCCGGTGCATTCTCCTTATAAACGGTTTCGATATTTTCTATGACATTATCTGTCACATCCTGAAATTTCTCTTTGTCTTTCCATAATTCCGCAAAATTCTTCAAAAACATATCTGTAGAACTATGTCCAGGCATACCTACCACCATCGGACAGATATTGTTCCCTCTATCAAGCCCGAGTTCAGTAGTGGTAAACTCATTGAAAGGCATATATGTATATGTTTCTTCACCTTCCTTTATATTGAGGAAGGTATTCATGGAGCCGTGAGTTATATTTGTCTTGAACCGTGCTTTTCTGCGAATCCAGTCTGCACATTCTCTCGCAATAGCCCGCTGTGTAAGCTGGTTTCGAAGCCTTATTTCAAAATCCGATCCGAAAAGACTTCTTTCCCGATTTAATTTGGGTATATAGAATTCTCTTTTTTGCTTTTCAGACTTATCCGTATAGAACGTCGGTGAAGTAAAAATAAAGTTTACACAATCCACCTTTTCCAGTTCTTCTTTCAATGCTTCGTATGCATAGATAGAAAAACTGGCTGCCGCTATAGAGACTTGGCTATTGTCAGACAACAATAGCTGCTTCAAATCATCTATAACACGTTCGGTTATATTATTGAATTGCTTCGGAACTCTCATTTTCTCTTTTCATTTATCAAATTTCAACACCAAAGAGAAAAGCTATTTAGCCAATATTTAATATTATTGTATTCTCAGTTTCTTTGCGCTATACACAAAGATATAAATATTTAAAACATTACCGCCTGCCTCTCTACTTTTATTTCAACATTATTTCTCCCCACCAACTTCTTCACCACCTCCACATCCGCCGGAAGCCAGTCCACAGAACCCAGTTCCTCCCGATTCAGCCAAGTTGCGTTTTCATGCTCCTTCAACACCAGATGACCGGAACGGACAGAGCATAGAAAGCAGTGCATCGTGAGGTGGAAAGCTGGGTAATTATCTTTCCGCCGGGAAACTCCCAGTAGTCCTTAAACTCACCATAGCCGCGCTGGGTGGCAAAATACTTCCCTTCACGACAAATTATTGCCGCTACAACTTCTATCTGCTTCATCTCAATATGTAAATTATTTTTCCCTTCAAAATTCAATACTATCTCCTTCCCTGCTGATGCACCAGAAAGGAATGTTTTTAGCATCTGTAAACTCTTTCATACGCCAGGCTGACTCGAATCCACTTGCCACAAAGTGCATGGGAACAAGCAGTCCTACCTGAAACGTGTCGATAAACTGACGGGCGCCACGGGTATATCCGTTACCGATACGGCCGTCTACCGGAAACATTACCACGCTGAAACTGTCCGTTATTTTTCGGATGTCTTTCAGTTCTCCCAAAAAGCGTTTTTCTTCTTTCTCGGGATTGACATCGATACCGAATTCGGCGCTGTAGACCAGCCCACCCCGATAATCATCGGTCAGGAAACCACGCCCCCGTGCCGCAGGCAAGGGTTTCGCCCGCGCCGCGCTCCCAAACCCGCATCTTCAAATGATGCCTCCCGACGACCTCCACGAACTCGGTGTTCGTGCGCCGGGGAAACAAGGGATGATGCTCAAACTGCGGCCCGATACCGGATAAATCCAAGTTGTCGATGCCATGCATGAAAACGACGGCGTGCGGATTGCCCATCGAAACCGCCGTGACGTTCCAGACGCGGCCCTGTACCCGCAGAGGCCGGTTAATGAAATCCTCGCCGGGCCCGCTCACCGGGATATCCTTGGGAGCGAGGCGGGGTTCGCCCATGTCTACCGTCACCGTCTCCACTTTTCCGCCGGAGACATGAAGCCGGAGCGTCAAAACACCCGCCAGCGTCTCGATACGGACCTGCTCCTTATCCGTATGCCCGTTGTCGTAGACGTACTTGCCGACGCAGCGGATGCCGTTGCCGCACATCTTACCCTCCGAGCCGTCGGCGTTGAAGATGCGCATCTGCGCATCTGCCCGGTCGGACGGGGAAATGAGGATAATGCCGTCGCCGCCGATGCCGAAATGCGGTTCGGAAAGCGCGATGGACAGCTTTTCGGGGTCCGTGACCTTCTGGTCGAAGCAGTTGATATAGATGTAATTGTTGCCGCAGCCGTGCATTTTAGTGAACGACAGCTTCATACGGTCTCCCTCCAGTTAACAGCAGTGTGTTCCGTGCGCGCAAAGCTCCGCGCGCACGCGCCGGACAAAGGCACGCAGC
>ENA-USZI01001899-USZI01001899.1-human-gut-metagenome-genome-assembly--contig:-NODE-1899-length-13062-cov-23.442973_pt1 | contig 13062 bp, 9 predicted proteins | sample MGYA00250042_ERZ773532 | MGnify/ENA primary metagenome ERZ773532 (study PRJEB29103, sample SAMN06112036) | human gut metagenome | biome: human gut; feature: ankylosing spondylitis patient; material... | reverse complement strand
TTTTTTTTTTTTTAATGATACGGCGACCACCGAGATCTACACTCTTTCCCTACACGACGCTCTTCCGATCTGGCTTCCAGCTGGCTCTTGGCCTGCCGCAGGGCGGCTTCCTCGGTCTCGTTCATCTTTTCGGGCTTATCCTTGCGCAGGCAGTGGCGCAGGTTGGCAAGGTCGGCCTTCACGCGGGCTTTTTCGTCCTTGTCCAACTCCTTTTTGCACTTGGAAAGCGCTTCATCCACCTTGTAGGCCAGCACCTCGGCCTGATTGTGCAGGTCCAGACGCTCCTTGCGGCGGCTGTCCTCGGCCTCGTAAGCGGCGGCGTCTGCCATGGCGCGCTGGATCTCGTTTTCGGAAAGGTTGGTGCTGCCGGTGATGGTAATGTTCTGCTCCCGCCCGGTGGCAAGGTCTTTCGCAGATACCTTCACCACGCCGTTCACATCGATATCAAAGGTGACCTCGATCTGCGGCTTAGACGAAAAGCTTGCCCGGATGCCGTTCAGCTTGAATTTACCAAGGGACTTATTGTCCCGCGCAAAATGGCGCTCACCCTGCAGAACGTTGATCTCCACGCTGGTCTGCATGGGACGGGCGGTGGTAAAGATCTGGCTCTTACGGGTGGGGATCATGCTGTTGCGGGTGATCAGCGGGGTGGCGACCCCGCCCAGCGTCTCGATGGACAAGGTCAGCGGGGTCACATCCATCAACACCAGCCCCTGCGCTGCCGCGCCGGTGGCACCCGCCAACTTGCCGCCGCCCTGCAGCAGTGCACCCTGCACCGCTGCACCCATGGCGACGCACTCGTCCGGATTCAGGCTGTGGCTGGGCTCCTTACCCAGCAGCTCCCGCACCTGCCGCTCCACGGCGGGCATCCGGGTGCTGCCGCCCACCAGCAGCACCTTGCCCAGCTGGCTGGCAGAGATGCCGGCATCCCGCAAGGCGTTCTGCACCGGGGGCACGGTGCGGGACAGCAGATCGCCGGTCATCATCTCGAACTGCGGGCGGGACAACGCGATATCCAAGTGGTGCGGCCCGTCCTTGCCCACCGCGATAAAGGGCAGGTTCAGCTGGGCAGAGGGCGCACTGGAAAGCTCCTTCTTGGCCTTTTCCGCTTCCTCCTTCAGCCGTCCCATGGCGGCGGGGTCGCGGGTCAGGTCGATGCGGTCAGACTTTTTGAACTCTGCCACCGCGTACTCCACGATGCGCTGGTCAAAGTCGTCGCCGCCCAGATGGGTGTCGCCGCCGGTGGCCAGCACCGTAAAGGTGCCGTCCTCGATCTCGATGATGGACACGTCAAAGGTGCCGCCGCCAAGGTCGTAGACCAGAATTTTCTGCGCGGCTTCGTTGTCCAGACCGTAGGCTACCGCGGCGGCGGTAGGCTCGTTGATGATGCGCAGCACGTTCAGCCCCGCAATGCGGCCGGCATCCTGCGTGGCCTTGCGCTGGCTGTCGTCAAAATAAGCGGGCACGGTGATGACGGCTTCGGTGACAGGCTCGCCCAGATAGCTCTCGGCGTCCCGGCGGATCTTGGCAAGGATCATGGCGCTGATCTCCTGCGGGGCAAGGTCCTTGCCGTCAATATGCGCCCGGTAGTCCGAGCCCATGTACCGCTTGATGCTGGAGATCGTGCGCCCGGAATTCGTGGCGATCTGGCGCTTGGCCGCGCCGCCCACCAGACGCTCGCCGTCCTTGGTAAAGGCCACCACGCTGGGGGTAGTGCGCTCGCCCTCTGCGTTGGTGATGACCACGGGCTTGCCGCCCTCCACCACCGCCACACAGGAATTGGTCGTACCAAGATCAATGCCGATCACTTTGCTCATACTGTTTCCTCTGTTTCTTGTCCGCCGTGTCTGCGGGCTGATTTTTCTCCAGTCTATCTTACCGGACGGCTGTGACCATTTTTTAGTCCAATTGTAAAGATTCTATGTTATATGCTGCCGGAGCCGTGGGTGGCTCGTGGGTCAGCGCATAGAGCAGCTGCTCGGCCTCCTGTAACCAGCGGTCGGCGTCCGGCTCGTGCTCCCGCTGCAAAATGGTAAAGGCCTGCTTTGCCTCTGCTGCCTGCGCCAGCGCCTTTTTGCGGGAGGTGTAGCGGGTCTCGTACTGCGCCAGCCGCAGGCAGACCCGGGGCGTATACTCGATATCCGGCACCGCTGCCGCGTTCTGCCGCGCCCGGCGGTACCACAACAGCGCCTTGCCGTTGTCGCCCCGGGCGGCGCAGTCATCGCCAAGGTTCAAAAGGGCGATGGGCTCTCCGCTTTCGGCTGCGGCCTTCCACAGCTTGCGCGCCTGCGCAGCGCTTTTGGGTACGCCGCGCCCCTGATACAGGCACTCGCCCAGCAGCGAGAGCCCGGCAGAACTGCCCTGCTCGGCGGCTTTCTGGTAGCACTCTGCCGCTGCCGCCCAGTGTCCGGCGCGGGCGGCTTCCTTTCCGGCCTCGGCCTCCTCTGCGCCGGGGCCCTCCGGGGTGTGGCCTGCGTGCAGCAGACCGTTGAGCAGCGCACCGTCCAGCGAGGCGGAATTGCTCCACGGGTCCAGCACCACACCGTCGATGCCCGGGGTGTCCAACGCCAGCTGCATGGCCTGTTCCAAGGTGCGGTCAGCCATGGGGCGGCTGCCGGTACTGCGGTCTGCACCGGCAGCTGCCACCGAGGTGAACAGCGGCAGCCAGCAGCGCCCTTTATCGTTGCGCAGCGTCCACAAGGCAAGGCCGTCGGCCTTTTCCGCCGGGATGGGGTGCTCCATCCACGGGGCGGGCGCACCCTGCGCCGAAAGCGCCGTCTGCAGCGGCACCAGCACATGGGTTTCCAGCTCCAGCGCGTAATTCAAAGCGCTCATCAGGGTCCAGAAGCTCTCCTCGTTCTGCCCCTTGTACAGCCCCTGCACCGCCTGCTCGATGGCCGGGCAGCCGGTGCCGCGCGGGCTGTACACCGGTGCGGTGCGGCTGCGGCGGCTGCCCACCGGGCGGAAGCGTACCCCGCCGTCTGTTCGTCTTGCCATTGTGTTCACCATACTTCCCTATCAATCTCAGCTCTAGTATAACAGGATTTGGCAGCTTGTACAATGCAAAACGCAGCTGCGGCACTGGATTTTCAGTATACATCGCGTTATAATAAGGTGTATTTTGACCCCGAAGGAGGAATTTTTTTGAACCGGATGCTTGGCTACCTGAAGGGCTACGAGCGCGAAAGTGTGCTTGCACCGCTCTTTAAGATGCTGGAAGCCACCTTTGACCTGTTTGTGCCACTGGTCATGGCGGATATCGTCAATGTGGGCATTGCAGCGCATGACCTGCATTATATTCTGGTGCGGTGCGGCCTTTTGCTGCTGCTGGCTTTCATCGGCCTTACCTGCAGCCTGACCGCGCAGTATTTTTCCGCCAAGGCGGCGGTGGGCTACTCCACCGCACTGCGGCACGCCCTGTTTGCCCATATCCAGAGCCTGAGCTTTTCAGAGATGGATACGCTGGGCACCAGCACCCTCATCACCCGCATGACCAGCGATATCAATCAGGTGCAAAGCGGGCTCAACCTGTTTTTGCGCCTGTTCCTGCGCAGCCCCTTTGTGGTGCTGGGCGCCATGGTCATGGCCTTTACGGTCAACGCCCGGGCGGCGATGATCTTTGTAGTCACCATCCCGCTGCTCAGCGTGGTGGTGTTCGGCGTGATGGTGATCACCCGACCGCTGTACAAGACCGTGCAGACCCGGCTGGATCGGGTGCTGGGCCTGACCCGCGAGAATCTGACCGGCGTGCGCGTGGTGCGCGCCTTTGATAAGGAGCAGAGCGAGATCGACCGCTTTGAGGACGCCAACGCCCTGCTGACCGGGATGCAGCTGCATGTCGGCCACCTTTCGGCGTTGATGAACCCGCTGACCTATGTGCTCATCAACCTTGCCATCGTGGCGCTGCTGTACGTAGGCAGCATCGAGATCAACGTGGGCGGCATGGCCTCCGGTGATGTGATTGCGCTGGTGAACTACATGAACCAGATCCTTGTGGAGCTGGTAAAACTTGCCAACCTCATCGTACAGATCAGCAAGGCGCTGGCCTGTGCAGGCCGTGTGCAGGCGGTGCTGGATACCAAGCCCGGCATGACCTTCCCGGCAAAGCTTCTGGGCGAAGTGCCCGCCGACAAGACCGGCGATGCCGTGCGCTTTGACCATGTAGGTCTGACCTACGCCGGGGCGGGCGCACCCAGCCTGACCGACATCAGCTTTACCGCCAAAAAGGGCCAGACCATCGGCGTCATCGGCGGCACCGGCAGCGGTAAATCCAGCTTAGTAAACCTCATCCCGCGCTTTTACGATGCCACCGAGGGCGGCGTGGAGATCTTTGGCCGCCCGGTGGCCAGCTACCCCCGGGACGCTTTACGCGGCAGGGTGGCGGTGGTCATGCAGAAGGCGCAGCTCTTCGGCGGCACCATCCGCTCCAACCTTTTGTGGGGCAACAAGGATGCCACCGATGCCGACCTGTGGGCAGCACTGGAAACGGCACAGGCCGCAGACTTTGTGCGTGCAAAGCCCCTTGGGCTGGACGAGCCGGTGGAGCAGGGCGGACGCAACCTTTCCGGCGGACAGAAGCAGCGGCTCACCATCGCCCGTGCACTGGTGGGCAAGCCGGACATTTTGATTTTGGACGACAGCGCCAGCGCGCTGGACTACGCCACCGACGCCGCCCTGCGCAAGGCACTGGCGGCGCTGCCCGGGGCACTGACCGTGTTCATCGTCAGCCAGCGTGCCGCCAGTTTGCAGCACGCCGACCAGATTCTGGTGCTGGATGACGGCCATCTGGTGGGCATCGGCACCCACAGCGCGCTGCGCAGCAGCTGCCCGGTGTACGAGGAGATCTACGAGAGCCAGTTCAAGAAAGGGGAGGCAGAAGCATGAGTGCAAAAGCAAAAAATAAGCTGACCCCGCAGCAGCGCAAGGCCACCCTGAACCGGGTGCTGCACAAGATCCGTCCATACAGTGCCTTTGTGGTGTGCAGCCTGCTGGTGGCGGCGGTCAGCGTAGCCGCCCAGCTGTATATCCCCATCCTGTGCGGTGACGCCATTGATAAGATGCTGGGCAAGGGCAATGTAGACCTTGCCGGGGTGCTGCGCATTGCCGTAAGCATTCTAGTGGTGGCAGCCGTAGCCGCCCTTGCACAGTGGCTTTTGAGCGTGTGCAACAACCGCATCACCTTCTCGGTCAGCCGTGATCTGCGCAACGAGGCGCTGCGTAAAATTCAGACCCTGCCGCTGTCCTATCTGGACAGCCACCCTTCCGGCGATATCGTCAGCCGCATGGTGGCGGATGTGGACACCTTTGCGGACGGCCTGCTGATGGGCTTTACCCAGCTGTTCTCCGGCATCCTGACCATTTTTGGCACCCTGCTGTTCATGCTGCGGGAGAACGTGCCCATCACGCTGGTGGTGGTGTGCATCACCCCGCTGAGCCTTGTGGTGGCGGGCTTTCTGGCAAAGCGCAGTTACGGCTACTTCCAGAGCCAGAGCACCGTCCGCGGCAAGCAGACCGCGCTGGTCAACGAGATGATCGAAGGCCAAAAGGTGGTGCAGGCCTTTGGCCATGAAGCAGAGAGCCTTGCCGCCTTTGACGAGGTGAACGGACAATTACAGGACGTGAGCCTGAAGGCTATCTTCTTCTCCAGCCTGACCAACCCCGCCACCCGCTTTGTGAATAACATCGTGTATGCGGGCGTGGGGCTTGTGGGTGCGCTGTACGCCGTGCGCGGCGGCATCACCATCGGCCAGCTCAGCGTTTTTCTGAGCTACGCCAACCAGTACACCAAACCCTTCAACGAGATCTCGGGCGTGGTCACCGAGTTACAGAATGCACTGGCCTGCGCCGCCCGGGTGTTTGAGCTGCTGGACGCCGAAGATCAGGTGCCGGAGGCCGAAAACGCCGCCGCATTGCAGCCGGACGGCCATGTGCAGTTACAGGATGTTTCCTTCCGCTATCTGCCCGACCGTCCGCTCATCGAAGGGCTCTCGCTGGACGTGCAGCCCGGCCAGCGCATCGCCATCGTAGGCCCCACCGGCTGCGGCAAGACCACCCTCATCAATCTGCTTATGCGGTTCTATGATGTGAACAGCGGCAGCATCAGGGTGTCCAGCACCGATATCCGGGATGTGACCCGCGCCTCCCTGCGCGGCAGCTACGGCATGGTGCTGCAGGACACCTGGCTGCGTGCCGGCACGGTGCGGGAGAACATTGCCTACGGCAAGCCGGACGCCACCATGGACGAGGTGATTGCCGCCGCCAAGGCTGCCCACGCCCACAGCTTTATCCGCCGCCTGCCCGATGGCTACGACACTGTCATTGCAGAGGACGGCGGCAATATCAGTCAGGGACAAAAGCAGCTGCTCTGCATCGCCCGCGTGATGCTCTGCCTGCCGCCCATGTTGATCCTGGACGAAGCCACATCCTCCATTGATACCCGCACTGAGGTGCGCATCCAGAAGGCCTTTGCCCGCATGATGCAGGGGCGTACCAGCTTTATCGTGGCGCACCGCCTTTCCACCATCCGGGAGGCAGACGTTATCCTTGTGATGAAGGACGGCCACATCGTGGAGCAGGGCAACCACGACCAGCTGCTGGCGCAGGGCGGCTTCTACGCCAAACTCTACAATAGCCAGTTCGAGGGCGTGCAGACCTGAGAGGGCTGTTGTATCCTATCCAGCCTGTAATAACGAACAGTGAAAATTCGTTTTGTTGATTAAAACAGGTCGAGCGGACACTCGTTCATAAAATATTAATAATATATTAACATTCAGTACACCACTTTTCGGTATACATAGGGCAACAAAGGCGCGCAGTGCGCCGAACCCCCGCCAAAAAGGGCAAAAACGCGCAGACTGCTGTGGTGTGCGGCGGTCTTGGAAATGCCCTTGGTACAGGAAAGGAAACGTTACTTATGAAAATTGGTTTTTGGGAACTTATCGTCATCGTCATCGTGGCGTTTGTGTTCATCGGCCCGGACCAGCTGCCTGTCTACGCAAAGAAGATCGGCAAGATGCTCCGCGAGCTGAAGAAATACACCGGCGCTGCTTCTGAGGAGATTCAGAAGAACGTGGTGGAGCCGCTGAACGAGATTCAGGCTCCCCTGAAAGAGGCTGTTGCCCCCCTGACTGATATCAAAAAAGATATCGACAGCAGCATGCGGGACGTGACCAAGAGCTTTACCGGCATTGGCAAGACCAGCAAAGAGGAAGCCGCCAAGAAGCTGGCTGAGACCGAGGAGGTCACCGACCTGACCGAGGATGCTGTGGAGGAACTGCCCGAGCAGCCCGCCGAAGCCCCGGCTGAAACTGTGGAGGCTCCCGCTGAAAAGCCGGAGCAGGCCGCTGCCGAGGCCGCACAGCCTGCCGCCGAGCCGGTGGCTGAGCCTGTGCAGGAAGCCCCTGCCGCAGCCGAAGAAGCCGCCGAAGCTGCACCCGCTGAGGAAGCAAAGGTGTAAGCGCCCCTACTTATTTATGGATGCACCCGCGCCCGCGGTTGCCAGATACATTCTGTAATACGCCCGCCACGCGGCGCGGCAAGAAAAAGGAGATATTTATTATGCGTATTGGTACTAATGAGCTGCTGATCATTCTGGTTGTCGTTCTGCTGATCTTTGGACCCAAGAACCTGCCGAAGCTGGGCAAGATGTTCGGTAAGACCATCAATGGCTTCAAGAAGGGCATGGAGGACGAGGACGCCGAGCAGTCCGAGGAGACTGTAAAGAAGGCTGATAAGAAGGACGAAGACGAGGAGTAATTGTGGCTACAAACAAAAAGCGCAAAAAGAAAGCCGAAGTCATGGCAGAGGACGGCAGCATGACGCTGACCGGCCATCTGAAAGAACTGCGGAACAGGCTGATCATCTGCGCGGTGGTGTTCGTGGTGGGTGTTGTGGTCTCGCTGGCATACGCCGACCGTCTGATCGATCTGCTCACTGCCATGGGCCGCGACTATTACGAGTTTGTTTCCATTGCCCCGCAGGAAAAGCTGATGCAGTATTTCCGCGTCTCCATTCTGGCAGGCGTGGTGGTCACTGTGCCGGTGGCGTTCTACCACATCTATGCATTTGCAAGGCCGGGTCTGAAAAGGAGCGAGAGCACCTTCTTCAAGCTGGTCATGCTGCTGGGTCTTATCCTGTTCTGCGTGGGCGTGCTGTTCGCCTACAAGCTCATGATGCCCTTCATGCTGCGTTTCCTCAGCACCGGCATCGAGGGTGCCGAGTACATCCAGACCACCACCAGTATCGAGAGCTATGTCAACCTCTGCTTGACCATGTTCATCATTTTTGGCTGCGTGTTTGAGATGCCTCTGATCACCATCATCCTGTCCAAGATGGGCATTATCAACCCGCAGCTGCTCAAGCAGGTGCGCGGCGTTGCCATCGTGATCATCTTCTTTATCGCGGCCGTTGTCACCCCGCCGGATATCGTGTCTCAGTGCATGGTGGCCGGCCCCATGGTGCTGCTGTACTTCATCAGCATCCTCCTGAGCGGCATCTTCTATAAGCCGAAAGAGGACGATGATGACGAAGATGACGAGGATGAGGGCGAGGACGAAGAGTAAGCTCTGACTTCTGGTTTTCTGTTTTATCATTGCAAAAGCAAAGGCTGCTGCGCCATTTGGTGCAGTAGCCTTTTTGTATGTGGAAAATGCTTCCGGTGCAGAGCATTTTCGCGTGGGAGCGGGTTTGTGTTTAACGCTGGCATTATCTGCCGTTTGCCGCCGCGACCCTTCCCGTGAAAAAGCAGATCAGAAAAATATTTTTTCCGCTATTATAGCAACGGCGACGACTGCGGCCTGCGGCCAAAGACTTCCCCCGGCCGGGGGAAGATGTCGCATAGCGACAAAAGAGGGAATGCAGGGAGGAGCTGTTGGGGCCGTGGCCAGCAGGATGCAAGGCCCGCTCAAGGGCCGCAGCAGACGCTGGGTGCCACAACTCGTCCAAAGCGAACGCGGCGGCAATTCCAAATCGTTGCTGCTCAGTCTATACAAGCCACCCGCCCTGTGCTAGAATGAAACCAACAAATCAAAGGCGGTGAAACCATGCACCCACTCCCGGAATATCCTCGCCCGGCTATGCGCCGGGACAGCTATGAGAACCTGAACGGCCTGTGGAAGTACGCCATTACTCAGACAGCAGAATACCCCGCTGCGTGGGACGGCAGCATTCTGGTGCCCTACTCTCCGGAAACAAAGGCCTCCGGCGTGGGCCGCACCCTGCAGCCCGGCCAGTGGCTGCACTACCACTGCACCTTTGCTCCCCCTCCGGGAGAAGGGGGCCGGGTGCTGCTGCACTTCGGCGCGGTGGACGATGCCTGTGCGGTGCAGGTGAACGGCCATCTGGTGGGCGGCCATCGGGGCGGCTACTGGCCCTTCACACTGGATGTCACCGCCCAGCTCAACGATACGGGCCGCAACAGCCTGTGGGTGGCCGTGCAGGACCCCACGGACAGCGGTACGCAGGCCCGGGGCAAGCAGACCCTGCAGCCCGGCGGCATGTTCTATCCGGCCCAGAGCGGCATCTGGCAGACGGTCTGGCTGGAGCGTGTGCCGGAAAACTACATCCAGTCGCTCACGGTCACGCCGGACTACGATGCCCGCACCGTGACCGTGAAAGCCCATACTTCCATGCCCGGAGGTGCAGTGAACCTGTGGGCCGTGGTGCGGGCCGGGGGCGTGACCATTGCCGAGGACTGGGGCAGCGACGAAGCGGACCGGGACGGCGAGGTGACGCTGAACATCCCGGAGGAACATTTCTTTCCGTGGAGCCCGGATACCCCGTTTTTGTATGACCTGACCGTGGGCACCACGCAGGGAGGAGAGGAACAGTTCGACACCGTGCACAGCTACTTTGCCCTGCGCAAGTGGAGCTGTGAGCCGGATGCGCGGGGCGTGCTGCGCTTCTGCCTGAACGGAAAGCCCATCCTGCTCAACGGCCTGCTGGACCAGGGCTACTGGCCGCAGGGCCTGTATACCCCGCCTTCCGATGCAGCGGTGGAGCGGGAGCTGAGCGAGGTGAAAGCGCTGGGATTCAATCTGCTGCGCAAGCACGCCAAGATCGAGCCGCAGCGCTGGTACTACCACTGCGACAGGCTGGGCCTTGTGGTCTGGCAGGACATGGTGAACGGCGGCAGCAGATACAACCTGTGGTTCGTCACCTACCTGACCAATGTGCTGCAGCCCCTTGTGCGCCGCCTGCCCGACGCAGAGCCGCTCTGGGGCCTGCTGAGCCGCGGAAAAGTATCCAGCCGGGAAACATACCGCAAAGAGCTGCAAGCCACCGTGGAAGCCCTGCGCTGCCATCCGTGCATCGGCTGCTGGGTGCCCTTCAACGAAGGCTGGGGCCAGTTTGATGCGGCCGGGGCAGTGCAGGCCATCCGCACGCTGGACGATACCCGCCTTGTGGACGAGGCCAGCGGTTGGTATGATCAGGGCGGCGGAGATGTGTGCTCCATCCACAACTATTTCTATCCGCTGCATGTAAAGCCCGGAAGCCGTACCGTGGCCCTGAGTGAATACGGCGGCATTGCATGGCCCATGCCGGGGCACGAAGCACCGGGCAAAACCTACGGCTACGGCACGGCCAAGAGCCGCGCAGACCTGACCGCCCGCTGCAAAAAGCTGCAATTGGGCACGGTGCTGCCGCAGCTCAAAAAAGGCCTCTCGGCGCTGGTGTACACCCAGCTGACGGATGTGGAAGATGAGGTGAACGGTCTGTTTACCTATGACCGGGCCGAGATCAAGCCGGATGCCAATGCCGTCCGCTCGGTGAATGCTGCCCTTGCCGCAGAGTTCGCAAAAGTGACGCGGTGAAAGAAAAAACTCCCTCAGTCATCACGCAGCGATGACTGAGGGAGTTTTATGTTACAGCAGCTCTCAGCTGTTGGCGCTGTTGTTCACGATCTTTTTGGCGGGCAGTTTGTTCATGGCAGAGCTGTCCAGATCGTGTGCCAGCTCTGCACCGCCTGCGGCCAGTGCGTCGTCCAGCTCGCCGCCCTTCATATCGCTCAGGATCTGGCTGCGCAGGTCGTCCAGCGAAGAAACGCTCAGCGGGTCTACACGCACCATCAGGAGCAGGGTGTTGCTGTTGATCTGCACGGCAGCGGCCTCGCCGTAGGAAAGGCTGCGCAGAGCATCGGCAGCACCGTCCTGCGTAAAGGCCGAAGCAACATCGCTCTCGGTCAGCAGCTCGGTCTGGACGCTGGCGCTGTCGTCGGAAGTTTTGCCGTCCAGCACAGCGTAGATGTCCGGCAGGGCATTCTGTGCGGCCTCATGCAGGGCACTCACCTGATCCGAGACCGTCTCGCCGCCTGCGGCGTTGACACTGTCGGCAGCGGCCTGTGCCAGCTTGAGCATCTCGGCCTTCTGGTCATCGTCCGCAAAGGCGTAGGTGCTGGTATTGTACAGCGGGATGCTGATGTAGCAGATCTCATACATGCTGTCGTCCAGATGGCTGGTCAGCTCGTCGTCCTCCACTGGGGTCTCGCCGTCCGGGCCGTAGACCATATCCAGCAGGGCGGTGTGCTCCACCTGCAGACGTTCATATGCCTTGACGGTCTCCAGACCAATGCCGTTGGCGGTGTAGGTGTCGCCGTACTGGTCCATCATCTGCTGGGCATAACGGTCGGCAGTGGAAAGCTGCTCTGCAGTCAGCTCACCGCCCAGCGCCTTGAAGCGGGCATCCACAGCGGCCAGCGTTTCCAACGTTTCCTGTGTTTTCTGGGCCACATAGTCGCTCACAACTGCGGTCTCGCCGCTGTCAGAGTCGGTGGTGATGGTCTCTTTCAGGAAGGCTTTTACGTCGGTGGTGTCCTGATCGGTGCCGGCAAGCTGGGCGGCCTGCTGGTAAGCACTGTACTGTGCCAGCAGATACATGCCGGAGGTGATCTCAAAATCACCGATGCTGCCCACGGCGTCCGGGGCGGAAATGGTGCAGCCCACAAGGCTGAACACCAGTGCAAGTGCGCAGATCAGCGCGAGAAGTTTCTTTTTCATGGCAATGCTCCTATGATGTTTATTTTTGCTCGGCGGAGGCAAGGATCTCTGCCATCGCCTTGAGGATGCTTTGCAGCAGCTCCAGCGGCTTTTCGTCGGGCTGCAGCGTGACCGAGAGATAGGGCCGGTTGCCTGCACCGGCGGTGACGCGGCCATTGAAGGCCACCAGCAGGCCCCGGATCATGGGCAGCTCCAGACTTTCCAGCTGCAGGGTGAGGGTGTCCTTTTTCTGGGTCACTTCGGTCACGCCCACAGTGCTGGCCTGCACGCGTACCAGCGACACGTTCACCAGATCGCTCACCGAGGGCGGCGGGTCGCCGTAGCGGTCGATGAGCTCGTCCAGCACATCGGCGGCATCCTCTGCCGTCTGGATGGCGGCAATGCGCTTATAAGCTTCAATGCGGCCCGGGCCGTCTGCGATATATTTCTCCGGGATGAAGGCATCCACCCGCAGATCCACAAGGCATTCGCTCTTGTCCCGCCGGACAGGTTCGCCCTTGGCCCGGGCGATGGCCTGCCCCAGCATCTTCACGTAGAGGTCGTAGCCCACGGCCTCCATGTGGCCGTGCTGGCTGTGGCCCAGAAGACTGCCCGCACCCCGGATCTGCAGATCCCGCATGGCGATGCGGAAGCCGGAGCCGAAGGCCGTGAACTCCCGGATAGCGGAGAGCCGCTTCTGGGCGATATCGGTCAGGGTCTTGTCCCGCCGGAAGGTGAAGTAGGCATAGGCCTTGCGGCCGGAGCGGCCCACCCGGCCTCTTATCTGGTACAGCTGGGCAAGGCCCATGCGGTCAGCGTCCTCGATGATGAGGGTGTTGCAGTTGCGCACGTCGATGCCGGTCTCGATGAGGGTGGTGCACACCAGAATATCGATCTCGCCGTTCAGCAGATGCTGCCACACGGGGTTCAGCTCTTCCTCGGTCATCTTGCCGTGGGCAATGCCGATGCGTGCGCCGGGCACCAGCTTGCTCACATGGGCGGCGCAGGCTTCGATGTTGTCCACCCGGTTGTGCAGGTAGTACACCTGCCCGCCCCGGGCAAGCTCCTTCTTCATGGCTTCGGCAAGGAT
>ENA-USZI01001893-USZI01001893.1-human-gut-metagenome-genome-assembly--contig:-NODE-1893-length-13081-cov-24.152492_pt1 | contig 13081 bp, 10 predicted proteins | sample MGYA00250042_ERZ773532 | MGnify/ENA primary metagenome ERZ773532 (study PRJEB29103, sample SAMN06112036) | human gut metagenome | biome: human gut; feature: ankylosing spondylitis patient; material... | reverse complement strand
ATTAGCGACGTTCTCATAACCGCTTGGTCCCGGGTTCAAGTCCTGGCTGGCCCATACAAAAAAGAAGCACGGAGGTTTCGGCCTTCGTGCTTCTTTTTTTGTATGCCGACTGCTTATTGGCAATCGGTGCAAAAACTATATTCAGGCAAGCATCCTGCCGATGATTTTTCGTCTTACGGGCAATGTACTCGATCAGACTGCAAACATAGAAAACGTCATTTTCCTGCTTTTCAGTCATGGATATGTTCACTCCTTTCAAACGTCAGGCAACGCAGAGCATTGACGGTAGAGATGCCGCTTCCAAAAAAGGGACGTTCCACGGAACGTCCCTTTGATCGCCTGTGCTTACCGGAACACTGCCACGACATAGGCGGTGCCGTTGTAGTCGATGAAGGCCGCGCCCATTTCGTTGTGACCGGCCGCGTCATCCAGCAGGAGCGCCACCGTTACATCCTCCGGGACACCATCGCACCCGGACCAGTATAGGAAGGCGTTCAGATCATCCGTATGGCTCATGTTGCCGTCCGCATCCAGCGCCACGGTGTACACCAGATCCAGGCCGCTGACCTGCAGGCTGTCCGGTTCCTGTACAAACCATTCTGCCACCGCTTTGGCCGTGTTATCCAGCTCCGGCGCATAGGCAACGCCCAGCTGCTGCGCCAGCTCTGCGGCTTTTTCAGCGTCCGTGCCGGTGTTCACGCTCCCCAGCCCGCTGCAGGCCGTAAGCACACCAAGCGCCAGCACCCCAGCCAGCAGGCAGACAAGCAGATTTTTCCAGTGTTTCATCTTGATCAGCTCCTTTCACGCTGCATCCGTCCCCGCCGCCCCAGACCGGCAGGGCCTTTTTGTTCATGATATCATGCTTCCGGGCAAAAAACAAGGCCGCTGCCTGCAAACGGCAGCGGCCTTGTCCGGTTTTTACTTTGCGTACTCGACAGCGCGGCTCTCGCGGATGACGTTGACCTTGATCTGGCCGGGGTAATCCAGCGTATCTTCGATCTTCTTGGCGATGGAGCGTGCCAGCAGGATGACCTGATCGTCGCTGATGACGTCGGGCTTGACCATGATGCGCACTTCGCGGCCTGCCTGCACGGCAAAGGCCTGCTCCACGCCCTCAAAGCTGGAAGAGATCTCCTCCAGATTTTCCAGACGCTTGACGTAGCTTTCCACATTCTCGCGGCGGGCACCCGGGCGGGCGGCGCTGATGGCGTCGGCAGCCTGGATGATGAAGGCCAGCGGGGTCTTGGGCTCCACGTCGCCGTGGTGGGCCTCAATGGCGTGGATGATCTGGGTGTTTTCCTTGTACTTGCGGCAAATGTCCACGCCGATCTGGACGTGGCTGCCCTCGATCTCGTGATCCAGTGCCTTGCCGATGTCATGCAGCAGACCGGCGCGGCGTGCCATGGTCACGTTCACACCCATCTCGCCTGCCAGCAGGCCGGCCACCCAGGCCACTTCCATGCTGTGGGTCAGGGCGTTCTGGCCAAAGCTGGTACGGTACTTCAACCGGCCGATCAGCTTGATCAGGTCCGGGTGCAGGCCGTGGATGCCCAGCTCCATCACCGCACGCTCGCCTTCGCGCTTCATCTGCAGCTCCAGCTCGTGGCGGCACTTTTCCACCGTTTCCTCAATGCGGGCGGGGTGGATGCGGCCGTCGCCGATCAGGCGTTCCAGGGTCATGCGAGCCACCTCGCGGCGGGTCTGGTCGAAGGAGGACAGGGTAATGGCCTCCGGGGTATCGTCGATGATCAGGTCCACACCGGTGGCGGTTTCCAGCGCACGGATGTTGCGGCCCTCGCGGCCGATGATGCGGCCCTTCATCTCGTCACTGGGCAGCGGCACCACGCTCACGGTGGTCTCGCTGCAGTGGTCGGCGGCGCAGCGGCTCACGGCCTGACCGATCAGGTTGCGGGCGATGTTGTCGCAGTTCTCCTTCAGGTCGGTCTCATAGGCGGCAATGCGCACGGCCTTTTCGTGGGTGAGCTCCTCATCCACCTTGTGCAGCAGCACCTCGCGGGCGTCCTCCTGGCTCAGGCCGGCCAGCGTTTCCAGACGCTCCATCTCCTTGGCGCGCAGGGCGTCGATCTCGGCCAGACGGGCGTCGGCCTCGGCGGTACGCTTCTTCAGGTCCTCTTCCTTGCGCTCCAGGGCTTCGGTCTTGCGGTCCAGGGCATTTTCCTTCTGGTCAATGCGGTTTTCCTGACGGCTGATCTCAGCACGGCGCTGTTTGATCTCCTTGTCGGCCTCTGCCTTCTGGGCATCGACCTCGGCCTTCAGCTTGAAGGCCTCGTCCTTGGCTTCCAGAACCGCTTCCTTGCGCTTCTGGTCTGCGGTCTTGATCGCTTCGTTCACCAGGCGGGTCGCCTCGGCTTCGGCGCTGCCGATCTGTGCTTCGGCGGTCTTTTTCCGGTTGTTGTAACCAACAAAATAGCCCGCAGCTGCACCGACAACACCCACGATCAGGGCCACGATCACTTCGATCGCGGTCATCGTGTTCACTCTCCTTTGTTCTGATTTTTCATTCAGGTTCAAACAAGCAGGAGACGCTGTGCGGCAGGCTGTGGGCAACGATCTATAAGGGAGCCTTCCATGCAAAAAGTGACAACAAAAATCACACGCGCAGGCAGACCCTGCACGGGCATTGCGGCTTTTTTCTATCCGGTTCTGGCTTATATAAAACAGGCGCGCTTCGCCTGTGGAGAAACTCCGGTCACGGGGACGACCTGCACACAGCGTCTTTTATTCCATACTACTAATTATATTACGAAACATTTGCACGCTTGTCAAGGGAAAACCGGCTCCCGCCGCATATTTTTTGTGCACATGGCCGATTTTATGCCGCAAAAACCCCGGTGCATCTGCATACACCGGGGTTCATTCTGCATCATTATTCCAGATACATCCTCCGCAGGCGCATCCGCCGGGCGGGAGTCAGGCCGTACTCCCGGGCCAGATACTCCTCCGCGCTGCCGCACGCTTCCCGGATGACCTGCAGCACATAGGGTGCCGCACCCGGATCCACGCCCGCCTGTGTGCAGAACCGCATCCGCTTGGACGGGTCGGCGGCGATCTCTTCCGCGTGGCCCGCCAGAAGGGCGTCGATCTCGGCCTTGCGGCAGACATTCGTCTGCACAAAGTCCGCGCAGATCGTCTCGTCGGACGCACCCAGCGCCAGCAGGATCAGCATGGCGGCCACGCCGGTGCGGTCCTTGCCGGCAGAGCAGTGGAACAGGATGGGCGTCTCGCCGGCTTCCAGCGCCCGGAACAGCTCCTTGAAGGCCTTGTTGCCGAACAGCATCTGTCGGTACATCCGGTACAGGATGTTCTCGCCCTCCCGGGCTGTGCGCATCATGCGCTCGATGTCACCGGGGGCAAAGCTGATCTCATGGCCGTCGTCGCCGCACAGGGCACAGATCTGCACCAGCCGGGCACCGTCCGGCACATAATCCGGCTCGGCCTGGGCCTCGGCAGTGCTGCGCAGGTCCAGAATCAGCCGCAAGCCCAGCGCATCCAGCCGGGCACGGTCCGCCGGGTCGGTGAGCCGCGCGGTGCACACGCCGCGCCAGATCTGGCCCCAGCGCACGGTCTTGCCCTCATCGGCCGGATAGCCGCCCAGCTCCCGGAAGTTGGTCGCACCCGCAAAGGGCAGCTGGGTGCCAGGGGCCGGGTGCACCGGAGCGGCAGGCTTTGCCGCCGTGCTGGACAGCACCGGGAAGTTGTAGAAGGGCTTGGCCGGACGGCCCCGGCGCGGCGGCAGCGAGGCGGCCCCGCCCAGCACCTCCATCAGGTAGCTGCGCAGCAGGTCGATGTAGGCCGAGGTATAGTCCCGGCGCTGTACCAGCGACACGCACAGCGGTGGCAGGTCCTCCAGCAGCACGTCCCGCACCCGGTCCAGCTCCCGCCGGGCACCGGGCTCGTAGCGGGTCAGGCAGGTGCACAGCTGCTCCTGCACCAGATAATAGGCCTGATAAAAGCTGGGGCCGATCTCGGCGTTGGGCGCAAACCCGGCCCGGGCACAGGCCGACCACAGCGGACTGAACAGGTCCTGCCGCAGGCTGGGCAGCAGCACCCGCTGCCCCCGCAGGTCGGCCAGCGGGATGCTCTCCCGGTCCCAGAAGGGGTGACCGCGGGGCACCAGCAGGCAGGCAGGGTCGGCCCGCAGGGTGGTGCGGGCCAGTACCGGGGCCGCACAGCCCAGGTCGATGACCAGACCGGCGTCCAGCTCGCCCTGCTCCACGGCATCGGTCACAGCGTCGTTGTCCAGCAGGCGGAACCGCATCTCCACATGAGGGTACTGCTGGCGGAACTTGTCCAGCTGCGTTTCCAGCCCAGGCAGGTAGTCCGGCACCAGCGCCACGCTGATGCCGATGTGCACCGGCTGGGCCGACTGGATCTCGGCCCGCAGGGCGGCCTGCATCTGCTGGAACTGCTCCACCACCGGGGTGGCATGGCGCTGCAGGCTCATGCCGCGGTCGGTGAGGGTGAGTTTGTGGTGGGCACTGAGGAACAGCGGCCCGCAAAGTTCCGCTTCCAGCGCAGAGATGCTCTGCCGCAGCGCCTGCCGCGACAAAAACAGCCGCTGTGCGGCCCGGGTATAATTCATTTCTTCGCACAATACCAGAAAGTAGTGCAGCTGGCGGATGTCCATGGTTTCCTCCTGCGGATGTTTGTCATAAATAAAGAATACCGCCTTTTCCGGCAATTGTAAAGCCGGTGGACCTTCTTCCCGGTCACATTTTTTTGCTGCGCTCTGCATTCCGCCGTATCACGCCGTCACATGGACCGCATTTTCCCGGACGGCATCAATGGTTTCCATCAGTTCTCCGTTCTCGTCAAAATCCGGCAGGCGGCCGTACTTCATCTTTTTGATGGCCGGGAACACCCGCTGCTGCATGGTGAGGAAAATCTCACGGGAGTCCTTATCCTCGAACTTGCTCCACCGCATGGACTGGCCTGCCGCACTGGCGGGGAAGATGTGCTCCATCTTCTCGCCCGCCATGCTCTCAAACTCTTCGGTGGCAAGCTCCTTTTCGTCCAGCGACCGGATGAACATGAGATAAGTCAGCTGCTCGATGCCGGTTTTATGGCAGGGTTTAGGACATCCGAACAGACACCGTTTTACATAGAAATGAGGTTCACCATGAATAAACTGCTTTCCTACCGCCATTGAGAAAAAGCAATCCCCACAGCCACAAAAAGGACTGTGGGGATTGCTTTTATGGTGAAGGAGAAAGAGAATAACGTGTTAACCCTTGTCCGCGCCGGAGGTGATGCCCTCGACGTAGAACTTCTGCATGATGACAAACAGGATGGAGATGGGGATGGACACCAGCACACCGCCTGCACAGAAGAGCGCAAAGTAATTGTTGATCAGGGTCTTTTGCAGCATATTATACAGACCGATAGCCACTGTCCAGTCGGCAGAGACGCCCGAATTCAGGATCATTTTTGCCATCACGAAATCGGTCCATGGAACCATGAAAGAGCTGATGATGGTATAGACCAGAATCGGCTTGGACATGGGCAGAACGACCTGGAAGAACACACGGGCGTCGGATGCGCCGTCCAGCTTGGCGGCTTCCCGCAGGGAGATGGGGATGGTATCAAAGAAGCCCTTGCAGATCAGATAGCCCAGACCGGACGAACCGGCATAGACCATGATAAGACCGGCATAGGAGTTGGTCAGATTCAGATATTTCAGGACGAAATAGACGGCGATCATTGCCAGCACGCCGGGGAACAGGTTGACGCTGACAGAAAGGTTCTGGATCAGCTTGCGCCCCTTGAAGCGGCAGCAGCTCAGCGCGTAGGCTACCATCAGCACAAAGCAGGTGGAGATAACGCAGTTGAAACAGGCCACCACAAGGGTGTTGGTAAACCAGCGCGGGAACTGCGCCACCGAGTCCGGGTGGAACAGAATGTTGACATAGTTGCGCAGTGTGTAACTGGCCGGGAAGAACTGTCGCACATTGATGCCTCGGTCTGTGGAAAAGGAAGTGACCAGAAGCCACAGAATGGGTACCAGCCAGATAGCTGCCAGCAGGGCCAGCAGCAGATGCCGCAGGATGCTGCGGACTGTGCGGAGGATACGCCCGCGGCGCAGCTGCGCTGCGGTCTCTGCCCGGCGTGCCGGAGAAACAGTTGTCTGTGTCAAGAGAACGTCGCCTCCTTTTTATTGAGGAACCGGAAGCATACCAGCGTGAACACGGCACAGATGATGAACACCATAATGCCAATGACGGCGGCCATCTTGTAGTTGTACTGCTCCTGCGTCAGGCGGAACAGCCATGTGACCAGCAGATCCACCTCTTTTGCACTGGAGGAAGCCAGCGCCTGATCCTTGGTGATATAAACGTCCTGTGTGAGCAGATAGATGACGTTGAAGTTGTTAACGTTGCGCACAAAATCCGTAACCAGTGCCGGGCCCTGCACACTGAGCAGGTAGGGCAGCTTGATGTGGATGAAGCTCTGCCACGGCGAAGCGCCGTCGATGGTGGAGGCTTCCAGCATATCGGTGGGAATGTTCATCAGCACACCGGTGGCAATGAGCATCTGGTAGGGCACGCCCACCCAGATGTTGATGAGGATGATCATGAACTTAGCCCAATGCTGATCGGTCAGGAAGGGAATGTGGTTCATGTTCTGCCCCAGCAGACCGATGGCCTTTAAAAAATCGGTCACGCCTGCATTGGCCATCATGGTGTTGAAGATGCCGGCATCCGAGAAGAAGTTGCGCACCAGCAGCAGGGTGACGAACTGCGGCACCGCAATGGTGATGATGAACAATGTGCGCCAGAGCTTTTGGCACTTGGTCTTTTTGTTGTTGATGAGCATGGCCAGAAATACGCCGCCGAAGAAGTTGGTGAAGGTGGCAAAGAAGGCCCACACCAACGTCCAGCTGAGCACCCGGCCAAAGGCATAGCTGAAGGTCAGGCTCAGCGACTGCCCGCCAAACAGAGAAGCAAAGTTAGCCAGCCCCACCCATGTAAACAGGGCGGCGGGAGGCATATGCTGCTGATCGTAGTTGGTAAAGGCAACAGCGATCAAAATGAACAGCGGGATGATGGTGAACACCACCACACCCAGCACCGGAAGGGTGAGCAGGGTAACGTAGAACTTTTCGTTCAGGTACAAGGTGATATCCTGCCGGAAATTGTTGGGCTTTTTGCCAGCGGCCTTCTGCGCCTGTAACGCGTAATTGCTCTGCACCACCAGCATGGCAGCAGCGATCAGCGTTACAATGACCACCAGTGCGATCACGCTGAGCAGCAGGATGGCAAACGAGTTGTCGTAGTTGTTGACCTCGTTCTTTAAGGTAAGGGGGTTGAACTGCATCTCCATCTGCACCGTGCCCAGCGTGCCGAACTTTTTCAGCGCAGGAATGCCGGAAGTGCCCAGAAAATACAGTCCCAGCCCCTGCACCAGCGTTACCAGCAGTGCCTTGATAAGCTGGCCGTGGCCAATGTAGCCCAGACCCCAGACAAAGAGGGACAGCTTTGTAAAAATATCTCCGTGAACAAATGCGTGACCGAACTTCTGAAGGAAATTCGGCTCCCGGCCATCTGCCCGCAAGGGTGGTGTAAGGACCATTTCTGCCACAGAAGTCAACTCCTTTCTTGGTATGCAGAGGGGGTTATAGCAAACAGGATGTTAGTTTGACGCCGATTTCTTGTATTGCGATAAAAAGCGGGCACACCGCATTCTGCTGCGTGCCCGCCGGAAAAGCTAAAGATTACTGCGCCACAGGTGCGGTGATGCCGGCCACAGCGTCATCCATCAGCTGCTGGGTGGTCTTGCCCTGCGTGTCGCCGGAGGCGAGGATCTCGCCCAGACTTGCGGCGGAGCTCCAGTAGTTTGCGCCTACCCGCTGCAGGGTAGCGTAGGAGCTCTGCTCAGCCAGTGCGGCAATGGCGGGTGCAGACTGCACAGCCTCGGTGGAGTTTGCGTTGATGTTGGAGGGGCCCAGCTTGCGGTCGTTGAAGCGCTTGATCTGGTTGTCCTCGTTGGTGATGAAGTCGGCCAGCATCATGGCAACGCCCACGTTGGCGCTGTGGGGGTTGACGCCCACCAGCTTGTAGCCGGAGAAGGAGCCCATCTGGACCTGCTCGCCGTTCAGGGTGTAGGTCGGCAGCTTGGTGGCGGCGTAGCCCTCGCCCCAAGCCTCCTCGGCGGTGCTGGCGTTCCAAGTACCGGAGATGGCGGCGCAGCAGCTGCCGTCCTTGATGGCAGAAACGATATCAGCATCCGCGCCGGACTTGAAGCCGGGGTTTGCGGCGATATCCAGAATGGCCTGCGTTACGTCTGCGCCGGGAGCCTCGTTCCAGTTGCAGACGGTGTTGATGCCGTCATCTGCCAGCGTAGCCACCAGACCGGCACCGGCATAGAAGCTGTAAATGTACCATGCGTCGTTCACGCTCATCATGAACTTTTTGCCGGCAGCTGCAGCCTTTTCCAGCATGGTGTCCACGCTCTGCACATCCTCGGCGCTCAGCACGCTTGCATCGTAGTACAGGAAGTAGCCGTTGTCGGCGGTCATGGGGTAGGCGTAAAGCTTGTCGTTCATGGTGGCAGCGCCCACAGAGCCGGGCAGGTTGCGGCTCTTCACGTCGTCCGGGTTCAGCAGCACTTCCTGCAGCGCACCGGCATTCACCAGCTCGTTCAGCTGGTCGTCTGCAAAGGCGAAAACGTCTGCGGCAGACTCCGGGTCAGCCAGAACGGTGTCCTTTGCAGTGGACTCGGACTGCACGCCGATCTCGATGGTCACATTGCCCTTGTCCGCATTCTGCTCGATAAAGGCATCTGCCATCTCGCGCAGCATGGTCTGATCCTCTTCTGCGCCCCACATGGTCAGCTTCACATCACCCCAGCTCTCCGCAGCAGAGGCAGCCGTGCTGGATGCCGCAGTAGAAGCAGCGGTACTGCCGGAAGAACCGCCGCAGGCGGTCAGCACACCGGCAGCAGCCACAGTGCCCATGGCTGCAAGGAAGTTACGGCGGGAAATCAGCTTTTTCATGATCCAGTTCTCCTTCGTTCTCAATCTGAAATCTTCAGGTGCTCTTTGTTGCGCTTATAAGTTGCGCACATCCAAGCGGCTGTTTTTCTGTACCCATAGGATACCGCATTCTTTTGCTCACGTCAATGGACGAAATTCACGGTATTGTTGAGCCGAAACTGGAAAAAGTGACGGTAAAATCAGGATACATGGGCAAAAGTGCGCAACTTTAGCGCAACCTTTGCCATGCAAAGAGCAAAAATGCCCGCTCCGGGAAAGGAGCAGGCACAAAAAGCGCGTTATTTGATGCTGTGGGAGCGTTCCCTCCACTTGGTAGAATCCCGCAGGATGACCTGATGGCCTTCCAGCTGCCGCATGACGATCTCTTTTCCGGCCAGCCGGTCCAGCAGCATCCGGCAGGCGGTCTTACCCAGCTGCTCTGCATCGTACTGCACCGCCGAAACAGACGGCGTGATGCTGGCAAGCATGGAGCTGTCGTACAGGCTGGCCACTCGCAGATCGTTGGGCACGAGGATATGCCGCGTCCGCAGCTCCCGCATGACCTCAAAGGCGATCTCATCATCGCCGCAAAGGATGCAATCTGCCTTCTGCTCCAGCGCAGCCTCCAGTGCATCGAGCGTCTGCCCGGCAGATTCCACACCGGAATGAACGAGCCGCTGGTCTGCTGGCACACCAAATTCCGCGAATCCACGCAGATAACCGCGTATGCGGTCGGTGTTGACGGCGTAGATGGTACTGCCCACCAGCAGCGCGATCCGCTTGGCGCCCAGCTGCAAAAGGATGCGTGTCATCTCGCAGGCAGCCGCGACCTGATCGTTGTCTGCCTGCGGGATGGTCTTGTCCTCGCTGCGTCCGATGAGCACAAAAGGTGTCTCGTATTGCCGCAAAAGTTCGATGCAGGGATCATCCGCCATGGCGTAGGTCAGGATCACGCCGTCCACTTTGTGGTTGGCCAGCTGCCGCTGCAGCTGTGAATACTCGGTGTTGGAGGCGTAGCAAAGCATCAGGTCATAGCCGCGCTGGTCTGCCATGGTGCAGATGCCGCCTATGCACTTGCGCAAAAAGGGCAGATCCAGCGCAATAAACCGCTGCGGTACGACCATGGCAATATTGTTGGTGCGCAGCTTTTCGCCGCTCTGTGCAGAAACAGGCTCGGAGCGGGTACGCCCCATATAGGCGTACACCTTGGTGCGGGTCGCCTCGCTGATGCGTCCCTTGCCGGAAAGTGCACGCGATACCGTTGTTTTAGAAAGGCCAAGCGCATCAGCCACCTGCTCGATCGTCATTTTTTCGGTTTCCTTTGCAGCCACAGGATATCCTCTCCTTTTCACAGAACTGCGCAACAATGCGCCACCCCAGCATACCGGGGTAAGCCCGCTTTGTCAAGTATGAAAGCAAACAAAAAGCGTTCTGCTTTTTCGGCAGAACGCTGAAAGTTGGTATTTTTGCGCCTTACAGGACCTGTTCGCCGTTTTTCCAGACGGCCGTTCCGTAACGGTTCAGCGCAACACCGCCTACTTCGACCGGATGTTCATTGCAGTTCTGTACAAAGGCGAACGTACCGCGCCGCGCGGCCAGAACGCCGTCCGGCAGTGCCTCCGGCCAGGCCGGGGTCAGGCCGACTTCCTTTACAGCAGCACGATAAAATGCGCGATAGGACGCTTCCTCGAACCGACTTGCCAGATAATAGGCACGGCCCTCCCCGTAGGAGTGGACAGCCACCGCCGGGCAGTTTGCATAATAGTCCTCGTCATAAACGCTCAGCGGTGTGGCAGGGTCGGTGTCGTTCAGACTTGCGACCTCGCATAGGACCGAAGCCTTCGTTTCCGGCAAAATGGAATCGTCCATCGGGGTGCAGCGGCAGGTTTCGCCGTCATACATTCCGTCGATCTCAGTGCGGCGCAGGCCCAGCAGGTCGGTCAAGCCGTAGGGCGTGTCACCCAGACGACACAAATCGCTTTCATCCACCACACCGGTCCAGTATGTAACCACGACCGTACCACCATTCCGGGCAAAATCACAGAGTTTTTGGGCAAAGGCATCGGTCAGCAAATAAACCATCGGAACAACGACCAAACCATAACCCGTCAAATCGGATTCCTGATTCACGAACTCCACCGCAATGCCTTCCCGCGCAAGAGCATTGTAGTGCAGCTTCAGCTCGTCCCAGTAGCCCATCCCTGCATTGCGCGGGCCGCAGGAACCTTCCAATGCCCACTTGTTTTCCCAATCGTGGACGATTGCCGCCTGCTTTTCACGGCAAGTCGTTACAATTTCAGAAAGAACTTCCAGCTTTTGGCCCACACCGACTGTTTCCCGGAACGGGCGGGCATCCTCCCGGCCATCATGGCCGACGACTGCACCATGGAACTTTTCTTCCGCGCCGCGGCTGGCTCGCCACTGGAAGTAAAGCACACTGTCCGAACCATGTGCAACCGTCTGCAGAGCCGCAAGCTCCGCAATGCCGGGGCGCTTCTGTTTGGAGATCGGCTGCCAGTTGGTAAAGCTGGGGCTGGATTCCATCAGCAGGAAGGGCCTGCCCTTCATGGAGTAATACAGGTCGTGCATCAGGGCCGTATCCAACGCCGTTTCTTCCACCGTTTCGCTGGGCTTGTGCCATGTGGGGTAGTTGTCCCAGCTGGCCACGTCGATCTCCTTGGACATTTTGAAATAGTCGATGCCATCAAACCGGTACATCATATTCACGGTGAACTTTGCAACCGGCGCAAATTCTTTCACGGTATCACGCTCAAATTTCAAAAAATCAATATGCCGGTCACTGACAAAGCGCTTCCAGTCCAGCGCAAGGCTCTGCACGGCATTTTCCCCCTGCGGGGCAGGGCTTTCGATTTGTTCCCAAGCGGTATAGTCGTGACTCCAGAACCGGGCGTTCCACGCCTTGTTCAAGGCATCCAAAGAGCCATACCGTTCCTTGAGCCAGCAGCGGAACGCGGCCTGACACAGCTCGCAATGGCAGTCGCCGCTCATCTCGTTGGAGATATGCCAGAGCAGGACAGCCGGGTCATTGCCGAACCGCTGCGCCAGCATCTGGTCGATGATGCGGACTTTTTCCCGGTAAACCGGCGATGTATAGCAGTAATTCTGCCGCCGGTTGTACAGCTCCCGGACCCGGTCTGCCCGGACTCGGCGCACCTCGGGGTATTTGTGTGCCATCCAAGCGGGGCGGGCCGCACTGGGCGTTGCAAGGATCGTATAGATTCCATTGGCATACAGATTATGGACGATGTCTGCCAGCCAATCCAGCTCAAATACCCCCTCCTGCGGTTCCAATGTGGACCATGAGAACACGCCCAGCGTCACAGTATTAACGTGTGCCTTTTTCATCAGTTCGATGTCCTGCGCCAGAATATCGGGCCGGTCCAGCCACTGTTCCGGGTTGTAGTCTCCGCCATGAAGTAATCTGAGCTGCTGCATGATAGCGGCCTCCTTTGGTTGCGCAAATTGCGCAACATTTTTATCGGATAAAGTTGCGTTCGATACAGAGTATAGCAAGAACCTCCACAAGATGCAATGCGCATTTATGGAATTTCGTTGCAATAAGCTGAACGTTTGATGCGGCGCAAGAAACCATCCATGGATGCTTTGGAAGATTCCACAACGTTCATGTGGGATTTATAGGCAGGTTGTCAAAATGCAGAAATACATTGATTGAACGGGAAAACACTTGAACGCCATGCTATAAGTCCTACGATCACTGCATTCCTGCAATAAAATTTGCAAAACCATCTTGACGCACCTTGTAAACCTTGACACTCTCTGTCACAAATCCCACCGAGCTTGTCGGGGCGAGGCCCCTCCATCTTGCTGCGCAAGACTGCTCTGCCGCTTAAAAGCCCCACTGGGGCTTTCATTGCTACGCAAACGCGGTCTCGTCGAAAAGTACAGAGCAGCGATGATTTATTCTCCATGAAGATTTTTACCGCCCCGCAACACACCCGATAAATTTTGCCGCCGATTCACCCGACAAAATCATCGCTGCGCTGCGTGGGCGGTATTTTTCTTTTTCACAAATAAAATCTTATGTAGTTGTTCAATCTTCCAAAATTT
>ENA-USZI01001892-USZI01001892.1-human-gut-metagenome-genome-assembly--contig:-NODE-1892-length-13091-cov-14.731750_pt1 | contig 13091 bp, 10 predicted proteins | sample MGYA00250042_ERZ773532 | MGnify/ENA primary metagenome ERZ773532 (study PRJEB29103, sample SAMN06112036) | human gut metagenome | biome: human gut; feature: ankylosing spondylitis patient; material... | reverse complement strand
ACGTTCTTGGGAGCGGTGATGGTCTTGAAGTGGATGTTGAAGCCGTGTGCAAAGGCCAGAGCCTTGCCCTCGGTCATGTAGGGTGCGACCTGCTTGTTGTAGATGTCGGCGCACAGCTCATCGGGCACCAGCATCATCACAACATCGCCAGCCTTGGCAGCCTCTTCGACCTCCATGACTTTGAAGTTGTCGTGGGTGGCGGCGAACTCGGAGGCCTTTGCCCAGTGGGCAGAGCCCTTGCGCAGACCGACAACAACGTTCACGCCGCTCTCGGCCAGGTTCTCGGAATGGGCGTGGCCCTGGCTGCCGAAGCCGATGACAGCAACGGTCTTGCCGTCCAGCACGCCGAGGTTGCAGTCGGAATCGTAGTATTTCTTGATCGCCATGGTAGTAGTCTCCTTTTACTCTTTCCTGTTTTATTTTTATATTTTGATTTTTATGGAAAACTGAGAGATTATGCCTTACTGCGGGCAATGGGTCCCGGGCAGGGGCAGCTGGGCTGCCCGCACCTCCTGCGGGGGCTTCTGCATGTGCTGGTGCATCCCGCCGCGCTCCAGGGCGGTCACGCCGGTACGGCACTGCTCAAGGATCTTGTAGTCCGCCAGGATCTTGAGGAACGCGTCCACCTTTTCGGGGCGGCCGGTCAGCTCCAGCACCATGCTGTCGGGCGAAAAATCAATGATCTTTGCCTTGTAGATGCTGGCGATCTCCCGCAGCTCACTGCGGTTGTGGACATCGGCAGCCACCTTGAGCAGCAGCAGCTCCCGTTCCAGCGAGTTCTCGTGGTCCAGCACGAACACCTGCCGGGTCACTTCCAGCCGCTCGGTCTGGAGGATGAGCTGGCTCAGCGCCTTTTCATCGCTGGTGATGGTCACGGTGATGCGGCTGACCGCCGGGTCGTTGGTGGCGGACACCGTCAGGCTGTCGATGTTGAAGCCGCGGCGGCAGAACAGGTTGGACACCCGGGCCAGAACACCGCTCTGGTTGTCCACCAGCAGACTGATGACTCTGCGTTTGGATTCCATGGGTCAGTCCTCCTTATTCCATGATGATATCATTGATGTCGCCGCCGCCGGGGATCATGGGCAGGACCTTTTCGTCCTTGTCGATGATGCACTCGATCCAGGTGGGGCCCTTCTGCTTGAGGGCATCGGCAAATGCGGCCTGGAACTCGGGGAGGTTGGTGCAGCGGTAGCCCTTCAGGCCAAAGCCCTCGGCCAGTTTGACAAAGTCGGTGCGGCGGTGGGGGTCGGTCTGGGAGTAGCGCTTTTCGTAGAAAGTGGTCTGCCACTGGCGCACCATGCCCAGCACAGAGTTGTTGAAGATGACCGTGATGATGGGCAGCTCATAGCTGACAGCGGTGCAGGCCTCGTTGAGGTTCATGTGGAAGGAACCGTCGCCCGTGAACATGACCACCCGCTGCTCCCGGCCCAGCGCCATCTGCGCGCCGATGGCCGCGCCATAGCCAAACCCCATGGTGCCCAGGCCACCGCTGGTGATAAAGCCGCGGCTCTTGGTGTGGCGGATGTACTGGGCCGCCCACATCTGGTGCTGGCCCACGTCGGTGACATACACGGCCTCGGGGCCGCACTGGCTGCACACCTCGCCGATGACCTGATGGGGCATCAGGCGGGTGGGGTCGGACACGGGGTGGTAATCCTGCGCCTGCCACTCGTGGATCATCTTCATCCAGTCGGGGTGCTTCTTCTCCTCAATGAGGGGGAGCATCCCGCTCAGGACATAGCAGACATCACCGGCAATGGCAAGATCCACATCCACGTTCTTGCCCAGCTCACTGGGGTCGATATCGATCTGGATGATGGTGGCGTTCCTGGCAAAGGTCTTGGGGTTCAGGGCCACGCGGTCAGAAAAGCGGGTGCCCAGTGCGATCAGCACGTCGCAATCTGCGACCGCCCGGTTGGAGGTGTAACAGCCGTGCATTCCGACCATGCCGATGTTCATCGGGTCACCGTAGGGCACAACGCCTGCGGCCATCAGGGTATAGGTGGCGGGGATCTCCGCCTTGTGGATCAGGTCACGCAGGGGCTGGCAGGAAGCCGCGCTCCGCACGCCGCCGCCAAAATAGACCAGCGGACGCTTGGCCGCGTTGATGATATCGGCGGCCCACTTGACCTGCTGTTCATCGTAGGTGGTCACGGTGCGGATCTGCTCCGGCTGCTTGGGGGTGAACTCACAGACAGCGGCAGTGACATCCTTGGGGATATCCACCAGCACCGGGCCCTTGCGGCCGCTCTGCGCAATACGGAACGCCGCACGCATGGTGTCGGCCAGCTCTTCTACCTTGCGCACCGTGAAGTTGTGCTTGGTGATGGGCATCGTGATGCCCTCGATGTACGCCTCCTGAAAGCCGTCCTTGCCCAGACCGGGGGTCGGCACATTGCCGGTAAAGGCGACCATGGGCACGGAGTCCATGTAGGCAGTGGCAATGCCGGTGACCAGATTGGTGGCACCCGGGCCGCTGGTGGCCAGCACCACGCCGGTGCGGCCCGTTGCGCGGGCATAGCCATCGGCCGCATGAGAAGCGCCCTGCTCGTGGGCGGTCAGCACATGGTGGATGCGGTCAGAATTCTTATACAGCTCGTCGTACAGGTTCAGCACAGCACCGCCGGGATAGCCGAAGATGGTGTCCACGCCCTGTTCGCAGAGAACTTCAACAAAAATTTGCGAACCATTCAACTGCATGGTAAGTTGCTCCTGTTCCTTTTCCTCTTACACTCTCAACAAAATTTCCCTCAGACACGTTACTTTTCGCATCTTGCATTCCGATTTGAACGTTGGGTCAATTATACTATAAATCGGGCCTTTGTCAATCGACGATTTGTAAAGTGAATCAGCCGAAAGATGAAGATAATTGAACACACCCTTGCGGACAGCTTTCTCTGCGTGTATAATCTGGTAAAAACCTCTCCGTCAGCCTGTCCGGCTCCTCTGACCGGGGAAGCAGGTGAAATGTGCCGGAGAGGTCCTGTCAAGAGGAGAGTCTGATGATGCAACTTCGTGAATGGAACGCCCGGCTCCACGGGCTTGTTGTTTTCCGTGCCCTGCTGGGCGACCCCGTTGTGGCAAAGCTGGCGGCGCTGACCGACCGGCTGGAAGCGGCTGACGACAGCATCGCCCCCCTGTGCGATGCTGTGGCCGCCTTTGAAGCCGCCCTGTTTGCCCACACCACAAATCTGGGCGATTATCTTTCCAACGCCGTGCTGGAGACCGAGACCGTCTGTGTGCGGCAGGCTGCTGCGGGCCAGCTCTCCCCTGTGATGGAGGCCGCCCTGAACAGTGAGCTGAACTTTTTGCAGAAGCTCTGCGGCCTGACGCTGGACACGCTGCTGGAAGCTGCCGACCGGCAGAACCGGGAGCTGGCGTTCCTGCCCCGCTGGGAGGCAAGGCAGCTCGACCTGACCGCCGCCTACAACCAGCGGATGCGGGAAGCCGGGAAGAAGGGCTACGGCATGTTTGCCAAGCACCATGTGTTCACAGTGGAGAACGGCCAGCTGGTGCCCGTGAAGTACCCCGACCCCCAGAAGCTCAGCGAGCTGCCGGGCTACGAGAAGGAGCGGGAAAAGGTCATTGCCAACACCCGCGCCCTGCTGGCCGGTTCCCCCGCCAACAATGTTCTGCTCTACGGCGATGCAGGCACCGGCAAATCCAGCACTGTCAAGGCCATTGCCAACGAGTATGCCGCCGACGGCCTGCGGCTGGTGGAGGTCAAGAAGAACCAGCTCTACCAGATCCCCGACCTGATGGATCAGCTGGCGGCCAACCCCCTCAAGTTCATCCTCTTCATAGATGACCTGAGCTTCTCCTCCAACGATGACAACTTTGCCGCCCTGAAAGCCATCCTTGAGGGCAGCGTGGGCGGCCGGGCCCGGAACATTGCGGTGTACGCCACCTCCAACCGCCGCCACCTCATCAAGGAGACCCTGACCGACCGCACCGGCGACGACATCCACGAAGCCGACACCCGGCAGGAGCTGATGAGCCTTTCCGCCCGGTTCGGCCTGACCGTTACCTTCCAGCGGCCCGAGAAAGCCCGCTTTGCCGCCATTCTGGAAGAGCTGGCAAAACAGCACCACATCCAGATGCCCATGGAAGAGCTGCTGGTCAAGGCCGAGGCTTTCGCCATCCGCGCCGGCGGCCGCAGCCCCCGCGTGGCCAAACAGTTCATCGAACAGTGCGAGAGCGGCGTGCAGAAATAATGTTTGCTTTTTCGTTTTTATGGATAAGAAAAAGCGCTGTGCAGTGAGATGACTGCACGGCGCTTTTTGCTGTTTTGAAAGAAAACTGCCGCCGCAGGCGGCAGATGAGGCGGTCAGAAAATCAAACGCGCTCGGCCACCAGCTGGAAGCCCTCTTTGGTGAGCTCCTGCCGGATCTGCTCGATCTGGGCATGGTCGCGGGTCTCCAGCACCAGCTTGAGGAAGCAGCTGGAGATGGGCATATTGGGGTCAGAGCCGTCATGCAGGACAGAGACCACATTGCTGCCGCAGCGGGAAACGATGGCGGCCACCCGCTCCAGCTGGCCGGGCTTATCCTCCAGCGCAATGGTCAGGTTGGCCTTGCGGCCGCTCATCACCAGACCACGGGTGATGACGCGGTTGAGGATGTTCACATCGATGTTGCCGCCGGAGATCAGACAGACCACCTTTTTGCCCTCAATGGGCAGCTTGTGAAACAGTGCCGCTGCCACAGGCACCGCACCGGCACCCTCGGCCACCAGCTTCTGGTTTTCCATCAGGGAGAGGATGGCGGCGGCGGTCTCGTCCTCGCTGACGGTCACGATGTCGTCCACATATTCCTCGCAGAGCTGATAGGTCAGCTCGCCGGGGGTCTTGACCTGAATGCCGTCCGCGAAGGTGGCCGCATTTTTCAGGGTCTGATACTTGTGCTCATGCAGGCTGCGGTACATGCTGGGGGCACCCTCGGCCTGCACACCGTAGACCTTGACCTCGGGGCGCAGGCTCTTGATGGCAAAGGCCACGCCGGAGATCAGGCCGCCGCCGCCCACGGGCACGATGACGGCATCCAGATCGGGCAGCTGGTCAAGGATCTCCAGACCAATGGTGCCCTGACCTGCGATGACCTGTTCGTCATCGTAGGGGTGGATGAAGGTCATGCCGGTCTCGGCCTGCAGCTCCACGGCCTTGTCGTGGGCATCATCATAGGTGCCGGGCACCAGACAGACCTCCGCGCCCAGGCTCTTGGTGTTTTCCACCTTCATAATGGGGGCACCGTCCGGCATACAGACGATGCTCCTGATGCCCCGGCGGGTGGCGGCCAGAGCCACGCCCTGTGCGTGGTTTCCGGCAGAGCAGGCGATCACGCCCTTTTCGCTCTCCTCCCTGGAGAGCTGGCTGATCTTATAATAGGCTCCCCGCACCTTGAAGCTGCCGGTCACCTGCAGGTTCTCGGTCTTGAGGTAGAGGCGGCAGTCCTTGGAGAGCTTGGGCGCTTCGATCAGGTCGGTCTTGCGGGCAACGTCCTTGAGCACAAAGGCGGCGTGGTAGATCTTATCCAGAGTCAACATGACGATACTTCCTATCTTCTATCCTTGATTTTTGCATGTGAATATGCATTCCAGTATAAATTAGTAAAAGTATTTTGTCAAATGAACGTATTTCAACATTGTGTTTGCTGGGGTGACCGCCAATGGCTACGCCCGGACAGGCTGCCCTGCGGCCCGCTGCGCGCTCCACCTGTGCCCATGCCGTGAAAGCGGTTTCCCCTGACCCAGAACGCCCCTCTCCGGTCTTACGGATGCCGGAGAGGGGCGTTCTCGTTTTTAACCTTTCATCGGCACAAATCCGACCAGATCCTTCACGACCTCGCCGCCGATGATGAGCCCGGCCACCGAGGGCACAAAGGCATTGGAGCCGGGGACCGAGCGCCGGATGGTGCACTTGCGCTGGGTGCCCGGGGGGCAGATGCAGTGGTCCTTGCAGCTGATGGAATCATCCTCGATGGGGGTCATGGCAGGCTCCTTGGAGTAGACGACCTTCAGGTGCTTGATCCGCCGCTTGCGGCACTCGGTGCGCATCACTTTGGCCAGCGGGCAGACGGAGGTCTTGTAGATATCCGTCACCTCAAAGCGGGTGGGGTCCATCTTGTTGCCTGCGCCCATGGCACAGATGATGGGGGTACCGGCCTCCTTGGCCTTGAGCACCAGCGCGATCTTGCCGGTGACGGTGTCGATGGCATCCACCACATAGTCGTACTGGGTGAAATCGAACTGATCCTGCGTTTCCGGGGTGAAGAAGGTCTTGTAGGTGGTGACCTTGATGTTGGGGTCGATCTCGTGGATACGCTGTTCGGCCACATCCACCTTGTACTGGCCCACGGTCTTGCGGGTGGCCACGATCTGACGGTTCAGGTTGGTCAGGCAGACCTTGTCATCATCAATGAGGTCCAGCGCGCCCACACCGCTGCGTGCCAGCGCTTCCACCGTGTAGCCGCCCACGCCGCCAATGCCAAACACCGCCACACGGGAATTGTGCAGCTTTTCCATTGCTTCCTTGCCCAGCAGCAACTGGGTGCGGGAATATTGATCCTGCATAGATACTTGCTCCTCCATTTTACACTGTGCCGTTCATTTTACCGGTTCGGCACAGCTGCTTTCGTTTTGCTTTATCACTTTCCTGCGAAGCGCCTGATTGGTTTATTCGACTGCAACGATGGTGCCGCCCCCCAGCACAACATCCCCCTGATACAGCACCACGGCCTGACCGGGCGTGGGGGCACGCTGGGGCTGGTCAAATTCCAGCCGGAACCGCCCCTCTCCTGCCGGGTAGACGGTGGCCGCCTGCTCGGTCTGGTGATAGCGGGTGCGGGCTGTGACCCGCAAGGGCGCGGTCAGCTCCGGGATGGCGATCCAGTTCACCTCGTCGGCATAGACGATGCGGTCAAACAGGTTCTCCTCCGGGCCCACCGTGACGGTGTTGGCCTGCATATCCTTGGCGCAGACATACACCGGCGCACCCATGGCAAGGCCCAGGCCCTTGCGCTGGCCGATGGTATACCGCACCGCACCGTTGTGGGTGCCCACCTTTTTGCCGTTCTCGTCCAGAAAATCACCTGCCGGATAATGCCTGCCGGTGAAGTCCTCCATGAAGCGGGCGTAATCGCCGTCCGGCACAAAGCAGATATCCTGGCTGTCATGCTTGCGGGCGTTGATGAAATGCTGCTTTTCCGCGATCTCACGCACTTCGGCCTTGTGCAGGGTCCCCAGCGGCAGGCGCACATGGGCCAGCTGCTCCTGGGTCAGGTTATAGAGCACATAGCTCTGATCCTTGCCCTCGTCCAGCCCCTTTTTCAGCAGCCAGCGGCCGGTGGCCTCGTCCTGCTCCACCCGGGCGTAATGGCCCGTGACCACATACTCCATGCCATGGCTCTCAGCCCAGCGGAGCAGGTGGTCGAACTTCATATACCGGTTGCAGTCGATGCAGGGGTTGGGCGTGCCGCCCATCTCGTATACCCGGATGAATTTTTCGATGATCTTCTCCCGGAAGTCGGCGGTGAAATCCAGCACCTCATAGGGGATATCCATCGCAAAGGCCACCTCGGCGGCATCCTCGATATCCTTTTCGGAGCAGCAGGTGTGGAAACCGGACTGCCCCAGCGTCTCGTTGCGGGTGAGCCGCATGGTGATGCCGGTGCAGTCGTACCCCGCCTGCTGCATCAGCCATGCCGCCACCGAGCTGTCCACACCGCCGCTCATGGCGATGAGTGCCCCGGGGCGCTTCGTGTTCTGTGCTTCTGTCATATCGTTCCTCATTCAATAACACACTAAAACAGTAGTATAATACTACCGCAGCTTCTTTCTCTTGTCAAGACGCAGAAAATTGAGCCGCCGCTGCCAGCAGCGCGTCTTTTTCGTTGGGTGTCTGCCCGGTGATGACAGCCTCCAGCAGGGCGTTCAGCACCTGCCGCAGACCCGGGCCGGGTCTGACCCCCGCCGCCATCAGGTCACGGCCATTCACGGCCAGCTGGCTCACCCGGCAGCAGGCATTTTCTGCTGTCAGCCGCTCCGCTTCGGCCCGCAGAGCAGCAAAGACCCCGGCCTGTTCCGGGTGCCGGGCACTGCAAAGGGCGGTCAGGCGTTTTATGGTCGGCAGCTCATAGCGGCCCAAAAGACGTTTGGCTGTAAGCTGCATCTCGGAGCCGGGCGTACCGGGAGCTTCCTCTTCGGACACGGTTCGGGCCATTCCATCGCCCGCCCTACTGCCTGCGGCAGCAGGGTCCCACCCCAGCGGACGGTCCTCAGAGGAACTCCCGGCCCACCTATCTCGGCTCCGGGACAGGAGAAAGCTCCCGGCACCCTCTCCCACCAACGCTGTCACCTCATCTGTGAGCGCGTTGGAGCATTTCAGTTTGCGCAGAGCTTTGCGGGCACCGGCTTCACCCAGCGGGCAGAGAAGGGCCGCCAGCCGGGCGGGCACATTCTCCGCTGTTGGTTCGATCCGGTCGATGGTACGGCAGAGTTCCGCAAACCGTTCCGGCTGTTTTTCCGGTTCCAGCTCCGGCAGGACAACGGCCAGAACGGCGGGTTCCAGATATCTTCCGGGCCGGGGTGCCGCCAGCAGCTTGAGCAGTTCTTCCTGGATGCGCTCCGCCGAAACGCAGTCCAGATGCGGCCCCAGTGCCCGGGCAGCAGCACCGGTGGCTGGGTCGATGGCAAAGCCGAACCGGGCCGCGAACCGGTAGAGCCGCAGGATGCGCAGCGCGTCCTCCTCAAAGCGGCGTTCCGGCTCCCCCACCGCCCGCACGAGATGGGCGGCAAGGTCGTCCCGCCCGCCAAAGGGGTCGATAAGCCCCTCCTCGGCGCTGTATGCCATAGCGTTGACGGTGAAATCCCGCCGGGCAAGATCCTCCCGCACATCCGGCACAAAGCAGACGGCATCCGGGTGGCGGCCATCGGAGTAGGCCCCCTCGGTGCGGAAGGTCGTTGTCTCATAGAGCCTGCCGCCCTGCTTCACCGTCACGGTGCCGTGCTGCAGGCCGGTGGGGATGCACTTTTCCTCCCCGAACAGCGCCATCACCTGCTCCGGGCGGGCGCTGGTGCAGAGGTCCCAATCGTGGGGGGCCAGCCCCAGCAGGCTGTCCCGGACACAGCCGCCCACAGCGTAGGCCGCATGGCCCGCCCCATGGAGCGCATCCAGCAGCAGGGCTGCACCCGGTTCAAGTTTGATCGTTGTCATGTTGTTTCCTCGTCATATTGCAGGATGATCTGTTTGCCGTCAAAGCCGCACTCCGCCGCCGGGAATACCGCCTGCGCATTGGGCAGGGCGGCTTCCGGTTCAAGGATCATGGGCGAATAATGCATCAGCCAGAACCGGCGCACGTCAGCCTTTTTTGCAATGGCCGCACCCTGCGCAAAAGTGCTGTGCCCCCACTGCTTTGCCTGTGCCTCCTGCTCGTTGTCGGGGTAGGTGGCATCGCAGAGGAAAAGGTCGGCGTTCTGCGCGGCCTGTTCCAGTGCCGGGCAGGGAGCGGTATCACCCGAGAACACAAACCGCAGACCCCGGCGTGCCGGGCCCAGCACATCCGCAGGGGCGACCACCGCCCCGCTTTCCAGCGGGATGCTCTGGCCCCGCTGGAGCAGCTTCCATGCAGGCACCGGAACGTTCAGTGCCCGGGCCTTTGCAGGGTCAAAGCGGCCCGCCCGGGGCAGGTCGAGCCGGTAGCCCCGGCTGGGCACCCGGTGCCGGGTGCGGAAAGGCGTAAGCTGCGCCCCCGCAGGCCAGCCGGAGGAAAGGGTGGTTAGGTCGATGGGGTCTGTGTCCAGCTGCACAGCCCTGACCGGATACGGCAGCGGCCCGGTCAGGGTGCGCAGGGCGGGCCAGACCTCCCCCAGTCCCTCCGGGCCGTAAAGGGTCAGCGGGCGCTCCCGGCCCTGACAGCCCAGCGTCTGCAGCAGGCCCGGCAGGCCGAAGATATGGTCGCCGTGATAGTGGGTCAGGCAGATGGCATCCAGCTTCATCAGGTTGACCCCGGCGCGGCGGGCCGCCGCCTGCGTGCCCTCGCCGCAGTCAAACAGCAGGGCATGGCCCCCGCATTCGGCCAGCGCAGCGGTCAGGGCACGGTCCGGCAGGGGCATGGTGGCCGCCGTGCCCAGCAGTGTAATGGTCAGCATAACAGTTCCTCCGTGATTTGTCGGTAACAGTGTACCACATTTTGCGCCCGCACACAATCGGCACAGCCCGGCATAGGATGGCGCAGAGCTCTGATACAAAGGGAGGTTTGACCATGCAGCGCAAAAAAGTCCCCGCCGGGCACCACCGCTTCGGGCTGGCCCGGCTTGTTCTGGTCCTGGCACTGCTGTTTCTCGTTGTGGCGCTCACCGCCGGGCTGGCGGGCTGCCTGTTCCAGCCCGTACTGGCCGCCCGGGGCACGCTGCTGTTTCTGCCGGGGTAATAGAAAGAAAAAGCGGAATCGTTCCATCCTTGCCCGAGAGAACGATTCCGCTTTGTGCTATTTTATTCTGCCGTTTTCAGCTGCTGTGCTTTTTTCCATGCGCGAATGGCTTCCCCATAGGAGATTTGCTCATCCGGCTTGAACTGCTCCGTATGCTCTTCATCAGGCAGCTCCATCAGCTCGTTTTCCACGGCCCACTGTGCGGCCTGCTGTGCCACTTCATCATTCAGGCCGATGTCCTCATACATTGCATTTACATCCGGTACAGGCTCTCCTGCATTCCTCCAGAGCAGTTCCGCCAGCTGGATCCTGTTTTGGGGAATTGCCGCCCCACTGGGCAGCAGATATTTCAGATAGAGCTCTGTTCCCAGCTGATGCGCCTGATAGGCCAGTACAACAGCCGAAATTCCCACTGCGCCGATCATTGCAGCACTGCCCAGCAGTTCGGTTTCTCTGGCATTTTCTGCGCTTTCGTACATTGCCTCTATGGTCACATCTGCCGGCGGCATGGGAAATGTCATGGTCTGGCTGGTGTGTGCTACATCAGGGTTTCCCATCAGTGCCGGATCACTGATGTTCCACTGCGCAAAGACCATTCCTTCCGGTGCCGCATTTGCCGCAACCGTAACCATTGCGCCCGCAGGGATCTTTCCGATCTGGGTCGTACCCTCTTTTTTCAGCTCCACATTCTTCGTGATATCCACAGTCGTTCCATTTTTCTCAACCGTCACACACACAAGAGAACCGTCTTTTTCCGTCAGAGTATACTTTTTGGCCGTATCAGTATCAGGGTCAGGGGTAGGGGTAGTAGGGGTAGTAGGGGTAGTAGGGGTAGGGGTAGGAGTAGGGGTAGGAGTAGGGTCAGGATTAGGAGTAGGGGTAGGAGTAGGGTCAGGATTAGGATTAGGATTAGGGTTAGGGTTAGGATTAGGCTCAGGGTCAGGATTAGGGTTAGGGTTAGGGTTAGGATTAGGGTTAGGGGTAGGAGTAGGCTTCACGCTCCAATGTGCGTAAACCTTCACATCTTCCGTAATTTCCTGGTTGAAGTCAAACGGTACGCCGCCATTTTCTTGCGTATACCAACCATCAAACTGGTAACCTTCCGCCTTCGGATCAGCGGGCTGGCGAACCTTTTCTCCATACTGCACTGGCTGGGTGCTTCCCTCTGCCCGACCACCGCAGTCAAAGCTCACCGTATGGGCGCAATCAAAGTTCTCCGAGTTAGTCAACAGGATATTTTGATTTATAAAATCATTTTCCTTTGCAAGTTTATCCCATTGTTCCTGGGTTCCCGTATAATGCAGTTCCACTAATCGTTTATTTTCACCACCAAATCCAAAGTGAAACGCATTTGCTCCTATCGTCTGTACACTACTCGGAATCGTCACGCTTTTCAAATCTGTGCAACTACTAAACGCACCTGCTCCAATTGAGATAATCGAATCCGGAAGTGTCACACTTCCCAAACTTGTGCAACTAATAAACGCACCTGTTCCAATTGAGATAATTGAATTCGGAAGTGTCACACTTCCCAAATTTTTGCAAAGCATAAACGCATTATCACCAATTGAACGAACTGAATTTCCAAGGTGCACCTTTTCCAGCTTTGTACATTCATAAAACGAAGCTGTTCCGACAGAAGTTACTGAATCCGGAAGCATCACCGTTTTCAAATTATTGCAGCCTGCAAATGCACCATCTCCAATCGACTTAATGGGTGCTTTAGTTTGAACGCTTTTCAGCGCTGCGCAGTTGTGAAATGCATAAATTCCAATCGAAGTCACACGATGTCCCTGCGCGGTCGAAGGGATCACTACATTCGCTTCCTCAGCTGCGGTAGAAAACCCCGTCAATTCCACGGTGTCATCATCAAGCAGCATATAGGTATAAGTATTCCCACCGTCTACCACTTTCATAGGAGTATTTCCCGCTGCGTTCTCCGGCTCTGCCGCAAATGCAGACAGGGGCATCAGCCCTAAAACTATTCCCAGAACCAACAAAACGCTGGTAAGCCTTTTCAATCGTTTCATCCCAAAAATCCTTTCTCTGCATTTTAAACAAAAATCGCACAAAAAATGGCGATATATATATATCAGATGGATATGTCAATATTCAGTCTCATCTTTAGTATATCAACACAGTATTTTGTCTAATATATTTCATTTTTTGTGCTGTTTTCATAAATCAAAAACATGGTTCTTCAAAAACAGTGAAAATTGAAATTTTCCTCTTGACTTCAGGACAGTGACGCGATAAAACCCCGCCAAACCAGCGAGAGGGCATCCTGCCCGCCCCGAGAGCAGCCATGCCATCCTCTGCAAACAGAAAACCGCCGACGTATCTCTACGTCGGCGGTTTTTTTATGGGCGCAGGTGGATCACGCAAGCCGCGCATCTAAAAAAGCCCCGCAGGGGCTTTTTTCCCCGCCGGACTGTTCGGCGGGTCGATGCTGTTCGAATCCACCCGCATGAAAATCCAAACCTTCTGCAAACAGAAAACCGCCAGCGTATCTCTACGCTGACGGTCTTTTTATGGAGCGAAGCAACCCAAATCCGAACCATTGCCCTCTGGGGCATCTTTGGCGGCGATTTCATCGAAAGTGATGGTTTTTGTGCCGTCTTTGTAGTTGAATGTAATCAAAACTTTTTCATCATAGAGATAAAC
>ENA-USZI01001888-USZI01001888.1-human-gut-metagenome-genome-assembly--contig:-NODE-1888-length-13100-cov-3.761652_pt1 | contig 13100 bp, 7 predicted proteins | sample MGYA00250042_ERZ773532 | MGnify/ENA primary metagenome ERZ773532 (study PRJEB29103, sample SAMN06112036) | human gut metagenome | biome: human gut; feature: ankylosing spondylitis patient; material... | reverse complement strand
CCACAACGCCGATGAACGGAAGGTTGCGGTATTTCTGGTCATAATCGAGGCCATAGCCTACAACGAACTCATCCGGGATCGTAAAGCAGGTGTAATCAACTTTTACCTGTTTCTTTACGCGGCGCTCCGGCTTGTCAAGCAGAGTGCATAAGTGGATGGAGTTCGGATTTCTCTTGTGTAAAATATCGATAAGGTACGCAAGTGTGCGTCCGGAATCGATAATATCCTCCACGATCAGGACATTCTTTCCCTCAAGCGGCTGGTCCAGATCTTTGATGATCTTTACAACGCCGGAGGACTCTGTGCCGCTGCCGTAGCTGGACACGGACATAAAGTCTAGTGTAACCGGGACAGTCAGGCGCTTTGCAAGCTCACAGGTAAAGAATACACCGCCCTTTAAGATACAGATCAGGTGGACTTCCTTTCCCTCATAATCTTTGTTGATCTGTGCTGCCACTTCACTGATCTTCTTGTTTACTTCTTCTTCCGTTAATAATACACGAATCTTATCAGCCACTGCTTTTTCCTCCGTTAAATTCCACCTCAAGGATGGTTTTTGTCTGTTCTGTTATCTTATAATATGCGCTGATCCGGTGCCCCACTATCCACAGGATATGTTTTTCTTCCGCCAGAAGCCAGATTTCCTCCCGCTCCTGTCTCGGAATTTTCTCATCGATCATCCAGGATTTCAGCGTCTTCCGACCGCCGGACGGCAGTGTCAGGTAGTCCCCCGGCTGCCGGTGTCTCAGCGATAAGGTACCTTTTATTTTATCATAGTCAAACCATTTCGTATACTGGTTTTTCGGAAATTCATCCCCATTTTCACAGGGGAAAGTATGCATCTGCAAAAGATTCTCATTCTGGATGCCCGGAAGCAAACCCCCTTTTCTTTCCCCTGGATGACTAAGCGGGCGCACTTCAAGAAATCCATATATATTTACCGCCCGGAACCCATGCGGCAGCGAAATACTCTTTCCGGTTCCCTGGTACAGAAGTTCCCGAACCGCCTGCACATGCGTCTCCGTCACGTCCCGGAGCGGCATTTTGCTCTTTAAAAACAGCCGCCGCACGATATAACCCTGCACAATCTCCGCCTGCTCTGCCAGCGCTCCTGCATCCGCTTTTCCGTCCGGTGCATGCTTTTGAAGCCATTCCTCTGCCACCTCTTCCAGATAGGCATCTGCCTGCCGGATGCGTCTGCCCGCCTGGTCGATATGACGGACTGCCTGTGCATTCAGGCGCTCTTCTACCGCCGGAAGCAGTTCATTCCGAAGCCAATTGCGGCTGTATTCACTCTCCTGGTTCGTCGAGTCCTCGACCCAGTCCTGTCCCTGCTGCCGCAGCCAGGTCTGAATCTCGCTTCGCTGCGCCCAGAGAAGAGGACGGATGATGCGCCCCCGCACCGGAGCAATGCCGGAAAGCCCGGTCAGACCGCTTCCGCGGAACAGGTTAAAAAGAACCGTTTCCGCGTTATCATCCGCATGGTGGGCGGTGGCGATATGAACCCGGGCGGCTACCGCCTCTTTCCCCCCCGCATTCTCCGATGTCAAATCCGGACACATCTCTTTCTCCCACGCAAGCGCCGTCTCCTCATACAGGCGGTACCGCGCCTGCCGTCCCGCCTCCTCGACGGAACATTTCCGGTCAAGCGCCTCTTTCGCCGCATCGATACGGAACTCATAAAAAGGAACTTCCAGCCGTTCACACAGCATCCGTGAAAATGCCGCATCTCTATCCGCCTCCGCGCCGCGCAGCCCGTGATGGACATGGAGCGCCCGCAGGGAAATCTGAAACGTCTCCCGCAGCTTCCAGAGCACCAGCAAAAGACCGACGGAATCCGCTCCCCCGGATAAACCGACCAGAACGCCATCCCCCGGCCTGGCCATATGATTTTGTCTCATATAAATTTCTGTTTGTTTCTGCATTCTTTTATATTTCTTTTTATCCCTCTTAACATCCACTCGTAACTACTGTTCCGTACCTTCACAGTATAACGGATCTCCTCTTATTTCTCAACCTGCCAGATTCTACGTTACTGTTCACGCATACGTGCCCAGTAACGGAATTTGCCGTGGCTTCGCATTTAAATACGGCAAATTCCTGCTGCCACCACGTTTTCTTACGGCACTTTCGGTTCCAAAAGTGCCTACCCGTAAACAGTAACTACCCACGTTCCAGCACCGTCCCGACCAACACGGTGCAGTCATCCACCACACCCCCGTCCGAAAGCCCGGACGCAAACGCCAGGATCTGTTCTGCCAATTCCTGCGGGTTGCCGCCGGAAAGGTTTGATATAAATTCCATGAACGTCTCTTCCTTGTGTTCCCCCGGCATCGCTTCGAGAATACCGTCGCTTATCATAATGATTTTTTCGCCGTCCCACATTTTCCGCGACATCAGAACCGGCTCCGCGTTCTGTACAATTCCCATCGGCAGCCCGCCTGCTTCCAGAAACTCAACACCCTCACGCCCCAGAATAAAGGTCGGCACCGCGCCCAGCTTCATCGCTTCCAGCACACCTGTCCCCAGATCGATACAACATAGATCGATTGTTGCCGGATTCTGCTCCGTACCCGCCAGCAGAAGCACCGTATTTACCAATTTGAGCGCCGATCGCGCCGAAAATCCCGTCTCCAGCAGGCGCTGGGTCAGCTCAATGACCTTCTCGCTGTCCTCGCTGGCGCTTCTGCCGCTTCCCATGCCGTCCGACAGGCTCATAATCACCTGCCCCGGAAGCCCGGTCTGCACCGTGCATGTGTCGCCTGAAATCGGTTCTCCCTCCCTGGGGCTGCACGCCATGCCGTACACCATCCGGTATTTACCTTCTTCCACAAAACGGAAGGTCGCCGCATTGCGGGTGATAAGGCTTTTGCTGTCCTTCGCCACACTCCAGTGGCTTCCGGCGATCGCGCGTCCCAGAAGTTCCGCCACATCCCGCGCCGTCATACATCGCCCATTGACGCTGCGGAGTGTGAGAAACGCCTCCTTCTGCTGATTTTCATATTGAAGCACCAGCATGTTGTCCACGCGCAGATGGCTTCTGCGAAGTATCCCCGAAAGCATCTCCTCCCAGGATGCCGTCACATCCGACGCCTGCTCCATCTGGTTGGAAAATTCCTCCAAAATCGCCGCCAGCTCCCGGAACTGGACGATCACCGCATCCCGGCTTTCCAGAAAACGGTTTTTCCACCCCAGATTCATCGTCGCCCGGCCGAGGCTCCGGTTCAATTCCCGCAAATATGCCTCTCTCTGGGAACAGATCTCATGAAACAGGCGAGGCATGTCCTCCAGGTCGATTTTCCCTTTCTGCTCGAACGTCCGAAGCAGATAATAGAGATAATAACTGTCGTCCCGGCGGCTGCCATAATACAGGTTGCACCGTGTACAATCGCCGCATACCGCCGACGCCGCCGTCTGCATTGCCGCCAGTCCGTCCTCCTTCGTCAGATGCCCCTGCCCGCCGATCTCATCCGCAAACGCCTGCGCCAGACCACCCAGTGACAGTGCCATGCTCTTTAAACGTCTTGCCGTGTAGACGTTGACATCCGCCATATCTCTATGTAAAGTTCTCCGTTTAAGCACAAAAATCCCTCCTAACCTGTATAACGCCATTATATACAGGCTGGAGGGAAATATTTGTCAAACGGACGGAGCAAAATCAGGGAAAACTTCGACATTTTCCGACACATCCAGGAATGCTGCTCCCCTGTGTGGCATGCCCCGGACATTCTATGATGCACCGCAAGCCTAATTCGAATTGGACGGTTTGAGCAGGATCTCATTGCGGTTTACAAGTCCCAGCTTCTCCTTCGCTACCTTCTCGATATACTGCTTGGTCTGCACGTATACCCGGTATTCCTCAAGCTGTTTGGCACGTTCTTCTTCTTTCGCAACCTGCGCCTCCAGATTTTCCTCTCGAATTGAATCGCTCTTATCCTTTTCCTTGAGATCGATGCCCTTGATGTGCACGGCAGCCGCCAGACTCAGCACTACCATCGTAACGCCCACAAGCGCCATCCGGTTGTTTAAATTGTCCTTTTTCTTTTTCCGTGCATTTCCACCCGGTCTGCCTTCTGACATCTGTCTACGCACCTTCATCTCACTTCCTTTCCAGATTCTCTGCCTGTCCCCTTGTTGTATGTTCCTTTCCGGTCTTCTGGCTTTTTTTGCCTCTTCCTTTTATTCTAATCCATCTGCTGCATTTTTTCAATACCGCAAACAAAAGACGTCTGCCCGTCCGGTCATAAAACACCATGCCGCCCAGCACGCCCGCCACCGCATAGCCGCGCAGAACTCCGTCATTCTGCCCGAACAAAAGCCGGAACGTCGCAAAGCTGGCAAAGAGCCAATACGCCGCATCCTCCATGCCTGTCCAAAATGAGCTGTGCCGTACCAGCCACCGGAAGATCCTAAGCCCGTCATACATCATCATCAGCGCGATTCCCGTACACACACTGCCGCCAAGCAGCCATATTTCCCCTCTTACCGTCCCGCTCATCCGCCACCGCCTAACGGAACAGCCGTCCAAAGAACGACTCCTGCGATTTCCGGCGGGACTCGTTGGAAGAATACGAAAAGCTCTCAAACTCGCCCTCAATATCCACTTCGCCCTTTTCCAGTGTCAGACGACTCACATGCAGCGCCTTCCCACGCACCGTCAGAAGCCCCATGTCTGTATCGAGAATCATCTGGTTCTCATCAAATGACACCACATCCTGGATCCCCGTCACACTCCCCTTTTCCCGGTTCAGAAGCTCCAGCTTGTGAGGTCTGGCATTCAATTTTTCTTCCATGCAAAAAACCTCCCAATATTTCCAACCTATAGCTGCCTACTGTTAAATATATTGGGAGGTTTTCAGGTTTATGAATGATTATCTGGCCGGTTCCCAGACACCGTCTGCATTTACATAATAGCCGTCCGGTGTCCACTCAGCCATATAAAGGGAGCCGTATGGACGTCCTGCGTCCTCCATGTAAACCCAGGTTTTTAATTCTTCACTATACGCCCAGGTCGGCTGCGGTGCATACGGATTTAAGTATACATAGCCTAAATCCGGAATCAGCTGCCACTCCGTCAGCATCTCTCCCGTTGTCGGATCCAGATAATACCATCTGCCGTCCTGCGGATCCAGATACCAGCCCGTCCGCATGCCTGTGTTTTCGTCCACATAGTACCATTTGCCTGCGCTGTAATCATAGACCCAGCCCGTCCGGATATATCCATCGGCTCCAAACGCCCACCATGCGCCCCGGAGCTGTTTCCACACAACCTGTTCAACCTGTCTGCCGGTCACCGGATCCAGAACCAGACTTCCGGACAGATACGTGCCGTTTGACAGGCGGTAGCGCCATCCGGCACTCTCTTTTACCCATGTGCTGGTACTTCTGTCGCGGCTGGAAGTGGCCGTTCCCTGCGGATTGCCTGGAGTAGACGGGGTCGGATTCGATGGATCCGGTTTCGTCGGATTGGACGGGGCAGACGATGCTTTCTTTGTCTGGACCGCGACCGCCTCGCTGGCTGCGGATGCCGTCGTATTGACACCCTCTTTGAGTCTCACATAGAACTTGTAAGTTGTTTCCGGTGTCAGCCCGGTAAATACCGGTGAATCCTGCCATTCTCCCTGATCCGCGCAGTATTCCAGTTCATATCCCGCCGGAATCGCAGTTCCATCCACAAATGCAGACGGTGCTTTCAGGGTCACGCTGGTGTCTGTCCACGCTGCTGCCTGGGGTGCTTTCGGGGTCTTTGTTCCTATTTTTTTGATCGTCAGGCGCACTGTAATCGGATCACTCATATAATTTACGTTACTGTCCGGAATCTTAATCCTACAGGAATACGTTCCCGCATTGGTCGGCGGTGTCATGCTGGAATAAACGGTTCCGTTCACACCTTCATAGTGAACCTCATACTGACCCTGAAACTGTTCCGAAAGATCATATTCACCTATCGTTGCCTGAATTCCATCCCCCACAGACTTCGGCGTTCCATCGTAATCAACCTCTTTATCCGTACCATTCAGTGTAACCTTATCTTTGTCCCCAAAATACACATGTGTCTCAACATCCTGCGCCGGCATCTTAAAGGAAGCGGTCCATTTGCCGCCGGATTCGGTAAATTTCGGCGGGTAAACAACTATAAGTAAACCACCGCTGTATGTTAAGCATGCATTCTTGTTCTGCATCCCCTTCATCCGCTCAACACCTGCATCTGTCAGGGTCGCCGTTACCAGCTCCCCGGCTTTTGCCTGAGTCTTGTCCAGCGTATAATAAGAACTGCTTTCCGGCTTCTGCGTAATTGAAAATACTGCATTCGGATCATCCTGAACCTCGATATCCACAACTACCATACCCGGTCCCTCTAAGTATACATAGAGAGTCGGGAGACCGGTTGCATCATCGCATTCAACACAATAATCACCGTTTTCCTTAAGGTCTGATCGGCTAGCTACTTGGTTCGGTGTAAATGAACCTTTCTTATAGATCGACATCGACTTTATATTAAATTCTTTAAACAGCTTGCCACTGATAATATTTGTTACTTTCAGAGAGCCAATATGTTCCCCTCCGCTCCACTCTCTGGTTTCAAAGGCTGCCGTTGTTCCCCATGTACCCCACTCCTGTCCTACGAACCAGGTATACTGGTATGCGTTCATATTTTCCGCATAGGAAACCTGTACAGAGGCATCTGAACACGGCATCGTAAAGCAATACACCGTCGGATTCTCCAGATTGCAAATTGTCGCATTCACCTTTGAACCATTTGCATCGGTAATTGTTACTTCGCTTACGACATCTCCTGAATCCAGACCCGTAAATGCAAGGTAAACTTTTTCTCCGGCTTTCCGTGGAAATGTAAATGTACCAGTTTCACTACCTGTCGTAGAAATCGGATTTATTCCATTTGTTGCATCTTCCAGAGATGCATAGGCTTTCACGACTGCATTCGGAGAGTTTATCGTATTCTCCCGTTCTACTGTAACTGTGTGTTCCGCCGTATCAACTGTCAGCTGGCATTCTGCCTGCTTGGAAGGATCCGCCGCGCTGGTGGCTGTGATCGTATAGGTTCCCGCTTCTGCCACATCCGCAGCAGTTACCAGTCCATCCTCTACCTTGACTGCCGGATTACTGCTTTTCCACACCACATCTCTGGACGCTCCGTTTACCACATCGACGGTCGCAGTGAGCCGGACGCTTCCTCTCGGGTAAATCGTCTCATTGGTCTTATCCAGCGTAATTCCGGTAACCGAAGGTGTCAGATCCAGCGTCAGATCCGGACGTAAAGTCTGGTTTTTCAGAATCGGGAAAGCATACTCGCCGGTTGAATCCATCGTCCAGGTAGAATCAAAATTCCAGCCCAGCTTTTTATAAAATTCCGGATCTTTCAGGTCTTCCGCCGTTGCGTCCGCTCCATATAGCTTGTCTGCCCCCATCGTATCTGGATCCGGGGTCAAAATCGTTCCATCTGATTTTCTCGCAACTGTGCCGGCAAAGCCGTAGTTATCCCGGCAGCTTCCCGTTGTTCCGCCAATCCGGTTGAGCGATCGCATCTCCGGGAAAATGCTGACACAAGAGGAAATCGAACCGTTGGCGGAAATGCCTGCCACGGATGCGCCAATGGGATTTTTGGGCAGAGCTTCGCCTGCCGCGTAGCTGTGGGAGATCTTTACTTTACTGTCATTTCCGCATCCTACCAGTCCGCCAATAGAATTTCCCGCTTCAACGTCCATATCCACAACTGCATAGCTGTTGTCAATTGTTGTACTTCCACCGGTCCAACCAACCAAACCACCTGCAAAGCCACTGCTGGCGGTTCCCTTGATTTCAGCATCTGCATAGCAGGACTTAATATTTACCGAATAATTATACTTCCCCCTTACATTTCCAATCAAACCACCTGCCGATTCAATCTTATTCGTTCCATCTGCAGTTTCGATTGTTCCACTGACGTAACAATTTTCTACCGTCAGAGAACCATATACATCACCAACCAGGATGCCGACTCTCGCCCCATCGCGGGAAGCTTTAACCACCGCATTTTCTATGGTCAGATTCTTAATTTCACAATTCGAAGAAATTGCTCGAAACAATCCCACATAAACTTCGCCGACCGCATTCAAGCCTCGAATCATATGTCCGCATCCATCAAATTCAGCTCCGGCATTAGGAATCGAAGTAAACTCGTGACCGCCCATATCAATATCGCACATCAGTTTCGCTTTCCAGTTTGAAATCTTCGTATTTCTAAAATACGCAAGCTCTGCCCCTGTACTAATTTGATAATAACCATGTTCGTCTTTGGTCGGTTCCACAGCCGTTATTCCATCCCACTGATCCTGCACCCATACCGCCTTAAATGCTACATTTCTATTTGGCATTGTATAATCTGCACCGCTGGCATATGTAGTACTTCCGTCACTCCAGCCTTTAAAATTCATGCCATATACCTTAAAGGTATTCTCCGGAAGCGTAATCACAGTTCCGGCTGCGGCATTTCCCAGGGTCGGCGCATCTCCCTGTGAATCCTGGCGTCCGGATGCAAAGGTAATTGCATACTTCGCCGCGATTGGAAGATTTATTTCGATTGTTTCTGTTGACGCGCCCTCAGAGGTATCGCTCAAAACAATCATTCCCGTGATACTTCCGTTTTGTCCCGATTCTTTGCCATCCGTTGCTGGTGTTAGATGGAACCCTTCTTCAGCGGACCAGTCCGCATGAATTTTTTGATTTGTGATAACGTTCTGTACAACCTGCAAAATTTCATTCGCTGTTGTCTCATTTGTCACTGTCATCGCCTGCAGCGCTGCCCGTGCCGCTGTTTTGACATCCTCTAAGGTCTGCTCTGAAAATTCATAATTTCCACTCTTCGTCTCCTCGCTGTCACCATAGGTTGAACCATCTCCCGTTGCTTGAACTCCAAACGTATAGATTCCGCCCTCTGCAATCTGGGCGGTAAAATCGTAACCAGCTGTATCCGCCCCAAGTGTTACCGGACCCCCCAGTGCTGAACCATCCTTATAGAGCTGTACTTTATAACCCAATGCATTCGTAACCGGACGCCAGACGGCCTTTCCTTTTACTATCTCATCCCATTTGACATTCTCAGGTGCCGCAAGCCGAACAAGGTTTACCTCTTTTTTCAGCACAATCGAACCAATCGAACTTCCCTTGTAATGGACATATAAGGTTATTTCATTCGTATTGCCAAGATTCAGCGATTTAGCAAATTGAATCTTAATACTGCTAGTTCCATTTTCAGTATTCACTGCAAGAAGTGTAACTCCGTCATATGCCGTTCCATCTTCCTCGGATGAAAGTTTAAAATCCTCCAACCGTAAATCTTCATTTCCGGTATACGTAAGCGCAATCTCTCCATCTGCCATGGCGGTGTCCGCATCTGTTGTCTGGAAAGTTCCTGTCACCGTTTGTCCCGAAATCATGGAAACCGGGTTTGTTTCCATGGTGAAATCAAGAGCTTCTGGATCGGCATCCGAAATCGTAACTTTTTTCTTAACCGTAAGATATCCAGTCTTTTTGATCGTTACGTCATAGTCTCCATTGGCAAGATCAATGCAAAAGGTTCCTTCTGAATCCGTTTTCACCTTTTTCTCGCTGCTGCCCTTCTTAAAAGTAATCTCCGCGTCTGCGATTCCGGTTTCTCCAGACTTTACTGAGCCTGTTTTTATCTCGGTTGCCTCAAGATACTCTGGTATGTCTGTGCCGGAGAATATAATTACTTCTTTATTATCTCTTTGCATCTTTAGCGTCGGAAGCTGATTAGCGGCAAATTCCCAGTTTTCCGCATCACTTCCCCAGCCAATCGTGTTTTTCCAGAAATTGGTTGTTAAAAGGTCTGGTTTGAAAACACTCTCGCCACGATGCAACTCTGGCCATTTTCTATCTTTATCATTCTCTTTATCAAGAAGGGTTTCACCACATTTAACCCTCATACCCTGATAGGCGAAATTTCGTCCACCAACTACATGAACTTGATAATCACCGAAATAGCCAAAAATTCTATCTACATAGTATTGCGAACTGTTTGTGGAAATCTCTTCTTGCAATGCTGCGCTCTTATTAATTGTAACTGTTTTTCCTTGTCCACCAACTAATCCACCTGCACCGCGACCTGAATTTGTCGAAACACTTCCCATTGCAATACAGTTCATAATATTCAACTGCGTGCCATTTTTCACTTTAACCGAACCAACCAATCCTCCAGCTAAAGACTCCCTATTATTATTATCTTTGTTTTCAATCTCTGCATTAACAATACAATTTTGAATTTCCAGCGTCCCCGACTGAACCTGTCCAATTAATCCACCTGCGGCACAATTTCCTGTAGTAGCAAGACTGCCACTGATATAACAATTTTCAATCTGCGAATCAGCACCTACAGTTCTCGCAATCGCTCCTACATGCTTTCCATCTCCCGTAATGGTCACATTGGACAAAATCAAATTTTTAACAGTTCCCGCCAAAACATTAAACAACGGCTGCGAAATTCCACTCAGCTCATATCCATTACCATCTAAACCAGCCGTTAGTGTTCTTGACTCCCACGACTCACCGCTTAGATCGATATCAGCCCCCAATCTAATATATTTACTTACACCAGAGGATTGATTTCCATTATATTGATTCTTTTGGTTTTCACCCATAACAGTAAACCACTGTTTTACATTACAAATCACATAGGGATACTCTTTCGTACCTTTTCCCGTGATTCCTTCATCTGCATACAACGCAATCCCCGCGTCTCCCACCTGCACATGGATCTCCGGCAAAGCAGTGTCTTCCGGTATCTCTTCGCTTTCCGGAATCACCGGAATATAGGTATAGATCGCCCCATTGTATTCTTCATTGGCTTTATCGTAGCCCTCCCAGGTCTTTTCTTCAGTTTCTTCTGGTTCACCGTCCTCATCGAAGCGGTCAAAATAGTCCTCCGGTGCCAGTCCGCCCCGAAATTCAGAATAGTCGCTGTTTTCTGCATCCAGTTTCCACGTGATACCCGACAAAGTCCGCTCGGTGGTTTCTTCTCCCATCGTCTCACGCACGGTAAGAGTCTCCGGGAACTGGATATCGGATTCTTTGCTTCCAAGCGGGAGAATCTGATCGGTGATCGATTCTTCCAACGGTACAAATTCCAGCGTTGTTTTCACCTGCTCTTCTTCCAGGACCGTGATCTGGATCACCGGAAGTTCGTCCTCATCTACCTCATAATTGCTGCTTTTCAGCTCTGCACGGAACAGGTAGATGCCCGGATTTTCCCCATCATAACGGGATGCCTGGCTCTCTTCTTCATCCAGAACCCAGCGCACCCTTACTTTTCGCCAGAAACCTTCCTTTTCGTCAATCTCTTCCTCGGTTTTCTCATCCGTCTTGACATCTTCCTTCGATTCATCCGTTTTTCCATTCGAAGAATCGGCATCTTCATTCAAATCTGCATTTCCACCCGAAGAACCGGAATCTGTCTTACCGGAATCGTCTTTCTCATCGGATTCACCGTTCCCCGGATTTGCATTTTCATCCTGAGAGTCCCCATTTTCCGCCGAATTTCCATCTTTCCCAGAATCTCCCTGTTCACCTGAACCGGATTCCGCTTTCTCTAAGCCCTCTCCACCTTCGCTTTTGTCTTTGCTATTCTCTCCGGCATCTTTTCCTTCGGTATCTTTTCCTTCGGTATCTTCTTTTTCTCCATTCTCTTCACTGTCCGTCTTTTCCAGCACGGCATCATCATTTGTGCGGTTGGCAAACGCTGCTACATTCTCATCGCTCCCTGCGTCAGGCACATCTTCGGTTTGCCCCCCCCCCGCTGACAAAAACGTCTATGCTGTCCGGCATCTCCAGATCCTGATACCGGGTGCCATAGGGAACTTTCTGATACAGAACCTGTTCCTTTATAATATGGACGAAAGCTGGCCCAGCCGCTGGTATGACCTGCAGCAGATCTTTTTGAAAAATTTTCCCCGCGGGGAAGGCGAGGGCCTGACGCTGGAAAGCGTGGTGGACCGCCTTGGCATTGAGCATGACGGCGATTTCCACAATGCGCTGGACGATGCCCTGTACACCACAAAAATCTGCCGCCGCCTGCCGCTGGCCCAGGGCATTGCCGAATACCCGGACCCCGCCGCCCAGCTGACAGCCGCCCTGCTGAACAATACCGATACCGAAACGTACGATATCCAGACCTACTTTGACCGCCTGGACCACGATGCCTACAAAAATGACCCTGCACTGTATCAGGTGGGCTGCCCGTTCTGCGGCAAGCCGCTGGTACTGAACGATATCTGGCTCAAGCGCGGCAACACCGGTTATTATACCGAAGCCACCTGCCCGGACCACGGCCCGTGGTTCCTGCGCTTTAAGCTGAACCGCCGCGACGGCCTGCATTGGAACTTTGCCCGCTGCATTGAGACCGTGCGCCCCGAAAGCTATGCCCGCTATAAAAAACTGGAAAAATCCCAGCGCGAGCGCATCCGCATGAAAGCGGAACGCGCTGGAAAGAAAACCCAGGAATAAACCAAAAAAATCTCCCTGCTTCATTGTGCAGTTTGTTTGCACATGGGGCGGGGAGATTTTTTGAATGAATCATGAATAAAGAATCATTGTGGTGGGCGCTGTTTACTTACTTCATTTTGCCGATGTAGACGAGGTAGGAGTAGAGGTAGATCCAGACGGAGCCGCCAAAGACAACGGCCAGCAGCAGGATCATGGTGGCGGCATCGCCCAAAATGGTGGCCAGCAGTGAAATTACAATCAAAGCAGCACCCATAACAACAAACACAATGCCGCCCATGCGCTGGGTGCGGTTCCAGTTGTGTTCGTTGTTCAGCGCCCAGGGCGTTTTGCAGCCGAACATATAGTTCTGCTTGATGCGCGGCATATAGTTGCCCAAAAAGATGAACAGCACCCCGCAGCCGCCGCAGACCAGAATACCGACCAGGCTGCTGCCCTCCGGAATCAAGCCGAACACGCTCAGCTCCGAAAACCAGCTCATAGCTGACATAAATATTGTAAGGGCAGTGAGGGAGGCGTTCCAGACGCCCTTGAACTTTTCATAATTCTGGTGCTTGGGGTCAATGCGGGGCAGCGCTGCCATC
>ENA-USZI01001882-USZI01001882.1-human-gut-metagenome-genome-assembly--contig:-NODE-1882-length-13132-cov-3.039142_pt1 | contig 13132 bp, 8 predicted proteins | sample MGYA00250042_ERZ773532 | MGnify/ENA primary metagenome ERZ773532 (study PRJEB29103, sample SAMN06112036) | human gut metagenome | biome: human gut; feature: ankylosing spondylitis patient; material... | reverse complement strand
ATTTCGCCATGGAGGCTTTGCGCCGGCCAGAAGAAAAAGCCGACGCCAAGCTATTATGCCACGTCAGCGCGCAGCAAGCAATCTCTTGCCGTAATCCAGCACGATGCCGTCCAACAGACCATGCTCGCTGGCCATGAAGGAGTCGATGCGCTGGCCATGATCCTCATATGCGGCTTCAGACACCTTGGCAAGCACACGGTTCCACACCAATGCGCCGCCGCCGACCACATCGACGCGTCCGGGATGAATGGTCTTGTAGGTCAGACGCTCCTCACGAGGCATGTGCAGGAACCGGTCGTCAACGGCATAGGCATCTTCCAGCGTGCAGCGTGCGCCGTCCACGGCGGTGTGGTCGTATTCCGTCAATCCCATAGCCAATGCGGTCATGGTGGTGACCGTTCCGGACACGCCGATGATGGTGTGGGTCTTGCCGGCGGGAACGATCTTGAACGCCTCGTCGATATGCGCGTCGATATCCGCGACCGCCTCGGCGATCTGCCCCTCGGTCGGCGGGTCGTTTTTCAGATGACGCTCCGTCATACGGACAGACCCGATATTCATGGAGAACGCGGCCTGCACCTGCGTGCTCGGATGGGTGACGCCGTCGCCTCCCAGCACCAGTTCGGTGGAACCTCCGCCCAAATCGACCACCAGATAGGGGGCCTCGACCTCGCGATGGACGATGCTGGTGGCACCAAGGAAGCTTAAATCCGCTTCCTCCGTGCCTGGAATGACTTCGGGACGCACGCCCAAGATCTTCTCGATGTTGTCTTCGAATTCCTCACGGTTCTCGGCATCACGGGTGGCCGATGTGGCCACGAAGCGGATGCCGTCCACGGGATGTCCGGCAAGCACGCCGGCGAATTCTCGGGCGGCCTCATAGGCGCGCGCCAACGCCTCGTCGGCGAAGCGATGGGTTTTGTCCACGTCCTGACCGAGACGAATCACCCGCAGGATGCGCGGAACGATGTCTTCCACACCGTCCTCGCTCACACGCGAGACTTTCAGACGAATCGAATTCGTGCCGCAATCAATACCGGCAACGGTTACCGACTTCATTACTCCCACCTTCTACTCTTCGTTTTCCACTGCGCAACGGCATACGGCCGGATCGAACTCATGTTTGATGGCGGACAGGGCCATATCACCGATGGGGTTGGCGCCCTCACCCATCACCAGCGTCTGGGCCAACAACGCGTGCAGGCATTTGACACGCACCGGCATGCCGCCGGCACTGGTGCCTTCGATGTGTTCCTCGCTGTCTTCCAAGGCCAAAGCGATTTCATGGCGGAACGCGAGGTACAGTTCGTGGGCACGTTCGTATCCGGCACGCAGATCCTCGTTTTCGGCCAGCATATCGTTGTATTCCTTCATCTTGCCTTCGGCTTCGATGTGGGAGATGGCCTTCACCGCTTCGGGCCCGGTCAGATAGCAGGTCGTCGGGAACGGGACACCGCCTGGAAGCAACGGCCGGGTGACCACAGCCAAAGGCCGGCCGCATACGCAACGGGCTCCGACGGCGACCATGCCGCGCGGGTAACGTCCAAGCTGACGCTCCACCACGGCGATATCATGTTCGGTGGCGGGTTGGGCAAGCACTTTGTCCGCCAAACCCTTGGCCTGTTCGATAATCGTCATGTCCATGTCACTCCTGTCCGTCTTCCGACGGCTGCTGACCGTCCTGTTGCGATTGGCCAGTCTGTTGTTGACTGTCCTGTTTGTCTTCTTCGCCGGCATGCTGCGACTGTTTCGTCGAGTCGGCCTTCACGGGATCCGACCGATCCGCCTGCTTGAAGGAATATGCAAGTTCCTTATACCACGGCAGGGCGGTTTTCGGTGATTCGTCGTATGTCGTCCCTTTTTTCGGCTCGCTCTTGCCGGTCACCGCTTCGGGATGCTCGACACGAATCGCCTGTTCGCCGGGGAAGACGAATCCCAAACGATCCCTGGCCTGGGCGGTGACATACGCCTTGTCATCCCATCTTGCGATATCGTTCTCCAGCTCGCGTTTCTGCGCGACCAACGCCGCTTCCTGTTTTTTCAGTCCGTTAAGCTCTGCCAGATTCAACGCATAGGTATGGAATGTCGATGCCAACTGGATGGTTCCCAAAGCCACGATGAACAATGCCACGAAGAACGCGACCGGGCCGGCGCCGCCGCGTTGTGATGGTTTTTTTCGTGCCTTCGAACTCATAGCAACGAAAATACCCGTCGCGTTCGACTTGGAACACGACGGGTATTTCTATGTCAACGCATTCATGATGCGCTGGCTACGCTCACTCAGCGATGTACTTCTTGCAGGCCTTGAAAGCGCTGTAGCCGGCGTACTGAGCGGTGGAGCCGAGCTCCTCCTCAATCTCGAGCAGGCGGTTGTACTTGGCGATACGCTCGCCACGAGCCGGGGCACCGGTCTTGATCTGGCCGGTGTTCTTTGCCACAGCCAGGTCGGAGATGGTGGTGTCCGGGGTCTCGCCGGAACGGTGGGAAACCATGGAGGTGAAGCCGTTCTTGGTGGCCAGCTCGATGGCGTCGAGGGTCTCGGTGACGGTGCCGATCTGGTTGAGCTTGACCAGCAGGGAGTTGGCGGCGCCGAGCTTGATGCCCTTGGCCAGACGTGCCGGGTTGGTGACCAGCAGGTCGTCGCCGACGAACTGCAGACGATCGCCGAGCTTGGCGGTGATGGCCGCCCAGTCGTCCCAGCCTTCTTCCTGGAACGGATCCTCGATGGAGACGATCGGGTACTCGTTGATGAGGTTCTCGTAGAAGTCGAGCATGTAGCCGGCCTCACGGTCGTCGCCTTCGAAGTGGTACTTGCCGGTCTCCTTGTTGTAGAACTCGGAGGAAGCCACGTCGAGGGAGATGCCAATCTGCTTGCCCGGCTCGTAGCCGGCGGCGGAGATGGCGTCCATGATGTAGTTCAGGGAGTCCTTGTTGGACTTCATCTTCGGAGCGAAGCCACCCTCGTCGCCGAGGCCAGTGGCCAGGCCTTCCTTCTTCAGGACGTTCTTCAGGGTGTGGTAGACCTCAACGCCTGCACGCAGAGCCTCGCTGTAGGTGTCGAAGCCGTACGGGGAGATCATGTACTCCTGAATGTCAGTGGCGAAGTCAGCGTGAGCGCCACCGTTCATGATGTTCATGTTCGGAACCGGCAGGATGTGGCCGTTGGTGCCGCCGATGTAGCGGTACAGCGGCTGGCCCGCGGACTCAGCGGAGGCGTACAGAGCAGCCAAGGACACGCCGAGGATGGCGTTGGCGCCCAGACGACCCTTGTTCGGGGTGCCGTCGAGCTCGATCATGACCTCATCGAGAGCGCGCTGGTCGGAAGCATCCATGCCGATGACCTTCGGAGCGATCTCTTCGTTCACGGCCTTGACGGCATTGAGAACACCCTTGCCCTGATACACGGACTTGTCGCCATCGCGACGCTCCCAAGCCTCGGCTTCACCGGTGGAAGCACCGGACGGAACGAGGCCCAGGCCCTGAGCACCGTCATCGGTGTCAAGAACGACCTCGACGGTCGGGTTGCCGCGGGAATCGAGAATCTGACGCGCGTAAACGCTTTCAATTACTGCCACAACTACTCCTTATAAACGTTAGGTTGTGATGACAATGCCAAGAATAGTGCGATTTATGGACGTATGCCAAACTTTGCCCGCATGTTCCATGTGAACGCTCACACTCTTTTTTGCATCCCATTGTCATTGACGCGGTGTCGGTTTCCAGTCCAGATCGTCAAGCAATTGACTGGTCCATCCGACCACTTCGTCCGAGCTCATCGGCTTGGAACCAAGCGAGCCTGCGAATGGAGCCGGTACCAGATACGTCTTGGTCAACGGCCGGTACTGGATGCCTTTGTAGATTCTGGCCATGCGCATCTGCACGGATTCACGCGGCTCGAACTTCGACACGCGCACGTTGCGTCCTTGCGCGATGATCTCGGAAATGCCGAGCTTACGCGCCTTGAACCGCAACCGCGCCACGTCGAACAGCGCCTCGAAATCGACGGGCGGCTTGCCGTAACGGTCGGTGAGTTCGTCGCGCAGCTCGTCGAGATCGTCTTCGGTGCGTGCGGAGGCGAGTTTCTGGTACGCTTCCAATCGCAGTTTGTCCGAATCGATGTAGTCGACGGGAATGGACGCCTCGATCGGCAGGTCGATGGTGACGGCAACCGATTCCTTGCGTTCCGGCTCCTTGTACTGTTCGACCGCTTCGGACACCATACGCACGTACAGGTCGAAGCCGACGCCTTCGATATGGCCGCTCTGCTCATCGCCCAGCAAATTGCCTGTGCCGCGCAATTCGAGATCCTTCATGGCTACGTCGAAGCCAGAGCCGAGCGCGGTGTTCTGCGCGATGGTGGCGAGCCTGTCATGCGATTGCTGGGTCATCGGCTTGGTCGGATCGTACAGGAAGTACGCATACGCGCGCTCACGTCCACGACCGACGCGGCCACGCAGCTGATGCAATTGGCTCAAGCCGAAGCGGTCGGCATGGTCGACGATCAGCGTGTTGGCGTTGGAGATATCAAGGCCGGTTTCGATGATGGTGGTGCATACCAGCACGTCGATGTCGCGATGCCAGAAGTCGCGGATCACACCGTCAAGCTGTTTCTCCCCCATCTTGCCGTGGGCTATGCCGACATGCGATTCGGGCACGAGCTCGTGGATTTTCGCCGCGACGGAGGAGATGTCCTGCACACGATTGTGCACGTAGAACACCTGCCCACCACGCAACAGCTCGCGCCGGATGGCGGCGGTGACCTGCGCGTCCTCGTAAGCGCCGACGTAGGTGAGCACCGGCAGGCGATCCTCCGGCGGCGTGGCCAGCGTGGACATTTCGCGGATACCGGTGACAGCCATTTCCAACGTGCGCGGGATAGGCGTTGCCGACAGGCTCAGCACGTCCACATTGGTGCGCAACGCCTTGAGCGTCTCCTTGTGCTCGACGCCGAAACGCTGTTCCTCGTCGATGATGACGAGTCCCAGATCCTTGAACTTGATCTTCGGATTGAGCAGCTTGTGCGTACCGATGACCACATCCACGGAACCGTCTTCAAGCCCCTTGATGGTCTCGTTAATCTCCTTGGTGGTCTGGAATCGGCTCATGGCAGCCACGTTCACGGGGAAGCCTTCGAAACGTTCGGTGAAAGTCTCGAAATGCTGTTGCACGAGCAGTGTGGTCGGCACGAGCACGGCCACCTGCTTGGAATCCTGCACCGCCTTGAACGCGGCGCGCACCGCGATTTCGGTTTTGCCGAAGCCCACATCGCCGCAGATCAGACGGTCCATCGGAATGGGTTTCTCCATATCCGACTTGACCTCGTCGATGGTGGTGAGCTGGTCGGCCGTCTCCTGATAGGGGAAAGCGTCCTCCAGCTCCTTCTGCCACGGCGTGTCCTTGCTGAAGGCATATCCTTTCGTACGCTGGCGTGCCGAGTAGAGCTTGACCAGATCCTCGGCGATCTCATGCACATGCTTGCGCGCCTTGGCTTTGGTGGCGGCCCAGTCGGAACCGCCCAGCTTGTTGAGTTTCGGCGTTTCGGCGCCGATGTATTTGCTGACCTGGTCGAGCTGGTCGGTGGGGATGAACAGTTTGTCCGCCGGCGCGCCTCGTTTGCTGGGAGCGTATTCGATGACCAGGTATTCGCGGGTGGTCTGGTTCTCGCCTTTGCCGATGGTACGTTGGCGCATCTCGACGAACCGGCCGATGCCATGCTGTTCGTGCACGACGTAATCGCCCGTTTTGAGTTCCATCAGGTCGATGGCCTTGCGGCGGCGTTTCGGCGTTTTCGCCTGTCCTGCGGCGGATGTGCGGCCGGTCAGGTCGCGTTCGGTGAGCAGGGCGATTTTCGCGGCGTCGTCCACGAAACCGTCGATGGCGCGCGATCGGACGCAATCGAAATTCGCGATGCCGGTTTCGTTGATCGCACGCTTCAGTCGGGTGAGTGTGCCTTGGGCCGCGGCCGTGATCGTCACCGCATAGCCGGCGTCGAGCAGTCCTTCGATGCCGGAGGCCGCTTTGTTTTCGTCACCGCGGTATTCACCGGGTTTGGTGGCATCAAGTTGGATGTGGCCTTCCCGGGTGGCGTCGACGCCGAAGCTGGTGAGTTTCCACACGTCATGTTTGGAGAAGACGAGTGCGGAGATGGTTTCCTCGAAATCGTAGAAATTCGCCTGGTCGAAGGTGATCGGCGCTCCGGCGCCATGTCCGGATGCGGCGACATGCCAGCTTGCGGCAAGGAATTCGTTGGCGGTTTTCGCCAGATCGTCGGCGGCGCGACGAAGTTTTTCCGGGTCGGACAGCATGACCAGCGCATGCTTGGGCAGCATGCCCTGCACCGGTTCCATATCGTCGACCAGCGCGGGCAGCAGCGATTCCATGCCTTCCACCGGGATGGCGTTGGCGATGGATTCGAGCATGTCCTCGGCGTTGGGAATGGAGCCGATCAGCGATTTCGCACGTTGGCGAATCTGGTCGGTCAACTGCAGTTCACGGCATGGCGTGGCCCATACGGTGGAAATATCCTTACCGTAGGTGCGCTGGTCGGATGCGTGGAATTCACGTATGGTGTCGATCTCGTCGCCGAAGAATTCGATACGCACCGGATGCGGCAGAGTGGGCGGAAAAACGTCGATGATGCCACCGCGGACGGCGAATTCGCCACGGTCCATCACCAAGTCGACGCGCGTGTACGCGTTTTCCACCAGTTTGCGGGATGCTTCGTCAAGAGGCAGTTCCTCGCCTTGGGAGAACACGAGTGGTTCGACGTCCCCCAAGCCTGCGACCACCGGTTGGATGAGGGAGCGCACCGGCATGACCAGAATGCGGATGGGGCCGAACAGCGTGCTGCCCTCTTCGGGATGCTTCAGCCTGCGGAACACCGCCATGCGGCTTGCCACAGTGTCCGCGCGTGGTGAAAGCCGTTCATGGGGAAGGGTCTCCCATGCTTCAAGCTGCGCCACATCGTTTGGGTCTCCGTCATACCAGGAACGGATGGACTCCACGGCTTCCTCCGCTTCGCGGCTGGAGGCGACGACGAGCACGACCGGCTGTTTGCCCGCAGCGCCGGCTGCGAGCGCCGGGCGTAGGCCGTCCGGCACACCGACGGTGATGCTGGGGTCGATGTCTGATTCCGGTTCTTCGATTTCCCCGGCGATGAGCGCGCGGAAATCGTCATCGGTTTCCAGCACGTCGAGGATGCCGGCAAGCGAGCCTGCGGTCGGCAGTTGCGGTGGTTGCGCCGGAGACGTCGGTTCAGCGGCCATTGAATCGCTCCTGGGCTTTGGCGAGACCGTCGAAGATGATGGTTTCGGCCGCGTCGGCACCGTCGGCGAGGAATTCGGGGAGCTGCTTGCGTTGGTCCGGTCCGAAGCCGCCCAGCACCCAGTTCACGGTGTTGTCGTGCGCGTGGGCTCCGCGTTGGGCGTGGCCGACGCCCATGCGCACGCGCGCGTATTTCGAGGTGCCGAGCGAACGGTCGATGGATTTGATGCCGTTGTGCCCGCCTGCGGAGCCGCCGGCTTTGACTTTGATTCTGCCGAAGTCGAGGTCCATGTCGTCGTGGATAACCACGATATGGTCCGGTTCAATCTGGTAGTAGGCGCTGATGGAGGCGACCGCGTTGCCGGATTCGTTCATGTAGGTGAGTGGCTTGGCGAGGAAGAATTTGACGTTGCGGCCGGATAGGTTCATCACGCCTTTGCCGAGCATGGCGAGTCCCTTGTGGTCGGAGAAGTTGACGGACCAGCGTTCGGCCAGCACGTCGGCGGTCATGAAGCCCATGTTGTGGCGGGTGCCCTCATATTTGGAGCCGGGGTTGCCCAGTCCTGCGATCAGCCAGAAATCAGATGCCATAATAATCGTCCATTCCTCTGTGTTCTTGCGTGCTCTCGTCTTGTTTAACCGCACAGATTCTACTGTCAGGTGCTTACAGGTCGAGATGCCAGTAGCTCATGTCGCGCATGGTTCCGGTGGAGTCGGTGGCGGCTTGGGGCATGAGTCCGAATTGGGTGAATCCGAAATGTTTCATCAGTGCGATGGATCCGCGGTTGTCGGCGAAGATGATGCCGCAGGCTTTGCGCATGTGGCGGTTTCGGCATTCGTCAAGCAGTTTGGCCAGTGTGAAGGTGCCCGCTCCCCTGCCCTGCCATTCGGGGGCGATGTAGTAGGCGAGGTCGGTGACGCCGTCGTAGCCGGCGCGGTCGTAGAACACGGACAGCGCGGAGAAGCCGATGATCCGTTCGCCGCCTTCCGTGGCTGCATCCGTGGCAGGCACGGTGGTGACGAACACCGCATATGGATCGTGGTGCGATTCCACCCATGCCTTGCGTTGCGCGTAGGTACGTGGCGTGGTGTCGGCGGACGAGCCGCCGCGGATGACTGCCGCGTTGTAGATGTCGGTGATCGCTTGGATATCGTCTTGCGTCGCGATGCGGAAAGAATAGTCGGCCATGCGCCCAGCATACCCGGCGGCGAACGACAACAGGGGCCGGTTCCTTTGGAAGGAGCCGGCCCCTGCGTATTTCATGAAGGGAATCGGACGGGAATCACTGTTCGAGTTCGATGGCCTTGTTCAGTGCTTCCTGAAGCTGCTTCTGAGCGTCGCCGTAGGCGGACCAATCGCCCTTCTTCATAGCCGCGTCGGAATCCTTCATTGCCTGAGAAGCGTCGTTAAGCGCGCTCTTCAGACCGTTGCTCATCGTGCCGGAGCTACTACCGGTATTGCCGGAACTGCTGTCATTGCCCGAGTCTGTTCCAGATGACGAATCCGTGCCGTCGGTTCCGGAAGAACCATCGGTGGAGGCATCGCCGTTGGTATCGGACGTATCAGTCTTGCCACTGGTCGAGCCGTCGACGTTTTCAGCATCGCCAGCGGATGCACCGGAGTTGCCGCCGAACACCTGATCGAGCGCTTCGTCCAACGTGTTGGCGAATCCGACCTGGTCGCCGAAGGCCACCAACACCTTCTTCAACAGCGGGAAACTGGTGGAACCGGAAGACTTGACGTACACCGGCTGCACGTACACCAATCCGCCGCCGAGCGGCAGTGTAAGCAGATTGCCTCGCTGCACATTGGTGGAACCGGATTCAAGCAAATTAAGTTCCTTCGACACGTCGGCCGACGCATTGAAGTTGTTCTGTGCCTGACCGGGGCCTGGCACATTGGAATCCTTCGGCAACTCCTGCAATCGAAGCGTGCCATAGTTCGCGCCGATCTTGCCTTTTTCGTGGCCCGCATCGGAATCGACAGACAGGAATCCCGTCAAAATCTCTCGAGTTGACGTGCCTGCGGGAATATACGACGACGTCAACGAGAACACCGGTTCGTTGGATCCACCGGTCTGCAGCGTCAAATAGTACGGCGGCTGCAGAATGTCGCGTTCCTGAGCCTGCTGGGATTCGGTCGGATCGACCGGAGTCTGCCAGAAATCCTCACCGGAGAAGAACTGGCTGGCGCTCGACACATGGTACTTGGTCAACAGTTCTCGCTGCACCTTGAACAGGCTTTCCGGGTAACGCAGGTGGCTCATCAGATCGCCGGAAATCTCCGACAACTGGTGGTACTGGCCGGGGAAGATCTTCTGCCATGCCTTGATCACCGGATCGGATTCGTCCCACACGTACAGGTCCACGGAACCGTCATACGCATCGACGGTGGCCTTCACGGAGTTGCGAATGTAGTTGGCGTTCTTCGAAGCCAGCTCACTCACCGTGGCCGAAGATTCCGTAGTGGAATCCTTGGAGGCTTCGCCCAGATCGGTCATCTGCGAATACGGGTAGGCGTCAGACGTGGTGTAGCCATCGACGATCCACTTGACACGACCATCCACGACCGCCGGGTACACACGGCCGTCAAGCGTCAGGTATGGCGCGACCTTGGCCACACGCTCCTTCGGGGAACGATCGTAGAGAATCTGCGATTCGGAGTTCACACGGTTAGAGAACAGAATCTGGTCGGAGCCGAAACGGATGGCATACAGCAGTCGGGAGAAGATATTACCGATCTTCGGGCCGCCATTGCCACCGAACGTGTTGGTGGCGCCTTCGGAACCGGTCGGGTAATCGAACTCCCACGACTGCGTACCTTCCGGAGCGCCCACGATCGAATATTCGGAAGCGTTCGGCGAGAAGTAGATACGCGGCTCGTACTGTTCGGATTCGGTGAGCTTGCCTTGGGTTGGAATACCCGCCTCAAAGAACTTCGGCTGGCCGTCGGCGGTCACCTTGTTGCCGTAGGCGGCCACCACACCATAGCCGTGCGTGTACACGGTATGGTCGTTGACCCAGTTACGATTGTCAAGACCGGCAAGGTCAAGTTCTCGTGCTGCGATCACCGTATCTTGGCTCACACCGTCGACCTCATACTTGTCGACGGCAAGAGTATCGGCAAACGTGTAATACTGCTTGGATTGCTGCAGCTGCTTGAATGTCGGGGAAACGATCTGCGGATCGAGCAGTCGGATCTGCGCGGTCGATTCCGCAGAATCAGCCAACGCACCAGCCTCACCTTCCGTAGTGGCCTGATACTGTTCGGTCTTCACATTGTTCAGACCGTATGCTTCACGGGTGGCGTCGATATTACGTTGGATATAGGTAGATTCCATTTCCTGCGCGTTCGGATTCACACGGAAACGCTGCAGCAGCATCGGCCATGCCACGGTAAGCACCAAGCTCACCACAATGGCGGATGCGATGGCCACGGTCGGCACCTTCCACGCTTTAAGCGCTTCGGAAGCACGCACCGCAATCGGAGCCTGGCCTTCCAACGCATGCGACTTCATGATCCACACGCCGAGAATCACACCGAGAATGACGGTGATGGCAGCCATGATGAAGGTGACGGGAATCGTGGCGTTGACCGTGGTATACGTGGCACCGGTGATGCGGCTACCCTCCTGCGTGAGGTGGGAGAACACGCCAAGCACCTGATTCGTCGCCCATGCGAACATGTTGAGCATCAGCCAGATGCCGATCTGTCTACGCGCACGCTTGGTGATGTGGAACAGTCCACGACCATGCACTGGCATGGTGATTCGGATGCCGCCCATCATCACATGCGTGACGATGGAGAAGATGATGCCGGCAAGCAGCAGCAACGACACTGCCGACATGATCAGCTTCAAGCCAGGCAATACGAACACATAGAAACCGTTGTCGATGCCGAATTGCGGGTCGGTGGTGCCGAAACTCTGCGCGTTGAACATCAGCAGGATTTCAGACCAATTCGCATTAAACTGCGATCCGAACATCAAGCCGACGATCAATGAAATCACCACAGCCACACGACGTGCACTCTTTGAGCTCACGCCCTTGCCCACTTCGATGGTGTCGCCGTTAATACGAATCGTGGAACCATCGGCAGCATCGGGGCGAGCCCAGATCGCCAGCGACGCGGACAGGAATCCGACCGCGGCGATCAGCAGCGCATACGCCACCCACAGGCCTACCCTGGTACCCAACTGCGTCCAAATCACGCTTTGGAAGCCAAGCTGCGCATACCACATGACGTCGGTGATGAACTGCGCCAAGCCAAAGAACAGGCCGATGATGATAGCAAGCGCCAGCACCACACCGATTAGAATCTTGTTGCCGTTCGACGATTTGCGCGGACGGTTCGGCTGGCGTGTGATACGCGGACCGGACGGACCTCTTGGAGGCATGTTCGCCGAAGACCGGGCGGTGTTATCACCATCGGTTTCGACATTGAGAATGATGGGATCATCGTTGCCGGATTTATTGGCACGCTGCCCTTGGGAGCGGTTCGGACCGCTTTCCGGGTCGAACATGGGACCAAACATATCAAAAAAAGACATACTAATAGCCTATCGACAGGCACGGAACGGCTTTATGCCGCTAGCCTAATGTTTACGCAATTCACGAACACGAATCCACCCGTTCTTTTCTTATGCGATCGTATTCGCCATCACCGGCATGTGATAGATAATGACACTATGAGGAGAGTTCACGTTCATTTCGCTCGTTGTGCTGCCGCACTGTGCGCCATCGCACTGCCGCTATCGTTCGCTGGGTGTTCATCCAGCGCGAGTTTGAATGCTGGCTCCAACCAATCCGAGCAATCCAATTCGCAGCAGTCCGATGCATCACATGATGCGCTTGACAAATCCAACGTGCCAAGCGTGGTGGACGACTCGCCGCATGGCAGAGCTGTGGCTGCAGTCAATGCCATGAGTCTTGCAGAGCGCGTCGGTCAGCTCGTCATGGCACCCCTGTATGCGGGATCCGATCCTTCCTCGTTACAGGATCTCATTGTGAACCAGCATGTCGGTTCGGTGTTGATCATCGGCAATTGGAATTCGGGAACGGCTGGCGTCGCCGCAGCCACATCCGCATTGCAATCGTATGCGCCGGCCAATAATCAGCTGTTGATGACCACTGATCAGGAAGGTGGTTTGGTGCAGCATCTTCAAGGCGCTGGTTTCGACCAGATGCCTTCCGCCACCAATCAGGGTGCAATGTCGACCAACCAGCTACGGCAATCGGCTGCCGTATGGGGTTCCCAACTCAAGTCGGCCGGCATCAATGTTGATTTGGCGCCGGTGGTGGGCACGGTAACGGTAGATAGGGCTTCCAATGGCCCGATCGGCGCACTGTATCGTGATTTTGGTCTTGATGCGGACGGCAATGCCGACCATGCCAAGGCGTTCATTCAGGGCATGGCGGATTCGGGTGTAGGCAGCGCCATCAAGCACTATCCTGGTTTGGGTTCGGTGACGGGCAACACCGATTTCACCGCCGACGGCATTCTTGATACCACCACCACGTTGGACGGTGCGGAAATCGGCGCGTTCAACAGTACGTTGGAGGCGAACCCTTCCATGGTGATGATGTCGCTTGCCACCTATCAGGCTATTGATCCGAATAATCCCGCCGTGTTCTCCAGCGCTTTGGTAACGGATTATTTGCGCAATACGGTCGGATTCCAAGGTGTCATCACTTCGGATTCTTTGTCCGCCACTGCGTTGGGTGGCATTCAGCCAAGTGATTTGGGGGTGCGATTGGTTGAGGCCGGCGGTGATCTTGCCTGCATTGGCGCTTTCGATTATGTTCAGCAGGTTTTGGATGGTTTGAATGCGAAGGCCGCGGCCGATTCCGCTTTTGCAGACAAAGTAAC
>ENA-USZI01001878-USZI01001878.1-human-gut-metagenome-genome-assembly--contig:-NODE-1878-length-13152-cov-21.462027_pt1 | contig 13152 bp, 10 predicted proteins | sample MGYA00250042_ERZ773532 | MGnify/ENA primary metagenome ERZ773532 (study PRJEB29103, sample SAMN06112036) | human gut metagenome | biome: human gut; feature: ankylosing spondylitis patient; material... | reverse complement strand
AAAAAGAAGGGTATCTATCCCAGACACCCAATCTTCATTAACCTTAAATCTAATACCATGAAAAACACAGTGCAAAGATAAATAGTTTTATGTTATCAAACATAACAACACTACAATTATTTGCTTTCAATTAACATCATTTAAATTTTAAAGGCGCTTTTACAGTTTCAAATTCTGTAAAAACGCCTTTGTACTACATATGATTATACAAACGAATCAAATTATTCCACATACAGCACCAGCCCTTTCAAATACTCTCCTTCAGGATGGTAAATATTTACGGGATGATCTCCCGGCTGGGTCAATTGATGCAGAATACGCACACTACGTCCGCTTTGTGCGGCAGCTGTAAATACCGCATTACGGAAATTCACCTTATCCACCACCTGCGAACAAGAGAAAGTAAACAGAATGCCTCCCGGTTTGATTTTCTCAAATGCTTTAGCGTTCAATTTCGTATAGCCGCGCAATGCATTGCGGAGAGCATCCTTGTGTTTGGCAAATGCAGGAGGGTCAAGAATTATCAAATCATATTGATCCCCCATACGATCCAGGTATTTAAAAGCATCCTCAGCATACGCCTTATGACGGGTATCACCCGGAAAATTTAATTCCACGTTCATATTGGTAAGATCAATAGCTTTTGCCGAACTGTCTACCGAATGTACCAGATTCGCGCCTCCACGCATGGCATAGAAAGAGAAGCCTCCTGTATAGCAGAACATATTCAATACATTACGCCCTTTGGCATAACGCTCCAACAAATGGCGGTTCTCACGCTGATCCACAAAAAAGCCTGTTTTCTGACCTTTCAGCCAATCCACATGGAATTTCAAGCCGTATTCCATCGCTATGTTTTCGGAGCTTCCCCCCTTGATGAAACCATTCTCCGGTTCCAAATCCGCCTTGAAAGGCAATGTGGTTTCTGATTTATAATAAATGTTCCGGACTACATCCCCCATCACCTCGGACAAGGCATCGGCTATCTCCATACGGTAAACATGCATTCCGGCCGAATGTGCCTGCATCACGGCTGTATGATCATATACATCAATAATCAAGCCCGGCAAGTTGTCTCCTTCGCCATGAACCAGACGGTAAGTATTGTTTGCAGGATTACCGGCCAAACCCAAACTGCGGCGCAAATCGTATGCCACTTCCAGTTTATGCTTCCAAAATTCATGATCAATCTCACCTTCCTTGAAAGAGAGCACGCGCACGGCAATACTTCCTATCTGGAAATGCCCGCAAGCTATAAACTCTTTCTTCGAAGTGTACACATCCACTATCTCGCCTTCTTCGGGTTCTCCCTCAATGCGCTGGATAGCTCCGGAGAATACCCACGGATGAAAACGCTTTAACGACTCTTCCTTACCCGGTTTCAGGTATACTTTCTTATAAGCCATTTGTATTTACTGTTGTTTCTATTGGTTCTTCCTCTGTTATCTCATAACCGCCCGTACGTTCCAATTCCGTCAGGCAATTGTAAATTTCCACACAAGCCCACGCATCCGTGGCTGCATATAGTTTCTGTCCCTCGCTGAGCACCTCCGCCTCCCAATTGGAAAGACGCTGGCTTTTTGAAATCTTCTGGCCAAACAAATTGGCGAAGATTTTTTGCAGACTCCGGTCAGCTATGCCGAATCGTCCTACATAGTCCTGTAACTCTATCCAGTTTCCCCGGTCGGGATGCACATCCTCACGTTTCCGCAACGAGTTAAAATCGTCTTTCAGAGACAAACCTATCTTCAAGGTATCGCTCATCAAAAACTCTTGCAGAGAATCGGGCATACCTATCCGGTTCAGGCGAAACAAGAAACAGGTATCTTGCGTAGATATTTGCAACAAAGCTACCTTATGGGTAGTACCGCGTTTAAAAGAAGGGCGTGTTTCCGTATCCACTCCCACTATGCGTTGATCTTTCAAATAGGCTACCGCTTTTTCGGCCTCACTCTCGGTATAAATCACGAAGATGCGTCCCGGAAAAAGCACCTTGGGCATTGCTGCTATCTCGGCTTTAGTAATCGTTTTCCTTATTTGTTTCATAATAATGAATTCTCATCTTCCATTTCTTCCTCCTCGCCATCATCGGCAGGGCTGTACTTCACATCATGCAAAGCACGCATAGTGTTTACCAGCCGTTGTCCCCAAAACTCTCTGAAATGTTCCTTGCAGACCACTAAAGAATCGTTCATCGTCTCATTCAGTCCCAGTTGGAACACACTGATAAAGTCCTTCAAATCCTGATAGATATCTGCCAAATCCTCTGAAATACATTTTTTGATGGGCGTGTCACTGTACACCATATCCGGCAAGAACACTTCCAGATAATCATCCTTGGCTCCTAACACACCGGCTATAGCCCTACGTATCAGTTCATAATCTTCTTCAGTAACGAAGGTTTCGGGTTCGTCCTCTCCTATCGGCTCACACGGAGGCAACAAAGTCGCTTTCAAATAAAGCAACGGAAGTATTTTTAAGGCGGTATCTACAAAGTCATAGCGTTTCATATCACGGGCACGTTCCAGAAAGCCACAAAATTCGGCGGCTACCGTTACAAACTCTACTGTATTTTTGTCAAATATCACCTGACTGTACTTTTCCATAAACATTAAAATTGAATCGCAAAGTTAAGAAAAAAGAGATTAAATAAGGCAATAATTAATGTTTTTCATGTACATTTGCGAAATAATAAATAGAACGAAGACCTATGGCAAAGAAAAAATCAGATAAGGAGACAGAGCCTAAAAAGGTATCTACCAAACGATTCTCCGCTTTTTTAAAGAACGAAACCACACATTTTGTAATCGGATTGATCAGTGTAATTTTTGCAGTTTATCTGTTACTGGCATTTACCTCTTTCTTCTTTACGGGGGCCGCCGACCAAAGTATTTTGGATAATCAGCAGCCGGGTGAACTGATGCAAACCGCCAATCATGTAAAAAATTACGCCGGAGCACGCGGTGCACAACTTGCCGAATTCCTTATAAACGAATGTTTCGGCTTAGCTGCTTATTTTATCATTTTATTCCTGGCCGTAGTGGGTATGAAATTAATGAAAGCTTACCAGTTCCGTATCTGGAAATGGTTTATGTCCTGTTCTATCCTGCTCATCTGGTTCTCTATCACATTGGGATTTATTTTTGACGGCACCTTTGGGGATAGTTTTATCTATCCGGGAGGATTGCACGGACATAATGTAAGCAATTGGCTGATTTCACAAATTGGGATTCCAGGTTTGGGATTATTGCTGTTCATAGCGGCACTATTGTTCTTTATCTATTTAAGTAACGAAACCATACTGGTTATCCGTAAAGCACTGCGTCCCAGCTTCAGACGAAAGAAAAAAGAGGATCAAACAATTTCTGCGACTGAAGAAAATCCGATTAAAGAAGCTCCCCGGAAGGAAGAATCCAGGAAAGAATTCTCTAATCCCGGTCCTGCTATCGTAGATTTCGAATTAGAACAGCCGACAAAGAAAGAAGAGGAAGTGGAAGAACAAGTGCCCTTCCCTTTTGAGAGCAAGCAGGTTACCGAACCGGCAGTGATAGAAGAACCTGCCTACACAAACGAAGAAGAGGAAGTTGAAAATACAGATGAACCTGATTTTTCAATCAGTGAAGAAACAAATGAAGAAGACGAGGCGTACAAAGGTCCCGTACTTCCACCATACAACCCTCGTCTGGATTTGGAAAACTACAAATTCCCTAGTTTGGATTTGCTAAATGAATATGAAGATGATGGTCCTAATATTGACATGGAAGAGCAAAACGCCAACAAAGACCGCATCATCAAGGTTTTACGTAGCTTCGGTATTGAAATCAGTTCCATCAAGGCAAGTGTAGGTCCTACCATCACATTATACGAAATTACTCCGGCAGAGGGGGTACGTATCTCTAAAATCAGGAACTTGGAGGATGATATCGCATTAAGTTTGTCGGCACTGGGTATCCGCATCATTGCTCCGATACCGGGCAAAGGCACTATCGGTATTGAGGTTCCGAATGCCAATCCGCGCATTGTACCGATGAAATCCATCCTGAACAGCAAAAAGTTCCAAGAAACCACCTATGAGCTGCCTGTGGCATTAGGCAAGACCATTACGAACGAAGTCTTTATGGTGGACTTGGCAAAAGCCCCCCACATGTTGGTAGCCGGCGCTACCGGACAGGGTAAGTCCGTAGGATTGAATGCCATCGTGACCTCTTTATTATATAAGAAGCATCCGGCAGAACTTAAGTTTGTAATTGTAGACCCCAAGAAGGTGGAGTTCGCTATCTATGCTCCGATTGAGAAGCATTTTCTGGCCAAGCTGCCGGATGGAGAAGACGCGATTATCACCGATGTTACCAAAGTGGTACAAACCTTGAACTCACTATGTATAGAGATGGACAGCCGATACGACTTGCTGCGTAAAGCCGGTTGCCGTAATATTAAGGAATATAACGCGAAATTCATCAACCGGCAGTTGAATCCGGAAAAAGGACACCGCTTCATGCCTTACATAGTGATTATCATTGATGAGTTCGGTGACCTGATTATGACTGCGGGTAAGGAAGTGGAATTACCTATCTGCCGTATCGCCCAGTTGGCACGTGCAGTAGGCATACATGCCATTATCGCGACCCAGCGTCCGACAACGAACATTATTACCGGTACTATCAAAGCTAACTTCCCGGCACGTGTTGCCTTCCGTGTAGCTGCCATGATGGACTCACGTACTATTCTGGACCGTTCGGGAGCACAGCAGCTGATTGGTAAGGGAGATATGCTTTACTTGCAAGGTAATGATCCGGTACGTGTGCAATGTGCATTCGTGGATACTCCTGAAGTGGAAAAAATAGCCAATTACATCAGTAAACAACAAGGATACACCACCGCATTCATGTTGCCCGAATATGTAGGCGAAGAGAGTGAAAGCAGCGTTGGCGAAGTAGACATGAACCGGTTAGACCCTATGTTTGAAGACGCAGCCAGACTGGTCGTGATTCACCAGCAAGGCTCTACCTCATTAATCCAACGCAAGTTCTCTATCGGCTATAACCGTGCGGGACGTATCATGGACCAACTGGAAAAAGCTGGAATTGTTGGCCCCACTCAAGGAAGCAAGGCGCGTGACGTACTCTGCATGGATGAAACAGACCTGGAAATGAAATTGAACAATCTGCAACAATAAGTTGTTTAATAATGTTATGATAAAAATGAAAAGAACATATTTACTGGTATTAATCCTTTTCCTTTCAGTCAGCCTATCCGCACAAAAGGACAAACAGGCACGGGAGATATTGGACAAAACCGCCAATGCCCTGCAACAGGCCGGAGGCATCCGTGCCACCTTTGGAGGGACAAGCAATGGAACCTTATTGCTAAAAGGCAACCGGTTCTATCTGAACAGTGGCGGAATACAAAGCTGGTTTGACGGAACAACGCAATGGAGTTATCTGGAAAGCAGCGAAGAAGTGAATGTGAGCAATCCTACCCCGGAAGAGTTGCAAACCATCAATCCTTATGCACTGTTATCCATTTACAAAAGCGGATATAATTATAAGTATACAGGGATCAAAAGCCGTAACGGCAAACAGGGGTTTGAAGTGATACTGACTCCGGAGAATAAACAGGATATCACATCCATCACCTTGTTCGTTTCCCAAACATATCAGCCTTTATATATAAAGGTAGAACAAAGTAATAAATCGGCAAATGAGATTATCGTCACTTCTTACCAAACCAACCAGCCGCTGGACAATGCGACATTCAAGTTTGATAAAAAGAAATTCCCAAATGCCGAAGTGATAGACTTACGATAACAAGCAGAGTTCAAGATAGAGAGATAATATAATATTCATCAAATTAAATTAAGTAAAGAAATAAGTATTATGAGTACAGAAAAAGTTAAATGCCTTATCATCGGCTCAGGTCCTGCCGGCTACACCGCCGCCATTTATACAGGACGTGCCAACATCGCCCCGGTCTTATATGAAGGTCTACAGCCCGGAGGCCAGTTGACCATCACTACCGAGGTGGAAAATTTCCCCGGATATCCCGAAGGTATCAGCGGTACCCAACTGATGGAGGACTTGCGCAAACAAGCAGAACGCTTCGGCGCGGATATCCGCAATGGCATTGCAACCTCCGCCGACCTGAGCAAACGTCCTTACCGTATCACCATTGATGACGAAAAAGTGATTGAGGCAGAAACTGTAATTATATCCACAGGTGCCACCGCCAAATATCTAGGCTTGGAAGACGAACAGAAATATGCCGGAATGGGTGTAAGCGCCTGCGCCACCTGCGACGGTTTCTTCTATCGCAAGAAAACCGTAGCTGTAGTAGGTGGCGGTGACACTGCTTGCGAGGAGGCTGTCTATCTGGCAGGACTGGCCAAACAGGTTTACCTGATTGTACGCAAACCGTTCTTACGCGCATCCAAGATTATGCAGGCACGTGTTATGAACCATCCTAACATCAAGGTACTGTTCGAACACAACGCTGTCGGCTTATACGGAGAGAATGGCGTAGAAGGTGTTCATTTGGTAAAGCGTCAGGGTGAATGCAACGAAGAACGTTATGACTTGCCTATTGACGGATTCTTTCTGGCTATCGGCCATAAACCCAATTCAGACATTTTCAAGGATTATTTGGACACAGACGAAGTAGGCTACATTATAACAGAAGCAGGTACTCCGCGTACGAAGGTTCCCGGTGTGTTCGCTGCCGGTGATGTGGCCGACCCGCATTATCGTCAGGCTATCACTGCTGCCGGAAGTGGCTGCAAGGCTGCCATAGAAGCAGAAAGATACCTATCTGCCAACGACTTATTATAATAAAAACAAACTAACCCCACAACAAACACTATGACACATTTTCTTAGGAAGATGGCAGCTGCCTGGATTATTCTAGGCAGCGTGTCGGTGGGCTTTGCACAACAGCAAATGCCTCCCATCCCGACGGACCCTAACGTTCGCATCGGCAAATTGGACAACGGATTAACTTATTACATCCGTCACAACGAACTCCCGGAAAAAAGAGCCGATTTCTACATCGCTCAAAAAGTAGGTTCCATTTTGGAAGAAGACAACCAGCGAGGCTTGGCACACTTCTTAGAACACATGTGCTTTAACGGGACTAAAAACTTTCCCGACAAAACCCTCATCCAATATCTGGAAAGCATAGGGGTGAAATTCGGTGAAAACCTGAATGCTTATACCAGCATAGATGAAACCGTATACAATATTTCCAATGTTCCCGTGATACGTGACGGCGTTGTAGATTCTTGTTTGCTGATTTTGCATGACTGGGCCGACGACCTGACACTGGATCCTAAGGAAATAGACAGCGAACGCGGTGTGATTCATGAGGAATGGCGTACCAGCACAAACGCTATGATGCGTATGTACGAAAAAGCCCTCCCTACCCTTTATCCGGAAAGTAAATATGCCTATAGGCTTCCCATCGGCATTATGGAAGTAGTAGACAATTTCCCTTATCAGGCATTACGCGATTATTATGAAAAATGGTATCGTCCGGACCAACAGGGTATTGTCGTAGTAGGCGATATAGATGTAGACAAGATTGAGGCAAAGATTAAGAAGATATTCTCTCCTATTAAAATGCCAGACAACCCGGCAGAACGAGAATACTTCCAAGTTCCCGACAATAAGGAAACTATTGTAGCAATAGAAACAGATAAAGAACAGGCAAACCCAGTAGCTTATTTATGCTACAAACATGAAGCTATTCCTAATGAACAAAAGGGAAACATGGATTATCTGGTAGTGAACTACATGAAATCCATGATAGAAAATATGTTGAACGCCCGTCTGAACGAACTGACCCAAACAGCCAATCCTCCTTTCATCTTCGCTCAAGTCAGCGACCAAGAATTCCTGATTTCCAAAACAAAAGATGCCTTTACAGGAATAGTAGCAAGCAAGGAAGATGGAATTGACAGTGCAATAACCGCCATTGTACGCGAAATTGAACGGGTCCATAAATTTGGTTTCACCGCGTCCGAATATGCCCGCGCCAAAGCGGATTATCTGCGTATGCTGGAATCTGCATACAACGAACGCAATAAAGTGAAAAACGGTGCATACGTGGATGAATATGTACGCCACTTCATTGACAACGAACCGATTCCAGGTATTGAAAATGAATATGCCATTATGAATCAGATCGTCCCCAACCTGTCTGTGGAAATGGTAAACAGTCTGATCCCGGCCTTGGTTACCGACAGCAATCTGGTAGTAAATGTATTCTTCCCAGAAAAGGAAGGATTGAAAGTTCCATCCAAGGAAGAAATTTTGGCTGCTGTCAATAAGGTAAAAGCTGAAACACTGACTGCTTATGAAGACAAAGTTTCTGATGAACCTTTGATTTCTGAAAAGCCCCAAGGTGGAAAGATTACAAAACAGGAAAATGGTCCGTTCGGTTCTACTATCCTGACTCTATCCAATGGAGTACGCGTTATCTTAAAGTCGACCGATTTCAAAGCGGATGAAATCAGAATGAGAGCTTTCAGTCCGGGTGGCAGTTCCTTGTTCCCGAATGATGAAATTATCAATATCAATGTCATGAATGATGTGGCAAGTATCGGCGGTTTGGGTAACTTCAGCAATGTTGATCTGGAGAAAGTATTGGCAGGTAAAAAAGCGAGTGTAAGTGCTTCTGTCGGTGGCAATACAGAGGGGCTGAGCGGAAGCTGCTCACCCAAAGATTTTGAAACCTTGATGCAATTAGTCTATTTATCATTCACGGCTCCACGAATGGACAATGATGCATTCACCTCATTCAAGAACCGTCTGCAAGCATCTTTGGCAAATCAAGAGGCCAACCCCATGACTGCCTTACAGGATACGTTGCAAAAAGCCCTCTATATGGGACATCCGCGTACTATCCGTATGAAAGCCGATATGGTGGACAAGATTGACTATACCAAAGTTATGGAGATGTACAAAGACCGTTTCAAAGACGCCAGCGACTTTACTTTCATCTTTGTAGGAAACATCAAACCGGAAGAAGTAGAGCCGTTAATTGCAACTTATCTGGGAGCTTTGCCTTCTGTCAACCGCAAGGAAACCTTCCGTGACAATCACATTGATATGCGCCAAGGCGACTATAAGAACATTTTCAGCAAAAAACTGGAAACGCCCAAAGCCTCTGTACTGGTTATCAACAATGGTAAATGTGCATATACTCTGAAAAACCAAATCATGATGAGTATGCTTTCACAGATACTGAATATCATGTATACCGAAAGTGTGCGTGAAAAAGAAGGCGGTACGTACGGAGTAAGCGCATTCGGCAGTCTGACCAAATATCCAAAAGAGAAAGCGGTTCTGCAAATCTATTTCGATACCGATCCTGCCAAACGTGCCAAAATGACGGATATCATTTTGAATGAACTGAATCAGTTTGTCGACCAAGGACCGTCTGCCGAAAATTTGAACAAGGTAAAAGAATTCATGCTGAAGAAATACAAGGAAAATGCCAAAGAAAACAGTTATTGGGTAAATATACTGGGTGAGTATTTCTGGGAAGGAACAGATATGAACACCGGCTACACAAATACCGTAAACAGCATTACCGCTAAAGATCTGCAAGAATTTACCAAAGCCTTGTTGGAACAGAATAACCGTGTAGAAGTAAGCATGACCTCGGAAGAAACAAAATAATCCAAGCCTATGCTTCTATCTATTATAAGACAGAATCAAAAACTTGCGGCCAAGCGGAATCCTGCATTTGACAGGAACCGCTTCGCCAAGTTTTTAATTTACTTTATGGTCGCTTTTTGGGCAGCATACCTCATCTTTATCGGGGTCATGCTGTCCTTTGCTTTTGAAGATATCTTTCCCAGCATGGAACCTTACCATATTATGAACCAAGGATTGATTTATCTTCTGATACTTGATTTCCTGTTACGCTTCATGCTCCAACCGGCCATGTCGCAAGAGATCAAGCCCTATCTGCTTATGCCGGTAAAAAAGAATAAGCTGGTGGATACCCTGTTACTACAATCCGGAATCAGCAGTTACAATTTCTTCTGGTTTTTCCTGATCATACCTTTTGCTCTGCTTACGATTATCCGTTTCTACGGACTCACGGGCATCCTATGCTATCTGTGCGGCATTTGGCTTCTGATGGTTATGAACAGTTATTGGTATTTGATATGCAAAACTTTACTGAATGAGAAACTGCTTTATATACTTCTCCCGATCGGAGTATACGGATTATTAGCGGGAACTGAATTTATTCCCGAAGGAAACCCGGTTTCCACGTTCATGATGAATTTGGGAGAAGGATTTATAGAAGGAAACATACTCGCCTTTCTAGGTGTCATAGCAGCCATTCTGTTACTTCTGCTAGTAAATCGCAAGCTACAGCTACACTTCATCTATAATGAAATAGCCAAAGTGGAAGACACCAAGATGAAGCATGTATCCGAATATAAATTCCTGGACCGCTATGGTGACGTAGGTGAATATCTACGTCTGGAACTAAAACTGTGTTTCCGTAACAAAACCGTAAAGACACAATTCCGCATGGGATTTATCATCATGCTGGCTTTTTCGGCACTGATTGCCTTCACGGATGTGTATGACGGAACAGGAATGATAAATTTTATCTGCATATACAATTTTGCCATTTTAAGTATCATGACCCTGGGGCAAGTGATGTCTTTTGAGGGCAACTATCTGGATGGTCTTATGAGCCGTAAGGAATCTATCTATAACTTGCTTCGTGCCAAGTATTACCTGAACTGCATCATCGTGTTCATCCCTTTCCTGATTATGATGATCCCTGTAGCTAAGGGCAAGATACCCTTCCTCATGGCTCTATCCTATATGCTGTTTACAGCAGGATTCGTATTCGCCATGATGCTGCAACTGGCTGTGTACAATAAAAAGACACTCCCGTTAAACGCCAATGTCATGCGAAGCAATCGGGGAAGTTCCTTATTCCAGACCATTATCATCTCATGTGCTTTTTTCCTGCCCTTGATTATCAACAAAGCTCTGACAGCTTTCTTTGAACAGGATACAGCCTGCATCATCATGATGATTATAGGGTTGTTACTGATTGCAACCCACAATATTTGGATAAAAAATATCTATAACCGTTTCATGAAGCGCCGTTATGAGAATATGGAAGGCTTCCGTGACTCACGTTAAAACGAATTGCGTATGAATATCATAATAAACCAATTACAAAAGAACTTTGGCCCAAAAGTGGCTGTAGACATAGAAAATTACTCCATTCAAAGCGGTAACATGTTGGGACTGGTGGGCAATAACGGAGCAGGAAAAACGACCCTGTTCCGCCTGATGCTGGACTTGCTGAAAGCCGACGGAGGCAGTGTACATATCGGAAACATCGATGTGAGCCGGAGTGAGGAATGGAAAAATATAACGGGAGCTTTCATTGACGAAGGTTTCCTGATAGATTATCTTACCCCCGAAGAATATTTCTACTTTGTAGGAAAAATGTACGGACTAACAAAAGAAGAAGTAGATAAACGTGTCGCTAGGTTTGAACGTTTTATGAATGGCGAAGTCATCGGACAAAAAAAACTGATTCGTAACTATTCGGCAGGCAACAAACAGAAAATAGGTATCATTTCGGCTATGCTGCACCAACCGCAGGTACTGGTTCTAGATGAACCGTTCAACTTTCTGGACCCTAGTTCGCAGTCCATTATCAAGCATTTACTGAAAGCTTATAATGAAGAAACCGGAGCCACCATACTGGTATCCAGCCATAATCTGAACCACACAGTAGATATATGCCCACGCATCGCTCTGTTGGAAAACGGAAAGATTATCCGAGATATTGACAACAAAGGGAATTCCGCCGAAAAGGAATTAGAGGACTATTTTAATGTAACAGAATGAAAAAACTACTATCCCATTTGCTGGTATTAGGTACACTGGCCATGTTGTTGGTTTCATGCGGTACCTCTGCCCCGCGTTATAACTACAAAGAACTGGCGCGTGCCTCCATCCGTCTGAATATGGATATTGACATGAAAGACAATCACCAACTGTACGTAGAATCAGCAGCATGGCTGGGAGTCCCCTACCGTGGCGGTGGTAACAGCAAACGGGGAGTGGACTGTTCCGGACTGACTTCACATTTATATAAAAAGGTATACCACAAAAAATTGAAACGTAACTCGGATGACCAACGTACCCAAGATTGCCATAAAGTAAGTAAGAAAAACTTGCGCGAAGGAGATTTGGTATTCTTCCATAACGGCAGAAAAAAACGGATTGCCAGTCATGTAGGTATTTATTTGAAAGATAATAAGTTCATCCATGCCAGTACCAGCCGGGGAGTCATAATCTTGGTGAACAAAATGGTTAAGTTGTTCATGGTAACTCGCAATTATATGAACAACTGTTTAAGACAAACATGGAGGAGTTGTTTTTACCTAACAACTCCTTTTTTTAAGTAGGAGGTTTCATAGGCATTTATTCATAAGGTTAATATTTTAGTGTCTTTATAAAGAATACACGCAACTATTTCTATTATGCGAACACGTTAACACATTTTAATTATTATATAAAATAACCGTATTATTTTGATATTTATATCGTATGCCAGTGACGTATTCTATAGAGTTAAGTACATCTTTCAGTGTAGCTCTTTCATGTATGCCTGTAATCAAGTTATCATAAGGCTTATTTCCGCTGAAAATCACTTTGCAATGGTAGATACGTTCCAGTTCTTTAGCCACATCTTGAATAGGGGTAGAGTTGAATCGGATTCCTCCTGTACGCCAAATAGCAAATTTTTCCATAATATCTTTTTCTTTACTATACGAATCTGAAATTTTGTTGATGATCACATGTTCGCAAGAACTGATTCTCATCATGGATTCAGGCAACTACACTTGTCCTTAACCTTCTTTAACTTCTACCAAATCAGTTTGATCATAAGGGTGTGATTTCACATTAAAAATAGTACCTAGCACGGTTATCGACATATTTTCCATTTTTACGATGAAAGGCTTTTCCGGATTATGAGTTACTTTAAAACAACCTTCTCCAGTTAGTTCTACAATTCGGTTATTCCCCACAAATAGATCGGAAGAGCGTCGTGTAGGGAAAGAGTGTAGATCTCGGTGGTCGCCGTATCATTAAAAAAAAAAAA
>ENA-USZI01001876-USZI01001876.1-human-gut-metagenome-genome-assembly--contig:-NODE-1876-length-13163-cov-89.696699_pt1 | contig 13163 bp, 8 predicted proteins | sample MGYA00250042_ERZ773532 | MGnify/ENA primary metagenome ERZ773532 (study PRJEB29103, sample SAMN06112036) | human gut metagenome | biome: human gut; feature: ankylosing spondylitis patient; material... | reverse complement strand
GCCGTGTAATCGCCCACGGCGAAGCCCTGCAACGCGCCTTCACAGTCCCGCGCCGCGAACAGCAGGGCGTCGGGCACGGCCTCCACATACGGGCCGATGTGCCGGAAAAGATGCCGCGTCCCCGGCGCGAAGGGCCGCGAACGGATATACTGTTCCACCAGTTCGGCATGATCCGGTTACCAGCCCTCCCGCGCAATGAGAATGTCCCGGCGGGCGCGCCGGAGCTGGTTGCGGAGCTTTTGGCCATAGGCCATGTCCGCCGCATCCGTGGGGAGGGGGATGCCCCAATAGGCGTCGGGTTTGGTGGAAACGGCCCATTCCGGGGCGGCATCGGGCCGGAATGGTGCGAGGACGGTCAGGGACTCGATGCCGCGCAGGGAGGAGGCTTCACCCACCGCCGCGTCGAGGCGGGCCGCTTCCGGGCGGCTGCGCTCCTGTTCCGCCCCGCCTTGCTTCAACCCGGCGTCATGCCCGACAAGCACCAGCGCCGGGCCGCTGCGCCACGCGAGGAAGCCCCCGCATTCCAGCGGCTCGAGATCGGAAACGGCGCGCACGTATGGGACAAGCTGCTCGGGCACGGCTGCCTCGGCGGCAAACGACGCCCAACGTGATGGTGGCATGGCATTCTCCGGGAACCCGCGCGCCGCGCGCTCAGGGAAAAGGTTGATGGGGAAACAGGCAGGGCCCGCCGGCGTTATCGCACTCCGCCGGGACGAAAAACTTTTTATGACTATCCCCCCTGCGGAGGGAACCGATTTCATTCACGACCCCGATCTTCTTCAAAGACTGTGGCCTGCGGGAGCCCTTTTTCAGCCCCTTTACCCATTCCGAGGGCTCGATTTCACCAAATGGCGGAAAATGGCGTTCCCCCATTTCGAGGGGGTCCGGGGGGAATTTCTCCGGCGGGGCCCGTGGCCGAACCCCGGATTTCCCCGGCTAACCGCCATTCCTGCCCCTGATCGCGGCGCGGAGCCTGTGCCGCCACGTGGGGTACGCCTGCCGGACCGTGAAGCCGTCTTCGGCGAGCATATCCCGCAGTTGCAGCATGTGGGCCGACCCCACGAAAACCGCCGCGCGGCCTTCTTCGAGGAACGGGCGCATACGCTCGCGGAAACGCTGGTTCCTGCCGTCGATGATCTGTTCCGTGCGCGAGGGGAATTCGGTGCTCGTGCCGAGCATCCCCTCAAGATCCCCGTCGAGGTACGAATGGATGTTGCGCCGGGCGTAGCCCTTCCATGAGCGGCAGCCTCTGAAGAAGGCGGTCACCCGTCCGAGGGGAACGGACTCCAGGGACGCCACCTGTTCTTCAAGGCTTTCCATGCCGATGACGGATTTGCCCATTTCGAGCGCGGTGTGCCACGCGCAGAGATCCACGGACTGGTTCCAGCCCTGCCGTTCGAGATATGCCGTCCACAGCGAGAAGAATGCATACCAGTGCCGGGTGGTTGCGAGCAGCCCCCGCACGTCGGCGGGGTTGGGGTTCGCCGCGTTGAAGAAGCGGGCGAGCTTTCCGGTGGGGCCCTGCACGACCCGTTCGAGCAGCCTGATTTCCGGCTCCTCAAGCAGATCGATCAGGGGCGGGTGCCTGCCGTCGGGCGTCTTGCCGATGCGGGCCACCTCGTCCAGCGAGTCCGCGTCGAGCGGGCCCTCGAACAGTACGGTGTCCACCCGCTCGAACAGATTGCGGAAAGCCGCCTCGAACGAATAGCAGAAAAAGTGCGCCGTGCCGCCTATCCATGAGGTCCTGCCGTTTTTCGTCAGTTCCCAGAGCATGGCGAAGGGCCGCTGCTGGGGCAGCGAGTCGAAAATCTGGCGCTTGGAGAGATCCGACGGCGATTCGAGGAGGATGCGGACGAGGCTGCTTATGGTTTCGCTGCCCGTCTCGCGGGGCGTTTCCCGCCAGCTCGCCATGACGTAGGGCAGGGCGGGGCGGCCTCCCCACTTGGTCTTGAAGCGCCGGATGCCGTCGTTCACGCCGAGGCCGAGGTGGACGTATTCCTTGTCCGCTTCCCTAGCGGAGCGGAGCATGTGCGCGAAAAGCAGGTCCGCCGCGTGGGGCGTGTAGTGCGTGCGGGAGTGCGCGCCGATGAGGTAGCTGCAAAAGCGGCGGGGCGCGTCGTCGAGGAGGAGGCTCGCCGCGAGGTTGCCCTCGGCGTCCACGGCGTCGAGCAGGCGCAGCCCCGGCGTATCCAGCACGGCCCCGGTGCGGGCGAACAGCCCGCGCACGTTGGGCGGCAGGACGGCCCGGTTCATGAACTCGGCCCACAGGCGGCGGTGCGCCGGGGTGAAGTCGCGGCCCTCGCGCACGGTCAGCTTTTCAGCGGCGATTTCCACCGGGCGGCGCAGGCGGGCGGGCACGGGCGCGTCGCACGGCAGGATGTAGAACGTGTCCCTGTCCGTGACGTGCCCCGCGAGGCGGGCGGGCAGGTCCGGGCCGATGGCCCAGCAGTCCACGCCTTCGAGCCGCTTGGGGACACGCCGCAGGGCCGCCGCGAGCGCCCGCTCAAAGGAGTCGTGGGCATACTCGCCGGACAGCGGGTACCCGATGGCCATGAGCCAATCGTCAGCCGTCAGAAAGAGGTACTCCCCCTCCAGAAAGGCCGTCCCTTGCGACATGGCCTGCATGAACGGCGCGGAATGCTCGGGCACGCGGGCCTGTTCAAGGACTGAGGCAAGATCGGGCATGGCGTCCTCCCGGTTTTGCGGAAACGGTCCCTTACCGGATACCAGATTTCCTGCGGACCTGTCGAGGGCCGGAAGGCGCTTCGGCGTATGGGATGCGGGGCGATCCGCCGGGCGGGGAGGGCCGCGTTGGTCACCGGGCCGGGGTATGGAGCGGGGGGGCACCGATCCCTTTCAGGAATGCCGCAGTGCGTGTGGGGCGAAGTTGAGGAAGAGATACCAGTAATGCCGTGAGGAATGCCGCCGCGCGTGGTGCGGGGGCTTTGCTGATAATCGCCCCGGGAGTGCAGCAGATGCCCCGCACAGGCGGGGCGAAGCATCCCGAAGATGCGGAAACGGCCATGCGGGTGGCAAATGCCCCATGCAGGCGGGGCGAAGACTAAAACCGGACAGGCTCATATCGTACAGCTGTATGACGTGGTTTTTCTGTATATGTCGGGCAAATGTATTATTTTTGCAGCCAAATTATAGATTGGATGAATTTGTTTGCGACTACAATAATTGACTGGTACAAGGAGAACAAGCGTGACCTGCCTTGGCGTGACACCAAAGACCCTTATAAGATATGGATTTCGGAAATCATTCTTCAGCAGACCCGTGTGGTGCAGGGGTATGATTATTACTGCCGTTTCATGGAGCATTTTCCGGATGTAGAAACACTGGCAAAGGCTTCGGAAGACGAAGTGATGAAGTGCTGGCAGGGGCTGGGCTATTATTCGCGTGCCCGTAACTTGCACGCAGCTGCGCGTACGATTGCCGAAAAAGGAGCTTTCCCCGTGCGTTATGAAGATGTAAGGGCATTGAAAGGGGTGGGAGACTATACGGCCGCAGCCATTTGTTCCTTTGCTTACGACATGTCGTATGCGGTGGTCGACGGGAATGTGTATCGCGTATTGTCCCGATGGCTGGGCGTGGAAGAACCCATTGATACCGGAGCTGGAAAAAAACTGTATGCTTCGCTGGCCGATGAAATGATGGACAAGTCGCGTCCGGCATTGTATAATCAGGCCATCATGGATTTCGGGGCCTTGCAATGTGTGCCGTCATCGCCTTCCTGTCTGTTTTGTCCGCTTTCAGACAGTTGTGTGGCCCTGCAAAAGAATTTAGTGGACAAACTCCCCTGGAAATCACGTAAAACGAAGGTGCTAGATCGTTATTTTTCTTATATTTACGTGCGTGCAGGCGTGCATACATTTATAAAAAGGCGTGAAGCCGGAGACATCTGGCAGAATCTGTATGAGTTTCCGCTGATTGAAACGGAACAGGAAGTGGGGGAAGAAGAGATTTTCTCTCTTCCTGCATTCCGGGAACTGGTAGGTAACCGCTCCATACGTATGTTCCGCGTGGTATCGCCTGAGGTGAAACACGTGTTGTCACACCGGGTAATCCATGCCCGATGTTACGAAGTAGAACTGGAAGAGGAAGATGTCGTTCTTTCTGGATTTCAGCGCGTTCTGATTGACGATTTGCATAAATTCCCCGTGTCGCGCTTGATATCTCGTTTTTTTTCGTTACTTTTGAAACCAAATTATAAAAAATAAAATCATGTCATTGAATAAAGTACAATTGATTGGAAATGTAGGGAAAGACCCTGAAGTAAGATATTTGGACAGTGGAGTAGCTGTGGCTACTTTCCCGCTGGCTACTACAGACCGTGCTTATACGCTGGCCAATGGCACACAGGTGCCTGAACGTACGGAATGGCATAACATCGTGTTGTGGCGCGGACTGGCTGAAACAGCCGAAAAGTATGTGCACAAAGGCGATAAGCTGTATATTGAAGGAAAAATCCGTACTCGTTCATACGACGACCAGAATGGAGTGAAACGTTATGTAACGGAAATTTTTGGTGACAATATGGAAATGCTGACTCCGCGTGCTGCACAGCCTGCTGCCCCTGTACAACCACAGGCCGCTTCGCCGGTTGCCGCTGCTGCTCAGCCTGAGAACAATCCTTCGGACGATCTGCCGTTTTAATCTCAGGCGGTCTTAAATAGATGTTTAACTACAGGTAGATAGAATGGACCCTGACTCGTGTTTGCTCCGCTGGACGGAGCTTTGTGACGGAATTACCGTAATGCCCCTTTCGTTAGGGGCTGCTTTTGCTTTGCTGCTTGCCCTTGCGTTATTATATACTTCGGGCTTTGTTTCTGCTTCTGAAATAGCTTTCTTTTCGTTATCTCCTTCTGACTTGAACGATATAGAGGAGGAGAATCATCCTTCTGACTCTAAAATCAAGGCCTTGCTTGATGATTCAGAGCGTCTGCTGGCCACTATTCTGATTTCGAATAACTTTGTCAATGTGACGATTATCATGCTGTTGAACTATGTGTTTGCCAGTGTGATTGATTTTGGAGAGGCAAAAATTCTGGAGTTTTTGATTGTAACGGTCGTATTGACCTTCCTGCTGTTGCTGTTCGGAGAAATTATGCCGAAAATTTATTCGGCACAGCACACTTTACCCTTTGCCCGTAAGGCGGCTCCCGTAGTAACGGTTTTGCGTACCGTATTCTGGCCCATATCCTCGTTGCTGGTCCGGTCTTCTTTTTTCATCAACCGATTTTCACAGAAGCGGAAAGTCCGGAACCTGTCGGTCAATGAACTTTCTCAGGCGCTGGAATTGACGGATATTCAGGAAACACCGGAAGAAAACAATATGCTGGAGGGAATCATCCGTTTTGGAGAAGAAACGGCGAAGGAAGTAATGACCTCCCGTCTGGATATTGTGGATTTGGAAATACATTCTACCTTTTCGGAGGTATTGAAGTGTATCAATGAAAACGGATATTCACGCATTCCGGTGTATGAAGAAACGCGTGACCATATCAAAGGAATATTGTATATCAAGGACCTGCTTCCTTATCTGGATAAGGGTGAGGACTTCAAATGGCAGAACCTGATTCGCCCTGCCTTGTTTGTGCCGGAAAATAAGATGATTGGCGATTTGCTGCGTGATTTTCAGACGAACAAGATTCACATCGCCGTAGTGGTGGATGAATTTGGAGGTACGTCGGGCATCGTGACGATGGAGGACATCATCGAGGAGATTGTCGGAGAAATCAATGACGAATACGATGAGGAAGAGCGCACGTACGTGAAACTGACGGAAAACGTGTATGTATTCGAAGGAAAGACTCTGTTGTCGGATTTTTATAAGATTATCAAGGATAGTGAGGAGGTATTTGAGGATGTTTCTGGGGATGCGGATTCACTGGCCGGCCTTTTGCTGGAACTGAAGGGAGAGTTCCCCGCATTGCATGAGATTATCAATTACCAGAATTACCGTTTTGAAATTCTGGAGATGACTTCGCGTCGTATCCAGAAGGTGAAAGTGACCATCTTGCCTGTGGCTCAGGAAGAAGACGAGTCGAAGGAGAAGTAAGTATGCCGCTGCTGAAGACTTGGACGGAGGAAAATGGCCGATGGGGAATCTGGCAGGTGACGGAAACGCTGGAGGAACTTTATGCCTGTCTGTCGGACGACGTGGTGCGGCAAGAACTTGAACGTCTGAAAGCTCCTTCCCGGAAAATGGAATACCTGGCAGTCCGTGTGCTACTGAAAACGATGTTGGGAAAAGAAGTACGGATTGGACATGAAACTTCCGGAAAACCGTTTCTGACAGGAGGGGAGTATCATGTATCCATTTCTCATACGAAAGGATATGTGGCAGTCGGTTTGCATGAGTCTGCTCAGTCCGGCATTGATATTGAGGCTTATGGCGAGCGGGTACGGAAGGTAGAGTCTCGGTTTGTGAGGGAAGACGAGATGCCGGAAAGAGCACGGATGGAGTCGCGTGAAGAACTGTATCAGTTGCTCTTGCACTGGTCGGCAAAGGAAACCATGTACAAAGTGCTTGATATGGCAGAAGTGGATTTCCTGCAACACCTCAAAGTGTGCCCTTTTAAACTATCTTCCTCCGGAACGTTTACGGGTGAATCATATCGGAAAGCGGACAAGGCCCGTTTTTTGATTCATTATCTGATACATCCTGAGTTTGTCTGTACCTATTGTCTGAATACCGCTTGCAGCACAAACAATGGATGAGTTTGTTTATGAAAGAAAAAAGATGAACAAGAAATTACGTAAAACAATTCGGCTGACGGCCATTTCGTTAGGAGCGTTACTGACTGTATTCTTGTTGGCCGTAACCATCGTGGTGAATTTTATTTTTACACCGGAAAAGTTGACGCCGGTGGTGTTGAATGTGGCTAATCAGTCATTGAATGCCCGTTTGCAGATGAAAAGCGTGGAACTGACCTTCTTTTCCACCTTTCCTCGATTCGGACTGAAGGTGACGGATGGAGTATTGGTGTCCAAAGCCATTAATGACACGTTGTGGCAGAAGACCGATTCACTGGTTTCTTTCAAGAAATGTGTGGTAGTGGTGAATCCGGTGGATTATCTGCTGCATGATAAAATCAGCCTGCGCTATCTGGGACTGGAAGATGCGTCGGTATATGCTTTCAAGAATAAGGAAGGAAAAAGCAACTGGGACATCGTGAAGAGTACGGAAGAGACAGTAGAAGAGGATACCACATCGCAGAAGCCTCAGATTCAGGAAATAGACATAAACCGTGTGGCCTTGAAGCGTACGAACGTGACGTTCGACGACAGGGATACAAGAGTATACGCCCGCGTGCAGAACCTGAACATGAATCTGAAAGCTTCTTTGAAGAAAGATTATTCCATGTTGGCACTGGAGTATGACAACGAGAATTTGCTCTTCTGGCAGGACGGACAGCTATTGGTGAATCACCTGGCTGTAGGACTGAATGCGGATATGCAACTGGATCGTGTTTCCCGACGACTTACGCTGAAGGATACGGGACTGACATTAAATGGAATAGCCCTCGACTTGTCGGGTACCCTTGGGCGGGATACGATTGGCGGACCGGCTTCGGTAGATTTGACCTATAAGTTGCATGCCCCGTCGCTGGAAACCGTGTTTAATATGATTCCGGAGAGTGTGCTGAAGCGTCAGGAGCTTACTGCCAAAGGAGAGGTTACGTTAGAAGGAACCTTGAAGGGGCTTTATGGCAAACAGCGGATGCCGGAAGCTACACTTCACATGAGCATTAATCAGGCTTCGGCGAAGTATGCCGATTTACCTTATGGTATTGACGACCTGACGGCTGAATTTAGTGGGTACGTTGATTTCATGCGCCACAAGCCCTCGTATGCTGATTTGAAAATATTCCGTTTCAAGGGAGCTCACACCGATATATTAGCTGACGGAAAAGTGGAAGATTTGTTGGGCGACCCTGACATCACTTTTCATACCCGTTCGGAAATAGACCTTACGGCACTGGCCAAGACTTTCCCCTTGCAGGAAGGAGTGTCGATAGGTGGTCGGGTGGGAGCCGACTTCCGCTTGCATTGTCGCTTGTCGACTATTCAGAAGCAGGACTGGGGGCGTGTTCGTTTGAAAGGAAAGCTGGATATGCAGGACATGTTCTTGCGCGATACCAAGAAGAATTTTGAATTTGCCAGCCAGGCCGCTCTCCGTTTCATTGGAGAAGACAATCTTGCCGCACAAATGAACATTCGCAAGGCTTCCTTGCGTACTGCGGCTATTTCTGCCAATCTGGATGAATTGAATGCCACCGTCCGGTCTACGAATCCGCAGGATACGACCCGTCTGATTGACGTGGAATGTAAATTGCAGATGAGTCGTCTGAAAGGAGAGATGGGTGATTCGTTGAAGGTGTTCAGTAAAAAGGCAAAGGCTTCCTTGCACCTGCAGCCGGGCAAACTGAATCCGGCCATGCCGAATATAAAGGTAGCCTTGGAGACCGATACACTCTTCTGCCGTATGGGCGGTATGAAAATGGGTATGGACAAGGGAGGCTTTAACTTGACGGCTGAAAAGGTACGCGATTCAGTATGGCTTCCCAAAGGAATTGTCGGATTCAACCGACTAACTTTAAGAACCCCTGAACTGGCTTTGCCGGTGAGAATGCGAAAAACAGCCGTAACGGTAGGCGATAGAGTCATCACTTTGAAAAATGCCAGCATGCGCATCGGACGTTCCAACTTGACGGCAAGTGGATCGGTTTACGGCTTGTATGCGGCAATGAAGAAAGGAAAAATGCTGAAGGCCAATCTGGAAATTGCTTCCCGCAACCTCGATTGCAATCAGTTGATTAATGCACTGAATTTCCCGCAGGATACACTTCAGATAGAGACCGACACGGTATCGTCGGCAGAACCGATGCAGTTGTTTGTCATTCCGAAGAATATTGATTTCGAGTTGAAGACCAACCTGAACAAGGTGACTTACGGGAATATGGTGTTTGAAAATGTGCAAGGAGCGGTAGACATTCGCAATCAGGCCGTTTATCTGAAAAAGCTGACCATGCGGGGATTGGAAGCAGACCTGGAAACCACATTGGTATACCGTGCCCGCAGAAAAACAAGAGGCTATGCCGGTTTTGATTTTCGTTTGCGCAAGGTAAATATCGGCAAGTTGGTCGATTTCATTCCTTCACTTGATACGATTGTGCCGATGCTCCGTTCCTTCAAGGGAATGGTCGATTTTGATGCTACGGCCGAGGCTGTGCTTGATTCCAACCTGAACGTGAAGATACCAAGTCTGAAAGCGGCCATGCACATTAAAGGCGACAGTCTGGTACTGATGGATGGAGAAACCTTTGCGGAAATATCCAAGACACTGATGTTCAAGAACAAGAAACGGAATGTGTTCGACAGTATTTCGGTCAACCTGACCGTGCAGGACGGCAATGTGACGGTATATCCGTTCTTACTTCAGATAGACCGCTACAAGGCGGCTGTGGGAGGAACTCAGGGTCTGGATATGAACTTTAACTATCACATCTCTGTGCTGAAATCGCCGCTGCCGTTCAAGGCGGGAGTGAATATTACCGGAAACCTGGACAAGATGAAAATCCGTATCGGCAAGGCGAAGTATAAAGATGCAGTTACGCCTGTGGAAATCCGGAAAGTGGACAGCACACGTGTAAACATGGGGCAGGAGATTATTCATAGCTTTGAACGCGTAATAAGCCGTACATACAGGGGAAAACTTCCGCAAGGTGCTGAGTGAGGTAAGTTTGCATATTTATCTGAATAATTGTATATTTGCGAACGAGAGACAGAATTTATACGAGTATTAACACTATTAATTATTAAAATCTTCATTAACTTATGTTTAGTAAACATCCTAAAGGGCTGGTAGCCGCATCGTTGGCCAATCTGGGAGAACGTTTCGGTTTCTATACCATGATGGCGATTCTGGTGCTTTTCTTACAGGCGAAGTTCGCATTGAGCGGAACAGAAGCCGGATGGATTTATTCCACTTTCTATTTTTCAATTTACATTCTGGCGTTGGTCGGTGGTGTGATTGCCGATAAGACGCGAAATTACAAGGGAACCATCCTGACAGGTATTGTCCTGATGGCATTGGGCTACGTCTTGCTGGCCATTCCTTCCCAGACTCCGGTAGCGAACAAGGCATTGATGCTGACTGTTACATGCGGAGCTTTGTTTATCATTGCGTTTGGTAACGGATTGTTTAAAGGAAATCTTCAGGCGCTGGTGGGGCAGATGTATGATGACCCGAAATATTCCAGTCTGCGTGATTCAGGATTCTCCTGGTTCTATATGTTCATTAATATCGGTGCGATTTTTGCCCCTCCTGCTGCGGTGGGCGTGCGCAACTGGTGGCTGGCCCATAACGGCTTTGCATATAATGCGGACCTTCCTGCACTGTGTCACGGACATCTGGCCGGTACCTTGCAGCCACAGGCAGCCGAGACTTATCAGGCACTGGCCGGTGAAGTTTGCGGTGCTCCTGTAACCGACTTGACCCAGTTTGCCAATGATTACCTGAATGTGTTCTCTACCGGATTTCATTATGCGTTTGCGGTGGCAATTGTGGCCATGCTGATTTCTCTGGTTATTTATGTGGTCAACAAGAAACGCTTCCCGGACCCAAGCAAGAAGGTGGCCGACAAGTCTGCTGCTTCTTCTGCGGTGGTAGAAATGAGCGCACAGGAAGTAAAACAGCGTATCATGGCTCTGTTTGCTGTATTCGGCGTGGTAATTTTCTTCTGGTTCTCTTTCCATCAGAACGGATTGACGCTGACCTTTTTTGCCAAGGAATATACAGATTTGAACTTGTTCGGCATGCCCATAACTGCTGAATTGTTCCAGTCGCTGAACCCGTTCTTCGTGGTGTTCCTTACTCCGCTGGTAATGGCCGTATTTGCCCGTCAGCGTGCGCGTGGCAAGGAACCTTCCACTCCTAAGAAGATTGCTATCGGTATGGGAATCGCCGCTACAGGCTTTATCATCATGGCAATAGGTTCTTTTGTGAGCGACCTGCCTTTGCACCAGGACATTGTAGCAGCAGGAACTTCTCCGGTAAAGGTAACTCCGCTGCTGCTGATGGCCACTTATCTGGTGCTGACCATTGCGGAATTGTACATTTCTCCGCTGGGAATTTCTTTCGTATCAAAGGTAGCTCCTCCGAAGTATCAGGGTATCATGCAAGGTGGCTGGCTGGGTGCTACTGCCATCGGTAACCAGTTGCTGTTCATCGGAGCAGTGTTGTATGAATCTATTCCAATCTGGATGACATGGACGGTATTTGTGGTAGCTTGCTGCATCTCGATGTGTACCATGTTGTTCATGCTGAAATGGTTGGAACGTGTAGCAAAATAAATTTCTCAAAATAGAATTTACTTGTGGAATCCCTCATGCGGTTGCATGGGGGATTTTTTATGGGCAATTTTGAGAGACTCTTTATCGTAAGGAAAATCAACTTCAAGGATTAGAAGATATTAAAATTGGTGTGCGATGAGCGGAAGATATTAGCTGTGCCAGCTTTTTTCGTATCTTTGATGCACTGAGAATAGCTGTATTAATTCATTGTGTTTATCTGATTTTTAAATATAAATATGCTTATAACTCGCGACATATTAAATAAGGCATTAGAAGATAAAATGCCCCTTTTCCATGATGGAGATTATATCGATGATGATGTTTTGTATGACTTGTTTTATGCTCAACCAATATTGAAAGATTTGCCCAACGGGAAAAAGGCTTTGAGAACTCTTATTGCCAAAAGTGATAGAAATATTTTGTGTGCTGAATTAAAAGAACGTACTAAAAGTCTTAAAAAAGAATTTGAATTTGAGAAAATATATTATAGAGTAAAATGTAAGTCATGTGGTAAAAACTTTTCTATTTATATCACAAAAAGCCAAATCATTAATAGAAGATTTAAAATAAGTAATCATGTCAATATTTCAGTACATCATGATAGATATTATTTATTTACCCCTGCATTTAAAGAATTATATAGTATTAAATTTGGTAACTCTTATAATATGTATGTTTGCGAATCTTGTATTGACAAATTTATTTCCGATTCAATGCAAAAAGCAGTTGATTTTTTAGAAAAAAAGGATAAGTTTGATTGGTTTCTCTCAGAAGAAAGTTTAGGTGATTGGAAAAGGGAGTTATTTAGAATAGAAACAACCTATTTCAAGTTAGAGAATGGGGTAAAAATTGAAGATGGAAAAGAGATTCGTGCCGCTAATGGAGAAATTTGGACTGACGAAAAATACAATGAATGGAAAAAACGTGAAGAAGAAGCAAGAAATCACAAGAAGAAACTCGAAGAAATACGTCTTCAGCAAAAATTGGATGAGGAAGCTGAACGCGAGAGAACAAGAAAAGCAAATGAATTGTTTCTTGCACGTCATCAATTAAATACTCCAACTCAAAGATATATTAATAAGTTTTGCAATAAAGATTCTGATATTGATATAACAGATAAAGAAATTCAGAGAGAAGCACTTTCACCAGAAGAAGTGAATTATGAAGCCATTCAAAAACACAATAGTAAACTATATAGAGAATATCTTCAATCACCTCTTTGGAAAATCATATCATCAAAGGTGAAATGGAATGCAAATCATCGTTGTGAAAAATGTGGTTCTACCAAAAATCTTGTAACACATCATACCTCTTATGAATTTAAAGGTGTAGAGTTTCTTGCTTTTCATACACTTCAATGTTTATGCTCAAAATGTCATGAAAAGGAACATGATACACAGATTGACTCTGTAAAATAGGCATTGTGTAGTTTTTTGTTTACGCTATTTGTATGTAGTAAGTCAGAATCTCAGTACTGCTAAGGAAGTACTCCAGTACTGTCAAAGGAGTACTGCAGTACTTTCAGGGGAGTACTCCAGTACTTCCACGGAAGTACTGGAACCAGGGAAAATTGTAGTGTTTTAAGTACAGAATGTCTTGCCTGAAGTGCTTTATCCTTATATATCTTTTTTCAGTGTGAAGACAAATTCCAGTCCTCCTTTCGGCATGTTCTTGGCGAAGATGGTTCCGCCATGGAACAATACGGCGTTCTTCACGATGGCCAGTCCCAAACCTGTACCTCCTAATTTTCGTGAGCGTCCCTTGTCTACCCGATAGAAGCGTTCGAACAGGCGGTTCAG
>ENA-USZI01001872-USZI01001872.1-human-gut-metagenome-genome-assembly--contig:-NODE-1872-length-13182-cov-4.656543_pt1 | contig 13182 bp, 8 predicted proteins | sample MGYA00250042_ERZ773532 | MGnify/ENA primary metagenome ERZ773532 (study PRJEB29103, sample SAMN06112036) | human gut metagenome | biome: human gut; feature: ankylosing spondylitis patient; material... | reverse complement strand
CTTCGCCGCGCGGCAGCGGGTTGCCGTCGGCATCCGCCACCCACACTTCGTCGTCCGGACACATCGGGCAACCCTGGGTATTGATGATCCGCTCCGGGCTATCGTTGAGGCGGGTGTAATTCACCAGCCCCTCCGCCATGCCGAACACCTGCTGCAGCTGGCAGCCGATTTCCGCCGGAATGCGCGCGGCGAGGGTCGCTGACAGGCGCGCGCCGCCGACCTGCAGCAGCTGCAGCGATTGCAGCTGGGCGTTGCTGCCCCATTCGTGAATCGCCTGCAGCCACAGGCTGACCGCCGGCGGCACCAGCGACGCGACGTTAATCTGATGTTTTTCGATCAGCGGGAAACAGAGCGTGGCGCTCGGGTCAGCGGCGAGGATCACCCGCCCGCCGGCGAGGAAGACGCCGAGCGAACCCGGGGAACTCATCGCATAGTTATGCGCCGCCGGCAGCGCGTTGAGGTAGCGCGTTTCAGCGTTAATCCCACAGATCTCGTTGCTGCGGCGGATACTGTAGTCGTAATCGTTATGGGTGCGTGGGATAAGCTTCGGCGTCCCGGTGCTGCCGCCGGAGAGCTGGAAAAAGGCCACTTCGTCGGCAGGGGTTGGATTGGCGATAAAGTTATCCGCCGGGCGGTTAATCTCCGTCGCCAGATCGCGCTCGCCGCCGTCGTTACGCAACAGTGCGACGCGCAGGGAAGGATGTTCCGCGATAAACGCGTGGAGAAAGCTATCGTCAGCAAACAGAGCGTGCTCGCGATCGGCAATCAGCAGCGCCGGTTTAATCTGCGCGGCGTAGGCGTTAAGTTCGCTGCGCTGGTGGCTGAACAAAGCGTTCACTGGCGCGACGCCGATGCGCAGCAGCGCAAAGAAGGTCATGTAAAACTCGGCGACATTGCCCAACTGCACCAGCGCGGTCTCCCCGCGCTTCAGTCCCTGGCGCTGCAGCGAGCAGGCGAGGTTGTCCACCAGCTGGTTAAACTGGCGGTAGCTAATCTGCCGCTCGCCATCGATAATCGCCACGGCGTCATTGTCCGCGTGACGGGTGATCAGATTGGTTAACGGCAGATCCTGCCAGTAGCCTTTTTGACGATAGCGGGCCGCAAACTCTTCCGGCCAACGGGTAAATGCAATCATCCTTGCCTCTTAGTTCAAGCCAAATACGTTAAGCATGGTGGTCAGTTTGACGCCGGTTTCGCGCCATTCGCCCAGCGGCGAGGAGGCCGGAACAATGCCCGCGCCGGCAAACAGGCGCAGCGTACGCTGCTGCAGACGCGCGCAGCGGATAGTCACCACCCACTCGCCGTTGCCTTCGTCATCGCACCAGCCGACGATGCCGCCGAACAGCTGGCGATCGAAGGGTTCCAGTTCAGCAATCAGGCGCTTCGCCGCCTGATGCGGGAAACCGCTCAGCGCCGGCGTCGGGTGCAGCAGACAGGCCAGCGACATGGCGTTTTCTTCCGCCAGCGCGGTGCCTGCGATCGGCGTCGCCAGATGCCAGAGCGTCGGGGTGGTAATCAGCTGCGGCGACTCCGGTAGCGACAGCTGACTGCTGCGCGGGCCCAGCACGCTCTTCATCGCCTGGGTCACCAGCTCGTGCTCGTGGCGATCTTTGCCGGAGGCCAACAGCCTGTTGCCTGCTTCCCGGTCCAGCACATCGTCCGGCTGGCGACGGGCGGAGCCGGCCAGCGGCAGAGAGCTGAAGTGCTGTCCTTCTTTACGCAGCAGCAGCTCCGGGCTGGCGCCCAGCAGCACGCCGCCGTCGGAGAGCGGCACGTGGAAGTTAAAGCTGGCGGGGTTCTGGGCGATCAGTCGCTCCATCAGCGCGCCGCTGTCGACGCGGTCGCGGGTGGTAATATCGATAAGCCTTGATAGCACCACTTTGTCGACTTCCGGGGTGGCGGTCAGCGCGGCGGCGCGTTCCACCATGGCTAAAAACGCGTCCTGCTCCGGGATCTCCCGACGCTCCACCACCTCCATCGCCTCCAGCGGCGCGGCATAGCGGGCGGAACGCTGCTTTTCCGGGCGAGAGAACGCTTCCCAGCGCTCGGGGATATAGAGCTCGGAAGGCTGACAGGTGTCGAACGGGATAGCCCCGACCATCACCGGCTTGCGGATCCCCGCCGCCCGGGCCTCGGCAAAGGCGGCCGCCATCTGCTGCTGGAACTCGCCGTTCAGCGCATCGCCGCCAACGGCGGGCTGTGAGAAGCGACGGAAGCAGCCTGAAGTGGTAAAACTGCGGTACGGCGACATAAAGAAGAAGCTGTCCGGCGACAGGGTCCGGGTCGGTTTCTTTACATCCTCAGCCAGTGACGTTTCCATATCATCCTCCAAAAACGATAAAGATATTAAGAATAATTATCATTTATATTTTGGTTGGCTAACCTAAAAGGTATTGCCCGCCATGTCAACCGCGTTACGTCATGGCGCCGCCACTTTGGCTTGCATCCTGCTGACACAAAGTTGAAAATGAGACGCATTTATCACCTTTCAAATCAGGATGCGATGACGTGAACTTCTTTTCTTTCTGCCGCCGCGGTGCGCTGACCGGCATGCTGTTGCTTTTAGGAATTACCTCAGCCCAGGCGGCGGACTGGCCGCGCCAGGTCACCGACAGCTACGGGACGCATACCCTGCCGAGTCAGCCGCTGCGCATTGTCTCCACCAGCGTGACGCTTACCGGTTCGCTGCTGGCGATTGACGCTCCGGTGGTCGCCAGCGGCGCGACCACGCCGAACAACCGCGTCGCCGATAGCCAGGGCTTTCTGCGCCAGTGGAGCGAGGTTGCCAAAGCCCGCAAGCTGGCGCGGCTGTACATCGGCGAACCAAGCGCCGAAGCGGTGGCCGCCCAGATGCCGGATCTGATCCTGGTGAGCGCGACCGGTGGCGACTCCGCCCTGCCGCTGTACGATCAGCTTAAAACCATCGCCCCGACGCTGGTCATCAACTATGACGATAAAAGCTGGCAAACCCTGCTCACCCAGCTGGGGCAGATCACCGGTCATGAACAACAGGCCAGCGCGCGCATTGCCGACTTCAATAAACAGCTCGTTTCGTTAAAAGAAAAAATGAAACTGCCGCCGCAGCCGGTGACCGCCCTGGTCTATACCGCCGCCGCGCACAGCGCCAATATCTGGACGCCGGAATCGGCTCAGGGGCAGATGCTCGAACAGCTGGGCTTTAGCCTGGCGACGCTGCCGGGCGGCCTGCCCGCCAGCCATAGCCAGGGTAAACGCCACGATATCGTGCAGCTGGGCGGGGAGAACCTCGCGGCCGGTCTGAACGGCCAGAGCCTGTTCCTGTTCGCCGGCGACCAGAAAGATGCGGATGCCATCTACGCTAACCCGCTGCTGGCGCATCTCCCGGCGGTCGCAGGCAAACGCGTCTACCCGCTGGGCACCGAGACCTTCCGCCTTGACTACTACAGCGCTCTGCTGGTGCTCCAGCGTCTCTCCAGCCTGTTCGGCTAACGCGGGCTGCGCCATCAGGACGGGCACTCGGCCTGCACACCTTGCCGGGCGGCGCTGCGCTTGCCCGGCCTACAATGCCAGCGTCCCCCAGTCCAGACCGTAGGCCCGGTAAGGCGCAGCCGCCACCGGGCAATCGCACCCGACTTAACTTTCGTTGACAATTTCCGGGCGCTGGAAACGGCGCAGCTCGCGTAGCAGCCCAACCAGCAGCACACCGACAAGCGCCAGCGCCCAGCCGCTGGCGCTGGCGGATGCCGCCGGCGTCATCACCGCCCCTAAGCCGCCGAGCAGCGCCGCGCCGATGGCGTCGCCGGTGACGTTTTGCGCGGTCCACAGACCGTTAATCCGCCCGAGCATATGTTCCGGCGTCTGGGTCTGGATCAGGGTGTACTGCAGCAGCGAGCTAATAGCGCTCAGCCAGCCAAACAGCGCCAGGCACAGCGCGCCCAATGCCCAGTGCGGCATCAGGCTGAACAGCGCAATGGCGACAAACGATCCCACCGTCGTCGCCAGCATCAGCGCGCCCGGCCGCACCGTCTGGGCCAGCTGGCCGCTGGTCAACGCCCCCAGCGCCGCACCGAGCGGAATAGCGGCGTACAGCAGGCCAATCTGTCCGGCCGACATCTGCCAGCTACCGGCCAGCGCCGGATAGAGCACCCGCACCGCGCTGGCCATGGTCAGCAGACCGCCAAGCAGCGCAATCCCGCCGATAAGCGGGCTCCGGCAGAGGAAGGTCAGCCCCGCCAGCAGGGAGCGCAGCGGATGCTCGCGCGGCTGCGGAGGCGGCGGCAGCTGCGGCAGACGCAGCAGGGTTAAGGTGGTGATAAAGGTCCCCGCCGCCGCCAGGCCGAAGTTCCACGCCACGCCGCCGGTGGCCAGCAGCAGGCCGCCGATCATCGGCGAAATCACCGAGCCAAGGCGCACCGTCAACATGGTGATGGCCCCGGCCTGCATCAGGTTTTCCCGCCCCACCAGCGCCGGGGTCGCCGCCAGCAGCGCGGTCACCCCCAGCGAGGCGAAGAACCCATCCCAGATCCCCAGCAGATAAATCGCCGCCAGCGACGGCTCCGGCAGCAGGGCGTTCAGACACAGGCCGACAAAGCCCACGCCGCAGGTGCCGCGCGCCAGCAGGATCAGGCGTTTACGTTCATAGCGGTCAGCCAGCACGCCCCCCACCATCAGACCAACAAACATCGACGCCCCGGTCAGCGTCACCGACAGCCCGACCTGCCAGGTCGAATGGGTCATCATCTGGATCTGCACCGGAATGGCCACGCCCAGCAGGCCAAGCGACAGAATAGAGATAAAGCGAGCGATAAAAACGGCGCGAAACGCCGGGTGAGTTTTCAGCAGGCTGAGATTGAGCAGCCAGGATTGTCGGTTCATTACAGCGCCTTGTCGTTATTTTTAATACCCTTTTTACTGTGGGTCATGCTACCATATCTGAATAAAATCGATAACGATAATTACTATCATTATCATATCAGGGATGTCAGTTATGTCGTTTTCTACGACCGCGGTACGCTCTGTCGCCGTGCCCGGATTGTTGCTATTACTCGCCTTAGCCGCCGCGCTTAGCCTGACCATCGGCGCCAAATCGTTGCCGATCGGCACGGTATTCACCGCCTTCAGCGGAACCTGTCAAAGCGCTGATTGCACTATCGTGCTGGACGCGCGCCTGCCGCGCACTCTGGCCGGTCTGCTGGCCGGCGTCGCCCTCGGCCTCGCCGGCGCGCTGATGCAGACGCTCACCCGTAACCCGCTGGCCGACCCCGGCCTGCTGGGGGTCAACTCCGGCGCCAGCTTCGCCATCGTCCTCGGCGCGGCGCTGTTCGGGATCACTTCCCCGCAGGAGCAGCTGCTGCTGGCGTTCTGCGGCGCGCTCTGCGCCTCGCTGCTGGTAGCCTTTACCGGCAGCCAGGGCGGCGGTCAGCTGAGCCCGGTGCGCCTCACCCTCGCCGGGGTCGCCCTTGCGGCGGTACTCGAGGGGCTGTCCAACGGCATCGCCCTGCTCAACCCGGACGTCTACGATCAGCTACGCTTCTGGCAGGCCGGTTCGCTGGATATCCGCACCCTGCAAACGCTGAAAATTGTCCTGCTGCCGGTAGTGGTGGCGGGGATCGCCGCTCTGCTGCTGAGCCGGGCGCTGAACAGCCTGAGCCTGGGCAACGATACCGCCACCGCCCTCGGCAGCCGCGTCGCCCGCACCCAGCTGATCGGCCTGATCGTCATCACCGTCCTGTGCGGCAGCGCCACCGCCGTCGTCGGCCCCATCGCCTTTATCGGCCTGATGATGCCGCATATGGCGCGCTGGCTGGTGGGGGCCGATCATCGCTGGTCGCTGCCGGTCACCCTGCTCGCCACCCCGGCCCTGCTGCTGTTTGCCGACGTGATTGGCCGCCTGCTGGTGCCCGGCGAACTGCGGGTATCGGTGGTGAGCGCCTTTCTCGGCGCGCCGGTGCTGATCTGGCTGGTGCGCCGCCAGCCGCGGGGAGGTGGCCTGTGATTGCCCCGTCCCGCCGCCTGATAGCCAGCTGTCTGCTGCTAATGGCCGCCAGCCTGCTGATTTCCCTGCTCGGGCTGGCGCAAGGCCCGGTGCCCCTGACGATTGACCAGGTGTTCTCGGCGCTGTTCGGCGATGCGCCGCGCAACGTCGCGATGGTGGTGAACGAATGGCGGCTGCCGCGGGTGTTAATGGCGCTGCTCATCGGCGCCGCGCTCGGCGTCAGCGGCGCCATTTTCCAGTCGCTGACCCGTAACCCGCTCGGCAGCCCGGACGTGATGGGCTTTAACACCGGCGCCTGGAGCGGCGTGCTGGTGGCGATGGTCCTCTTCGGCCAGAACCTGACGGCGATCGCCCTGGCGGCGATGGCCGGCGGGGTGCTGACCTCGCTGGTGGTCTGGCTGCTGGCCTGGCGCAACGGGATCGAGACCTTCCGCCTGATCATTATCGGCATCGGCGTGCGCGCCATGCTGGTGGCATTCAACACCTGGCTGCTGCTGCGCGCCTCGCTGGAGACCGCCCTTTCTGCGGGCCTGTGGAACGCCGGATCGCTTAACGGCCTGACCTGGGGTAAAACCTGGCCGTCGGCGCCGCTGATCCTGTTGATGCTGGTGGGCAGCGCCCTGCTGGTTCGCCGGATGCGGCTGCTGGAGATGGGCGACGATACCGCCTGCGCGCTGGGGGTGCAGGTCGAGCGTTCGCGCCTGCTGCTGATGCTGGTGGCGGTGGTGCTCACCGCCGCCTCGACGGCGCTGGCCGGGCCGATCTCATTTATCGCGCTGGTGGCGCCGCATATCGCCCGCCGCCTGAGCGGCACGGCCCGCTGGGGACTGACCCAGTCGGCCCTGTGCGGCGCGCTGCTGCTGGCGCTGGCCGATTACGGCGCCCAACGGCTGTTTATGCCGTGGCAGCTGCCGGTTGGCGTGTTAACCGTCAGCCTCGGCGGTATTTACCTTATTGCATTGTTGATTCAGGAGTCCCGCAAAAAATGAGTGCTGTCCCCTCCCGTTTGCGCGGCGAGCAGTTAACCCTGGCCTACGGGAACAAGACCATCGCCGAGTCGCTGAACGTGACCATCCCTGACGGTCACTTCACCGCCATTATCGGCCCCAACGGCTGCGGCAAGTCGACGCTATTGCGCACCCTCAGTCGCCTGATGACGCCCGCCAGCGGCCACGTCTGGCTCGACGGCGCGCAGATCCAGCAGTACGCCAGTAAAGAGGTTGCCCGCCGCATCGGGCTGCTGGCGCAGAATGCCACCACCCCTGGCGATATCACGGTGCAGGAGCTGGTGGCCCGCGGGCGCTATCCGCACCAGCCGCTGTTTACCCGCTGGCGCAAAGAAGATGAAGAGGCGGTGAACAAGGCGATGCGGGCGACCGGGATCAGCGATCTGGCGCTGCAGAGCGTCGACACGCTTTCCGGCGGCCAGCGGCAGCGGGCGTGGATTGCGATGGTGCTGGCCCAGGAAACGGCGATTATGCTGCTGGATGAGCCGACCACCTGGCTGGACATCAGCCATCAGATCGACCTGCTGGAACTGTTGAGCGAGCTGAATCGCGAGAAGGGCTATACCCTGGCGGCGGTGCTGCACGATCTTAACCAGGCCTGCCGCTACGCCACCCACCTGATCGCCCTGCGCGACGGCAGGATCGTCGCCGAGGGGGCGCCGAAGGAGATCGTCACCGCCGATCTGATTGAACGGATTTACGGTCTGCGCTGCACGATCATTGAAGATCCGGTGGCGCATACGCCGCTGGTGGTCCCGCTGGGCCGCCGGTAATCTCCTCTTTCCCCGGCTTGCGCTACGCTGAGCCGGGCTACCTGCTGTAGCCCGAACTCAACCGTTACCCCAGAATCTCCCTGACCACCGGACCGATGGCCTCAAAGGCCTGCGGGGAGATGATATCGACGTGGGCGCAGTTCTGGCTGAACACCTCCAGTTCCCCCACCCACGGGCCCCATACGACCTGCGGATCCATCCCCTCCTGCCGCGTCTTCTCCGCCACGAACAGCGTCGCCTTGCCGTCAAACTTCGCGCTGTGGGCAGTAGTTAACAGCCGCACCGCATCGGCATAGTTGCCTTCGATGGCGCTGAACAGCTCGCCGGAGGCTTGCCCCTGCTGGGCGGCGAGGAACGCTTCGCGCTCGCGGTCGATCTCCGCCAGTACCTCGGGATCCAGCCCGTTGGCCTCTTTCTCTGCCCAGTTTTGCGTCTCCGGCGGCCAGGTATCCAGCAGGCCGAGGAAGGCCACCGCTTCGCCGCGCTGGCGCAAGCGGGCGGCAATCCCCTGGGCTAAGGTGCCGCCCAGCGAATACCCGAACAGGTAATAAGGGCCGTGCGGCTGCTGCGCCAGCAGCGTGCGCAGATGATGCTCGCACACCTCGTCGAGGCTGGCGGCGCTGGCCATCGGCCCCTGCGGGCGCGGCGACTGAATACCGGTAATCGACCAGCGCGGGCTGAGATAGCGCGCCAGCACGCTGAACTGCCAGGCGAAGCCGGAGGCGGGATGGAAGCAGAACAGCGTCGGGCCGTCGCTCTCGCGCAGCGGCAGAAGCGTATCCAGCCCCAGGCGCTGGGCCTGCTCATCGCTGAGATCGGCGGCCAGCAGCGCGCTCAGTTTGCCCACCGTCGAGGCCACCATCACCTGCCCCGGGGTCACCTGCCGCGCCAGCTGGCGGCTGAGCTGTGCCGCCAGGCGCATCGCCAGCAGCGAATGACCGCCAAGGGCGAAGAAATCGGCGTCGATATCGTTCACCTCGCAGCCCAGCAGCTGGCTGAAGGCGGCGGCGACAAGAGTTTCCATGCCGGGCTCCGGCGGCCGGCCGCTGCGCTCGCCGCCGAGGGTCGGCAGCGGCAGCGCTTTGCGGTCCAGTTTGCCGTTGGCGCTCAGCGGCAGCTCAGCGAGCTGCATCAGCACCACCGGCACCATATGCGGCGGCAGCTGTTCCGCCAGCCGCGCTTTCAGCGCCGCGGTATCCAGCGGCAGGCCGGAGTCAGAGACCAGATAGCCCACCAGCTGTCGGGCATCACCGCCGGTCGCCGCCGCCTGGTTGAAGACGCAGGCGTGACTCACCGCCTGCCCCACGTCCGGCAGGGCCGACATCACCCGATCAATCTCGCCAAGCTCGATGCGCTGCCCGCGGATCTTCAGCTGATCGTCGCTGCGGCCAAGGTACTCCACCGCGCCGTTCGTCAGCCAGCGCGCCACGTCGCCGGTGCGATACATCCGCTCGCCGGGGGCAAACGGGTCGGCGATAAAGCGGCTGGCGGTGAGATCCGGGCGCCCCAGATAGCCCTGCGCCAGCTGGATGCCGGTGAGATAAAGATCCCCCGCCACCCCCGGCGGCACCGGGCGCATCGCGGCATCGAGAATGCGCAGCCCGGTGTTCCACACCGGCCAGCCAATCGGCACGCTGCTGCCGGTCACCGCCGCCAGCTCAGATCCGCAGGCCGGGTACCAGCTGACGTCCACCGCCGCCTCCGTCGGGCCGTACAGGTTATGCAGCGGCGCGCCGGTCAAGCGCTCCCACTCGCGGCACAATTCCGTCGGCAGCGCTTCGCCGCTGCAGAATACCCGCCGCAGCGTGCGGCAGGCAGCGACGCTGTCGGCATCCAGCGAGGCGACAAACGCCGCCAGCATCGACGGCACAAAGTGGGTGGTGGTCACGCCGTAGCGGGCGAAGAACTGCTGCATCGCCTGCGGGTCGCGGTGCGCCTCCGGCTCGGCCATCACCAGCTGCGCGCCGGCGATAAACGGCCACCAGAATTCCCACACCGACACGTCGAAACTGCACGGCGTTTTCTGCGCCACCACGTCGTCGGCAGATAACGGATAGCGATCCTGCATCCACAGCAGGCGGTTGACGATGGCGGTCTGGCCGACCATCACCCCTTTCGGCCGCCCGGTGGAGCCGGAGGTAAAGATGATGTAGGCGGTATGGTCTGGTTTTGACAGCGCCAGCGGCGCCTCATCCCCGGCGGCCAGCGGCTGCTGGTAGCAGAGGCTTTCCAGCCCCGGAATATCGCTGAAGCGGGCCAGCTGGTCCTCCGTGGCGATCAGCAGCGACGGCCGGGCGTCTTCCAGCATCATCCGCAGGCGGTCGTCCGGGTAGCCGGTGTCCAGCGGCAGCCAGGCGGCCCCCGCTTCGACAATGCCGTGCAGCGCCAGGGTCAGGAACACCGAGCGCGGCAGGGCCACCGCCACGCTGTCCCCAGGCTTCACGCCGCGCTGACGCAGCAGCTGCGCGAGCGCCACCACCTGCTGACGCATCTCGCGATAGCTGAACTGCCAGCGGGCGTCCGCCAGCGCCGGGGCATCCGGGGTCTTCCGCGCCTGGTCGGCCACCAGCGCGCTGAGGGTGGTGGCAGGCAGCGGCACAGCGGTATCGTTGACCGCCGCCAGCCGGGCCAGCTCGTCGGCGGAGAGCATCTCTGCTTCGCCGCAGCGCAGCGTCGGATCGGCGGCGAACTGCGCCAGCAGCGCGGTCAGTCGCGCCATGTGGCGACGGAGCTCGGCTTCGTCGTACCGGGCCTTGTTGGCGAGGATCTCCAGCGACAGCCCGCCGGTCTCATCCGGGAACAGCGCCAGCTCGAGATCGTTGACCGGGCCGGTGGCGAGGGTGTGGGTCACTGCCTGCACACCATCGATATCCAGCTGGTAATCAAAGACTTTGACGTTCAGCACCGGGCCGAACAGCGGTTCGTCCCCTGCCGCTTTGCCGCTGTCGCGGACGATCTGCTCGGCGTCATAGCGCTGATGGCGGCGCATCTTTTTCAGCTGAGCGGCGAGGCGCATCGCCAGGTCCGCCAGCGTCTCCCGGGCGTCAATATGCACCGCCAGAGGCAGGACATTGAGCACCGGCCCTGTCGAGGTCAGCGCGGCTGAACCCATCCGACGCATAAAGATAAAGCCCGCCGCGTAGTCCATCCGGTTGCACAGGCGGCCCAGCCACAGCGTGGTGAGCGCCAGCGCCAGGTCAGCGGGCTGACACTGCGGCGCATGGCTGGCCAGGCGGCGGAAGGCGTCGGCGTTCATCTCCAGCTTCATCCGCCAGATATCGCTCCCGGCGGCGCGCCCGCCCAGCGGCGCGGCAGAGAGTGAGGCAGGCGCCGGTAACGCCTGGCGCTGGGCCTGCCAGAAAGCTTTATCCCGCTGCCAGGCCTCGCTGCCGGCGTAGCGCTGGTACTCGTCCACCACCTCGGCGAAGGGGGTGAAAGGCGACTCAGGAGTGGCTTCCCCACGCTGCCAGGCGCGGTAAATGGCGGCGATCTGCCGGGTTATCGCCGGGAAGCTGAAGCCATCCACCAGCAAGTGGTGATATCGCTGATACCAGTACCAGCGGTCGTCGCCGACGCGCAGCAGCTGATGGCACACCAGCGGGTTGCCGCCGTCGACACGCAGATCCTGCGCCAGGTCCGCCTGCATCCGCTCCGTGGCGGCGCGATGCGGATCCGGCGCCGTCCGCAGGTCAATGATCGACGGTTCGCCAAAGGTGCGGTCGGCCGCCAGCCACTGCCAGACTTCCCCCTCCTCTTCCTCAAAGCGCAGGCTGAGGGTGTCCGCCTGCTGCAGACCGGCGACAATCGCTTTTCCCAGCAGCGTCGGGTCGAGTGCGCCGCGCAGTTCAACATAGTGGGCCACGCTCCAGGCGCCTGGCAGAGTGGAGAGGCGCTCGGCCATCCAGATCCCCGGCTGCGCGGCAACCAGCGGTAAACGAGTGGTCATTGTCAGCTCCTTATGACGCATGATGGGCGGGGGTCAGGGTTGACCAGTTGGCCGCCAGCCAGGCGTTGCAGGCCTCGGCCGACTGCGGGGGGCACACCACCGTCCAGCCGGCAGGCAGGTCGCAGTGCGCCGGCCACAGGCTGTACTGCTGTTGATCATTGCGCAGAATGTAAAACTGCCCTTGCGGATTGTCGAAGGGGTTACTGAATTGCATATCAAACTCCTGTCGTAAAACGCGATGCTAAGGGTGCGACAGCAGAGGCTGCCAGAGCTGGATAAGCCCTGCCGTCAGCCCGCCGCGCCAGCAAAGCGCATCATGCCCGCCGTCAACCTGACGCCAGAAAATCGTCTGCTGTGTTGTGGTGAGTTGCGCCAGTAGCGCCTGGTTCGCGCGAAAAATGATCGGTTCGCGTTGGCCCGCTTCCAGCCAGACGCGCAGCCCGGCCGCGGACACCTCACCCTGGCGAAGCTGTTCGCCGATAAAGCCCGTCCCGCGGCCATCACGGTGCGGCCACCAGTAGGAGCCTGACTGGCTGAGCACGCAGCCAAAGCGCTGCGGCCAGTTGAGAGCGGCGAACATCGCCGCCAGACCGCCGAAGCTTTGCCCGGCCACCACCGTCCGATCCGGGCGGTCGCTGAACGGGGCATAGCCGTGGACCAGCGGCAGGAGCTCCTCCTGCACCGCCAGCCAGAAATCGCGGTGACAGGGCAGCTCAACCCCGCGGCGCTGGTTGTCGATCGCGTCGATCAGCAGGTAGACCGCCGGCGGCAGTCTCCCCTCGCGGGTCAGGGCGGCCAGCGGCGACCACACCGGCATGCTCTCGGCCCAGAATTGGCCGTCGAGCAGGATCGCCAGCGGCCGCGTTTGCGGGTCGACAGCCTCGCCGGTGGTGTAGATCCAGACCCGGCGATGGTTGCCCAGACGCGCGCTGCGCCACTCAAGGCAACGGGCGGCAGGATGTGCCTCATTAAGCGGGTCCCAGCCAGGCTGCGCGGGGGCCTGCGGCATCTCCAGGGCGGACACGCCATGGCCGCGTCCGCCCCGCCAGCTGTGCGGGTTCAGCGGATCGGCTATCGCCCGCGGCAGCAGTTTGCGCCAGCCTTCGCGTAGCAGCGCGCGGTCGGGCGCATCAGCGCTGAACACCTCAGGGGAAAAATCATCGTCACGGTCGGAGGGAATAAAACAGTAGCTGCCGCGCCAGGTCGGCGACAGCGTAGTGCGCCAGAACCAGGCGTCGGTCCCGGGGAGACGTTGCAGCGATTGCGGACGCGCATTCTGATGGTGGTCGGTCACGCCGGTGATATAGAGCCATACCCGACGATGGGGAGAGCAGGTTTCATCCCCCGCCGGGTCCCGCCACCAGAACGTTACCTCGATGGCGTCATCCACTGCGCGGCACTGCGGCCCCCGCAGGGTTTGCCACCACTCCTCGCTTCCTGTCCTTAACATTCTGTCATTAACCCTATGTATAGCGTGACTTT
>ENA-USZI01001866-USZI01001866.1-human-gut-metagenome-genome-assembly--contig:-NODE-1866-length-13215-cov-13.699041_pt1 | contig 13215 bp, 7 predicted proteins | sample MGYA00250042_ERZ773532 | MGnify/ENA primary metagenome ERZ773532 (study PRJEB29103, sample SAMN06112036) | human gut metagenome | biome: human gut; feature: ankylosing spondylitis patient; material... | reverse complement strand
TCAAATCCAAATTCAAAATGCTTGTTGGGCTGTGCCCAAACCCCTTTCGATCTGCATCGTGCCGATGCAGGCTGCGCGTTTGTTCCAAACACTTCTATAACAAAAAGGACAGCCTAGGACTCTCCCACAAGGAAGAATCCTAGGCTGTCATCGTTTATCGGGACTGTGCTTTTTCGGTGGGGTTCTTTTCTTCGGCAAAGAACAAATCTACGTTACGCTGCGCACGAAGAAGTTCCTGCATCTCGTCTTTCGCTTTACGGTAATCCGGGTAGGCTGCTTTCTTCTCTGTCAGCAGCTTGGAATATTCTGCGTCCAGTTCTTTCACTTTGGGGAGCTTTTTCAGGTCGGCTTCATTGAAAGCCGCTTTTGCGGCCTTGTGCAGTGTGATCTCCGCACGATGGCTTTCCAGAAACCGCTTGCTGTATCCGGCCTTGCGGTAGGCATCATAAACAGGCCGGGTCTTGGCATAGTTGACAATGTGCGCTTTCAGCACCGCAATTTCTGCCATGCGTGTTTCTGCCGTCTTGATGGAACCGCCCAGCTCGTGATAGCGGGCAGTAGCAGCGTTCACGCGCTCCTGCATTTCCGCTACGCTGCCGATTTTCTTCTCCTGCAAGAAAATCAGCGTCTTGGACATTTCTTTCAGATTGTACTTTTTCGCCCACTGCGCATAGCCGCAGCTCTTGCCCTCGGCCAGCTTTGCCTGCACATCCACCAGAAGATTGAACGGTTTTTCTTTCACCGTCTGCTTCTGGCGCGGACGATGTTCGGCTTCTCCAGCAATCACAGCTTTCATTTCTTCTTCGCTGTATCCTGCACCCAGCGTTTTGAAGCGGATGAAGCGTTTCTGCCGCTTTCTCTTGACGGAAGTATATTTTCCGCGTTTGACTTCATAGCCCTGCTGCTCCAGCTTTTGCAGAAAATCTTCGTAGCCTTTAGGCTTGCCGGCCAGAATGGTGTCGATCACGCTGCATAGACGGTCACGATTGCTTTCTTTGGGCGGGTAGAGTGTCCGCTTTTGCCGTTCCCGGTAGGGCTTTGTTTCAATGACAGAAAGCTGATGCTCCAAGCAGATCAAGTCGCTCAATCGCTGCACGGCCAGCCCGGACAATAAAAAATCCCGGAATTTCCGGGTGCTGTCCAGTGCAGTGGAGTTGTAGATAATGTGGTTATGAATATGCTCCCGGTCTGTATGGGTGGCAACGATAAAAGCATATTTGCCTTTGGTCAACCGCATCGCAAGTTCGTAGCCCACCTTGTTGGCTTCCTCGGCGGTGATCTCACCGGGCTTGAAAGATTGCCGAATCTGATAGGCGATCACATCACTTTTCTGCCTACGACCCGTGGCAAGTTCATACTGCCGCTTGGACAGCATAAATTCTTCATCTACTGTTAGAGGGCTGCACTCGTAGCTGCTGACCAATTCGCCCCGCTTGGTTTTGTCTGGATTCTGCGCATAGTCCGTGCGGCTTTTCAAGCAGGCCACAACGGTTTTCCCCTTATTTTTGTGCAGCGCAATCAAACGTGTTGCGGCCATGTCCACCACCTCCCACAGTTTTATCTTTATAATATGTAGCCCCACAGCCGAAGCCGCAGGGCAAAAAATCAGAGGTCAGCCAGCCGGGAAAGAATCTGCTTGCCAATATCAATCAGTTCATCCAACCGGGTGCGCAAGTCCTCCAGATCGGCGGCATAGACCTGACCGTTTTCGTTGGCAGCTTTGGTATACTGGTTGAGATTGTTGCTGCACATTTGCAGGAGATAGGCCATGCGCCGCAACTCTGGCAAATCCAAACGCAGGCAGTAACCGTCCAGAGCCATTTTTCGCAGATAAGAGCCAATGCTCAAAATACCGCTGGATTCCATCTTGCTCCAGATCCGTTCCAGTTCCTGCTTGCTGACACGGAAATGCAACTGCTGGTCGCGGAGGCCATTCATCGAGCATCACCATCCTTGTCCAGATAGCTTTTGAACGGCTTGATGGGCTCTACCTTATCAGACTTTTCTTCCAGAGCCGCCAGCACCGAGGAACGGCGAGGTTCCTCATCCTGTTCCGGCTCGTGGCTTTTTTCATCCATATCCAACTGTGCGTTCAGCTCCGCAAGGCGAGCTGACTTTTCAGCCAGCTCTTCTTCCTGCGGGAACGGCTTTTCCACTTCAATCTGTGCCGCCGCCTGCTGCTGTTTAAGCGTGGCCAGTTCGTTTTCGACGGAACTAATGCGTTCTGGGAAATTGTTCAAAGAATTGTCCAGACGGATGATGCAGCCAAGTGGGTCTTTGCCCAGTGCTACCGGATATTTCCGCTGACCTTTCAAAAGAGCCTGATATTCGCTGTGATAGGTGTCGAAACGCAAGGACAGTTCAAAACCGCGATAGCTGCCGATCACTTTTTCCTCACTGTTAGGCAGTTCGGAGCAAGCGAGGAGAAGCCGTTCGCCAGCGGTCTTTTTCTCATCGTAGGTCACACCCTTGATGGTAATGCCGCAGAAGCCCTCTTTCTCCTGCGGATGGGCGGTAGCAAGTTCTGCATCCAATTTCACTCCGGCAAGATAGGCGTTCGTTTCCTGAATGTCAGCTGGGAATTTTGTGAGCAGCTTATCCTCCAAACGGAACTTCTGGCTCTGATGATCGGCTTTCAGAACTTTCAGCTTTGCGACCTGCACATCGAGATCCATCTTCTCTTTAATCAACGGATTTCCTGCGCACAATGCCTTAATTTCCGCATAGGACAATGCCTGTTCATCCACATCATCGCAGGAGCGAACTGGGGATTTTGAGGTCATGATTTGGCTGATGAATCGCTGTTTATTCTCAAGAGTCTGAAACAAGTAGCTGTCAAATGTCCCCTCTGTGACGTAGTTGAACACCTTGACTTCCTTGTTCATGTTTCCCTGCCGAATGATGCGGCCATTGCGCTGGGTCATGTCGCTTGGCTTCCATCCAACATCCAAGTGATGCACTGCCACAAGCCGCGATTGCACGTTCGTCCCGGCTCCCATTTTTGCAGTGCTGCCGAGCAGAATCCGCACATCGCCGGAGCGCACTTTGGAGAACAATGCGGCCTTTTGGGCTTCGGTGTCGGCGTTGTGGATGAACTCAATTTCGTTTTCCGGCACCCCGGCGGCGACCAATTTCTTGCGAACATCATCGTAGACATTGAAGTTGCCATCATTTTTCGGTGTCGAAAGGTCGCAGAACAAAAGCTGTGTCAACTTTTGCTCCTTGCCATCTTCCCAGATTTGTAGCACATTCCGAACACAAGTGTTCAGTTTGCTGTTGGGGTCATCCGGCAGAATGGGGTTCATCAGGCGGACATCCAGACCGATCTTTCGGCCATCGTTGGTGACGCACAGCATATTGTCCTCGGACGCATCCACTGCGCCGGAGTGGATTTTTGCAGCACGTTTGCTCAGTTCCTGCACCATTTCTTTCTGAATCTCGGACGGTTTCGCCACCACAGTTTCAAACTTTGCATCCGGCACAGGCAGATGAAGTTGGTCGGAGGTCTTGATGTCAGCAACTTCTTTGAACATCGACATCAGTTCCGGGAGATTGAAAAACTTTGCAAAACGCGTTCTCGCCCGATAGCCCGTACCCTCCGGGGCGAGTTCGATGGCGGTGGTGGTTTCGCCAAAGGTCGATGCCCAGCAGTCGAAATGCGTCAACCCTTTCTGCTGGAGTGTGCCGTATTGCAGATAGCGCATGACCGTATACAGTTCCGACATGGAGTTGCTCATGGGAGTTCCCGTTGCAAATACCACGCCGCGCCCGCCTGTGATCTCGTCCAGATAGCGGCACTTGCCGAACATATCGCTCGATTTCTGGGCTTCCGATGTGGACAAACCAGCGACATTGCGCATTTTTGTGGTTAAAAAGAGGTTCTTATAAAAATGCGATTCGTCTACAAAAAGTCGGTCAACGCCCAACTGCTCAAAGGTGATAACATCGTCCTTTCTCGCATCGGAGCGCAGCTTTTCCAGTTTTGTTTCCAGCGTCTTACGGGTCTTTTCCATCTGCTTGATGCTGAAATTCTCGCCTGCATTGGCTTTCAGTTCTTCGATGGCGGCAAGCGTTTCATCGATCTGTTCCTGAATAATGCGTTCCTGCCGCTCATAGGAAAGCGGAATCCGCTCAAACTGGCTGTGACCGATAATGACCGCATCATAATCCCCGGTTGCAATCCGGGCGCAGAACTTTTTGCGGTTGGCCGTTTCAAAATCCTTTTTCCGCGCTACCAGCAGCTTTGCATTGGGGTATAGGTGCAGGAACTCCGAAGCCCACTGCTCCGTCAAGTGATTGGGAACGACAAATAGGCTTTTCTGACACAAGCCAAGGCGTTTTGCTTCCATTGCGGATGCCGCCATTTCAAAAGTTTTTCCTGCTCCTACCTCGTGTGCCAACAGCGTATTACCGCCATAAAGCACATGAGCAATGGCATTGCGCTGATGTTCCCGGAGGGTGATTTCCGGGTTCATACCGACAAGGTGGATGTGGGAACCATCGTATTCTCGTGGCCTGCTGCTGTTGAACAGTTCATTATACTGTTTCACCAGTGCAATGCGCCGCTGGGGGTCTTTCCAGATCCAGTTGGCAAAGGCATCCTTGATGACCTGCTGCTTCTGCTGTGCCAGCATGGTGTCCGTTTTGTTCAGGATGCGCTTCAGCTTGCCTTCTTCATCTTCGATAGCGTCATAGATGCGCACATCTTTCAGGTTGAGCGTGTCTTCCAGAATCTTGTAGGCGTTGGCGCGGGAGGTGCCGTAGGTTTCGGAGGAGATGATGTCACCTCTGCCCATGGCCGACTTGCCCTCAATGCGCCATTCTGCGGTATAGGGAGAATATCTCACTTTGACTGCATGGCGCAGATAGTAGGGAATCTGGAATGTTTCTGCCATAAACTTTTGGATAATTTCTGGAGCAAGCCATGTTGCGCCCAGCCGCACATCAATTTCAGATGCTTCAAGATCTTTCGGCTGTGCTTTTTCCAGTGCAGTGACGTTAACTGCAAACTCCGGGTTAGTTTCGGCGGCAAGCTGAGCCATGCGCAGCTTTGCCCGAACATTGCCGGACAGGTATTCGTCTGCCATTCGCCAACCTGCTTCCGGGTCGGTAGGGTCTGCGCCGGGGTCTTTGAAAATCACGCCGGACAGTTCGCTGGTGATGCGCTCATAGTCACCGGGAGTGCCGAGCAGTTCTGCCATATAGGGCAAGTCCACCCGGCCACGCTCTCCGATGGACACCGCAAGGGCTTCCGTAGGAGTGTCTACATTGGTGACAGTACATTCCGGGCGGATGGTGCGTTTGGTGAACATCGCCGCCTTGCTCTTGAGCCGCCCCTGCTCGTCCAAATTTTCCAGAGAACACAGCAGATAGTAAGAAGAATCCTGCTCAAATAATCTGCCGTTTTTGCGGTCATTCAACAAGCCATATTTGGCGGAAAAAGCATCGTAGGCAGTGTTCAGCTTTTCCTGCGTTGCTTTAATGTCGGCATCCGGGTAGTCGTTCAGCTGCTGGTCGATCAACTCATTGACGATTTGCCGCAGCTCCACCATCCCGGTCACACGGCCTTTGGCGGTGTCGGACAGCTCCACCTGTGTCATGACGGAATTTTCCCGATAATACACCTCACCATCAACCACCGTGTAAGAGAAATTCTTCACATCTGGGTCAGCCGGGAGAATGTGCCGCTCATTTTCAGCATCCGCAATATCTGGTGTTTCGACCTCGACTTCCGTGAACTGCCCCTCAATATGCTGGATGGCTTCTGCAAGCTGGTCCACCAGCACTGCGCCCTTGATGGGACGCACGGTGCATTCCTCCCGGCCATACTGGGTGCTTTCGGAAGTCAGTTCACCCAGCACCATCTCTGGATGGTCTACAAAATAGCTGTTGATGGCAAAGCCATCTTCCGTTTTGCCAAGCTGCACCCAGTCCGGCTCATGGTCGATAGGGCGGTCACGTTTTTGGAGGAAAATAATATCGCTGACGACTTCCGTTCCGGCGTTGGCCTTGAACGCACTGTTCGGCAGCCGGATAGCACCCAGCAGATTAGCACGTTCAGCAATGTGTTTGCGGGCAGAAGAATCCTTGCTGTCCAGTGTGTAGCGGCTGGTGACAAAGGCCACGATGCCGCCCGGACGTACTTGGTCGATAGCCTTGGCGAAGAAATAGTTGTGGATGCTGAAACCTAATTTGTTGTACGCCTTGTCGTTGACTTTATACTGGCCAAAAGGTACGTTACCGACAGCCAGATCGTAAAAGTCATGCCTGTCGGTAGTTTCAAATCCGGCCACTTTAATGCTGGCTTCTGGGTAGAGTTTTTGCGCAATGCGGCCTGTGATGCTGTCCAGTTCCACACCGTACAGGCGGCTATCCTGCATGGTGTCCGGCAGCATACCAAAAAAGTTGCCAACGCCCATGCTCGGCTCCAAAATATTGCCGCTGCGGAAGCCCATGCGCTCCACAGCATCATAGATGGCACGAATCACGGTGGGGCTGGTGTAGTGGGCGTTCAGGACGGAGCCACGGGCGGCGGCGTACTCATCTTCGGAGAGCAGTCCTTTCAGTTCGGCGTACTCTTTTGCCCAGTTGCCCTTGTCCGGGTCAAAGGCATCCGGCAGACCGCCCCAGCCGACATACTGTGATAGAATTTCCTGCTCTTCGATGGTGGCTCCACGGTGTTCCTGCTCCAACTGGAACAGGGTGCGGATAGCTGCAATGTTCCGGGCGTATTTCTGTTTTGCACCGCCCTCGCCCAGATGATCGTCCGTAATGCGGAAATTTCCAGCAGCTTCCGGCACAGGTTCGGCATTCAGGGCTTCGTCTGCGGCGGCTGCATCCGGGAATGTCTGCCATTCGCCGTTGACCTCCACAGAAATAGGCAGCTTGTCCAGTGATTCATCAGACGTAGGCTCATCCCGTCGCAGACTGTTCTCGAACTGCTGTTTGTTCAACACCTCGTTGCTCCACGAATAGCCCTGCGCACTGGTGTCGATGCGCACATCGGTTTCACCAACATAGCCGACCTTTCCCTCGATGGTTCGGGTAGACAGTTCAACAACGACATCATCCCCGACCTTATAATCGACTGCTTTTTCGGGAGCGGTGTCAAGAGCTTCGTCTTGCTGTTCGTACAATTCCCGGACAACAGACAGCGGTTCTTCCCGAAAAATCGGCACCCGCATATCGGCCAGTGCCATATCCTGCAAAGAAACTTTGCCCTTATCAAAGTCCACCCTATCAATCCGAAATTCACGGCTATCCATATTGATAACGGAGCCGATGGGAAGGTAATCCTCTTTGCGCAGGTGCTTGGTTTGATGGTGAGTGCCGTTCTCGTTTAACCCGGCAAGGTAAACATCGTTGCCCGCAGACCACAATTCTTTTGACCTTCTTGCCCATAAGCGAGGAGAAAAGCCTGTGACCTGAACTTCGCCCAGCGCGGTGTCTCTCGTGAACAAAGCACTGTTGATGATTTTGGCAACTTTAGCGGCATCTTCTCCATAGAACATAAAATTGCCACCTGCTTCAAATCCAACGAGAGTGTCCGGGTACTGTTCCTTTAATGCCGTGTATTCGGCAGCACTGGCGGCGTTCAGCTCAAGGGGGAAGTCAATGGTTCTTTTCTCTTTATCCGACAGATAGCGGTCAGACTGAATCATCAGGTCGATATACTTTTCGACCTGATTCCAGCGGAGAAGCGCTTTCTGATGGTCTGGATAGTGTTCAAACGTCAGCCCCTTGCTGTCATGATCGAGCCAACCATTGCTTCCGTCCAGATAGGTGTGCGAGGAGCCGCCGGGTCCGTTTGGGGCGTATTCTTTCGCAAGAGCTTTTGCCCGGAGCTTTCGGTCAGGCTGGAGCTGATAAATTTTCCAGATGCGAAGTTTGCTGTTTTCAAAGTTAGAACCTCTCCGCAGCGCGTTTTCGATCTCAGCCTGTGACAAAGAGAAAGCGGAGGGCGATTTTTCGCTCTCCGCTTGGTCGATGGATTCAATTTGTTCAGCTTCGGTGGGAATGTGTGCATCGAAGAAACTTAGCTGTAAATCAGCTCGTTCATCACCAGTTCCTCGGCCTGTGCTTTCAGGCTGTTCATGTGCTGCACCCACTCCATCTGATGCTGCTCCTTGTTCGGAGCCGGGTTCTGTTTCAGCAGTTCCTGCATGGTCTGCTGCATCTGGTTCTCTGCGGTCTGCTCCACTTCCAGCAGATACGGATGCAGAGTTCCCGACAGGAGCATCGAGTTGTACAGCACCGGGCGATGCTTCATCAGGTAAGTCCGGCGCAGCCGCCCGTACTTGCCCAGTGCTTTCTCCTGCTGGGGCAGGGTCAGGTTCGGGAGCTGGTAGTCCCCGATGGTCGAGTAGGTCACGTTCCTGCTGTTCATATTCATATTGGCTCCTTTCTACATTGCGGCGGCGGATCGTCGTCTTTACAGTTCGTTCGATGTTGCGCAGCACATCCCGGCTGCACTCGCTGACTGCGGTGCCCAGCGCATACACGGCGGCAGGAGTGGAAAAGAAGAAGATGGCCTGAAAATCGCCCCGGTCAAAATGTCCTTCCGGTTCAAAGCCGCAGCGTTCGAGAACGACATAGGTGATGCTGATGGCAGCTGCACTCTTAAACTGGAACTCCTGTCCGGCTTCATCATAATCCATCAGAAGAGAGCCGTCAACGATGTCGAGAATGTCACCACTGTTGTTATCCCAATAGGAATCCACCAGTTTGCCGCAAATGTCTGCGATTTGCTGGGTGATTCGTTCATGCCGGATGCCGTACTCTCTAGCGAGCATTTCCGACACAGGCTGAACCAGATCGGGGCCGAGCTGCCATACTTCCGGATCACGCGAATTACGCCGTACTCCAGTGTCGCTCACATCGAAAACGTAGTGCAGACGCGGAACACTGCTGGACTGGTCTAACAGAGCGATGCCTTTGGAGCCACGCCGGACATAGCGGTTCATGCGGTCATTCCAGAGGTCGAAACTGGCGCAGGCGGTGGCATCAGGCCGCTGGGCGTAAATCATAAGCTGGTCGGCAAAGTTGTACTTGTACAGCCGGGATGCTGTGGTCAGGTAGTCCGTCCAGTTTTCCCAATACCGGGTCAGTTCCTTTGCCGTTTGCTGGGCAAGGTTGAGGTATTCTTGCGTTTTATTTGGCATTGCGTTCCTCCTTTCGATTTTAGGATATAAAAAGAGCGACCTTTGTAAAGGCCGCTCTCAGGAAAATAGCGTTCGGATGTATCGTGATTTCCAATAAATTAGTAAAATTAAAAGGATTTAGTCGGAATTTTGCAACAATCTCTTATACCAGTCGATTTCATAGCAATTCTCAAACGAATTTGTGGCGCGGCCTAATATTCCTTGAACATTTCCTTTATAAATATTCTCCACAACGTTACTTGTGGTTTCAGCAGCGATTCCAACCAATAAGCCAATAGTTCCGCGTAGATAATTTTCAGAAATAATAATCTTTTTGCCTTCCAAAAGAGTACTTTGAGGATTTTCTCTTATATATTTCTTGTCAACTCTACCGGAATTATGGATTATGGCATTTCGTCTTCCTAAAATCTCACTATATAGAGAAATGGCTAAACGGTATTTGGAAGAAAAAAGTGTTCCCAACTCTAATTTGCACTTATCTTTCAAAAACACATCAGCAGGGTTTCCATAGAAAATACTTCGGACCTTTTCTTCAGCAAGCGTGTCAATCATTTCGTCACGCGTGCTACAACTTAAAATCAATTGGAATGCCTTAGAGGTTTCGGTTTCAGAATCAGATCCCTTCATCTTTTGAGGATAGTCTATAAACACAACCTTAGCTAAAGAGGAAATATATACTTCAAACCGCCCAACAGAATTGATGAAATGACTTCTTGAATTGCCACCGCTCAAAAACCTAGTTTGCATTCCGCCAGCATCAACAATAGTTTTATGCAATACACTGTCACTTAATAGGCTATTAAACTCAAAAGGTTCTTTAGTCGGCTTTCTTATGCAATGATTCAAGTAAGCATACTCTTCCCACTCATTATACATATCTTGTCGAAAGATACGATACTGATTGTGTATTTGTTGGACTTTAACTAAATCCATCTAAAACCTTCCTCCTTCATTTACTATATGTGATGCTACTAGTATATCACATATTTGAGGGAAGAAAAGATATTCATACTACTTATTGGCCATAAAAATTCAGTCGAGCGGAAATTCCAGCTCGGCAAACTCGGCATCGGTCATAAGTTTCAGCTTTTCAATGACCTGTTCGGACAGTTCTCTCAGGGCAGTTTCATCAGGCATCAGGTAACACTGCATCAGCCGCAGCTCCTGCATCAAACCCGGCCGGGAGCCGGAATTGTAGAGCATCATCAGCGTCAATTCTTCGCCATTAAAGTTCATGAGCATCCCTCACTTTCCGGCACCCAACGGGGCTGCACTCCGGGGCATCGCATTTTTCTTTTGCGCCAGCCAGTGAAGCCAGCTTTTCCAGCGTGGAAGGGCGGCTGTTTAGCCCCAGTTCTTCGGCTTCGGCGGCTCTGTCCATGATAAAATCGTAGTCCTGTATCAGCCGCCGACCTTTTTCCATGTGATGTGCTTCCAGAATTTCTTCCCGGACTTCCTGAATCGTCAGCTCCGGCGCGTCGATCTGGCCGCTGTCCATCACAGAGTAATCGCTGTGATAGAGGGTGTAATCCCAGCCATCGTCACAGGACTGGATGGCAATATAGCCTTTTCCGCCTAGTTCCCATGCACCTGTTTCATCCTGTGTCTGGATTTCCGGGTAATAGCTGGCTCCATTGCGCTCCATGACCTCGGCAAACTGGCAGATGTGGAACATATCGCCCAGTCCACCAACATCAAAATGATACTCGTCCCAATGTTCCAGCCGTGTTGTGAAACTTCGGCCATCCGGGTAGTCCACCTGAATCACACTGCCATTGGGAACACGGTATAAGTCCTTGTAGTTGCTGTCGATGAGCCGCACATCATTCATAGTAATGGACGGATCTTCCCAGATACGCCGCTTGCGAATGCCGGAATCCGGGATGTTGTCGAGGATTCTCACACTTTCAAGCTGGATAGCCCTGCGAGGATCATCGGATAGCTCAAAAAGGAACCAGTTCCGGGCGGCAGGAATAGCATTTCTGCCATCGGGCGGCAGATGCTCAAAGGGAATCTGTCCCTTTTCCAACGGCAACAGGGTCAGCTTGTCATAGGTGGCGTAGCCAACGCCGGAAGTATTTTCCCGCAGATGCAGGTATTTTTCGTTGTTCAGCAGATAAACGGCTTCATCCTGTACCCTCATCAGCGGCCACCCTCAAATTCCAGCGAAAACTTGCTGCGACCATCGGCTTCGGTAGACAGCAGGACAGTGGCGTTGTATACCTTGCCCTTGGCACTCTTGCAGTCCTTCAGACGGACGCGGCCATCCCGCAGCAGCTTGTCGGCCACATGAGCATCCAGCCGTTTACCCAACCTCTTGAAGAAAGCATTGTCTTTCCACAGCACGAAACGGCAGGGATTGGATTCACAAAACCAGCCCTTTTCACGTTCCACAACAGATTTGCCACAGTTCGGACAGACACCAATCACTTTATTTTTCATAAGCACATTCGCTCCTTTCACGGCCTCGGTGGTGTTCACCAACGAGGAGATCATATCTTTGATTTCAGTCATAAATGTTTCCGACTCCATCTCGCCGCGCTCCACGCACAACAGTTTTGTTTCCCAGTCGGCGGTCATTTCCGGGGATTGGATTTCTTCGGGCATTACGGTAATGAGGGCTTTTCCCTTATCCGTGGGCAGCAACACCTTGGTCTTTTTGCTGCCCTTGCGCTCCAGAAAGCCCTTCTGCACCAGCTTCTCGATGGTGGCGGCTCTGGTTGCCGGGGTGCCGATGCCCTGACGTTCCACACCCTCCGGCATACTGTCTGCACTAGCGGTTTCCATCGCATGAAGTAGAAGGTCCTCGGTAAAGTGCTTCGGCGGGGACGTTTGACCCTCTTTCAGTTCGGCACCGGCAACGCTACACTGGCTCTGCTCCTGCACATCGGGCAGAGCAGCCACTTCTTTCTGCTTGCCCAGCAGTTCACCCAGCATTTTCCGCTCCATGGCTTTCCATCCCTCGGACAACACCACCTTGCCTTTGGCGGTAAATTCTTCGCCTGCGCAGATGGTAGTCAAGGTGGTTTCTGCATAGCGGTGCGGTTCGCCTACGGCGCAGAGCAGCCGTGCAGCAATCAGCCGCAAAACATTCCGCTCTCCGGCAGGGAGGGCGGCAAGATCTGCATTTGCCATGCTTTTCGTAGGCAGCAGCGCATGGTGGTCGGTGACCTTGCTGCCGTTGATGACCTGCTGCACATGGATGGGAAACGACTCTTCCACAGTAAACGCCCTGCCCGTATCTGTCACCAGCCCCGGAAGGGATGCCGCCATATCCTCCGTCAAAAACCGGCTGTCTGTGCGGGGGTAGGTGATGAGCCGTTTTTCGTAAAGGCTTTGGGCATAATCCAAGGTCTGCTGTGCCGTAAATCCCAGCAGACGGTTTGCATCCCGCTGCAATGCGGTAAGGTCATAGAGCTGCGGCGGATTCTCGGACTTTTCCTTGCGTTCCATCTTCTGTACCGTGACACGCCCCTCCTTTCGGCATTTGGAAAGCAGTAGTTCGGCATCCGCTTTCTGTGCAAACCGTTTGCTGGATGCGGTGCCGCCGTCTGCAAGGGTCAGGGCGACCGTGTAGAACTTCTCCGGCACAAAGGCGGAGATGGCGGCTTCCCGCACCACGGTCATAGCAAGCACCGGGGTCATAACACGCCCTACCGCCAAGGGTTGGTTGTACAGGCAAGAAAAAAGCCGGGACGCATTGATGCCGACTATCCAGTCGGCACGTTCCCGGCAGAGTGCTGCATTGTACAGCGCATCGTATTCAGTTGACGGTTTGAGGTGGGCAAAGCCCTCCCGGATGGCGTTTTCCTCCATGCTGGACAGCCACAGGCGGGAGAAGGGCTTTTTGCAGCCCGCTTGCTGGTAGACAAGGCGGAAGATCAGTTCGCCCTCACGCCCTGCATCTGTAGGATAGTTCTCGGAGGTGACTTTTCTGACTTTGTTACTCGATGGCATCCAATGGGCCGATAAAGCGGTAGAAAATCTGGATTTTCTGGACGTATTCGCCATCGACCTTTTCCGCTTTGGATACCAGAATCTTGTCAATCAGCTG
>ENA-USZI01001865-USZI01001865.1-human-gut-metagenome-genome-assembly--contig:-NODE-1865-length-13218-cov-19.099155_pt1 | contig 13218 bp, 8 predicted proteins | sample MGYA00250042_ERZ773532 | MGnify/ENA primary metagenome ERZ773532 (study PRJEB29103, sample SAMN06112036) | human gut metagenome | biome: human gut; feature: ankylosing spondylitis patient; material... | reverse complement strand
TGAAACTTGTGTAACTTCGCAACAAACATCTGACAGTTTTTTTGTCCGATAGTAAAACAAATGTCAGAACAAGTCTTGACTATTACACTTAAATGATGCCACAAAGTTACTACAAAAAAGAGAAATGCGGAAAGATATAGTGATAGAATTGAGTTACAAGGGTTTCAGTCGTGCTTCCGATTATTCGTGAAGCCATCGCAATCACCGCTGAAGCCAAATCAGGACGCCGCTACGTTACTTGTCCGTAACCATGCACGGAATGGCGACAAACGGACACGGATAACGAAACAAGGCGTTAAGGATTAGTGAGTTACTGACAACTCACGCAACAAATCCGGTTACGGAAAAAGATTGCGCCGTTCCTCCCCGTTTTGCGTACCGGCGACGGACTCTTCACCAACTAATTTTGAACCTAAAAAAATAAGGACGATGAAGAGTACATTTTCAGTAATCTACTACCTCAAACGTCAGGTAGTGAAAAAGGACGGGACAGTACCCGTCATGGGACGCATTACGGTGGACGGCAGCCAAACGCAGTTCAGCTGCAAACTGACCGTCGATCCCAAGCTGTGGGACACCAAAGGGGGACGTGTCACGGGCAGAAGCTCGGCGGCACTCGAAACGAACCGCATGCTCGACAAGATGCGTGTGCGCATCAACAAACACTATCAGGAAATCATGGAGCGTGACAACTTCGTCACGGCGGAGAAGGTCAAGAACGCCTTTCTCGGACTGGAACATCGCTATCACACGCTGATGCAGGTGTTCCGGCAGCACAACGAAGACTACGAGAAACAGGTGGATGCTGGCATGAAAGCCAAAGGCACGCTCCTGAAGTACAGGACCGTTTACAAGCACCTGCAAGAGTTCCTCACCATCCGCTACCGCGTGAAGGACATCGCGCTGAAAGAGCTTACGCCCGCCTTCATCTCCGACTTCGAGATGTTCCTGCGCACGGACAAGCACTGCTGCACCAACACCGTGTGGCTGTATGTCTGCCCCTTGCGGACGATGGTGTTCATCGCCATCAACAACGAGTGGCTCACACGCGACCCATTCCGGGAGTATGAAATCAAGAAGGAGGAAACGACACGCAGTTTCCTGACGAAAGAGGAAATCCGGCTGCTGATGGAGGGCAGGCTGAAAAACGCCAAGCAGGAGCTTTACCGCGACCTCTACCTGTTCTGCGCCTTCACGGGCCTGTCGTTCGCCGACATGCGCAACCTGACGGAAGAGAACATCCATACCTACTTCGACGAACACGAGTGGATAAACATCAACCGCCAGAAGACGGGCGTGGTGTCCAATATCCGCCTGCTCGACATCGCAAAGCGCATCATCGACAAATACCGGGGTCTGTGCGGGAACGGCAGGATTTTCCCCGTTCCCCACTACAACACGTGCCTTGCCGGAATCCGTTCCGTCGCCAAGCGTTGCGGCATCACCAAGCACATCACGTGGCATCAGAGCCGACACACGGCAGCCACGACGGTGTTCCTCTCCAACGGCGTACCCATCGAAACGGTCAGTTCCATGCTGGGACACAAGAGCATAAAAACGACGCAGATATACGCGAAAATCACCAAAGAAAAGCTCAACCAAGACATGGAGAACCTTGCCGCAAGGTTGAACGGCATCGAGGAATTTGCAGGTTGCACCATCTAAAAAGAAAAGCCATGAAACGTGACATAATCATCATAGAGGACAAGGCGGTCAGCGTAACCGGTAACGAGATATGGATGACCTCCACAGAAATCGCCGGACTGTTCCACACGGGCGTCCCGGCAGTGAACGCCGCCATCAGAGCCGTCCGCAAGCCGGACGTGCTGAACGACTACGAGGTGTGTCGCTACATGCGGCTTGAAAACGGGCTTTCAGCCGACGTGTATTCGCTGGAAATCATCATCCCCATCGCCTTCCGGCTGAACACCTACCATGCACACGTGTTCCGCACGTGGCTGGTGGGCAAGGCACTCTCGAAGGAAAAGCGGCAGGCATACGTGATGTTCATACAGAACGGAAAAGCCGGGTATTGCTAAACACGCATAAAAAGAAAAAAGAAAAAGGAAACGGACAGCCCGTATGGAGTTGCCCGTTTCCTTTTTTCATGCAGCCGCCTTATTCCATCGGCTTGCGGTAGTTCGCCTCCAATAGTTCACGCAACCCCGATTCGGGGTAAAGCACCTTCCCTCCCAAAAGTATAAAGGGCAGCACCCTGTTGTTGCGGTACTCCTGCAAGGTGCGGCGGCTGACACGGAGCAGTTCCGCCACCTCCCTGTCCGTCAGGTAACGCTCCCCGTCCAACGGCGGGCGGTAACTTTCCAGAAAGGCGGAGAGCCATTTCGAGCCTTTGCGCATGTTCTGCACGACGGTGGCAAGCGGCTCGTCCTCCATCGTAAACACTTCATTGTTCTCGTTCATCATAACTTCGGATTCAGTGGGTTGTGAATAATAAAAATCAAATCATTTTCCGCCGGGATAGAGCGTGCCGACAAGCGGAATGAGCCTTTTGACCTCCTCCGGCTTGTAATAGAACCTGCGGTTTATCTGCGAGTAGCCGATAAGCCGCCTGTCACGCAAAGTCTGCAACGTGCGCGGGCTGATCCTCAACTGCCCGCAGACCTCCTCGCCCGTGAGCCACCTTTCCATCCGCCCGCCGTCGCTCCTGCGCCTCAGGGCGGCTACCTTCTCCGCGAGGGCGTTGAAGGACGCCACCATCATCTCGAAGGTCTTTTTCTCGATAGATACTATTTCCATAAGCAAAACATTTCAGAGTTTGCCGCAAAGGTAACGAAGCCGCCTTGAACACGTACCGTTTCCCGCTAAAAGGCAGCTTGTTGCGCCGTCTGTCCGGGTTACGGAGCCATTATCCGTAAAAATCTTACGTGAGCCACGTAGTGAGCTGTTAAAGCCCATTTGGTTTATTGCCGAATTTTGTCGCAGAAACATAGCGCAAGCCGAGCGCAGAACGTCAAGCCCGCTTGAACGGTATGCCGAGGCGCAGCCTATGTTCATGCAAATAAACCAAAAGAAAGAACTGAATATGAAAGTGATAACGATGGAAAGTTCCGCCTTCACCGCATTGACGGAACAGATAGCCGAGATAGCGGCACACGTGCGTGCCGTTTCCGGCGGTAGGAAGGAAGAAGCTCCCGACAGGTTGCTCACCACCCGCGAGGCGGCGCACCTGCTGAACGTGAGTTGCCGCACCCTCCAGCGCATGCGCAGCGAACAGCGCATCGCCTATGTCGTGCTGCGCGGCAAGTGCCGCTACCGGCAGTCGGAAATCGACCGCCTGCTCGAAGACAGCACCGTTACGGGCGAAGCCGCGACACCGGAACAGTTGAAACGCAACCACACGCTGCGCACGGGCGGCAGACCCAAAGGAAGGAGGACGTAAGACATGGAACTGCTTACCCGCAACAATTTCGAGAACTGGATGCAGAAGGTGATGGAACGGCTCGACCGTCAGGACGAGATGCTGCTCTCCATGCAGCCGTCCGGCAAAGCCCCGAACCCGATGGACGGGATCAGGCTTTTCGACAACCAAGACCTGTGCATACTGCTCCAGATCAGCAAGCGCACCCTGCAACGCTACCGCAGCATCGGCGCGCTGCCCTACAAGACGCTCGGCAAAAAGACCTATTACAGCGAGGCGGACGTGCTGACGTTCCTCTCCGAACATGTAAAGGATTTCCGCAAGGAAGACATAGCCTTCTACAAGGCTCGTATCCATAATTTCTTTCAAAAATAACCATTAAAACATTTTTCAGATGGCAAAGAAAAAAGACGAAAAGGACGTGCTGGTTGTCCGTGACGAGAAGACGGGCGAAATCAGCGTGGTAGCCGGGCTGAACGCCGACGGCTCCCCCAAGCGTATCCCCGCGAAAGCGGAGAACGCGCAGAGTTTCCTGCAATTCGACCGGCACGGCGACGTGCTGGACAACTTCTTCAGGAACTTCTTCCGGCAGTGCAGGGAACCCAGCCGCTTCGGTTTCTACCGTGTCGCGGCGGACCAAGCCGACAAACTGCTGGAGGTTATCAAGGACTTGCTGAAAGATCCCGACGGCAACAAGGAGATGCTTGCGCCCCACAAGGTGGACACCTCCGGCTACGAAAAGAAAGTACAGGAGGAGCAGTCCGCCGAAAAGCAGGAACAACCGGAACAGAAACAAGATGACGAACCTAAAAAACAGGAAGAACTGGAACAGAAAAACGAACAGAATCAGGAAAGCCCGCAGCAGACGCAGGGCAACCGGGGCTACCGGCCCATCGACGAGAGCAAGATCAACTGGCAGGAGTTGGAGGAGAAATGGGGCGTGAAGCGCGACGACCTTGAAAAGTCGGGCGACCTTGACAGGATGCTCAACTACGGCAAGTCCGACTTGGTGAGGGTGTCGCCCAATTTCGGCGGAGAGGCTTTCGAGCTGGACGCCCGCCTCTCCTTCAAGAAGGACGGCGAGGGCAATGTCAGCCTTGTGCCGCACTTCATCCGCAAGGAGCAGAAGCTCGACGAGTACAAGGAACACAAGTTCTCCGACGAAGACCGTAAGAACCTGCGCGAAACGGGCAACCTCGGCAGGGTCGTGGACATCGTGGACAGGGAAACGGGTGAAATCATCCCCTCGTTCATCAGCATAGACCGCAAGACGAATGAGATCACGGATATTCCTGCAAGCAAGGTACGCATACCGGAGCGCATCGGAAAGACGGAAATCACCAAGCAGGAACAGGATATGTTGCGTGCCGGGCTACCCGTGCGCGACAAGCTCATCGAGCGCAATGACGGCAGGAAGTTCGTCACAACCCTGCAAGTGAACGTCGAGCAGCGAGGCGTGGAGTTCGTACCGGGAACCGGCAGGTCGCCCCGTACCGCCCAGACGCAGGAAGCCAAGAACAATCCCACGCAGGGACAGGCTCAGGGCATGGAAAATTCCGCAGCCCCACAGAAAGAGCAACGCCGCAACACGTGGACGAACGCCGACGGCAGCATCCGCCCCATCAGCAAATGGAGCGGTGTGAACTTCACCGACCAGCAGAAAGCCGATTACGCGGCAGGCAAAGCCATCAAACTGGAGAACGTGACCGACAAGCAAGGCTTCCACGCCACGATGTACATCAAGTTCAACCCGGAGAAGGGACGCCCGTACCGCTACGACACCAACCCCGACAACGCGCAGAAGGTCGCCCCGTCCAACGAGAGCCGCACGCAGGTGGCGGTGAACAGCGAAGGCAAGACCAACGAGGCGACCAAGAACCTGAAAGAGCCGTTGCAGAAAGGGCAGACCGTTCCGAAAGACGACAAACAGCAAAAGCAGCAGGAGAAACCTCAGAAGAAAACGGGCAAGGGCATGAAGATGTAACATCCCATCCTAAGCCCACCACTAAATCCAAAGTAATAATCCATTAAAAAGTAAACAGCATGAAGACAATCATTGCAGAAAAGCCATCCGTGGCACGTGAAATCGCCCGCATCGTGGGCGCGACAAAAAGAGAGGAAGGATATTTCGAGGGAGGCGGCTATGCCGTGACATGGGCATTCGGACACCTCGTCCAGCTTGCCATGCCCGACGGCTACGGCATACGCGGTTTCGTCCGTGACAACCTGCCCGTCATCCCCGAAACCTTCACGCTCATTCCCCGTCAGGAAAAGACAGAGAAGGGCTACAAACCCGACAGCGGCGTGGTGTCGCAGATAAAAATCATCGCCCGTCTTTTCAAGGAAAGCGAGCAGATCATCGTGGCGACCGATGCAGGACGCGAAGGTGAACTTATCTTCCGATACCTCTATCATTATATCGGATGTACCACGCCATTCGTGCGCCTCTGGATAAGCTCGCTTACAGACAAGGCTATCCGTGAGGGATTACGCAACCTTGAAGCGGGAAGCAAGTATGACAACCTCTATCTTGCCGCCAAAGCACGGAGCGAATCCGACTGGCTCGTGGGCATCAACGGCACGCAGGCACTTTCCATCGCTGCCGGACACGGCACATATTCCGTCGGACGGGTGCAGACACCCACGCTGGCGATGGTATGCGCACGTTACTGGGAGAATCGCCGTTTCACGGTGGAACCTTTCTGGCAGCTCCATATTGCCACTGACGATGGCAACGGCGAAGTGGTAAAATTCTCCTCTTCCGAGAAGTGGAAAGCAAAAGAGCCTGCGACGGAACTATATAATAAGGTGAAGGAAGCAGGCACGGCTATTGTCACGAAAGCAGAACGCAAGGAGAAGACGGAGGAAGCCCCACTTCTCTACGACCTGACCACGCTCCAGAAGGAAGCCAACGCCAAGCACGGCTTCACGGCAGAGCAGACGCTTGAAATCGCGCAGAAACTCTACGAGAAGAAGCTCATCACCTATCCGAGAACCGGAAGCCGCTACATCCCCGAAGACGTGTTCGCGGAAATACCCAAGCTGCTCGCCTTTATCGGCAGCCTGCCCGAATGGAAAGAGAAAGTCAATCCGAAGGTAGTGCCGACACGCCGCAGCGTGGACGGTGGTAAGGTAACGGACCACCACGCCCTGCTCGTCACGGGCGAAAAGCCGCTGTTCCTGTCCAAAGAAGACAATATCATCTATCAGATGATTACCGGACGCATGATTGAGGCTTTCTCTGAGAAATGCGTCAAAGACACCGCTACTGTTACGGCGGAGTGTGCCGGAGTGGAGTTCGTGGCAAAAGGCAGCATCATCAAACAAGCCGGGTGGCGTGCCGTCTATGGCGAGGAAGAGAAAGAGGATACCATCATCCCCGGCTGGCAGGAAGGCGATACACTGGCACTGAAAGCCGCCTCCATCACGGAAGGTAAGACCAAGCCTAAGCCGCTGCATACCGAAGCCTCCCTGCTGTCCGCTATGGAAACGGCTGGCAAGGAAATAGAGGACGACGCGCTGCGTCAGGCATTGAAGGACTGCGGCATCGGCACACCCGCCACCCGTGCCGCCATCATCGAAACGCTCTTCAAACGGGGTTATATGGAACGCTGCAAGAAATCGCTCGTACCCACCGAAAAGGGGCTTGCCCTCTACTCGGTCGTGAAGACGATGCGCATCGCCGACGTCGCCATGACGGGCGAATGGGAGAAGGAATTGGCACGCATCGAACGTGGGGAACTGCTCGCCGACACCTTCCGCAAGGAGATAGAGGCGTACACAAAGGAGATTACCTCCGAACTGCTCTCGTGCGACAAACTGTTCGCACGCAAGGATTCCGGTTGCAAGTGTCCCAAGTGCGGAACGGGCAGTATGCAGTTCTACGGCAAGGTCGTCCGCTGCGACAACGCGGAGTGCGGGCTGCCCGTGTTCCGCCTGAAGGCAAACCGTACCCTCACCGATAACGAGATCAAAGACCTGCTTACCGACGGACACACGAAGCTGCTCAAAGGCTTCAAGAGCAAGCAGGGCAAGAGTTTCGATGCCATAGTAGCCTTTGACGGGGACTATAACACGACTTTCGTGTTCCCCGAAAGGAAAAGTAAGGCAACCTCTGCGAGAAGAAGAAAATAATGAGTAACTTTGCCACTGATTCAGAGTAATGAACTGTTCTTCGATACCGGATTACACTCATGCTTTGGATTTAGTGGTGGCACTCGGAGGGATACCGAGTGCCTTTTCTTTCTCCTTTTAGACAATTATCCCGGTCATGATTTACCAATCCACTAAATTCCAAAGTAATGAACAACAAGAAGAAAAACGAGGGGCAGACCGACTTTTCCTACTACGGTCTGTACCTGCTGGACTATCTCCGAACAAACAGGTTTGAACAGGCAACCGACGAAGCCTTCATCCGTGAACGCGCCGACCGTGCCGCCGGAACGTATGAACGGGCAATGCTCGAAGGCTATCCCGCCGCAGGTGCGCAGGAATTGGCTATGCGCACGCTGACGGAGGGGCTTCGCTACTCCAAGTACACCATCCTGCGCGAAGTCGTGGAGAACGAGTTTGCCGACGATGTGCCGGAAGCGGAGCGTGAAGCCTTTACCCGAAAACTGCTGCCGCTTGTCGGAAATGTATTCTCCATTTATGACCTCTCGGATGACAATTTCGCCCTGTCGCCCGATTATGACCTGCTCTACACGGAGCTGACGGGGGCTGTCGTCCTTTATATAGAGGAATATGGCGTTTAACCGCAAACAAAAGTTGCGGGACAACATTGAGGCGATACGGACGGCATTCGTCCTTGACAGGGAACAACGCACCCCCACCGCACGCGAAAAGCTCTTGTTGGAGCGTTATTGCGGATTCGGTGGACTGAAGTGCATACTGAACCCAGCAAAGGAACTGACGGATGCCGTCCATTGGGCGAAATCCGACCTCGAACTGTTTGCCCCGACCGTGGAACTGCACAAGTTACTACGGGAGAATACAAAAGACGATACGGAATATAAGCGGTACATGGATGCCATGAAGCAATCCGTCCTGACCGCTTTCTATACACCGCCGGAGATAACAGGCACTATTGCGGACGTGCTGCATGAACACGGCATACGCCCCGACCGGGTATTGGAACCGTCGGCAGGTGTTGGCGCATTTGTGGATGCCGTATTAGAGAACAAGCCGGACGCGGACATCATGGCTTTTGAGAAAGACCTGATGACGGGCAAGATATTGAAACACCTGCATCCCGACCAGAAAGTAAGGATACAGGGGTACGAGAAAATTGAAAAGCCGTTCATGAACCATTTTGATCTGGCTATATCCAATATCCCCTTTGGTGATGTGGCGGTATTCGACCCGGAATTTACCAACAGTCATGATCCCGCAAGACACTCGGCGGCGCGGACGATACATAACTACTTCTTTCTGAAAAGCCTTGATGCGGTGCGTGAAGGCGGAATCGTGGCGTTCATTACCTCGCAGGGGGTGTTGGATGCCCCGACCAATGCGCCCATACGCGAGTATATGATGAACCATGCCAATCTGGTGGGCGTTGCCCGTCTGCCGAACAACCTCTTTACGGAAAATGCGGGTACGGAGGTGGGCAGTGATTTGATTATCCTGCAAAAGAACAGCGGAAAGAACGGGGAACTGTATTATAACGAGAAACTCTTTGTGCAAACCGAACAGACCCCTATCGGCACTTCCGTAAACGGGTATGTATGGAGTATCGGTTCGCTTTCCCACACGGATTTGACCAAAAGTACCGACCCTTACGGAAAGCCTGCCTATAAACTCATGCACAGGGGTGACACCGCACAACTGGCAGAAGACTTACGGGAACATCTGAAAATAGAACTGCACCAACTCAACAGGGAACTCTACGAAAAACACAGCCTGCATCCGGTGCAAGCGGAAAGTACGGACAAAAGTACGCCTGAGGAAGTACGGTCGTCTCCGAAAGTAGAAGCGGTGACTTCTACCGCTAATGTTTTTATCACAGAAGCGGAGAAACCGAAAACTCACCCCATAGACGAGAAGCCGGAAATTGAGCCACGCCAGACGAATCATTCAAATGCCGTTCAGCTCACTCTGCTTGACCTTTGGGGTATGCCCATAGAAGAACCTGTAAAAAAGAAGAAGGCGACCAAAAAGGAAAACAAGGCAAAGCGTGTACCATCCAAACCGAAACCGTCGATTATGGCAGTTCCTCCTGTTGAATCCGTCAAGCCTGCAACCGAAAGCAAGGAGGCAAAGCCGGAAAATGTCGGGAAGCAAGGCGACCCTGACGACATCTATGCAACACTGGACTGGGAAACCAATCCGCCCATCAACGGTTTCTATGAAACGATGATGAGCCTGACACCGGAACGGCGCAAGGCTCTACGGCTTGAAGCGGAACGGCACAGACAGGAACAACTGAAAAAATCGGGTATCAAGGATACGCTAAATCCTGCCTTTGTGCCTTCGTCGGATAACAGACCGGAGCAAAAGGAAGCTGCAAAACAACCCGAAGCACAGCCGGAGGCAACTCCCGTTCCTGTTACGGACAATAGCCCAAGTGAGAAAGCAACCGCTTCACTATTCTCAGAATTTGAAACGGAAAAGCCGAAGGAGGAAGCCCCCGACCTTACGCCACGTCCTTATCACCGCACGCCGGAAATGCACCTGCGTGAAGGGTCGCTGGTGGCAAACAGGGCACGTGACATCGGTTACCTGAAGGACATTACTCCATACGGTGCGACCTTCCAGCCACTTGGACTAACCGGCTATCAGAAAGAGAAGGCATTGCTGTATGTATCGCTCCGTGACGCATACGAGCGGTTGTACCGCTATGAATCGAACAGACGCGAGGAAAATGTACCTTGGCGTGAACACCTGAACACCTGTTACGACGAGTTTGTCATGCGTTATGGCAACCTCAATGCCAAACAGAATGTGAAGTTAGTAATGATGGATGCCGGAGGACGCGACATCCTTTCGCTGGAACGTGCGGAGGACGGCAAGTTCGTCAAGGCGGACATCTTCGACCGTCCCGTTTCCTTCTCGGTGGAGAACCACGCCAATGTCGGCTCTCCCGAAGAAGCCTTGTCCGCATCGCTCAACAAGTACGGTACGGTCAATCTCGACTATATGCGGGGGATAACCGACACTACGGAAGAGGAACTGCTCAATGCCCTCAACGGACGTATCTTCTACAATCCGCTCGTAACCGGTTACGAGATTAAGGACCGCTTCATCGCGGGGAACGTGATAGAGAAAGCGGAGCGCATAGAGGCATGGATAGACGGCAATCCGGAAAACGAAAGATTGCCGGAAGTGAAACAGGCTTTGGAGGCTTTGAAGGAAGCCGAACCGCAGCGTATCGCCTTTGAAGACCTCGACTTCAACTTCGGTGAACGCTGGATTCCCACGGGCGTGTATGCCGCCTACATGAGCCATCTTTTCGACACGGACGTGAAAATCGCCTATTCCGCCAGCATGGACGAGTTTTCCGTGGCGTGCGGCTACCGCACCATGAAGATCACGGACGAGTTTCTGGTAAAGGGCTATTACCGGAACTATGACGGTATGCACCTGTTGAAACACGCCCTGCACAACACCTGCCCTGATATGATGAAAAGTATCGGCAAGGACGAGAACGGCAATGACATCAAGGTGCGTGACAGCGAGGGCATACAGCTTGCCAACTCCAAGATTGACGAAATCCGTAACGGATTCACCGAATGGCTGGAAGAGCAGTCACCGCAGTTCAAGGAACGGCTCGTGACGATGTATAACCGCAAGTTCAACTGTTTCGTACGCCCGAAGTACGACGGCTCGCACCAGACCTTCCCCGACCTCAACCTGAAAGGGCTGGCAAGTCGTGGTATTCAAAGCGTTTATCCGTCGCAGAAGGATTGCGTCTGGATGATAAAACAGAACGGCGGCGGAATATGCGACCATGAAGTTGGAACAGGTAAGACGCTGATAATGTGCATTGCAGCGCATGAAATGAAGCGTCTGAACTTGGCGCATAAGCCGATGATTATCGGATTGAAGGCGAATGTGGCGGAGATTGCCGCCACCTATCAGGCGGCATATCCCAATGCGAGGATTCTCTACGCTTCGGAAAAGGATTTCTCGACCGCCAACCGCGTGCGTTTCTTCAATAATATCAAGAACAACGATTACGATTGCGTCATCATGTCGCACGACCAGTTCGGGAAGATACCGCAGTCACCGGAGTTGCAGCAGCGCATTCTGCAAGCGGAGCTTGACACGGTGGAGGAAAACCTCGAAGTTTTGCGGCAGCAGGGCAAGAACGTGTCGCGGGCGATGCTGAAAGGATTGGAGAAACGCAAGCACAACCTTGTGGCGAAGTTGGAGAAAGTGGAACACGCCATCAAATCCCGCACGGATGACGTAGTGGACTTCAAGCAGATGGGCATCGACCACATCTTCATTGACGAGAGCCACCAATTCAAGAACTTGACTTTCAACACCCGGCATGACCGTGTGGCGGGGTTGGGAAACTCGGAAGGAAGCCAGAAAGCCCTGAATATGCTTTTTGCCATACGAACTATACAGGAGCGCACGGACAAGGACTTGGGGGCTACGTTCCTGTCCGGCACAACCATTTCCAACAGTCTGACGGAATTGTACCTGCTCTTCAAGTATCTGCGTCCGAAGGAATTGGAAAGGCAGGATATCCGATGCTTCGACGCATGGGCGGCAATTTTCGCCAAAAAGACAACCGACTTCGAGTTCAACGTGACGAACAATGTGGTTCAGAAGGAGCGTTTCCGATATTTCATCAAAGTGCCGGAGCTTGCCGCCTTCTACAACGAGATTACCGATTACCGCACGGCGGAGGACGTGGGTGTGGATCGTCCGCGTAAGAACGAGATACTGCATCACATACCTCCCACGCCCGACCAAGAGTATTTCATCAAACAGCTGATGCAGTTCGCCAAGACGGGTGACGCCACGCTGCTGGGCAGACCGCCCCTGTCGGAAACGGAGGAGAAGGCGAAGATGCTTATCGCCACCGATTACGCGCGGAAGATGGCTCTCGACATGCGCATGATAGACCCGCATTATGAGGACCACCCCGACAACAAGGCTTCCCACTGCGCCAAGACGATTGCGGAGTATTACCACAAATACGACGCGCAGAAAGGCACGCAGTTCGTGTTCTCGGATCTGGGAACATACCAGCCGGGCGACGGATGGAACGTGTACAGCGAGATAAAGCGGAAGCTGACGGAGGACTACGGCATCCCGGCAAGCGAGGTGCGCTTCATTCAGGAGTGCAAGACCGACAAGGCACGCAAGGGGGTGATAGACGCCATGAACGCCGGAACGGTGCGCGTGCTGTTCGGTTCCACTTCCATGCTCGGAACGGGTGTGAACGCGCAGAAACGGTGTGTCGCAATCCATCATTTGGATACGCCGTGGCGTCCATCCGACCTGCAACAGCGTGACGGACGCGGAGTTAGGGCGGGCAACGAGATTGCCAAGCGTTTTGCCGGGAACAATGTGGATGTCATCATCTACGCGGTGGAAAAGTCGTTGGACAGCTACAAGTTCAACCTGCTGCACTGCAAGCAGACGTTCATCTCGCAGCTCAAAAGCGGGGCGATGGGCGCACGTACCATCGATGAGGGGGCTATGGACGAGAAATCGGGCATGAACTTCTCGGAGTACATGGCGTTGCTCTCCGGCAATACCGACCTTTTGGACAAGGCGAAACTGGAGAAGCGTATCGCATCGCTTGAAGGGGAACGCAAGTCGTTCAACAAGGGCAAGCGCGATTCGGAGTTCAAGCTGGAATCCAAGACGGGAGAACTGCG
>ENA-USZI01001863-USZI01001863.1-human-gut-metagenome-genome-assembly--contig:-NODE-1863-length-13232-cov-4.536070_pt1 | contig 13232 bp, 9 predicted proteins | sample MGYA00250042_ERZ773532 | MGnify/ENA primary metagenome ERZ773532 (study PRJEB29103, sample SAMN06112036) | human gut metagenome | biome: human gut; feature: ankylosing spondylitis patient; material... | reverse complement strand
CAAAAGTCTTTGGGGAGGATGGGGGAGGCTTGGAGGGGGAAGGAGGGGCTTTCTGGAGAAAGCCCCTCCTTCCCCTTCCAATATTTTCTAAAACAGCTTCATCTGCGTAGCTTTCGTCTGCACATGGCGGACAAGCCGGGTGTGCCGGAACAGCTCGGGCAGCGCGGAGAGGAAGCGCGAAGGAGGCAGTTCCAATGCCTTGCCGTAGAGATGGCGCTGCGCCGCATGGCTGACGAAAACCGCATCCTGCGCACGGGTCAGGCCGACATAGAACAAGCGCCGCTCTTCCGCGAGCGCGTCCGGATCGATAGCGCCGCCGGGGTCGCCGTGAAGCAGCGCATCCGCGCCGGGGAAGGGCAGGATGCCCTCTTCCAGGGCGGGCAGGAATACGGCCCGGAACTCAAGCCCCTTGGCGGCGTGCAGGGTCATGATCTGCACCTGCTCCGCCTGTTCGCGCACAAGATCCAGATCCTGCCGCAGGCACACCCAATCAAGCAGCCCTTCCCACGTCTTGCCCTGTTCGCGGAACGCCCGGAGCAGGGCATTGCAGGCCGCCGATTCGGTGAACAGCGGGGCGAGGAGCTTGGCGGCGTCCAGATGGGAGGCCAGCGCGGACGGCCCTGCCTGCCAGAGCTGTTCGGGCAGGGACGCGGCCAGCTGCGGCACATCCACGTCGAGGCTGCCGGGGCCTTCCGGCGCGGCAAAGGGACGCTGGAAGCGCAGCCCCGCCAATTCAAGGATGAGGGCGGCGGAAGGATCGCCCCAGAAGGGGGCCGTTTCCGGTGCCGAGCAGGGGACGCCCCGGCGCTCCAGAGCGGTTTTCAGAGGCGGGATGAGCGCTTTCATGCGGACCAGCACGGCCACTTCGCCGGGGCTACACGGCGTGGCAAGCGTGGCATCGCGGCGGCGGGAATCTTCCAGCGTATGGGAGGTTCCACCGAGAAGAAGCGCAACCTGATCCGCGACCCATGCGGCTTCCTTGCGGGCGTCCGGGGCGCTGAACAGGTGCAGGCAAGCTTCCATATTCCGTGTGGGGATAAGTTTTCCACAGGCTGAGGACGGTCCGAGCAATGCCGAAGCCGAGGTCAGGATTCCGGCGGCGGAACGGTGGCTCGCGGCGAGCGTGACGCTCTCCAGCGCAGGCCACGCTTCACGCAGGGCGGACTGAACATCGGGATGCGCCCCACGGAATCCGTAAATGGCCTGATCGGGGTCGCCGATGCCGAAGAACCCATGCCCGTCTCCGGGCATCAGCGCCCGCACAAGGGCAACCTGCAACGGCGAAAGGTCCTGTATTTCGTCGACCAGCACGTTGGTCCACTGGCGTTCCGGTTCGGCTTGCAGGCGGGCCAGCCAGTGCTCCAGCAGATCCGTATAGTCCGCAAGGTTCCGCTCGCGCTTGGCGGCGTGGTAACGCTCCTGCAGGGCGGACTGTTCGTCCGTCAGGGTGTCGAGGCGCTCGCGGGCGAGGGACAGCTCATCCCATACGCGTCTGGCGTCGGCGGCGGATAGGGCGTTGGCCTTGGCGAACACGCTCCGGGCCGTTTCTTCGGGCAGCACGGCTGGCAGGGCCTCCTCAGCGGTGCCCCAATGGGATAAGGCCAGAGCGTGGAGGGTATCGGCCTGAGGCAGCGGGACGCCTTCCCCAAGGGCGCGTTCAAGGCGTTCCCGGAGCTCGGCGGCGGCGCGGCGGGTAAAGGTAACGGCAAGGATGCGTTGAGCGGGGATGCCGTCCTTGAGGAGGCGCTGGACGCGGCCCACAAGGGTGCGGGTTTTGCCGGAACCGGGGCCCGCGAGTACCAGCACGGGGGTTGGCCCGGCTTGGATGGCTTTCTGCTGCGCCTCGGAATACGGGAACGCCTTCGGATCGGGCGGCGTCTGGGGTGCCGGGGGCGTCATTGCCGCGAACAGGGACACCTGTTTCGATGCCGGTTCCTTGGAAGGTGCCGCTTTGGGTTTTCTGCCCGGTTTTTGGGCTTCGGGCAGAGCATCCAGCAAGGAGGAAGAACGATACCTTCCGGTCACAAACTGTTTGCGCTCTTCTTCCGAGAACACTTTGACGACCCCGTATTCGCCGTCAAAGCCCGCTTCCTTGATGACGTCGCCCCGGCGCATACGGGCCACGGCCTCGCCGAGGGCGTCCCAGTGCTGACGCAAATCCGACTCGGGGACCGTGTGCAAGATATCCATTTCCGAACCGAACAAGCGGACCAGTTCGGACTGCCTTTCCTGCACTTTTCGGCTTTTGGGGCCGACGGAAAGCAGTTCGCCGAGCATTTCCGGAAGCGGGAACAGCGAGACGAATCCCGGATCGTGCTTGGGCATGACCGGGGCCTTGCGGTCGGCCAGCGCCATGACCCGGTGGAGTACGCCGACGGTGAGCGGCTTGCCGCATACCGGGCAGATATTCCCGATTTTCATGGATTCTTCCGGCTCAAGGACAACATTGCAGGCGCGGTGCCCGTCAAGGTGGTATTTTCCTTCCTCAGGGAAGAACTCGACCGTCCCCCGGTAGATGCAGCCTGAGCCTTCCTCGTCCCGGGCGGCCCGGCGCAGCGCGTCGAATATGCCGTCATAGGAAGGCGTGCCTTCAAAGAGATTGGCTTCGCGACCGAGGTTTTCCCCGGAATGCGCGTCGGAGTTGGAAACGAGCGCATAACGGTCGAGCGCGGACCAGAGCCGGTTCATGTCCGGATCGGAAGAAAGGCCGGTTTCCAGGGCGAAAATATGTGAGGAGAGCGATCCGAAGCAGTCTTCCAGCGCGTCAAAGCCGGATTTGGAACCAAACAGCGAAAACCACGGCGTCCAGATATGCGCGGGAATGAGCACGCCGCGCTCGTCGGCTTCAAGCACCATTTCAAGGAGATGCTCGCAATCGAGGCCAAGGATCGGACGCCCGTCGGAAGTGATGTTGCCGATTGCGGCGAGCTTGTTGGACAGCTTGTCCGCACTCTCCAGACTGGGCATGATCACGACGTTGTGCACTTTGCGTACGGAACCGTCTTTCTTGTAGATGGAGCTGATTTCCGCTTGGATGAGGAACTGAGGCTCGCTGACGCCGTCCGGACGGGAAAAGCCGGGGATTTCCGTTTCCAGCGGCGTCTTTTCGCGGACGCGGTAGAGGCCGCTGTTGTCGTCATAGACGAGGTCACGCCGCAGCTCGTCCCGCCATGCCGGATGGGTGAAATCGCCCGTGGACATGACGGAGAGGCCTTTGATCATACTCCATGCCGCAAGATTGCGGATATTGAGCCTGCCGCTGGTGGCGCGGGAAAAGCGCGAATGGACATGCAGATCTGCGCGAAAGTATTTCATGTCTTCAGACTAGCGCAAAAAAGGGCAGAAAGCCAGTGATTCCAGTGTGAAAAAACGTTCCGGGCCGTACAGGGTGATTGGTTCGGCGACGGATGGTTTGGCGGGTGCGCCTTTACGGGCTTCTATGAGCACGAATGTTGCCGGAGAAGTTGTTGGCGGGTGTATACAATGTGATGAGTATGGTGTTTGGTATGACCGAGGTAACTCTTTCACGGGCTTCTATGAGCACGAACGTGGCCGGAGAAGTTTTTTGCTTGTGGATATATTGTAACAAGTAGGGAGTGAGCCCCGCCCCATCCAGCGCCGCCAGCATATCCTGAAGCCTGTCCGGGCTTATGATGCAGGCGAAACGTCCATCCTCTTCGAGCAATGAGGAGGCTGCGGACGTGAACAATGGGAACGTTCCTTTATCCCCGAATAAGGCTTTTCGGCGGGCCTCTGTTGCGGGTAAGCGTCCGGAGCCGACAAGACGCCACGGCGGGTTCGCCATGACCAACTGGACCGGGGAGGCTTCCATACGGAGGTTTTCTAAAAACCGCGTGTCGGCAAGTTCCCTGGTATGCAGAGCAAATCGATCCGAAAAACCAAGCTTGGCAGTATTGTTTTGAGCGGCGGCAATCAGCTCGGGATTACAATCCATACCGAAGCCTTGGCAAATGTTTCGTTTAAGTAACAAATAGGCAAGGCCAACAACGCCGCACCCTGTTCCAAGATCTATAAACCGTATGGTAACATCGGTTGTACGGCTTGCCGCAAAGGCCGCGAGCAACAGCGCGTCGACGCTGAATCGGAAGCTGCCCTCGGGCTGTTCCAGTCCTGCGGGAAAGGCCCGCCGCGCTTCCGCGTGAGGAGATGGGGACTCACCGATCGGCGTTGTTTTTTCAGGTCGGGTCATAAACGGTATGCGTTAGGAAAGGAGGGGAGTGGCCGGTTGTGGCCTGATGAGAAGAGACTTGGAAGAGAGGGAGGAAAGGAACCGCAGGGCATTTCCCCGGAAGGCCCCTTTCCCTCCTCCGGTGAAGTTTAGAAAGTATAGTCGATGGCCTGGCGGGACTCGGTCACGAGCTTGATAAGTTCCTTGCCGACGGCGACATGCGCGGGGTGTTCGGCATAGGCCTTGAGCCCTTCGGCGTCGTCATGCGTGGTCATGAGGATCACGTTGACCGGCATGGTGCAGGTCGGGAGGAGGTCATAGGATACTTCAAGGGACTTGAGGGACGGAATCTGCCCCATGAGGGCTTCGAGACGCTGTTTGATGAGCTTGGCGTTTTCGGCGGCGGTACGGCCTTCAGCTTCGGGTTTCAGCGTCCACCAGACGATGTGACGAACCATGATGCGACTCCTTTTGAACAGAGGTTGAATCAGCGGAGAACGTGGGACGCCCACGCGGCCTGACCATAGGACAGCCCGCCGTCTCCGGGCGGCAGTGCGTGATGCGTGAGCGGGACAAGCCCGCGCCGCGCCAGCGCTTCCGGCAACAGCAGGGCTATGGTCCGGTTGTGGAAGACGCCGCCGGACAGGGCCACGGTGCGGACGCCGCAGCGCCGCGCCCCGGAAAGCGCCAGATCGGCAAGCCCTTCCGCCAGTCCAAGGTGAAACCGGCGGGCCAGATCGGGGACAGAAACGCCTGTCCGCCGCAGTTCCAGCAGGTGCAGAAAAAAGGCTGCCGTGTCAAGTTCCAGAAGGCCGCCCCGCTCCTTGATGGAGAAGGGCACGGCCATTGTTACCGATAGATCTTGATGCGCTTCCAGACGGATGGCGGCCTGCCCTTCGTAGGTGATGGACGGGCACAGTCCCAGCAGTGCGGAGACGGCGTCGAACAGGCGCCCGCAGCTTGAAGTCATGGGCGTGGCCTTGCGGCGGACCATCTCCAAAATGGCGTCGTGTATGGCGTGCTTTCCGTCCACGCCAAAGAAGGCGTCCATGTCCTCCGCAAAACCTTCCAGTCCTTCAGCCTCGGGAAGCCCCATGAAGCCGCTTGCGATACGCCACGGTTCCCTGATGGCGGCTTCGCCTCCGGGCAACGGGAACGGCGCAAGGCGGCCGATGCGTCCGCCATAGCGTTCCTCGCTAGCGGATTTGGGATCGACGAAGAGGAGTTCTCCGCCCCATATGGTTCCGTCCGTGCCGTATCCGGTGCCGTCCAGCGCCAGCCCGAGCGCGGGGGCGTCATGCCCGTTTTCCGCCAATACGCCGTACACATGGGCGAAGTGGTGTTGCAGGCGCAGGACGGGCAGGCCGGAATCCAGCGCATAGCCCGTGGAAAGGTAGTCGGGGTGCAGATCGCAGACGATTGCCTCGGGTTTGACTTCCAGCAGCCCGCCGAGGTGTTCCGCCATGTTTTGGAAGAACTCGAACGTCTCAAGGTTTTTCAAGTCGCCCACATGCTGGCTGAGGAAAGCATCCTTGCCGCGTGTAAGGCAGAGCGTGTTCTTGAGTTCCCCGCCTGTGGCCAATACGCAGCGGCCCGCGTCGCGGGGGAGTTCCAGCGGCCTCGGAACGAACCCTCTTGCCCTCCGGAAGAAATGGAGCGGAGGAGACTCCCGGGGGAGGACGTTTTCCGAAGAAAGGTTTCCGCCCCCGGCCCCCCATCCCTCAAGGTTTTTGGCTGACGGGGAGGGAATCCCCGCAGAAGTTCCGTTTGGGCGGGAGGGGGAACTGGCAGAGGGGATGCTGTTTTTTTGTGGATAATGCTGTGGATTATTGTCTGTGGAAAAGCATTCTCCCGGCGATGATTCCACCCGCACCACGGAGTCGTCGGCACGGATCAGGATGTCCCGATTGTGGAACAAAAAGAGGTCGGCGATGTGCCGCAAACGGGCCAGTGCCTCGCGGTTGCCGAGCGAGATGGGCTCGCCGCCCGCGTTGCCGGAGGTCATGACGAGGGCCGGGAGCGGAGAAAGCGCGGCGAATGCTTCGAGGAGCAGGTGGTGCAGCGGGGTGTAGGGCAGCATGACGCCGATGCTGCCCACGTCCGGCGCAATGGCGGGCGGCAGGACGCCGCGCGATGCGAGCACCACGATGGGCCGTTCGGAGGAGGCCAGGACGGCGGCTTCCGCATCGGAAACACAGGCGACGCGCCGGGCCGTTTCAAGATCCGGCACCATGATCGCCAGCGATTTGTGCGGGCGGCATTTGCGTTCGCGCAGCAGGGCGATGGCTTCGGCACTCGTTGCGTCGCAGACCAGATGAAAACCTCCAAGGCCCTTGACCGCAACGATGTTTCCGGCACGCAGGGCGGCGGCTGTCCGCTCAATGGCGCGCTGCCCTTCGGCAAGCTCCGGGCCGGGGATGCGGGGATCGCCTTCGGGGGCGGAGGCCAGCCAGACCTTCGGCCCGCAGACGGGGCAGGCGTTGGGCTGGGCGTGGAAACGGCGGTCGAGGGGATCGTTGTATTCGGCGGCGCAGTCCGGGCACAGTGGGAAGCAGCTCATGGACGTGGTGGCCCGGTCGTAGGGGATGGAATGGGTGATGGTGTAGCGGGGGCCGCAGTCCGTGCAGTTCGTGAACGGGTAGCGGTAACGCCGGTTCGCCGGATCGCGCATGTCCGCGAGGCAGTTGCCGCAGGTCGCCACATCCGGGCTGACCAACACGGCGTGGCCGTGGTGCCCCTCGCTGTGCGCGATGGCGAAGGCCGCCTCGCCGTCCGCAAGGGGCAGTTCCTCGCGGCGGAGGGACGTGATCCGCGCGAGCGGCGGCAGTTCGTGTTCGAGGGCGTGGGCAAAGGCGGCCAGAGCCTCATCGGTTCCCTGCACCTCCACCCTGACGCCGTCCGACGTGTTGCCCACATGCCCGGTGAGCCGGAGCCTGGTTGCGGCACGGTATACGAAAGGCCGGAAACCAACCCCTTGGACCTGTCCGCCGATGATATAGCCGTGTCGTTTCATGTTGCGCTCCCGTTGTGTCCGAAAAAAGAGGCGTTGCGTCCGATTTCTGTTCTACCGCCGGAAAAACGGGAGAAAGCCGCGGGTGCACCGCCCGTAAGCGTTTTCCGGCACCATAGCCGCCCGTGAGAAGCGCGGCAACCCCCAAAGCTCTCATGACGGAACCCTTGCGGGCCGGGTACTTCGTTTGGTATGATCCCCGTTTGCTTTTCATGTCTGCCAATTTGTTTTTTCGGAGTCCTCACATGAGCGATTTTACAGTGCAGGAACTGACGCTGGGCCAGCTTCTGGAGAATACGGCGGCCCGTTTTCCCGATACCGACGCCGTGATCCACGCGGACCGCGAGTTGCGGCAGACGTGGTCCGAGTTTTCGGCGTGTGTGGACGATATGGCCAGAGGCTTGATGGCCATCGGCGTACAGAAGGGCGAGAAGGTTGCCGTATGGGCGACCAACGTGCCCCACTGGGTGACCCTCATGTTCGCCACGGCCCGCATCGGGGCCATTCTGGTCACGGTAAACACCAATTACCGCGAAACGGAATTGCGTTACCTGCTGCAGCAGTCGGAATGCGAGAACCTCTTCATCATCGACAGCGTGCGCGACCACGATTTTATTGCTTCCACATATGAGGTGCTCCCCGAACTGCGCCGCCAGCGGCGCGGGATGCTCGAAGTCGAGGGGCTGCCGCACCTGAAGCGCGTGTTTTTCCTTGGTACGGACAAGCACCGGGGCATGTATTCCCTGCCGGAACTCTTTTCCCTCGCCGGAGATGTCTCGGATGAGGAATACGAAAGCCGCAAGGCGTCCATTTCGCCCTATGACGTGGTGAACATGCAGTACACGTCCGGGACGACGGGCTTCCCCAAGGGCGTGATGCTGACGCACGTGAACATCGTCAACAACGGCTATTGGATCGGCTACCATCAGAAATTTTCCTCGCGCGACCGGGTATGCCTGCCCGTGCCTTTGTTCCACTGCTTCGGCTGCGTGCTCGGGGTCATGGCCTGCGTGAACCACGGGGCCACCATGGTGCTGCTCGACGCCTTCTCCCCCGTGCAGGTGATGACCGCCGTGGAGCAGGAGAAGTGCACCGCCCTGTACGGCGTGCCGACCATGTTCCAGGCCATTCTGGATCACCGCGTCTTCTCGCGTTTCGATTTTTCCTCGCTGCGTACGGGGATCATGGCAGGGTCCGTGTGCCCCGAGCCGCTCATGCGCCGGGTCATGGATCAGATGTGCATGAGCGAAATCACCATCTGCTACGGCCTGACCGAAGGTTCTCCGGTCATGACCCAGACCCGCACCGACGACACCGTGGAGCGCCGGGTCAAGACCGTGGGGCGGAGTATGCCCGGCATCGAAGTCACCATCCGCGATCCTGAAACCAACGAGGAAGTCCCCCGTAATGCCGTGGGCGAGGTGTGTTGCCGTGGCTACAACGTGATGCAGGGCTACTACAACATGCCCAAGGACACGGCCGAGGCCATCGACGAAGAGGGCTGGCTGCACTCCGGCGACCTCGGCATCATGGACGAGGACGGGTATGTCAGCATCAGCGGGCGAATCAAGGATATGATCATCCGGGGCGGCGAAAACGTATACCCCCGCGAGGTGGAGGAATTCCTCCTCAAGATGGACGGAGTGGCCGACGTGCAGGTCGTGGCCGTGCCGAGCCGCCGCTACGGCGAAGAGGTGGGCGCGTTCCTTATCCCCAAGGAGGGCGCGGACGTCGCTCCCGAGGATGTGCGCGACTATTGCCGCGGCAAGATCGCGTGGTATAAAATTCCGCGCTATGTGGCTGTGGTGGAAGGTTTTCCCCTGACAGCCAGCGGCAAGATCCAGAAATACAAGCTCCGTGAAATGGCGGCGGCGTATTTCCCCGAGGCCATGCGCGAGCGCAACGGACTCCCGTCCAGGGGACGCCGGGGTACGGCGTGATATTTGATTTTGGGAAAAGGCGGCGCGGGCGTCCGCACTGGGAGCCATGTTGATGAAGACCATCGGCCTTATCGGCGGCATGAGCTGGGAAAGCACGGTTACATACTACCAGATCGTCAATCGGCTGGTGCAGGAGCGGCTCGGCGGGTTCCATTCCGCCAAGTGCATCCTGCACAGCGTGGATTTCCATGAGATTGAGGCCTGCCAGCGGGCAGGGGACTGGGAACGCAGCGGCGAACTGCTGGCGGAGGCCGCTCGCGGTCTGGAACGCGCCGGAGCCGATTGCGTGCTCATCTGCACGAACACCATGCACAAGGTGGCGGACGCGGTGCAGGCGGCGACGTCCCTGCCGTTGCTGCACATCGCGGAACTGACCGCCGACGAGCTGGAGGCCGCCGGAGTGTCCACGGTCGGGCTGCTCGGCACTCGCTACACGATGGAACAGGATTGTTACACGCGCAAGCTCGTGGAACGGGGCATCACCGTGCTGATCCCCGAAGAAGATGGGCGCGCGTTCGTCAATCGCGTCATCTTCGATGAGCTGTGTCTCGGGACGGTCTCCGAGTCCTCCCGGCGGGCGTTCGCGGCGATCATCGGCGGCCTGACGGCCCGGGGCGCGCAGGGCGTCATCCTCGGCTGTACGGAAATAGGCCTGCTGGTGCGCCCCGGGGACACGTCCGCGCGGCTGTTCGACACGACGGAAATCCATGCCCGGCGCGCTGCCTTGTATGCGCTTGGCGAAGCGGTCCCACGCGACGGGGGAGAGTGATGAACACGATTTCTTCAATGAAGGTTCCCGGCCTGACCGAGGACAAGTGCGTGACCCTTATCGGCATGGCCGGAGCCGGCAAAAGCACCGTGGGCCGCGCTGTGGCCGAACGCCTCGGCTGGGCCTATGTGGACACCGATCATCTGATTGAATCCACCTATGGGGCGCGCCTTCAGGACGTGACGGACGCTCTGGACAAGGAACGTTTTCTGGATGTCGAGGCCAGAGTCATCCAGTCCCTTCGGATGCAGCGCGCTGTGCTCGCCACGGGCGGCAGCGTGGTCTATCGGCCCGAAGCCATGCGGTATCTGACCTCCCTTGGTCCGGTGGTCTTCCTTGATGTGCCGCTTCCTCTCATTTTGGAGCGCATTTCGCGCAAACCGGATCGCGGGCTTGCCATTGCGCCGGGGCAGACCGTGGAAGACTTGTTCCGTGAACGTGAGGCCCTCTACCGTCAGTGGGCTACCTGCCGTGTCGCGGCTGGGGACATCGACGTTTCCGAAACTGCGAACGCCGTTTTTGACGCCATTGCCGGGTGCGGACAGGCTCTATGAGCGAACGGGCTTGCGGCGTGCGGCTTCACCCTGCGGCCCGGTTGCTGCGGTGGATGGGACGCCATGCCGTAGGAGTATGCTTTCTCCTGATCGGCGTCTGGCTGTTCCGCGCGGTGCTTGCCGGAGCGGACGGCATTTCCTATGACTGGCAATGGTATCGCGTCTGGCGGTATCTGGGGCGCTGGACGGACGGGCATTTCATCCCCGGCCCGTTGCTCGACGGGCTCGGCATGACCGTGCGTATCGCGCTTTTCGGGCTTGCCCTTGCCGTCGCCGCCGGGCTCGGCGCGGCGTTGCTGCGGCTTTCCCCGTGGCCTGTGGCGCGGGGCATGGCGCATGTCTATGTGGGGTGTTTGCGAAATACCCCGTTGCTCCTTCAGTTGTTTTTTGTGTATTTTCTGTTCGCTCCCGCCATCGGCGTGGGGCCTTTCGGCGCGGCCGTGCTGGCCCTCGGCCTGTTCGAGGGGGCGTACATGGCGGAACTGTTCCGGGCGGGCCTGCAATCCGTGCCCCGGGCGCAGTGGGAAGCGGGCATCAGCCTCGGCCTCGGCGTATGGAACACGCTCCGGCTCGTTATCCTGCCGCAGGCCGTGCGCCGGATGTTGCCGCCGCTGACCAGCCAGCTTGTTTCGCTCATCAAGGACACCTCGCTCGTCAGCGCCATCGCCGTGGCGGATCTCACCATGCAGGCGCAGGTGTTGATCGCGGATACGTTCCTTGCGTTTGAGATATGGCTGATCGTCGCGGCGCTGTATCTCGCGCTCACGCTCTGCGTGGCGCTGCCCGCCCGCTGGATGGAGCGCCGGTACGCTTGGCGGTAGGCTTTGGGCGGGGGAAGGGGAACCTTCCCGAAAAAGGCTTCTACCTTGCTCCCCCTCCGCCTTCCAAGGCGTTCGGCTTGTGGGAGACGGCGCGGCGGGCGTTTCCGTTGCGGAAAAGAAAAGTTCATAGGAGGCGTTATGAAAAAGTTTTTTGCTGTGTTGATGCTGGCGGCGGCCTTGATCCTGCCCGGTCTGGCGCAGGCGAAGGACGCGCAGACGTCCATGATCGACGATGTGGTCAAGCGCGGCGTGCTGCGTGTCGGGTTTTCCTCGTTCGTGCCGTGGGCCATGCAGGACAAGAACGGCGAATTCGTGGGCTTTGAAATCGACGTGGCGAAGCGCCTCGCCAAGGATCTGGGCGTGGAACTCCAGCTTGTGCCCACGAAGTGGGCCGGGATCATCCCCGCGCTGATGGCCGGGAAATTCGACGTCATCATCGGCAGCATGAGCGTTACCCCCGAGCGCAATTTGAAGGCGAATTTCACGGTTCCCTATGATTACGCCACCATCGAAGTCATGGCGAATAAGGAAAAGACCAAGGGCATGAAGTTCCCCGAGGACTTCGACAAACCTGAAGTGGTCGTTGCCCTGCGCACGGGCAGCACGCCCGTTCCCGTGGCCAAGAAAGTGCTCCCCAACGCCACCTTCCGCCTGTTCGACGACGAAGCTCCCGCCGTGCAGGATGTGCTCTCGGGCCGCGCCGACGTGATGTTCTCGTCCGCGCCGCTTCCGGCCTTTGAGGTGCTCCGCAACCCCGACAAGCTTTACCAGCCCTCCACGGACGCCTTTTACCGTCAGCCTGTGGGCATGGTCATCCGCAAGGGCGATCCCGACAGCCTGAATGTGCTCGACAACTGGATTCGCACGGTCGAAGCGGAAGGCTGGCTCCCCAAGCGCCGTCATTTCTGGTTCAAGACGACCGATTGGGAAGCGCAGCTTCGATGAGTTCCGGCGGCTCCCGGAAGGCGCTCCGGCGCGAATGGTCGCCCTATGCCGAGTACGGTCGGCAGGGGCGGCTTTTCCCCACGTTCGGGCGGGTGGACGCCGTTCTGGTCGTCTTGCTGCTTCTGGGAGCCTGCTTTTTCCTGTGGCGTTCGGAAACCATAGCCGCCTATCGCTGGAGCTGGCCGGAATTGGCGGATTTCCTTGTCCGCCGCACGCCCGGCGGCTACGAGCCCGGCCTCTTGATCCGGGGGCTCATCGTCACTCTTCGCCTCGGCGTCTGGTCGATGGCGCTGGCTCTGTTCATCGGCGGCGTTCTGGGCGCCCTTTCCGCCGGGAAACGCGGCGTCGCGGCGTTGCCCATTCAGCTTTTCGTCAATTCCGTCCGTAATATCCCCCCTTTGGTGCTGCTGTTTCTCCTGTATTTTTTCGCGGGCAACCTGCTTCCCGTTTCCGATATGGAACAGGCCCTTCGCTCCATGCCTCCTTTCGTCAGGGATGCGGTGGCGTGGGGATTCGCCCCTGAAGGCCAGCTTGACCGCATGGTTGCGGCGGTGTTGACGCTTGGGGTGTACGAAGGGGCCTATGTTACGGAAATTGTCCGCGGAGGGATCGAAGGCGTGCCGCACGGGCAATGGGAAGCTTCGGCGGCGCTCGGTTTTTCCCGTTCGCAGCAGCTCCGTCTGGTCATTTTTCCGCAGGCCGTGCGCGCGATCCTGCCTCCGCTCGTGGGGCAGGTCATCACCACGTTCAAGGATTCCGCGCTGGCTTCGCTCATTTCTCTGCCCGACCTGACTTTTCAGGCTCTCGAAGTCATGGCGATCAGCCGCATGACCTTTGAAGTCTGGATCAGCGCCGGGGCCATCTATTTGCTTCTTGGTGTCATCTGCGCCCGCTACGGTCGCTGGCTCGAAACCCGGGAGACGTGGATGTGCAAGTATATCTGATGCCCATGAGCTATTTCCTGCTGCTGTCACTATAGCGAATACAAGCCATACAATGATAAG
>ENA-USZI01001858-USZI01001858.1-human-gut-metagenome-genome-assembly--contig:-NODE-1858-length-13265-cov-3.085002_pt1 | contig 13265 bp, 7 predicted proteins | sample MGYA00250042_ERZ773532 | MGnify/ENA primary metagenome ERZ773532 (study PRJEB29103, sample SAMN06112036) | human gut metagenome | biome: human gut; feature: ankylosing spondylitis patient; material... | reverse complement strand
GGAAACTTTCTCTAGAAAGTTTCCCCTCCCCCTCCAAATTTCCCAACGCCCTTCCTCCCTGACCCTACCGGCACTCGTCCGGCGACAGGCCGAAACGGCGCATCTTGACGTACAGGCCGCTCCGGGAAATGCCGAGGGCCTTCGCGGTCGCCCGGATGTTGCCCCCGGCCTCCTGAAGCGCCCGGACGATGGTCTCCTTCTCCTGATGCGAAAGGAGCCCGCGAGGGACGGCGGGACGCGGCGCGCCCCCCGGTATGCCCTCGTGATTGAGGATGTTCGCGGGCAACACGTCAATGTCGATGGAGGGTACCCCTTGCGACATATGCACCATCCTTTCTATGACGTTTTCAAGCTCACGGATGTTGCCGGGCCACGGGTAACCGAGGAGCACATCCATAGCCCGATCCGTAACCCGCAAGGGGCCGCGCCCGAGGGAGGCGACGAAGTGATCGAGGAAATGGTTGATCAGAAGCGCGATGTCCGAACTGCGTTCGCGCAGGGGAGGCACGTTGAGGGTGAAGACGTTCAAGCGATAGTAGAGATCCTCGCGGAAGGCGTTCTGACGGATGGCGTTTTCAAGATTGCGGTTCGTAGCGGCGAGCACCCGCACGTTGACGAGGCGGGTGTGTTTCCCTCCCACGCGGGTCACTTCGCCGTTCTGGAGCAGACGGAGCAGGCTGACCTGCGCTTCAAGGGGCATCTCCCCGATTTCATCAAGAAAAATGGTCCCGTTGTCCGCCAGCTCGAATTTGCCGGGCTTCCCAAGGCGGCTTGCGCCCGTAAAAGAGCCTTCATCATAGCCGAAAAGCTCGCTCTGCACGAGGTTGCGCGGCAGTGCCCCGCAGTTCACCACGACGAAAGGCGCGTTGGCCCTCCTGCCCCCGTTGTGGATGGACTGCGCGAAAAGTTCCTTGCCCGTGCCGCTTTCCCCGAGGATGAGGGTGGTCACATCGCTCTGGGCCGCCATGCGGGCCATGCGTACGACCTCCTGCGTGGCGGGCGCGTTGCCGACAATGTGATCGAAAGTATAGACGGCCTTGGCCCCGGTGACGCGCACGGCGGATTCCTTGATCCTTTTGGTCTCGCGCAGGGTCAGCACCCGGCCTTTCCCCGATTCCAAGCGGGTGAGCGAAAGCATGCAGTTGAGCGAACCGCCCTTGAGCTGGAGGAACGCTTCCTGATCGCTGAATTGGCCACTTTCCGAGAGGATCGCCCGGATGATGTCGCTGGAAAAGATGATGTCCTGAATGTTGCCGTGCACAGCGTCCGACGGCAGGTCGAGCATGGCTTGCGCCTTGTTGTTCAGCGTCCGTATCGTGCCGTCGCCTTCCAGCACGACCACCCCTTCATCCAACATTTCAATGATGGCCTTCTGTTCCTGAAGGAGCAGCCGCAGGCGGAGCTGTTCCGCGATGGCGTGGGCCGCCGCTTCCATCATACCCCGGGTATGGTGATGGTACAGGGCGCTCGGGAGCGTCACATTGAGCACGCCGACGATGGCGTTCCGGCTGTCCCTGATAGGGGCCGCCGAGCAGAACCAGCCGTGGAACGAGCGGCAGTAATGTTCCGAAGCCAGCGTCTCCACAGGCGTATGTTCCACGAGGCACGTCCCGATGGCATTGGTCCCCGAGGCGCTTTCCGCCGCGAGGTTGCCCGGCGCGAGGTGCGGGATAGGGTAGCTGCCGGTATTGTCCCAGAGCGCGTGCAGGACGATCCCCTGCGCGTCGGACAGGGAAATGAAGCTGCGCGAAGTGCTGATGGGGTTATACAGCTTTTCCATGATGCTTTTGGCCACCGCTACAAGATCCGCGTTCCGATCGAGCAGCTTTTCCAGCGCGGCGGGGCTGAGGGACACTTTTGAGGCGTTGTCCGGCCTGACCCCCTGAAGGCGGCAGCGCTTCCATGAACGCAGGATCAGGGGCCGGACGGCGGATTCGTCCACGGGCTCTTGCCTGTGGAAGCGCTCCCACTGTTCAAGGACCCTTTTGTTCCGCTCGATATGCTCTTCCATGTTCCTCTCCGCACAAAGCGTGTTTACGTATGTCTATTATAAATCATATTCTATGAACATGTCTACAAATACATGCCCACATTTTGCACACCGGGCACACTCTCTGGACGGGGAAGCGAAGATACGGGAACACCGGGGATATTCAGAGCCGCCCACTGTATCGGAATGAATTCCGGGGGTCAGGAAAAAGGCGGAAACGGCCCGACGCGGCACGCCTCATCCGCCGGAAAGATGGCACATGGCTTGCATTGCCGCAGGCAAGATGTCTTTCTCATCTGGAGGTTCCATGAACACATCTTGTTGCACCAATCCAATCCGCATCAACACGCTGTTGATCAAAAACCGGATTGTCTTCCCCGCCATGTGTACGAAATACGCCGCGCCGGACGGCGGCGTCACGGAGCGTATGCTCCGCTACTACGAAGAGCGTGCCAAGGGCGGGGCCGGGCTTGTCACCATTGAGGCCACATCCGTCGATCCCACCGGCAACTCCTTCTCCCGTGGCCTGAGCATCGCGGACGACGCGCGCCTGCCCGGCCTCACCGATCTGGCCCGCCGCGTGAAACGGCACGGGGCGCGCATCTCCATCCAGCTCCAGCACGGCGGGCGCGCCGCGCTCCCCCAATTTTCGGGCCATGCCGTGCCTCTCGTCTCCGCCATCCCCGGCGTGACCCCCTACGACAACAGCGTGATCCTTAGCGAAGAGGAAATCGCCCGCCTCGTGGAATGCTGGGGCAAGGCCGCCATCCGTGCCCGCGAAGCCGGGTTTGACGCCGTGGAAATCCACGGGGCGCACGGCTATCTCATCAGCCAGTTCCTTTCCCCCTATACCAACCGGCGCACCGACGGATACGGCGGTTCGCTGGAAAACCGTATGCGCTTCGCCCTTGAGGTCTGCCGCAAAGTCCGCGAGTCCGTGGGGCCGGATTTCCCGGTCACCTACCGCATGAGCGCCGTTGAAGGGCTTCCCGGCGGCACCACGCTGGAGGATTCCGTCGCCCTCGCCAAGCGGTTGGTAGCCGACGGCATCGACGCTTTGCACGTTTCCGTGGGGCTGCGCGAGACAAATTTCATGGTTTCCCCGCCCGCCTGCGTGGAGAAGGGCTGGAACGCGCCCCTTTCCCGCGCCGTGCGCGACGGCATTGAGGCCGCCGTGCCCGTCATCGTGGCGGGCCGCGTAGCCGACGAGCAGACGGCTCAGGGCATCATCGATCGCGGGGATGCGGACATGGTGGCGATGGGCCGTGCGCTCATTGCCGATCCGTTCCTGCCCGCCAAGGTCGCGGCGGGCGAGGCCGGAGACATCATCCGGTGCGTGGGCTGCAACGAGGGCTGCGTAGCCGGATCCGCGCGCGGAACGGGCGTCGGGTGCGCCCTGAACCCATTGTCCGGTGCGGAAGGCAAGTATGATCTCGATCCCGTGGCGTCCCCCAAGAAAGTCGCGGTCATCGGCGGCGGCCCCGCCGGGATGCAGGCCGCCCTTGCCGCCCGGTTCCGGGGGCATACGGTGGATCTGTATGAAAAATCGGATCGCCTCGGCGGTCTGCTCAACGTGGCTTGCAAGCCTCCGCACAAAGAAGATTTGGGCCATGTCACGGGCTGGTTCGAGCGACAGTTGAAGCGGGCGGGCGTCGGGCTGCACCTCGGGGCCGCCCTCACGCCCGAAGCGGTACGGGATCTCAGCGCGGACGCCGTGATCGCCGCCACGGGCAGCTCCCCGGTATTCCCCGGCTTTTGCCGCAAGGCCCGGAACGCGGTGGTAGCCCAGAGCATCCTCTCCGGTGAAGCCAAAGCCGGGGAAAAGGCGCTCGTCATCGGCGGCGGGCTTATCGGCTGTGAAACCGCCGAGTTCCTCGCCGCGCAGGGTTCGGATGTGACCATCCTCGAACTTCAGCCCGAATTGGCGAAGGATATGGAATCACGTACCCGCCGTTATCTGATGCAGCGCCTCAGGGAGTACGGCACGCGCTTCCTTACCAGTACGCAGGTGCTTGAAGTCACCGAAGAAGGCAAGGTGAAAGCCAAATTCCCTTCCGGCTCGGAACGCTGGCTTGACGACTTTGACACGCTCGTGATCGCCGTGGGCTACCGGGCCGAAAACGCCCTTGCCGCCGAGCTTGAAGAGATGGGTTGCCCCTGCGTCCGCGTGGGGGATTGCGCCTCCGTCGGCAAAATCCTGACCGCCATCGAGTCCGGTTTTCAGGCCGGGTGTTCCATCAAGTAAGCGCCCGCTGCGGACGCACCGCCCCAACAGGCCCGCAAGGGCCGGGAGAAATATCATGATCATTGATTTCAGGCTCCGTCCCGCCACGCGCGGTTTTCTGAATATGCACATCTTCCGCAATCAGGAACGCATCGCCAGCTGGAGCGGCAAGCTCGGCATGGTTCCCCCGCCGTCCGCCAAACAGGGCGACATGGAGCTGATGCTCAAGGAAATGGAGGAAGGCGGCGTGACGCTGGGTGTCGTGCCGGGCCGTCAGGCCAACGCCTTCATGGGTAACGTGCCCAACGAGGACATCGCCGCCATCGTCGCGGATTACCCGGAAAAATTCATCGGCGTCGCCGGGATCGATCCGACGAACCGCGCCAAGGCGCTGGAGGAGATCGAGCGTTTCGTGGTGAACGGGCCGCTCAAGGCCGTGGGCATGGAGCCCGGCGTGCTGGCCAGCCCCATGTATGCCGATGACCGCCGCATCTACCCCATATACGAATACTGCGCCGAGCACGGCATCCCGGTGCTGCTCATGGGCGGCGGGGGCAACGGCCCGGATCTCAGCCACAGCAACCCGATCATCATCGACCGGGTGTGCGGCGACTTCCCCGAAATGACCGTGATCAACACGCACGGCGGCTACCCGTGGGTTACGGAAATCCTGTTCGTGGCCTTCAAGCGCCCCAACCTGTACCTCTGCCCTGACATGTACATGTACAATATGCCCGGCGTGAGCGATTACGTCATGGCCGCCAATACCTTCCTCTCCGAGCGTTTCCTGTTCGGCACGGCCTATCCGTTCATCGGCTTCCGCGAAGGCGTGGAGCAGTTCAAGGCTCTGCCCTTCAAGCCTGAAGTCTTGCCCAACCTGCTGTACCGCAACGCGATCAAGGCGCTCAAGCTCGATATCCCGTGCGGGGAATAATCCCCCGGCGGGACGCTTTCAGCCCCTGTTGAGGGCGTCCCGCCGGACGCACGTCCCCCCTTTATTCCCGAAAAAGCCGACGACGGAAAGCATTTCCGCCGGAAGGCTTTGCTGCGCCCTCCCGTCCGGCGGGCGCGGCTTTCACGGAGGCCCTATGTCCCCCCATTCATCCAAAGCCATGACCCGACATGCATGGTTTATTTTTTCCATTTTGACCATCTGCTATGCGCTCGTCAGTTTCTTTCGGACATCCACGAGCACCCTCGCCGTGGACATCATGCGCGAATTCGCCGTCGGCGGCGGGCTCATGTCGGTCATGAGCTCCGCCTATTTTTACCCATACGGGTTCATGCAGATCCCGGCGGGCATCCTTTCGGACCGCTGGGGTTCGCGCAACACCATCGCCTCGTTCCTCCTCATCGGGGCGGCGGGGTCGCTCCTGTTCGCCCTTTCCGGCTCGGTAACGGCGGCGACGGTCGGCCGCGTACTCATCGGCGTCGGCATGGGCATGGTCTTCGTGCCCGCCTTGCGGGTGATTCTGTACTGGTTCCCTCCGGCACGGCACGCCCTCGGCACGGGCTTGATCCTTTCCCTCGGCACGGGCGGTATGCTCCTCGCCACCTATCCGCTCATGCTGCTCTCGCAGGCCGTGGGCTGGCGCGGCAGTATGTTCGCGGCTACGGCGGCGACCGTGCTTGTGGCTGGCGCCACATGGCTGTGGGTACGCAACCGCCCCGAAGAGGCCGGGTACGCCCCGGCATGGGTTTCCATCGCTCCCCGCAAACACCCCGCCCCGCCCTTGCGTGAAACCATGCTCCGCATCGTCCGCAGCCGCACCTATTGGAGCGTATCCACGTGGTTCTTCTGCATGTACGGGTCGTTCTACGCCATGACCGGGCTCTGGGCCGGGCCGTATTTCATTCAAGGCTACGGCCTCGACAAGGGCACGGCGGGCGGCATCCTTTTCTGCATGGCCCTCGGCGCGGTGGTCGGCCCGTCGCTGGTGGGGGTCGTCGTGACGTGGGTCCGGTGGTCCAAGGGTGTCTTGCTCCTCGCCGCCAGCGGCGTCACCATCCTGCTCGCCGCGCCGCTGCTTGCGGATCATCCCGTGCTCCCCACCTCCCTGCTCCCGGTCTGGAGCCTCGCCTTCGGCATCTTCTGCGGCGGGTTCGGCGGCATCGCCCTCACCAAGGTACAAGAGGACTTCCCACCCGAAATCGTGGGCACGGCCACCGGGATGATCAACATCTACTCCTATATCGGGACGGCCCTGCTTCAGCTCGCCAGCGGGTGGATCATGGAAGCGCAGGCCCCCGGTCAGGCCGCCTACGGCATCGGACAATACGCCTCCATGTTCATCCTGTTCATGGCCATGTTCGTGACCGCCTTTTCCGCAACCCTGCTCGGCCTCGGCAAGAGCCGGGGCAATGCGACGGATGTCTTTTCCCCAATGGGCGAAGGCGAAAACAAGAGCGCCTGAGTTTCAGCCACCTTGGACGGCACCGGAGGGAGGAACCCCTTTAATGTGAGAGCCCACACGGGGTATGCCTCCTCCGGCCCCTCCACTTCCCTACTAGGCTTCGCTGATGGGAAAACGGCGCTCGGGGAATTCATTCAGGTTTGCGCGGAATGCCTTTCCCCATGCTTTTTCCCATAGGCGAAATGCCGCCCACGATGCCTTTCATTTACCCCCACCACATTTTCCGTTGAGCGGCAATGCCGCCGAGGGAAATACGCATAAGCTCAAAGCACAACCCGCGTGCCAGCGGGAATTCACCCGCTCCCACTTGTGCCGACTCCGGCGCGCCCGCACTGACGGGGGAACCTCTTGCAGGGCCAGGGGGGCAAAGCCTCCCAGTAAAGCACGAAGCGGAGCCCCAGCGGGACTCGCGCATTTTCCGTTTGCCCGGCGGAGGCTTTTCCGGTATCACTTTCTAGTATGTAAAAGGCGATAATCTGTTTTTTTCGCAGTGTTCAGGCTAGTAGGTTTTTCTCCGGATGGTCACTCCATGCCCGCACTCATGATTCAGGCGCCGGATCAGGCGTCCCCAGCCCTGCACGCAGCCTTGTATGCGGAATGGCAAAAATTCCGCGACGGGACCGCCCCCGTGGATCCCGAATATATCCCCCCGTTCATCCTCGCCTCTTGGGAGCGCTGCCGGGAATCCGGCATTACCACGGAAGCCAACAGCATTGTACGCGTGGACGCGCTGCTCCTTGAGCAGGCCCAGCGCCTCAACAGCGATCTGCTGTGCAGCGCCCGTTCCATCATGGACAAACTGTTTTCCGTGGTGCGCGCCACGCGGTGCAGCATTTCGCTGACAGACGGCTCAGGGCTCGTACTGCACACCCTGCGGAGTGAGGGCGACGGGCCCGACGTGCTTCCCGGCCAGATCGCCACGGAAGCCGTATCCGGCACCAACGGCATCGGGACTTGCCTTGTCGAACGGAAGACCGTGACCATCATCGGCGCACAGCACTATTGCGCCCGGCATCATGTCTGGAGCTGCACCGCATCCCCCATCCGCTACGAAGACGGCACGCTTGCAGGCGTCCTCAATGTTTCCATCGCCCGGGAATCCTATCATCTGCATACGCGGGGCATGGTGGAGGCTTCGGCCCACGCCATCGCGGAACAGCTCCACCTGCGGGCCGCTCTCGGCAGGCAGCGTGCGATCATGGAAGTGCTGGACGAGGGCATCCTTGAAGTCGGCGCCTCGGGTGAAATCCATTCCGCCAATGGGCGCGGGCTATCCATGCTCGGGCTGGAGGCGTTGCTTTCCGAGGCAGTGCGCCGCGACATCCTTGACGAACACAATGCCTTTCAGGATCGGGAAGCCCTGCTGCATACCGCGAACGGCACGCTCCCGTGCGTGCTCTCCTTCGCGCCGCTCGGTATGGGCAAGGGCGGCGTGTTGGCCCTGCGCGAATCGCGCCGCCTGTGCGGGTTCGCGGCCCGCACCATCGGGGCCGGGGCGGTCTACGCGCTTGACGATATTCCGGGCGATTCCCCCGCCATTGCCCAGGCACGGGAGGCGCTCCGCCGCGCCGCGCGGCATGACGCTCCGGTCCTGCTCACGGGTGAGGAAGGGACGGAGCGGCACGGCTTCGCTCAGGCCATCCACAACGCGGGACGCCGCCGGGAGGCCCCCTTCGTCGCCGTGCACTGCGGAGGCATCCCGCGCAGCCTTATGCGCAGCGAACTGTTTGGATTCGATGGGGAAGGCGGCAGGCCCGGCAAATGCGAGCTGGCGGATGGCGGCACGCTGTTCCTCGACGGCGTGGAAGCCCTCCCCCTGACGGCACAGATGGGGATCGTGCGCCTGCTGCGCGGCGGAGAAACCGCCCGCGTCGGCGGAGGGCAAGGCCGCACAGTGAACGTCCGCCTTATCGCCGGGGCAGGCCCGGGGCTTTCCGAAGCCGTGCGCGAAGGGCTTTTTCTTAAAGAACTGCATGAACTTTTACGGGAATACACCATAACGGTTCCACCGCTGCGTGAAAGGCGTTCGGACATTGAGGCTCTTGCCGCCCGTTGCGCTTCCCGGTTCGCGCAGGCCCTCGGCAAACAGCCGAAGCCCATCGCCCCCGAAGCTATGGAGGCTCTGCTCAGGTATTCGTGGCCCGGCAATGTCCGGGAGCTGGAAACCGTTCTGGAGCGGGCCGTGGCCCTTGCCGAAGGCGACGTCATCGGGCTTTCCGATCTTCACGCCCGGATCTCCGCGGCCGAGGTTTCCGCACCCACAGGAAAACCGCTGCCCGGCCACGAAGCGAAACGCCTGCTCGCCGCGCTCGAACGGACGGCGGGCAATGTCCGCGAAGCCGCCAAACTCCTCGGCATCTCACGCGGCGGCTTCTACGTGAAGCTCAAAAAACTCGGCCTCAACCCCGACGAATACCGCTAACCATAACGCCTGACGCCTCCGGATGTGACCGGAAGTATGCTCTCTGCGATCCTTCCGGCTCATGGCGGCCATGCCGGTATCGCGTTCTTCATCCATAATCCCTTCCCCCTGACCTTCCAGGTCGTCCCTTGCGGCCATTTCTCCCATGAATGGCCTCCTCAAGCTGTGTCCATAAAAAAGACATGTTCATATACACATGGTTTCAATATGAACAGCATTGAAGACACTTTTCACGATATGCCTTTCTAATGCTGCAACATGATTCATCTTTTCCGTACATCTGTGTAACATACTGATATTGGCCCACTCTTTGCTGTTCTCATAGGCAGGATACCGTTACAGGGGCAATCCGGTCCCCATCCTGGAGAGAAACGGCTTTCCGTGGTGGATCAGATTCTTTTCAATCTTTCGCTGTGGTTGCGTCGTGGGACAGTCCGCGTGGCGGGCAGCGGCCCCTCCGATTGAGCGAAAAGACACAAACGGTTGCACCAATCCAAAACGCTTGAGGAGAAACTGAGGAGAATCCCATGAAGAAAGTGATTACCCTGCTGCTTGCCGCCGGTCTGGTCATCGGCGCCGCATCCGCCGCCAACGCCGTGGACATCAAAGCCAAGGGCCTATGGCACAATGCCATGTCCTTCGCGGACCGTAATTTTGAAAAACACAACGGCTCCGACAAGATGCAGAATGCCACCCGTATCCGTACGCAGATCGACGTCATCGCGTCGGAAAGCCTCAAGGGTGTCGTCTATTTTGAAATCGGGCCCCAGAACTGGGGCAAGGGCGCGGACGGCGCGTCCCTCGGCACTGACGGCAAGGTGGTCAAGGTCCGCTACAACTATGTTGACTGGGTCATCCCCCAGACGGACGCCAAGGTCCGTATGGGCCTCCAGAACTTCAGCCTGCCCGGATTCGCCCTTCCGAACGTCATCCTCGGCGGCGGCGGCGCGGACGGCGCGGGCATCACCCTGTCCACCCAGTTCACCAAGAACATCGGAGCCACCCTCTTCTGGCTGCGCGCCGAAAACGACAACACCGACAGCGCCACCGACTACGGCAAGCAATACCACTACAGCGACGCCATGGACTTCACGGGCATCACCCTGCCCCTCAAGTTCGACGGCGTGAAGGTGACCCCGTGGGCCATGTATGGTTTTGTGGGCCGAGACAGCTTTGAAAACGCCGGGGCCTCCGGTGACCAGAAGAAACTGTTGCAGGGCCTGCTGCCTCTCGGCGTGAGCAACAAGACCCTGACGGGCAACAGCCTGACCGATCGCCACGGCGACGCGTGGTGGGCCGGGTTCACGACAGAACTGAAGGTGCTTGATCCCTTCCGCTTCGCCCTCGACGCCACCTATGGCCGTGTCGATCTCGGCGAAGGCCTCAGCACCAAAGGCAAGAAGATCGACGTCAAACGCGAAGGCTGGATCGTGTCCGCCCTTGCCGAATACAAGATGGAATCCGTCACGCCCGGCCTCACGGCATGGTATTCCTCCGGCGACGACGCCAACGTCAACAACGGTTCCGAGCGCCTGCCCACCATCAACCCCGACGTGAAGGTGACTTCCTACGGCTTCGACGGCACGAACTTCTGCCGCGCCCAGCAGGTCCTCGGCACCAGCGTCGACGGCACGTTCGGCATCGTGGGCCACTTGAAGGACATTTCTTTCTTTGAAGACCTCAGCCACACCCTTCGCGTGGCCTTCTATCGGGGTACCAACAATACCGAAAATGTCCGCCAGAAGATGATCACGAAGCCCTCCGAAACGGTTTCCTCCATGTACTACATGACCACCGCCGACAAGGCGTGGGAAGTGAACGTCGATTCGGAATACAAGATTTACAAAAACCTCAGCCTGTTCCTCGAACTCGGCTACATCCGTATGGATCTCGATTCCAACGTCTGGAAAGACTACGAATCCAAGAAGAACAACTTCAAGGGCGCGGTCTGCGTTCTCTACTCTTTCTAGCGGATTCCCGTCATTCCCACGGCTCCGGCGGCCCTTCCTCCGCCGGAGCCCTCACTTTGCCCGAAATCCCGCCCAACGCGGGTCAACCATACATTCTACACACGCAAGGAGACGGCATGAGCACCGGACAATTCCATAAGCTCCTGTCACCGCTTTCGCTCGGAAGCGGCCTCACCCTGAAAAACAGGATGATCAAGGCCCCCCAGTCAAGCTGGTTTTTTGAGGACGACGGCTCGGCCGGGGACAGGGTCATTGACTTTTACGAAGCCATCGCCGCCGGCGGGGTCGGGCTTGTGATCGTATCCGCCATCACATGGCGTTCCGACCATCCCGCCGGGGCTTACGGCGCGCTCCACGACGACCGGTTCCTCCCCGGCATGAAGCGCCTCGTGGAACGCTGCCACGCGCACGGCTGCCCCGTGTTCTGCCAGCTCCACCACTCCGGGGCCTCGGCCATGACCGGACACGGCGGCGGCCTGCCCATCGGCCCCTCCGATCTCGGGCCGGATGAAATCCCCTGTCCCCCGCCGGTGGGCAAGCCCACGCGAGGCCTCACCGCCGAAGAAATCGCGGAGGACAAGGAACTCTATTTCAAGGCCGCCGAACGCGCCAAAGCCGCCGGGTTTGACGGCATCGAAGTCCACTGCGCGCACGGCTACTATCTGGAAAGCTTCGTGAGCCGGGTCTGGAACCGCCGCGACGACCAATATGGCCCCCAGAGCCTCGAAAACCGTACCCGCCTGCCTCTCGAAATCATCGCCGGGCTGCGCGAGCGTCTCGGCGCGGACTATCCCCTCGGCCTGCGCATGAACGGTCAGGAGTGGGGTGCCGACAAGGGGCTGACCATCGCGGAAACCGTGGCCATCGCCAAGATTTTCGAGGGCGCGGGCGTGCGGTACATCAGCGTGTCCGGCTACGGCTTCGGGCCGCTGCCGTTCCGCTATCTGCCCGACTACTGGCCCTATCCCGAGCCGGAAGAACACATGAAGCCCTACTTGAAGGATTTCATGGGCGACGGCCTGCTCATCCCCGCCGCTGCCGCCATCAAGCAGGCTGTGAACATTCCGGTCATCGCCGTCGGCCGTCTTGACGAGGCCAAGGCCGAAAAGATCCTTGAAGAAGGCAAGGCGGATCTCGTGGCCTTCGGGCGTGTTCTCTGGGCCGACCCGGAATTCCCCCGCAAGGTCGCGGAAGGCCGGATTGAGGATATCGTGCGCTGCACGCGCTGCGGAACCTGCGAAGATCCGCCGGTGGGCCGCCCGCGCCGCTGCCGGGTCAACCCCGCCATGGGCGGGGAAAGCCTTTTCGCCATCCGGCCCGCCGAAAAGAAAAAGAAGGTTGTGGTCATCGGCGGCGGCCCCGCCGGAATGGAGACGGCCCGCGTCGCCGCCCTGCGCGGGCATGACGTGACGCTGTTTGAAAAAAGCTCGCGGCTCGGCGGGAAGTTGCCCCTCGCGGCAATGATCAAGGGCGTGGAAGTCGAGGACGTGCGCCCCGTCATCAGCTATCTGACCACGCAGGTCGGCAAGTTGAACATCAAGGTCAGGCTTGGCGAGGAAGCCACCGTATCCAAGATCCTTGCCGAAAAGCCGGACGCCGTGGTCATCGCCACAGGGGGCCTGTACAGACTGCCCTCGCTCAAGGGCGTCGAAAACCGCAATGTCGCGGGCGTCAACAGCCTGTCGAAACAGGTCAAGCTGCCGTTGCTTGTTTTCGGGCCCGAGCTTTTGAACAAGCTGACCAAACTGTTCCTGCCCATCGGCAAGCGCGTGGCGATCATCGGCGGTCAGATCGAAGGGCTGCAAGGCGCGGTCTTCCTCCGCAAGCGCGGCCGTGAGGTGACGGTACTGGAACCTTCCGAGACGTTCGGCAAAGGCATCCCGCCCCGCTATCTTGATCGGCTCAAGCCGTGGCTCGCCAAGAAGGACGTCCAATTGCTCGGCGGCGTGACCTGCGATCAGATCACAGATCAGGGCGTGGTGATCACCACAAAGGGCAATCAGCGCAAACTCATCGAAGCCGACACGGTGATGGTGCTCCTTTCGCAGGAACCCGACACCAGCCTGCTCGAAGCGCTCAAGGGCTCGGTCAAGGAGGTGCTCTGCGCGGGCTCGGTCAACGGCGCGCAGCTTTCTCTGCAAGGGGATCATCCGGCTTTATTCCTACGATCCAATGATCACTTCCCTGGATCCGGATGTAATCCAGACCTTCTGTATTCAGATCGGAAGAGCGTCGTGTAGGGAAA
>ENA-USZI01001854-USZI01001854.1-human-gut-metagenome-genome-assembly--contig:-NODE-1854-length-13272-cov-3.184161_pt1 | contig 13272 bp, 11 predicted proteins | sample MGYA00250042_ERZ773532 | MGnify/ENA primary metagenome ERZ773532 (study PRJEB29103, sample SAMN06112036) | human gut metagenome | biome: human gut; feature: ankylosing spondylitis patient; material... | reverse complement strand
TGCTGGGCTGCAAAAAATAGAAGTCACACGTATTCTTGTCCGTCACCGGCTGCTGCCGCACCACTCCATCACTGCTGCAGACCAAGGATGAAAATTGCTTAAAGTCTGGTACTACTAATATTCTTAAGACTTTACAATCTGCAAAGTATAAGAGAACTTGTGGTAACTATTTTAAAAGTAAGTACGAAGTTTGTGCATGGCGTGGAGTATTCTGTGGCTTAAACAGTATGCAGGTAAATAGTGCATATACTATGGCTTTTAAGACTCTTGTTGGTTTTGAGCCAGAAGTTATTGATAACATTCAGTTTACTAACTTACAGAGTTATAATGGCAATAGCTATATTCGAGTAGGTAGAACTTATAGCTTATACCAGACGGACGTATCCTGCGGCAGCCGGCCGTCATCGGTGAGCGGCGCGGACGAGAGCAGCACCTCGCCGTCGGGCAGCGAAACCGGTGTGGCGCCGAAATTCGTCAGATTCGCCCAACCGTTGGCACGACGGTAGGCGATCACGCCGCCGGGCTGGCCGTCGGCGCCGTCGCGCATGCCGCTCGGACGGTTCTCGGGAAGCAACGTGCAACTGGTGTCCGGAGTCTGCATCTCGTGACGCAGCCGCAGCACGCGACGATAGAAGTTCAGCATGGAGCCGTCGTCGGCGTCCTGGATGTCCATGGCGAAATCCTTGAACCACGCGGGCTGCGGGAGGTGTGGTTCGGCGTCACTGACGGCAGGGGAGAACCCGAACGAGCCGGCATGGACGTGCCTCTTGTCGGACGTGTACGTCTCGGGCACGTCGGACGCGACCCAGGGCAGCGGCACGCGGCAGCCGTCACGGCCCTTGGTGGACTGCGCCCGCGAGGTGCGCAGGCCGGAGGGATCCTCGATGCGGTCCCATGGAATATCCGCCACCTCGAACAGGCCCAGCTCCTCTCCCTGATACACGTAGGCCGAGCCGGGCAGCGCCATTTCGAGCATCAGTGCGGCGCGTGCCCGCAATGCGCCGGCCTGGCGATCCTCGATATAGGTGGTGCCGTCACGCAGCAGCCAGTCGTTGGCGATCTGATGGTATTCGCCGGTCGGCACTTGCGGCAGCGCGTAACGCGTGGCGTGGCGCGGCACATCATGGTTGCTCATCACCCAGGTGGACGTCGAGCCCGACATCTCGGCGCACGCCAGCCCCTCGTCGATGGCTTTGCTCATCGCGTCGAAGGTCCAATCCGCCTTGGCGAACTCGAAGTTGAACACCTGCCCCAGTTCATCCGGTGACGCGTACAGGTACTGGCGTTCCGGCCGGACCCATGCCTCGGCGACCGCGAAGCGCGGGGGATCGTAGCGGTTGAACACCTCGCGGCGCCACTCACGGTAGATGTCGTGCACCTCGTCGCGGTCGAGCACTGGGTGGGATCCGTCCGCGGGCATGTCGTTCGTGCTCATCACCACGTAGTCGTCGAGGTCATCGCGGTCGAGGTCCTTGGCGAGCCCGTGCGCCACATCGATGCGGAACCCGTCCACGCCGTGATCGCACCAGAAACGCAGCGTCTCAAGGAAATCGGCGCGCACGTCCGGGTTCTTCCAGTTCCAGTCGGGCTGCTCCTTGGCGAACATGTGCAGGTACCATTGGCCGTCGTCCACGCGCGTCCATGCCGGACCTCCGAAATGGTTCTGCCAGCGGGTCGGCGGCTCGTCGCCGTTCGGGCCCTTGCCGTCGCGGAAGATGTACCGGTCGCGCGCGGGGGAGCCGGGGCCGTCCGCCAGCGCCTGACGGAACCAGGGGTGCAGGTGGGAGCTGTGGTTGGGCACGATGTCCACCACCACTTTGATGTCTGCCGCATGCGCGGCGGCGGCCAGCCGGTCGAAGTCGTCCATCGAGCCGAGCTTCGGATCCACGTCACGGTAGTCGGCCACGTCGTAGCCGCCGTCCGCGAGTTCGCTCGGGTAGAAGGGCGACAGCCAGATCGCGTCGACGCCCAGCTGCCGCAGATAGGGGATCCGCCCGGTGATGCCATTGATGTCGCCCAGACCGGATCCGGTGGTGTCCTGGAAGCTGCGCGGGTAGACCTGGTAGACCACGGCCTGCCGCCACCACAGTGCCGGGTCGGTCTCGGCGTCGTGCCGCGTCGTGATAGATTGCGTTTCCTCTGCCATGTAGTCCTCCTGGCCGTATGCATGTACCGCCGCCGTTCCTGCGCTGCCGTAATGGCGCGCGGCCGGCCGCGTCCCGAATGTCCAAGATTATATCCGTCCCGTTTCCCCCGAAGCGGCGGGTCATGTCGTGCCGCGACACCAAGCTTCCGTCGTGCCCGCGTGTCTTCTTAGCGGCGCTTTAGCGGGGTCCCAATTGGATAGGGCAAGAGCATGACGCGCTGATCGTCGACCGCCGGCTGCCCGACGGCGACGGGCTGGATTTGATTCGCACCCTGCGCGGCTCCGGCGTCACTACACCCGCGCTGATGCTGACCGCGCTCGCGCAGGTGGACGACATCGTGGAAGGGCTGGACTGCGGCGCGAACGACTACCTGACCAAGCCGTTCCACTTCATCGAACTGCAGGCCCGGCTGCGCGCGCTGCTGCGGGGGGCCAACGCCCAGACGGCCAGCGTGATGGTGGGCGACTGGCTGCTCAAGCCGCACTCCGGCATCATCGAGGATCCGGACGGCAGTGCGGTGTCGCTCGGGTGCGCGCGTCATCGCCAATGGGCGCAGATCCGCGTGTCCGACCATGGGCCGGGCATCGGCGGCGATCCCGAACGACTGTTCCGCCGCTTCGCCCGGGACGATGACGGCACCGCGCACCAAGAGTACAGGCTCGGCCTCGCGCTCGCCCGTGACGTGGCGAACCGGTATGGGGGCTCGGTCGCGGTGGAGTCCTCGTCCCCGTCCGGCACTACGATGCTGCTCTCTTTCCCGCTGGCCTGACGGCGCGTCCCCGGTCTGCTATAGCCTGTAACGTTCCCTAGGAAAACACAGCAGGAAAGGCGGCTTGCGATGGTCGACAGCCATGATGCGGAAACGTACAGCGCGAAGGATTCGCGCCTGATCTGGATTGATTGCGAGATGACGGGACTTGACATCTTCGGTGGCGACGAGCTCGTCGAGGTGTCAGTGGTGCCTACCGATTTCGACCTCAACGTGTTGGACGAAGGCGTGGACTACGTCATCAAGCCGTCCGACGTCGCCGTCGCGCACATGAACGACTTCGTGCGCGCCATGCACACCCGTTCCGGGCTCATCAACGAATGGGAGCACGGCCTGAGCCTCGAAGAGGCGGAACGCAAGGTCACCGAATACGTGCTGCGGTTCACGCCGGACGGAGTCAGGCCGCTGCTCGCGGGCAACACCATCGGCTCCGATAAGAAATTCCTCGACCATTACATGCCGGGTCTCATGAGCCATCTGCACTACCGCAGCGTGGACGTGAGCACGCTGAAGGAGCTCGCGCGCCGCTGGTATCCCGCGGTGTATGAGAACCGCCCCGCCAAGAACGGCGGGCACCGCGCCCTCGCCGACATCATCGAGTCGCTGGACGAGCTTCGCTACTACCGTCAGGCGTTCATGGCGCCGGCTCCCGGCCCGAACGAGGCCGAGTCGAAGGCCATCGCCGACCAGATCGTCGCCACCAGCCTGCTGAATAAGTAGCCGGCCGGTCTCGAAAAACAGAAAACGTCACGCACGCGACTGAGAGGAACGACACCATGACCGCGAACGATTGGACCGCCATCTGCGACAAGCCGCACGACATCCGCCTGATCGTGGCGGACATGGATGGCACGCTGCTGGACGGCGACAGCAACATCCCCGATGACTTCTGGCCGCTGCTCGACGAGCTGCGCGCCAAGGGTGTCGAGTTCGTGCCGGCTTCCGGCCGCCAGCTCGCCACGCTGCGCTCCATGTTCGCGGACCGCGTCGACGGCGCCATGTCGTATATCGCGGAGAACGGCAACGTCGTGGTCGCCGACGACAACGTCATCGACGTGCACGGGGTGAGCTGGGACATCACGCGTACGCTGATCGATCTGGTGGACGCCGCGGTGGCGTCGGGCTCGCATGACATCGGACTCGTGGTATGCGGTCTGAACACGGCGTACATCCAGCGGCAGGACAGGCCGTTCGTCGAGGAATGCTCCAAATACTACAAGGCGCTGCGCATCGTGGACGACCTGCACGAGGTGCTGGAGACCGAGGACGAAACCGTGCTGAAACTGGCGATCTTCGATTTCGGCGACGCGCAAGGCATGGCCGCGAACCTGCTGGGCGATGTGGAACGCACCCATCAGGTGGTGGTATCCGGAGCGCACTGGGTCGATATCATGAATCCCGGAACCGACAAGCGGCAGGGTGTCGTCGCGCTGCAGCGGCATCTCGGCGTCACGCCCGCGCAGACGGCGGTGTTCGGCGACTATCTCAACGATTTGCAGATGCTCGACGCCGGCGAATGGTCGTTCGCCATGGCCAACGCGCATCCGGATCTGAAATGCGCGGCGCGGTACATCGCGCCGGCCAACACCGAGCACGGCGTGCTGCAGGTGGTCCGCCGGCTGGTCTGAGCCCGCGGGCGAGCGATGTCATACGCCAGGGCGCGCGGATCGTGCGTGATGCATGAGCTTAAGGAGGGCATATGTGGCAGTCTGAGGCGCTCGCGATTCTGAACGCCGGCGCGAACGTGTTCCTGACGGGTGCGCCCGGCGCAGGAAAGACGTACGTGCTGAACGAGTTCATCCAGCAGGCGCGCGCAGACGGCGCGAACGTGGCCGTCACCGCGTCAACGGGCATCGCCGCCACGCATATCGACGGCCAGACCGTCCACTCGTGGAGCGGCGTCGGACTCGCCAACGTGCTGACGCCAAATCTGCTGAAGACCATCAAGACCCGTCGTCGGCGCAAGATACAGGCGGCCGACGTGCTCATCATCGACGAGGTGTCGATGATGCACGCTTGGCTGTTCGACATGGTCGATCAGGTGTGCCGTGAAGTGCGGCATGATCCTCGGCCGTTCGGCGGATTGCAAGTGGTACTGTCCGGCGACTTCTTCCAGCTGCCGCCGGTCTCCGTGTCCGGGCGCGACCGCGACGTGCTGCCGCCCGGCCCGGATTTCGTGGCGTCCCGCGAACGGTACGCGAAGGCCGGACTCAATCCGGAAGGATTCGTCACCGAATCGCTGGTGTGGGGCGAACTCGCGCCGGTCATCTGCTATCTGACCGAGCAGCATCGTCAGGACGACGGCCGGCTGCTGCACGTGCTCACCGACATCCGCGCCGGATGCGTGAATCAGGATGACCGTGACGCGCTCGTCACGCGGCTCGGTGTGACACCGAAGCCGGGCGAGGTGGCGGTCCACCTGTTCCCCTTCAACCGGCAGGCCGATAATCTCAACGATTCCAGGCTCGCGCGGATAGGCGAGGAGCCGCACGAGTTCCATGCCGAGCAGATGGGGCCGGCTCACCTGGTCGAACGGCTCAAGCGCAACATGCTGGCGCCGGAGTGCCTCGTGCTCAAGACCGGTGCCGCCGTCATGGCACTGCGCAACGACGCCGACCACCAGTATGTCAACGGTTCGCTCGGTACCGTGCGCGGCTTCGCCAACGAGAACAAGGGCGGCTGGCCCATCGTGGAATTCGAGAACGGCAACATCGTCACGATGAAGCAGGCCACGTGGGAGATGATGGACGGCGACACGGTGATGGCGTCCGTGGCGCAGGTGCCGTTGCGATGCGCATGGGCGATCACCATCCACAAGTCGCAGGGGATGACCCTCGACCGGGCGGTGATGGATCTGAGCCGCACGTTCGCGCCCGGCATGGGATATGTGGCGCTCTCGCGTGTGGAACGCATGAGCGGATTGTATCTTGCCGGCGTCAACGAGCGCATGTTCGCGGTTTCGGCGGATGCAGTGATGCTCGACGGCGATTTGCGCGGCAGGTCACAGGCCACCAGCGCGCGGCTGGGCGACGAGGGCGTGGCTGCGTTCCGGCCGCAAACGCCTCACGAGGACGAGCCTGCTGGCGAATTCGAACAAGCCGAGCTGTTCTAGCGGTGGCTGCTTTCGGATATGGGACTGTTATTGGGCGGAGGAAGACATCAATCCCGCGAAAGTCCCATTTGAGATGGTGCTGATGGGACTTTCGCCGGGTAGCGGTGCGCTAGCGCAGCTGTGAGATGCGTTTTCCGAGTGATTGCACCGATTCGAGGCTTGCCTCGTAGCGCGCGGCGGTACCGAATATCCAGCGCAGGTTGCGGGTCGCGCTGTCGGCCATCGGATGGCATGTACGCAGCCATGCGGTGGCGGCCAATGCCGGCAGCAGCACATATGCGGCAATCGCCACGAGGTTTTTCTCAACCATGCGATTGCTGAAATCGGCGATCGCGATGACGGTAAGGCTCAAAGCGCTGATGAAGGCGACGATGATGCGCTCGGCGACATATTGCCCGGGCCGATAAGACAGGCGGCTCCCGCGAGCATAGTGAAGACAGCCACGCTGACGGCTTCGGACATGTATCTCGGCAGCATCGGCAGGTCGCACAGCAATCAGCGACACGGGCAAAGAGAAAGAGGCGTACAGGGACCATGCGCGCAGTTCACTCCGGGTGGGTGGCCTTTTTCAATATTGCGGGTTTGCCGAACTGAACCGGGCCCGCAATGTCCCCGAACGCGAATACCTTGGAACCCATGAGTTCCAAAGCACTTCGAATGTCCACCATGTTCCTGCGCACGCTGCGCGAGGATCCCGCCGACGCCGACGTCGATTCGGCGAAACTGCTGCTGCGCGCCGGCTATGTGCGCAAGGCGGCTCCCGGTATCTGGACCTGGCTGCCGCTGGGTCTGAATGTCCTCAACAAGATCGAGGCCATCGTCCGCGAGGAGATCGACGGCATCGGCGCCCAGGAGGTCCACTTCCCGGCGCTGCTGCCGCGCGAGCCGTATGAGGCCACCCACCGCTGGGAGGAATACGGCGAGAACCTGTTCCGTCTGAAGGACCGTCACGAGGCCGACTACCTGCTCGCCCCCACGCATGAGGAAATGTTCACGCTGCTGGTCAAGGATATGTACTCCTCGTACAAGGACCTGCCGGTCACGCTCTACCAGATCCAGACCAAGTACCGCGACGAGTTCCGCCCGCGCGCGGGCCTGATCCGCGGCCGCGAGTTCATCATGAAGGACGCTTACTCGTTCACCATCGACGAGGAGGGCATGAAGAAGGCATACTACGACGAGCGCGGCGCCTACGAGCGCATCTTCCAGCGTCTCGACCTGAAGTACGTGCCCGTGTTCGCGATGTCCGGCCCGATGGGTGGTTCCGCGTCCGAGGAGTTCCTGGCCCCCATGGCGATTGGCGAGGACACGTTCGCGCTGGCGCCCTCCGGCAAGGCGTGGAACGTCGAGGCGCTGACCACCCCAGAGCTGCCGGCCGTGGACAGCTCCGCCGTGCCCGCGATGGAAAGCCGTGAAACCCCGAATTCCAAGACCATCGAGGATCTGGTCGCCACCGCCAACCGTCTGTACCCGCGTGAGGACGGTCGCGAATGGACTGCCGCCGACACGTTGAAGACCGTGGCCGTGACTGTGCTGCACCCCGAGGACGATGATCATGAGGGGCCGTGGCGCGAGGTCATCGCCGTGGCGCTGCCCGGTGACCGTCAGGTCGATATGAAGCGTCTTGAGGCGCAGTTCGCGCCCGCCGAGCTGGAGGAATCCACCGAGGACGATCTCAAGGCCCATCCCGAGATGGTGGCCGGCTACATGGGACCGATGGTCTTCGGCAAGCAGGGCGAGGCCGCGGGCGTCGCCGAACCGGTGCGCTTCTTCATCGACGCGCACGTGGCTGAGGGCACTTAGTGGATCATCGGCGGCGACGAGGCGGGCAAGCACCGCTTCCACGCCGTGTACGGCCGTGATTTCAAGGCCGACGGCACCGTTGAGGCGGTCGAGGTGCGTCATGGCGACATGAGCCCGGATGGTTCCGGCCCGCTGAGCTTCGAGCGCGGCGTGGAGATTGGCCAGGTGTTCCAGCTTGGCCTCAAGTACTCCAAGGCGCTTGACCTCAAGGTGCTCGACCAGAACGGCAAGACTGTGCCCGTGTGGATGGGCTGCTACGGCATCGGTGTCTCCCGCGTGCTCGCCTGCATCGCTGAGACGCATCATGACGAGCGCGGTCTGGCATGGCCAGCCGTCATCGCGCCCGCCCAGGTGCACGTCGTCGCCACCGGCAAGGATGCGGCGGCGTTCGACGCGGCCGAGAAGCTGGTCGCAGAACTAGAGGAGCGCGGCATCGAGGTCATCTACGACGACCGCAAGAAGGTCTCCCCGGGCGTCAAGTTCAAGGACGCCGAGCTGATCGGCGTGCCGCTGATTGCAGTCGCCGGCCGTGACACCGTGAATGACGGAACAATCGAGATCCGCAACCGCGACGGCTCCGATTCCGCCGCCGTGCCGGTCGCCGACGCTGCGCAGACGCTGGCGTCGCGTTTGGACACGTTGCTCGGCAAGTAGTCCGACAGCTTTCCTGATCGCTCGAAGTGGGGTCTTTCATGCGAAAGACCCCACTTCTGCGTTTTATCCCGGGAATCCAAACGACCAGTGTCAGGAATGCCAATACCGCCAGCAGGATATTGTTCTGCTGTTGCGCAGAGATGCAAGCATTATGCAGATCGCTGTGAGCAATGCGACGAATCCCAGGCAGGATAAGACGTACGCGATGATGCGCAGACGATTCATCGCCGTGCCGTTCTGCCTTGCGCTGCTCGGCGCAGTGACAGCGGCCATGATTACGGCAATCGTCAGGGCGATACCGGCGGTGATGCGACCTGGAATCCATGTCTGCGGTGAGCTGGAGACATACAGCTGCTCTGCTGCGCGGCCGGTGGTCGAATCGGTCAGTCCCGGCACATGCGGACCGAACGTCAGATACATGGCGAAGTGTCCGATGGAAGCGCCCAATGCGCTGATGATGATGAATTGCAGGACGAGAACATTGGCGATGGCGACGATCCAGGGCCGATTATTGAAGGCGCCGCCCAATATCCATAGCATTATGCCCCCCCGGGCCGAACAGGATGGGCAGAACCGCGATCGGCCACCAGTCGCCCGCCAGGGTGATGCCGAACATGTGCAGATACCATTCCCCCATCCTCGCGCTGTCACGGGTCTGTCGCATTCATGGCGGTCTGCCCCATGATATTCCCCTTGCTGTTCGTCTGCGATACCGAACCCAGCATAGCCGGTCATGAATGAGCCGGGCATTGACGGCGTGATTGTGGATAACCGGTTTTCTATCCACATTCTGTCCACAACACGCTAAAGGGGTAGCCTTCGACCACATTGTCCGAAAACCATGTGATGCCGGCGGGAAATCTGCGATAGTGAGTACACCGCCGAAGGGGGATCGGCGGTCCAACGTCAGTACAGGGAAGGAAAGGAGTCCGACATGGCCATACAACAGGGGACGGTGACCATCACCGGATTCGTCGGATCGATGCCGGTGCCGTTCGGGCGCAGCGGGGGAGTCAAGGGATGCTCGTTCCGGATGGGCAGCACGCGGCGGTACCGGGACGGCGGAACCGGCGAATGGCGCAACCTGCCGACCACATGGATTACCGTGAAGGCGTTCAGGACGCTCGCGTCCAACGCTCGCATGTCATTGCACGTGGGGGAGGCGGCGATCGTGACCGGCGTGCTCAGCACGGAGGAATGGACGACCCAGAACGATGAGAGGCGCTCCCGCATCGTTGTGGAGGCCACCAACATCGGCCACGACATCAATTACGGGGTGTCGGAACTGAAGAAGTTCCAGAAATCGGATCGTGACGCCCCGGCGCAGGGGAACGGCACGCCGGCGAATCCCGGCCTGCCGCCATCGCCGGGCGGTGGCACGGCAACGGCGGGCGCGGGACAGCAGGCGGATGCGCGCCCGGTGCATCCAACGCCGGTGACGTTCGATAATCTGGGCGAAGAAACCCCGACCGATAATCCGCAGGCCTCACAGACGCAGGAGACCTCACAGGCGCAGGAGTTCGGTTCGGGATTCGCCGAATCGCCGCTCGATGAGTCGACGACCGGGGACATGCGGCCGGCGGGAGAAGCCGAATTCTGATGATCTGCCGGCAGGCAGGCGCGGTTCAGCCTGCCTGCCGGCAACGGATTACCAGATGCGTACGCGCTTATCGGGGTCGAGCCACATGGCGCTGTCGGGCGTCACATCAAACGCACGGTAGAACAGGTCCACGTTGCGCACGATGCCGTTCGTGCGGCATTCGGCGGGGGAGTGCGGGTCGATCTGCAGGTATTTCTCGGCGAGCTCGTCACGGTTCTTCGAGCGCCAGATCGAGGCGTAGCTCAGGAAGAAACGCTGCAGGCCGGTCCATCCGTCCATCACCGGGGCCGCGGACAGCGACTCCTCGATAGCCTTCGCGGAGCCGTCCTTGTCGCGTCCCGCGGCCTCGTCGAGCGCGAACGCGTAAGCCTTCAGCGCGATGTTCACGCCGCCGAGGTCGCCGATGTTCTCGCCGATGGTCAGCGCTCCGTTGACGTGCGGCGCCTTGTCCGGCTCGTCGGCGTACTTCTCGTCCAGTTGCGTAGGCACGAAGGCGTTGTACTGCTCGATGAGCGCCTTCGTGCGTTTCTCGAAGTTGGCCTTGTCGTCGGCCGTCCACCAGTCGTTGAGCACGCCGTCACCGTCGTACTGTGCGCCCTGGTCGTCGAAGCCGTGGCCGATCTCGTGGCCGATCACCGCGCCGATGCCGCCGTAGTTCGCGGCGTCCTCGGCATCCGGGTTGAAGAAAGGAGGCTGCAGAATGGCCGCCGGGAACACGATGACGTTCATGCTCGGCTCGTAGTAGGCGTTCACGGTCTGCGGGTTCATCAGCCACTCGCCCTTGTCGACCGGCTTGCCGGCCTTGGACAGCTGGAAGCCCCACTCGTAGAGCGCCGCGGCCTGCATGTTCGCCACCAGGCCGGCGTCGGCATGCACGTCGAACGCGGTGTAGTCGCGCCAACGCTCGGTGTAGCCGATCATCGGCGCGAACTTCGACAGCTTCTCCAGCGCCTTGGCCTTGGTCTCCTCGCCGAGCCAGTCGCTGTTGGTGATCGACACGCGGTAGGCGTCGATCAGGTTGTCGACCAGCTGCCCCATACGCTGCTTGGAGCTTTCGGGGAAGTGACGCTTGACGTATTCGCGGCCGACGTCCTCGCCGCAAACGCCGTTGACCAGGGAGACACCGCGACGCCAGCGGTCGCGCTGCTGGGTGGTGCCGGACAGCACTTTGCCGTAGAAGTCGAAGTTGGCGGCGTCGTAGTCGTGGCTGAGCAGGCTCGCGGTGCCGATGATGACGTGCACGCGGGCCCACAGCTTGAGGTCGTCAAGGTCAGCGTTGTTCCAGAAGGCGTCGAAGCCCTTGAGGAAGCTGGGCTCGTGGACGATGGTGTGCCGCAGCGCGGCCGTCAGGTCCACCGGCTGGGTCTTCGCCGCCGGCGTGGCGTCGTAGGCACCCTGCCAGGCGTCGGCCCACGCCGCGATGTCGAAGTGGGCCAATTCGTCGCTCAGCGTGGCGAAATCGGTCGGGTTGTAGGTCTTCTGCGAGTCGCGCGTGGCGACGTTGTCCCAGTGGTTCGCGGCGATGCGGGTCTCGACATCGAGGAAGCGGTCCGCCTGTGCGCGGGTGGTCTCCTCGTCGCCGTAGCCGGCCAGACGCAGCTGCTTGGCGACCATGTCGACGTAGGCTTCGCGGATCGGGGCGTAGTGGTCCTCGCGGTAGTAGGCTTCGTCGGGCAGGCCGATGCCGGACTGTTCGAGGTGCACGACGTTCGTGTCGGGGTTCTTGGGGTCGCCGAATACGGCGATGTCGAAGACGTCCGGCCCCATGTCGATGGGCTTGAGGGCTCCGATGGCGCGGGTCAGCGCCGCCTTGTCGGCGGCGTGGTCGATGGCGTCGAGGGCGGGCCTGATCGGCGTGGCGCCGGCCGCCTCGATGGCGTCGGTGTCCATGAACGAGCGGTACAGCGCCTGCGACTTGGCTGCGGGGCAGTCCTCGTCCTCCAGGATGTCGCGGATCTGGCTCTCGGCGTCTTCCGCGAGCTTGTCGAAGGAACCGTAGCGCGCCTTGTCGTCAGGCAGCCGGTACGTGTCGATCCAAGGGCCGTTGACGAAACGGAACAGATCGTCGGATGGTTTGATAACAGAGGAAAAAGCGGCCGTATCGAGGCCGGACGTCAAATCTGTGGTCATGGTCTCATACTATCCGGGTTCGGTGACGTTCCTTCTGACCTTCCGCGGCCCGTCTTTTCCCATAGCGAACGACACGCAAGGTATTGGACGGAACGGCGGGTTGTGTTGATGGCATGAATTGGACAACTTGTCTAGAATATGGTGGTGACGGTGACGATATCGAAGTGGCCCGCTTCGGATGCCCGCACACGGTTGACGGCAGGCCGCATGAACGGTGAAGGAGTCATGATGAGCACATACGATGGCGGGCCTTTCCCGCACAGCGACGGACATGGCGACAACGGGCGCGGTGACGGCGGACAGCCCGGCGGGAACGAACAGACCGGCCGTGCCGGAGAGCCGGAATACGGAGCCTACGCGCCTCAAGGCCAGCCTGCGGGTCGGCAATACCCGTACGGGGGAGCGCCGCAGGACGGCGCCGCATCCGGCCAATACCAGACGCAGCCAGGCGTCGCATCCGACCAGCCAGGCCGCCCGTACGGCCAGCCCTACGCCTACCAGCCGCCGTTCGGCCAACAGCAGCCCGGCCAGCAGCAAGGGCAGGGCGGCTGGGAGGACTTCAGCCCGTTCCGGCTGATCGAGGAGATGCTGCCGCAGAAGGCGAAGAACGCGATCCGCGGCCTGTACGGCATCATCGGCGTCGCGGCGATCGTGCTCGGCGTCGCGCTGCTGATCTGGCCCGGCAAGACGCTCGGCGTCGCGGCCGTCGCACTCGGCATCTACTTCGTGGTCTCCGGCGTGATCCGCATCGTCAGCGCCATCGTCACATTGGGACTGCCGGCCGGATGGCGCATCCTGGACATCCTCATCGGCATAATGCTGTCGGTCGGCGGTGTACTCATGCTGAAGAACGCGGCCCTGTCCGGACAGGCGCTCGCAGTGTTCATCACGATGGTGGTTGGCCTCGGCTGGATGATGGAAGGCGTGATGGCGCTCGCCGAATCATGGCGCCTGCCGAGCTCCGGCTGGGCGGTGCTGTACGCGATCATCTCGATTATCGCCGGTCTCGTCGTACTGGTCTCGCCGGTCTCGTCGATGCTGTTCCTGGTGATTTTCT
>ENA-USZI01001846-USZI01001846.1-human-gut-metagenome-genome-assembly--contig:-NODE-1846-length-13311-cov-4.906529_pt1 | contig 13311 bp, 9 predicted proteins | sample MGYA00250042_ERZ773532 | MGnify/ENA primary metagenome ERZ773532 (study PRJEB29103, sample SAMN06112036) | human gut metagenome | biome: human gut; feature: ankylosing spondylitis patient; material... | reverse complement strand
AAGGAAGAATACAAATCTTCAAATAATACAAAATTATAACGGAAGTTATGCTGAAAGTCTGTAAGTAAACAGATATTACAAGGGTAAAATAGCATGTTGAAAATCCCGTATTGAGGTAAAATAAGGGGCGAACAAGTGTCCTGTCGATGTAAAAATTTCAAAATTATGAAAAATGAGATTGACTTTCGATGAAAAGCAGAGTACCATAGAGGTATCAAAACCAAAATAGAAACAATCTGTTTTTCGAGCCGAAATTGCTAAGCGGGAAACCGTATGCAGTCAGGCCAATGGGTACATCTGGAAATGGAAGTGCCTTCCGCATTTGAAAAGAAAGAGAGATTCGCTTTACATCGATGGATACGGGAAGCTGTCAGGCTTCTTGTATAGATAGGGTATATATGTGCTGGCAGATAGGTATAGATATAGGTGTATCCATATCTATAGGTGCAGATGTATATACAAACTCGGATACGTTAGGCGGTACTGTCTTTTCAGAGGCGGTGCCGCTTTTCTTTTTGTGTTTCTAAGAACAGGAGGTGCGGATGGAGCCGGATATTAAAAAACTGAACCAGTTGCTTTTATCGGGAAGCTGCTGCAGTCAGGCACTTGTTTCGCTGGGACTTACCCTTAAGGGTGAGGAGAACCCGAGCCTTCTGAAGGCATCTGCATCACTTTGCCTGGGAGTCAGAAGAGGGCTGACCTGCGGAGCTCTGACCGGTGCGGCGATGATGATGGCGCTCTTTGAGCCGGAAGCGGCATACAGCGAGATGATACCGGAACTGGCAGACTGGTTTCAGGAAAACTATGGTGAAATCTATGGAGGAAGTGATTGCCGTTCGATTTTAGGAGATAACATGGCCAACAAGGCACTTCGGTGTCCCCAGGTGGTAGAGAATACCTACCGCAAGGCCAGAGAACTTCTGGAAGACTATGGCGTGGATCTGGCGGATCTGGCAGAGATGCTGGAAAACGCGGATGACTAAGGAATCGTAAGTATTAGGTATGATGCGGAAGGATAGTCGGAAGCATCAGGGCTCTATTTATTTTAAAGAAGGAGGACGAAACAGCATGAAATTAAGAAAAATGATGTTGAACATCAACGGTGTGGATCGTATGTTTATGTGCGATCCGGAAAACGATAAACTGTCAGATGTTCTGCGCCGGATCGGTCTGACCGGTGTTAAGGTTGGATGTGGAACCGGTGTCTGCGGTTCATGTTCCATCATTCTGAACGGACAGGTAATCCGTTCCTGTACCAAGAAAATCAGCCAGGTAGAAGAGTATTCCAAGATTACCACCATCGAGGGTATCGGTACTCCGCAGCATCTGCATCCGTTACAGGTTGCATGGATGAACTGCGGTGCTGTACAGTGTGGTTTCTGTGTACCGGGCTTCATCGTTTCCGCATATGCTTTGTTAGAGCAGAACCCGGATCCGACCCGTGAAGAGGTTCGTGACTGGTTCCAGAAGACAAGAAACGTATGCCGTTGTACCGGATACAAACAGATCGTAGATGCAGTTATGGCTGCAGCTAAGGTTATGCGTGGCGAGTGCAGCATCGAAGATATCAAGTTCCACAATCCGGAAGATGGCAACTACTACGGAAAACCGGTTGTCCGTCAGGATGCACTTGGTAAAGTTTGTGGCCTGACCGACTACGGCGATGATCAGGCGCTTAAGATGCCGCAGGGCGTTTTATATGCAGCTATCGTTCAGCCGAAGGTTACCCATCATGCAAAGATTCTGGCTATCCATACTGAGGAAGCTGAGAAGATGCCGGGCGTTGTTAAGGTTATCACAGCAAAAGATCTTATCGCAGCAGGCGGAACTAACATCATGGCTGAGGGTCAGTTCCATGAGAGAAGTACTGTTATGACACCATCCCGTAAAGTTCTTCAGGATGAGAAGATCTATCGTTACGGTGATGTTATCGCTATGGTAGTAGCTCATACACATCGTCAGGCTCGTGCAGCAGCCGCTAAGGTTACGATGGAATACGAGCAGCTGCCAGAGTATCTGACATATCTGGATGCAGTTATGCCGGATGCTATCCGTATCCATGAGGATACTCCGAACATCTTCTGCGAGCAGCCGGTATTAAAGGGAGCAGGTCTGGAAGATGCAGAAGAGGTAAGAGACTTAATCGACAAAGCACCGCATGTAGTAGAAGGAAGCTTCTCCTCCTCCCGTGAGCCGCATCTTTCCATCGAGGGTTGTGTACTTCAGTCTTATTGGGGCGATGATGGCCTGCTGACCATTCAGTGTAAATCCCAGTGTGTATACTCCTCGATCGGACGTCTGGGTAACTGCCTTGGTGTACCGAAGGATAAATACCGTATCATCATGAACCCGACCGGCGCAAGCTTTGGATGGTCTACTAACGCAGGCGATATCGCACTGTGTGCAGCTTGTACCGTAGTTACCGGCGAGCCGGTATCCCTGTCCATGTCCTATGAAGAGCATCAGCACTTCAGCGGCAAACGCTGCCCGGCATACTCCAATGGCCGTCTGGCATGTGATAACGAAGGTAAGATCCTGGCTGCTGAGTTTGATATCGGTATGGACCACGGCGCTTACTCCTGGGGCGGTGACGACGTTATGACCAAACCGGCACGTTTCACCTTCTTCCCGTACAATGTACCGAACGTAGCAGGTCTGGTTCGTGTAGCCAACGTAAACCATGCATTTGGTACTGCTTACAGAAGCTACGGTTCTCCGCAGGCATATACACTCAGCGAGCCGCTGATGGATATGATGGCAGAAGAACTGGGCATGGATCCGTTCGAGTTCCGTTATAAGAATATCTGCCGTGAAGGCGATAAGAATATCAACAGCTATGTATATCCGCAGTATCCGATGGAGAAGATCATGGATACCATGCGTCCAATCTATGAGAAGGCAGTGGCTGATGCGAAAGCAGCTGACACACCGGAGAAGAGAAGAGGCGTTGGTATCGCATGGGGCGGCTTCAACGTTACTGAGGGCGGCGGCGACAGCGCTGAGGTTGCTCTTGAGCTTATGCCGGGCAACAAGATCCGCAAATACGACACATGGCATGCAATGGGCCAGGGTGCTACAACCGGTTCTCTGGTAGTAACACTGGAAGCTCTGAAAGAAATGCATCTGACACCAGAAGATATCCAGCTGATTCAGAATGATACCAAGACCTGTCCGGATACCGGTATGGCTGGTGCCAGCCGTTCCCTGTACATGGATGGTAATGCAACCATCATCGCAGCTAACAAGCTTCTGGCAGCTATGAGAAAAGAAGATGGTACACTTCGTACCTATGATGAGATGAAGGCAGAAGGCATCGAGACCAAGTATCTCGGCCGTTACGAGACCAACACAACTCCGGGTCTGTGCCGTCTGGATCCGAATACCGGTATCGGCGACCCGACTCCGGCATTCACATACTGCCTGAACCTGGCAGAGGTTGAGGTTGATACTAAGACCGGTAAGACTACCGTTCTGAAATTCACCTGTGTTGACTTCGTTGGACGTATCGGTAATATCGATGCTGTTAACGGTCAGGCATACAGCGGTATCATGCATGGTATCGGCTTCGCCCTGAAAGAGGACTACGCAGACGTTAAGAAACATGCGAACATGTTTGGCGCTGGTACTTCCTACATCAAGGATGTTCCGGATGATATCAACCTGATTCATATCGATGGCGCTATCTCTGATGGTCCGTTCGGTTCTTCAGGTGCTTCTGAGGCATTCCAGGCATCTGGCCACTGTGCAGTTCTGAATGGTATCTACAATGCCTGCGGCGTACGTATCCACGAGATCCCGGCACTTCCGGAGAAGGTAAAAGCTGGTCTGGATGCAATCGCAAAGGGCGAGAAACCGTACGAGCCGAAGAAATACTTCCTTGGTTCCGATATGTATGAGGAACTGGAGAACATCAAAGAGAATCCGGTACAGGTAGGAACCCAGAGCTTCTACGTATCCCTGGATGATCCGACAGCTGAGCGTCCGTTCTAATCCGATTCGGAAGAGGAATGCGTGGCTGCACATGAAGCGGGCAGCTGCGGCAAGGCGTATCGCGTGATTGTAAATAAGAATTAAATAAAAGCTGCTGCGAACCTGCAGAATCTATGTTTAGAGAGGTAGGTTTTGCAGCGGCTTTTTTGTGTAATAGGAAATTCCTTGGAATTCCCTATTACGCAAAAAGGCACTAACGTGCCAATGATGCGCACTCGCGCGAAGATGTAGGTTGTCGCAAGCGACCGCGTTCGACGCGAGAATGTGCCAAGACATATTCTTTGGTTATGGTGTATAATAAAAAGTATTAAAATTGGCTCCTGGAATTTTTACTTATCGATGGAGGACGGGATAAATGATTCTGGGAGAGGATAAATGGTTACTGTTCACGGGTAGGCACTTTTGGAACCGAAAGTGCCGTAAGAAAACGTGGTGGCAGCAGGAATTTGCCGTATTTAAATGCGAAGCCACGGCAAATTCCGTTACTGGGCACGTATGCGTGAACAGTAACGATAAATGCAGGAGAAAAGAAGGGAGGTCCGCCCTGTGAGCTATTTGGAAGATTTTGAGAAGACGCTGGCGGAGAAATGCCATCAGAACGAGCCGCCGTTCTGCCAGGCAGCCTGTCCGTTCCGGCTGGATATCAAGGGGCTGGAAGAAAAGTGGAAAAAGGGACGTTTCAACGCGGCGTACCGGACCTATCAGAATACGGTGGGATTTCCGGATATTGTGTCGAAGCTGTGCAGCCATCCGTGCGAGAAGGCATGTCTGCGTGCGAAGCTGGACGGGGGGATCGCGATGGGGCTTTTAGAGCGGGCGACTGTCGAGTACGCGAAGCGGAAGGCACCGAATGCGTATAACCTGCCGTCGAAAGGAAAAAAGATCGCGATCGTCGGAGGCGGTCTTTCGGGGCTTGGCTGTGCACTGCGTCTCTGCAATAAAAAGTACGAGGTAACGATTTATGAGCGGGAAATGGTTCTGGGCGGTCAGGCGAGAAACCAGATGGATCCGGCGGAATTTGATGCGGAGATCGAGGCACAGTTTCAGTTTGAGGAATTTTCACGCCATCTCAGTGAAACGGTAACGGATCTGGAGGCACTCCGGGCGGACTATGATGCCGTGTATGTGGCAACTGGGGCAGATGGCGCGGACTTTGGTCTGGAAATGGACCCGGACGGCGCATTTGCAACCCGGACACCGGGCGTTTTCATTGGAGGTTCCCTGACAGGCGGCGACAGCATGAAGGCGCTGGCAGATGGGCTGGCGGTTTCGCTTGCGATCGAACGGTATCTGAAAACGGGCGGTATGAATGAGCCATTTCGAAAGGAAGGGACACTTTTAAAGCTTCAAACGAATGGGATCGAGCGTGCCGATCGGGTGGTTCCGGCAAACGGGGAATCGTATACGGAGGAAGAGGCGATGCAGGAGATCACGCGCTGCCAGAAGTGTTCGTGTGATGCCTGTATGCGTGCCTGTGATCTGATGCGCCTGCATGAGAAAACACCGCGCCGTTTGTATGAAGAGGTTTACATAACAATCCATCCCGGTACGTTATCGCGCGATGGTACGTGGGCGACCAGACTGATCAGCACCTGCGACCACTGCGGGCTTTGCAAGGAAGTCTGTCCGCAGCATATCGATTTCAGCCAGTTTCTGCTTGACAGTATGCGGGCAATGCAAAAAAAAGGCGCGATGCCGTGGCCATTCCACGATTTCTGGCTGCGCGACATGGCGTATGCCTCCGGAAAAGCGGGGCTTACGCGGAAACCGGAGAATGTTAAGAAGAGTTCCTATGCATTCTTTCCGGGATGCCAGCTCGCCGGTTCGGATCCGCGCTATGTGACGCGGACGTATGAGTGGCTGCGTTCCAAAAAGCCAGATGCGGCGATCTGGATGACCTGCTGCGGTGCGCCTGCCGAGTGGGCAGGCGAAGTGGACATCCACGCGGCACATCTGGAGGAAATGCGGCGGCAGTGGAGAGAGCTTGGCGAACCGACAGTGGTTTTAGCATGCCCGAACTGCCGGAAGATGTTTGAAGAATACCTGCCGGAGCTTCCGGTTGTCTTTCTGGCGGAAGTGATGGAAGAGTGGGGCGTGGAGACGGCTGGAACGGCTGGAGAGCCGTATGCCTTGTTTGATCCCTGCGCCAGCCGCTATTACCCGGAATTGCAGGAGAGTGTGCGGCATCTGGCGGATGCAGCAGGGATTACGTGGGAAAATCTGCCGTATGACGGGAAAAAGGCGCGCTGCTGCGGATACGGCGGGCATATCGGGATTGCTTCTCCGAGCCACACAAGCTATATGACAACTTCCCGTGCAAAAGAGGAGGAACTGCCGTATGTGACCTACTGCGTCAACTGCCGGGAGTCCTTTGCCGGACAGGGTAAGGAGGCGGTTCATATCCTCGACCTGTTGTTTGGGTTAAATGGCGCGGGGCGCCCGGCGGCGACGGTGACGGAGCGCTGGCACAACCGCCTGGCGGTGAAACGGGAACTGCTTAAGACGTACTGGAATGAGACGATCGAAGAGGAAACACATATGAAATTAGAAGTTGAGAAGGAGCTGGAACGCAAATTGTCAGCGAGCCAGATTTTGATTGAAGATATGGAACAGGTCATTGAACACTGTGAGCGGGAAGACCGCGGCATCATCGACCCGGAGACGGGACATCGGATCGGGCATCTGAAGATCCAGCATATGACCTACTGGGCAGAGTATGAGGTGCTGCCGGACGGCGGTTATAAGCTCTGGAATGGCTACAGCCACCGCATGAATCTGGAAGGAGAGTGATGAGTATGCCGACGATCGATGGAGGCGGAAGAGATCAGCGGATCAAAGAGGCGTTGGAGAAAAAAGTCATCTGCCGCCGGTGTCAGGTGGAGATGGTGCCGAAATCCACATTTTTTGACTATCTGGGGCACAATTTCCACACCGAGATCCTGTGCTGCCCGAAGTGCGGCGAGGTATATCTGCCGGAAGCGCTGGTAAAAGGGCGTATGGCGGATGTGGAGAGAGAGCTGGAAGATAAGTAGATAGTAGATATAAGTATGATTCATGAGAGATGCTTTTGGATCTGAAAAGGATAGGTGAGACAGGCTGGCTGCGGGGATTTGCCATGTGTGAACATGAGAACACAGCCCATTTGCGGCTGGCTGCATCATGGGAGAACTGTAATGAATTGAGATAAGGGGATGAAAGACGATGGTAATGAACTTACAGGACAGAGGTGTCCTGCCGGAAGAAATGCGCTATACATACAGTGTCTGCCCGGTCTGTTTAAAACGCATTCCGGCAAAGCGGGAAGAGCGGGACGGGCAGATATATCTGGTAAAAACCTGCCCGGAGCACGGGACATTTTCCAGTGTAATCTGGAGAAATAAGCGCAAGTTTGCCGACTGGCGCGGGGAACGTCCGGCGGTGGGAGAAAATGAAAATCTAAATTGCCCGGCGGGCTGCGGTCTGTGTGCGGAGCACAGGCGCGCCACCTGCTGTACCCTGCTGGAGATCACAGCGCGGTGCAATATGAACTGTACCTTCTGTTTTGCGGAGCCGGATGGGGCGCAGGATCCGTCCTTAGACACGGTAAAACGGTGGATCAACGATCTGACGGAGCCGGGAAAGACACTTTTGCAGCTTTCCGGCGGGGAACCGACAGTGCGGGACGATCTGCCGGAGATCGTGGCGTATGCGAAGCAGGTTGGCTGTAAATATGTGCAGTTAAACAGCAACGGTCTGCGCCTGGCGGAGGACGAGGCGTTTATAAAGCGTCTGGCGGATGCGGGACTTTCGTTTGTATTTATGCAGTTTGACGGCGTGGACGATGCCGTATATGAAAAACTGCGCCGCCGCCCGATGCTGGAAGTGAAAAAACGGGCGATCGAGCAGTGCGGCCGGTATGGAATCGGCGTGACGCTTGTTCCGGTCATTGTTCCGGGCGTCAATACGGAGCAGATCGGGGACATCATCCGGTTTGCCATTCAGCGGTCGCCGTATGTGCGCGGCGTGCATTTCCAGCCGGTCAGCTATTTTGGACGTATCCCGGAGCTTCCGGCGGATGATGACCGCTATACGCTGGATGAGCTTCTGGAGGCGGTTGTCAGCCAGAGCGGCGGGCTTATCAAAGAGGAACAGATCGCGCCATCCTGCTGCGATCACCCAATGTGTGGGTTCCACGGGGATTTCATCGTGATGCCTGGGGATAAATTGATGCCGCTGACAAATTATAGTGGAAAAACCGAGGCAGAACCGGAGGGCGAAGGTTGCTGCTGCGGTCCGGATCCGGCGGAGAAGAACCGTGAATTTGTCGGACGGCGCTGGGAACGGCGCGATCTGGAAGAGACGTGCTGTTGTGGAGAAAGTCAGCCGGAAAAAGAAAGCTGCTGCTGCGATGCCAATGCAGATGCGTATCTGTTGGAGAAAGCACAGCCCGAACTAGGAAGCTGCTGCTGTGGCGGAACTCAGCCCGAACCAGGAAGCTGCTGCTGTGGCGGAACTCAGCCCGAACCAGAATCCTGCTGCTGTGAAGAAGAATCAGTTGACATAACAAATATGGAGGACTTCTTAAAGCGTGCAAAAAGCCACGGCTTCACGATCACATCCATGGCGTTTCAGGATGCCGGAAATCTCGATATCGAGCGCCTGCGCCAGTGCAGCCTGCATGTGTATAAAGACGGGAAGAAGATTCCGTTCTGTGCATACTACTTGTCTCCGATGGAAAGAGGCAGATAATAGAAGCGCAGAAAGGAGAGGTGCAAAAAATGGATACAAATGAGTGCAGTCTCTGCCGACCGGGCGGATTTGCGCTGACGAGGCAGATGTTCCAGTTTGCGGGAATTGAGATACCGGAGGCGGGAGCGGCAGAGACGGAGTCTACAGACCCTGCAGTGCCGCTTCGCGTCATCGACATCGGCTGCGGAACCGGCGGCACGATGCGATGGCTTTCTGAGCATTTCCCAGACTGGCAGATTTCCGGCTTGGATAAGAATCCGGATGTGCATGAACCTGGCTGGATAGAGACTGGATGTGCGGAGAAACTGCCATATCCAGATCAGACGGCAGATATCATTCTGATGGAGTGCAGTTGTTCCAAGGCTGCGGAACCGGCGGCGGCGCTCCGGGAGGTGTACCGGGTGTTAAAACCGGAAGGATGGCTTTTGATGAGCGATATGTATGCCCGGAAGAAAGAGCTTTTCTTAGACGGGATGCTGGGACGGCTGGAGTCTGCTAAAACAATCCGTGACCGGCTGGCGGAGGCGGGATTTGTGCTTGCAAAGATGCAGGACGCGTCGGGAGCATTGGCGGAGTGGATCGGGCAGCAGATCTTCGATGGAAATCTGGAATTCGTCTGCGCGGCACTGGGGGCGGAACGGAAGATTTTAAAAGAAGCGGCCTGCGGTTATTTTATTGCGGCGGCGCAGCCGTCCGGGTTATGGCGGACACTTTCGTATGTAAAGGAGAAAAGTCCATTTTATCAGAAGAAATTTACATCCGTCTGGGGACAGCTTGGGGAAATGGCAGGTTCCGATGTACGGCTCGCGCCGGATTCGTTTTCATGGGCGGATTTCCGCACACTTCCCCTCACAACCCCGGAGGAACTGAAAGCGGAGCCGGAAACATTTTTATGTGTTCCAGCCAAGGAGATCGCGCGGATCATCACGCTGAAAACCTCCGGCAGTACAGGGGCACCGAAGCGCCTGTTTTTTACCGAAGACGATCTGATGCAGACGGCGGATTTCTTTGAAACAGGGATGCAGTACATGGTAAAGCCGGGCGATCGGGTCACGGTTTATATGGAAGGACCGGGATTTTTTTCGATTGGAGGACTTTTAAAAGAAGGATTGGGGCGCATTCAGGTGGAGACGAAGGTTCATGGACTGATTCACGATATGGAAGCGGCAGCGCGGGACGGCGAGGGGGCAGACTGCCTGATCGGTGTCCCAAGCCAGATGTATGCGCTGGCAGCCCATGCGCCGGGACTCTGCCCGAAAACAGTGCTTTTAAGTGCTGATTATGTGCCGGTCAGCGTGCAGCGTTTTTTGGAAAAAACATGGAACTGCCGGGTCTTTACACACTGGGGGATGACGGAAACTGGTTACGGCGGCGGCGTACAGTGTGGGGCGCGTGCGGGTTACCATCTGCGGGATCGGGACCTTTTGATTGAGATTCTGGATCCGGAGACGGGACAGCCGGTTCCGGAAGGGCAATACGGCGAGCTGGTTCTGACAACGCTTCGGCGGCGGGGAATGCCGCTTGTGCGCTATCGGACCGGCGATCTGGGGCGGATGATTGCAGAACCGTGTGCCTGCGGATGTTTAAAGCCTAGACTTGATAAGGTTGAGGGACGGCTGGATGACAGCGTCCGGCTGTCCGGCGGAAAAGTACTTTCCATGCACATATTAGATGAGCTTTTATTTGCCCTGGATGAGGTGGAAGATTTTCAGGCATCTTACAATGCGGCGCAGAAGCATCTGACGGTGGCTGTTATGAAGAAAGCGGGTTATGCAGATGCGGTAGGAAGCAGAGTGAAAAATGTCAAAGCAGCATTAACGGAATACTTTGGGAACTGCCTGACCGTCGCAGTGATAGAAAAAGAAATTTCCCCCTATATCGGTTCGGGAAAAAGACGGCTGATCATCGAGGAAAAATGAAAAATGAGTGGTAAAATTTAATATTATGAAAAACTTGACGATGAGTTTTAATTGCAGTATCATAAAATTAAAAATAATCGAGAAATTTTGAAAAAAATTAGTAAAATTTGACAAGAACAAGGAGAAAAAAATGAACATAGCGATTGCATCAGAGACAGAGGAGATCGACGGACTGGTACCGGCGACTTTTAAGGAGAGTCCGTTTTTGATGATTATTGACGCGGACAAGAACCAGATTTTCCATGTCTATGGAAAACAGGATCCGGACAATCTGGTATTTGCGAAGAAGGTGGTAGAACATGACTGTGAGGCAGTCATCTGCGGACCGATCGAGAAAGAACCGTTTGAGATACTGGTAAAAGCGGGCGTGACCCGTTATCTGGGAAGCGGGCATACGGTTCAGAAGGCATATAGCTATATGAACCGTTATAAACTGGAGCTGATCCGCGACTACATCGGCGGACCGGGACCATTTGGACACAGCCATGATTTCAGCTGCGAGTGTGGGGAAGAAGAGGAACACGAGCACTAGGAAAGGACAGAATGCGGACGATTTATTTGATCCGGCATGGGAAGCCGGAATTTCCAGATGAACGGAAATATTGCATCGGGCGGACGGATCTGCCGCTTTCAGAGGAAGGGCGGACACAGATTCGGGCGCTGGGGGAGACATTTGCGGGACGCAGAATTGAAAAGATTTATACCAGCCCGTTAAAGCGCTGCCGGGAGTCAGCCGCGATCCTGCAGGAAGTGATTGACAGAAGTATTCCGATTGAGGTCGTAGATGGTCTGGCGGAGATTGACATGGGGGAATGGGATGGTCATTCCTTCGATGAAATCCGGGAACAGTTTCCAGCGGAGTATGTGGCACGAGGGGCAGATATGTACGATTTCCGACCGCCGCAGGGAGAGAGTTTTGCAGATTGTGCAGGGCGCGCCAGGACAACCTGGAATGAACTCCGGATGAAGAGCCGGGGCGATATTCTGGTAATCGGGCACGCGGGTTGGTTCCGGACACTGATCAGCGGCTGGGAGAAGCGGAAAAAGACAGAACTTCTGCAGATTCCCTTTGGCTACGGACAGGTGTATGAAAGAAAGGATTATGTATTTGACGCCTTGATCTCGGCGGCGGGGCGATCCTCGCGGATGGGGGATTTCAAACCACTCATGAAGCTCGGCGCCCAGACGGTCCTGGAACGTGAGATACAGACGCTGCGGGCGTGCGGCGTACATGAAATCACGATCATTACCGGACGCCGGGCGGAAGATATACGCGCGGCGGCTGCGGGACCGGGAATCCATTTCATCCACAATCCGGCGTATGCGGAGACGAAAATGTTTGATTCCGTCTGCCTGGGGCTTTCCTATTATAAGGAAAAGCGGAAAACGGCAGGAAAAGAGGCGCTGGATGGCATTTTCTTTTTCCCGGTGGATGTGCCGCTGTTTACGCCATTTACGCTGGAATATGAAAAATACCGGTTTGCGGAAGGCGATGGGGATGTCTATCTCCCGGAGTATGAGAAAACACCGGGGCATCCGCTTCTGATCCGTGCAGATGTGATCGAAAAACTGCTGCAGCATGATGGAACGATGGGGCTTAAAGGCGCCTGTGAACAGCCGGAAATCCGCCGGATTCCCCTGGATGTGCCGGATCCGGGCTGCGCGTATGATGCGGATACACAGGAAGAGTTTCAGAAATTGCGTGATTGGGAGAGAAAACGTCCTGTCCCGGACAAAGAGGAGTGTGAACGTCTGCTTGCATGGTTCCACACGCCGGAGGCGACGGTGCGCCATAGCCGGGCGGTTGCGGAGCTGGCCGTGGAATTGGCAGATAGAGTTCTAAAGCATAGGGCGGAAACATGTGTGGAGATGACATACAAAAGCACTCCAATCGATAAACACAAAATCTACGCGGCGGCGCTTCTTCATGACATCGCCAAAGCATACCCCGAACATCCGGAGACAGGGGCGGGATGGCTGCGGCTTCTGGGACATACCGGGATCGCGGATATCGTTGCGGATCATATGGATCTGCCGGAAGAAAAGCTGGGATATCTGAATGAAAGCCTGATCGTGTATCTGGCGGACAAGCAGGTACAGGGAGAACGGCGTGTAACGATCGAAGAACGGTTTGCGGCAAAGCGGGAGAAATTTAAGGATAACCCGGAGGCGCTGGCGGGCGTGGAACGGCGGTATCAGCTGGCAAAGCGTGCGGAGGCATTACTATAAAAAGGAAAAGAGGAAAATCATATGAAATTAATGAAAACAACCGAGGCAGTCGGACAGGTACTCTGCCATGACATGACGCAGATTATTCCGGACGTGACGAAGGATGCCGTATTCCGCAAGGGACATATCGTGCGTGAGGAGGACATCCCGGTACTGCTTTCGATTGGAAAAGATCATATTTATGTCTGGGAAAAGGACGATACAAAATATCATGAGGACGAGGCGGCGGACATTCTGCGCGGCATCTGCCAGAATGAGTATATGCGTGCAACCGATCCGAAGGAAGGCAAGATTGAGCTGATTGCGGAGTCGGACGGTCTGTTTCAGGTCGATGAAGAACGCCTCTTAAAGGTCAACAGCCTGCCGGAGATGATGATCGCGACCCGCCGGACGAATTTCCCGGTAAAAAAAGGTGATAAGTTAGCCGGAACCCGTGTGATCCCGC
>ENA-USZI01001840-USZI01001840.1-human-gut-metagenome-genome-assembly--contig:-NODE-1840-length-13364-cov-261.009784_pt1 | contig 13364 bp, 10 predicted proteins | sample MGYA00250042_ERZ773532 | MGnify/ENA primary metagenome ERZ773532 (study PRJEB29103, sample SAMN06112036) | human gut metagenome | biome: human gut; feature: ankylosing spondylitis patient; material... | reverse complement strand
CATCCTCTTCTCGGACGGAAGCCGTAGCTCGTCTTGGAGAATTGGTTCTCATAGATGGGAGTCAGTACTTGGTTGATGGCTTGTTGCACCACACGGTCTACTACTGTAGGTATTCCCAACAGGCGCATCTTGCCATTGTCCTTAGGTATTTCTACCCTTTTCACTGGGTTCGGACGGTAAGAGCCGTCCATCAAGGAACGGATGAGCACATCCTTGTTGGTCATGAGCCATGGGAGCAACTGCTCGCATGACATCTTGTCGATACCACCACAGCCTTTGTTTCTCATAACAGCCTTATAGGCTCGGTTGAGATTGGAAGGACTGAGGATTTGCTCGAAAAGGTGCTCCTTGTCGAATGGTACTTCCACGATGTTGTCTTCACACATCCACATGAAGGTCTGCACTTCCCCATACCATTCAGTTTCCGACCTATCTCTTTGGGGGCAGCCATTAACTTGGGATAATGTTTTCTGCATTCTTTCCTTCATAAGGTATGTTTCAATTACTATCGTTTAATTGTTAGGTTCCGCCCTTCATGCAACGTTATCGAGTATTGCACTACTATGGCGTCTGCTGACTTCTCACGGCAAGCTTTACTCCGCTTCTTTCGTAAAAAAAAAAAACTATTTGAAGCGTCCGTGAGACCTCCTCGGATAAGGGCATTGTCTTTCCATCTTATACCCACTTCATTTACACCGACCGTTCCGAATAGCTATGGGGCTTTGGTCTGTGTTGCAACCTTACCCACGGTCATATGCCTTGTATGAAGTTTCTGTACGTTAGGTCAGATGTTTGCCACCGGCTTCTTTCAGATTTCACCTCACGATGAACACCCTTGCCTTTGGCTATGTAATTCCCGCTATTAGGGCTTACTCGGGACTTGCACCCGTTAGACAATGCTCGTGCCGAGCATACAACATAAAAAACCGGTATAGCACCCATGCCATACCGGTTTTTCTTTTATAGCTCTACATCCGTAAGGCACATGTCGAGCTGTTCTTTTATAGCCTTCTTGTCGAGTTTCTGACCGATAAACACGAGCTTCTGCATACGGTCGCCGTACTTCTCGTCCCAGTCTCTGCGCAGTCCTTCTTCGCGTTCGAGCATCTGCTGCAGTTCGTCCTTCGGCATTGTGGCGTACCACTGTCCGGCGTTTTTCAGCTCCATCTGCTTGCCTGCCTGCTCAAAGAGATAGCACATGTCGGGCTCTTCCTTGAACCAGCACAATCCCTTGCAGCGAATGACGTTCTTCGGGAACAGACGTGCCACGAAATTGTCGAAGAAGTTCATGTCGAACGGCTTTCTGCGATAGTAGACAAACGTTCCGATACCGTACTCCTCCACTTCGCCACCTTCATGGTCGTGGTGATGGTGATGATGTCCGCAACCGCTATGGCAGTCGTGGTCGTGATGATGCTCGTGCTCTTCATCATCGTGATCGTGATGATGATGTTCATGCTCTTCATCTTCATGGTCGTGATGATGATGGTGCTCATGCTCCTCCTCCTCATCGTCGTCATCATCCTCCTCATCGCCGTGATGGTTCTCAATCTCGTTGATCCATGCAGCCGATGTAGCCACCTCGTTGAAGTTGAAACGACCGGTGTTGAGCAGACGCTCCAAATCTACGTCGCCGTAGTTGCACGGAATGATTTCTGCCTTAGGCTGAATGGCGCGGATTATCTCGGTGAGCTTGCGCAAATCCTCAGCACTCACCTCCGCAGCCTTGTTGAGAAGTATCGTGTTGCAGAACTCTATCTGCTGTATTACGAGGTTTTCGAGGTCTTCGTCTTCGAGTCCGTCGCGTTTCAGAGCGTCGCCGTTGCTGAATTCGTCTCTCATGCGCAGCGCGTCCACTACGGTCACGATGCTGTCAAGACGCGGAATGCCGTTGGTGATGTACTGCGGACCGAGTGTCGCCATCGAACTGATTGTCTGTGCGATTGGTGCAGGTTCGCAAATGCCACTCGCTTCGATGACGATATAGTCGAAGCGTTTCATATTCACAATGTCGCGCAACTGGTCGATGAGATCCATCTTCAGCGTGCAGCAGATACAGCCGTTCTGCAGAGCCACCAAACTGTCGTCCTGCTTGTTCACTACTCCACCCTGCTGAATAAGGTCGGCATCGATGTTCACCTCGCCGATATCGTTCACGATAACGGCAAACTTAATTCCTTTCTCGTTGGAAAGGATGCGATTTAATAATGTTGTCTTACCGCTGCCCAGATAACCTGTGAGCAGCAAAACCGGAATCTGTGTCATAGTATATGTTATTATTCCTTCATTAATTCAGAGTATGTACGATCCATCTCGTCGGTCATAACCGTGAAGTTATGCTGCGTCTGACAAACCTTCAAAAAGAGCGAAGCAAGGTCGGCTGCCTCTGCGTCAGCAAAATCCACAGCCTTATCGAGCAGCAGGATATTCATCGCGTCGAGCATCAAACGGAAGAGCGTAGCCCCACGTAGGGGGTGCACTTGTCCCAAGTGCGCCGATCGATCAAAACGTGCATCCTCCCCAAGGGGGTGCACTTGTCCCAAGTGCGCCGATCTATCAAAACGTGCACCCTCCCCCGTCTGACTCAGACCGCAAACGTATGCGAACATCACGACACGCACGGTCAGTTCGATAGCACGGTCGGAGTCTACCGATGCTTCCGTCTCCTCCTTCGCCTTACGCACATAGCCCTCAAGATGGTCGGCATTTGAGAGATATTTGCCTGCAAGCAGCATCGAGAAGTTGCGTTTGTACTCCTCAACCATAGCGTTATAGTACGCCTCGTCGCCACACGCCGTGCGCACAAGCGCCATCATGTCGTCGCCACGCTGCTGCGCTTCGCGAGCCAGTGCCGCAATGTCCTCGTACTTGTAGTTCATGGCTGCCAACGGGAAGAACATGGTGTCGAAGAATGCGGGTGCGATGTGCTCGTAATGCTCCAACATCAGCTTCTTCACCGATTGCGGTGTCGTCTTCTCCTTCCGGTCTTCCACCTGACTCTCTATCACGCCATGCGAGAAGGCATCGAAGAACGAGCGCACCAAAGCTGCCTGAACCTTATACTTATCTATTTTCTCTGTCATCAAAGTTCGGTTTGAATGTTAATTGACCCGTACGATATAATATTATGTATATAGAATGGTTTTGCTTATTAGCGCATTACTTTTTGTAAGCGTCAAGAATCTCCACCACATACACGTCGTGCAAGCCGCCCTTCTCGCCGTACCACTGCTCTATCGACTTGTCGAGCATCTCCTCCGGACGAATCTGCGTTTTGTACAGCTTGCGACAGGTGAGTGTGAGGCGTGCTTCGTCGAATGTAACGCAGCCGTTCTCGGTTGCAACGGGTGTGAGATGGGCCTCCTTCGCCTTATCGAAGTCTCTGCCCGACTTAGCACCGCAGAACGCATACGCCTTGCGTGCCTCCTCCGAGTTGCCGAGAAAAACAAGGTTCATCGTGTCGTTAGCCTCAATGAACTCGTGGGTGTAACGCTCCGGACGGATGTACACAATAGCCACTGGGCGGTTCCACAACCAGCCAAGGCAGCCCCAAGAGGCTGTCATCATATTGAACTTCTCTTCGTTGCCTGCAGCAACGAGCATCCACTCCTTACCAATAGTAGTGAACACATTATCGTTGAGTGTCGTAATGTCAATCTTTTCCATAATTATTTCTTTTTTAAACGCAGCAGAAGTGACAAGCTCCACCGCATCATGTTTTACTATCACATTGCATCCGAGGCGCAACCGTGTAACACCTCAAATATGCAAATACAAAAAAACGAGACAAAACTTAAAGTCTTGTCTCGTCATCATTTTGAGCCTCTTGTCGGATTCGAACCAACGACCCCGAGATTACAAATCACGTGCTCTGGCCAACTGAGCTAAAGAGGCGGGTGGGCAAGCTACTTACATCGCGCCGCTACAACCAACTACCTTTGCTACGTTCCCGTCCTGGAGGGTTCGAAGGGAGCTGGCCGTGCAAGACTTACCCGTATTGCTCTGTAAGCGGTTGCAAAGGTACGTATTAGTTTTGAAACCACCAAACAATCACGCAACTTTTTAACTACAAACTTACATTTTTCTGCTTTTAAACCCTAAGATCTATATAAAACAGAATTTTCTCGCCATACTTATGCAGCATTATAGGAGGGTATGGCATTCTTGCCATACCCACGCACACTATAGATTCATAAAGGTATGGCGAGCTTCGCCATATAAGGCGCAATCATCTCTGCCGCATGCTCAAGAAACTGTCTATCCACGTCGTCGAATGTTGCCAATTCTGTGCTGTCGATGTCTATTTCGCCAACCACCACTCCATTGTGCTTCAATGGAACGACAATCTCCGATCGGGAGAGCGACGAGCAGGCTATATGACCAGGGAACTTCTCGACATCCTCAACAACAAGTGTGCGCTGCTCCTTCCATGCCGTGCCACAGACACCGCGCCCGAACTTGATACGTGTACATGCCGGTGTGCCCTGAAACGGACCGAGTATCAGTTCACCGCCTTCCACTATATAGAAGCCGACCCAGAAGTATTCCTTCGGGAACAACATCTTCATCACAGCTGCACAATTCGCCAGCACACTTATTGCATTATCATCCGCATTGGCGAACACTTCAATCTGAGAGAGTAGTTCGCTATATCTTGTTTGTTTCTCCATAATATTATTTTTCTTTCTGCAAAGATAATGCAAACCGAAGACAACACAAAACGAATCACATGATTAAATATATGTTAATCACGCTTGTTTTATTTACACAATACGATATTTTATATATCTTTGTAAACAAAAAACCAATGAAAATATCTTTTATTCCAATACGGCTGCGAGAAGCACGAAAAATGTGTGGCTATAGTCTTGACCAATTGACTAAGGCTGCCAATGTTCGTGTCACTCGTCAAAGCATTTATAATTATGAACGAGGTGTAATGCAACCTAAACCAGACATGGTAAAGGCACTTGCTGAAACACTTGGTGTAAACGAATCTTTTTTCTATGGCAAATCAACAAAAATAGATATGCCAATGCTTCGTTCTACTGGAGATAATATGCTGTCAGAGGAGGATTTGCATCAGCTTGAAGCAATGTTGAGTTATTGGGCTGAACGCTATCTGCTCATGGAGAAGAAGATTGGATTGAAGTCTGTTTTCTCTAACCCACTGGCCGACATAAAAGTTTCTACTCTTGACGATATTATACTTGCTGCCGACCATTTGCGTGAGGCTTGGAAGTGTGGTAGTGGTCCTTTGCCTGCTGTGTTAAGACTCATGGAGAGAAAGGGTGTTAAGATTCTTTCAGCTGAACTGCCTGATGAAATTTGGGGACTTAGCACGTTTGCCGACGAAACCCATCCACTGATAGTTGTCGATATGCGTCCACAAAAAACGACTATCGAACGACTTCGATTTACGGCTTGCCATGAACTTGCCCATATCCTGCTGCATTTCTCCGACGACTGCAACGTTGAAAAGATGTGCAACAAATTCGCCAATTTCTTTCTCTTCCCAAAACAGACATTTATCGAAGAAATGGGAAGTGAACATCGTGAGCAACTCACTCTTGAAGAAATGATTGACCTAAAAGAACTATATGGTGTCTCAATTGCAGCACAAGTACACGCCGCATGGGATATACGTATGATATCTCGTGAGCATTACAATTGGTGGTATGACGAGCGGATAAATAAGAATAGCCAAGAAGAAGGTTGGGGAATTTATAGTTTCCCTGAGACTATCGGAAGGGAGAAGAGAGTGGAGGCAAGAATGAAACAAAATAATATAAAATAATGTAAAAAATAAGCATATGAAAGAAATTAAAGAACTTACAGGCTTATATTCTTTAACTAAAACTATTGGGTTAGAATTAAAGCCAGTTGGTAAAACTCAACAACTCATTGAGTCTAAAAAGCTTATTGAGCAGGATGATCAGCGTGCAGAAGATTACAAAATAGTAAAGGACATTATCGATCGTTATCATAAGGATTTTATAGACAAGTGTCTTAACAGTGTTGAAATCAAAAAAGAAGATTTAGAGGAATATGTATCATTGGCAGAAAACTCTAATAGAAATACAAAAGATTTTGATGAAGTCAAGACTAAAATGCGTAATCAGATAACAGAAGCTTTCAAAAAGAATCACTTGTTTACTGGTTTATTCAAGAAAAACCTTATTAAGGATTATCTTCCTGATTTTGTAAGTGAGGAAGAGAAGAATGTGGTGAACAAATTTAGCAAATTTACCACTTATTTTGATGCATTTAATAATAATCGTAAGAATTTATATTCTGGCGAAGCCAAGTCTGGTACTATAGCTTATCGACTTATTCATGAGAATTTGCCGATGTTTCTTGATAATATAGCATCCTTTAATAAAATTTCTGAGACAAGAGTAAATGAGTACTTTTCCAGTATAGAGGCAGAATTTACTGATACTCTTAACGGAAAGCATCTGGCTGATCTTTTCCAGATTGACTATTTCAACAACACACTTACTCAAAAAAAGATAGATAACTATAACTATATTGTAGGGGCAGTCAATAAAGCTGTAAACCTCTATAAGCAACAGCACAAAAATATTCGCATTCCATTGCTCAAAAAAATACATAAAATGATTTTGAGTGATAGAGTTACTCCGTCATGGTTACCTGAACGTTTTGAAAGTGATGAAGAGATGCTGACTGCCATAAAAGCAACTTACGAATCTTTGAAAGAAGTTTTAGTAGGTGATGATGATGATAGTCTTCGCAACTTATTGCTCAATATAGATAATTTTGACCTTGAGCATATTTACATTGCAAAAGATTCAGGGTTGACCTCTATTTCACAGCAAATATTTGGATATTATGACACTTATACTTTGGCAATCAAAGACCAACTGCAAAGAAAGAATCCTGCTACAAAGAAGCAAAGAGAAAATCCTAATTTGTATGATGAGCGTATAGATAAATTGTACAAAAAAGAGGGTAGCTTTTCTATTGCTTATCTTAATCGATTAGTCGATACAAAAGAGCACATCACTATTAATGAATACTATAGGCTGTTGGGATCCTATTGTCGTGAAGGTGGAAAAAGTAATGATGATTTCTTTAAGCAAATTGATGGTGCTTATAGTGCTATATCGTATCTCTTCTCTGCGGAACATGGTGAAATAGCCCAGTCTGACTCAGATACTGCAGTCGTTCAAAAGTTGCTCGAAGCTTATAAGGGATTACAACGCTTTATCAAGCCTTTATTAGGTCATGGTGATGAAGCAGATAAAGACAATGAGTTTGATGTAAAACTTCGTAAAGTGTGGGATGAACTCAACATCATTACACCGCTTTATGATAAGGTACGCAATTGGCTATCTCGTAAGATATATAACCCAGAGAAGATAAAGCTATATTTTGAGAATAACGGAAAGTTATTATCTGGATGGAGTGATAGCCAAACTGAATATGACAATGGAACCCAATATGGAGGCTATATCTTCAGAAAGAAGAATGAAATTGGTGAATATGATTTTTATTTGGGTATCTCTGCAGATGCTAAGCTGTTTCGTCGTGATGAAACTATCTGTTATGAAGATGGCATGTATGAGAGATTAGATTACTATAACCTGAAGCCTAACACTTTACTAGGAAACAGCTATATAGGAAACTATGGAGAAGATTCGAATGCTGTGCTTTCTGCATTTAATGATGCTGTAACAAAACTACATTTGGAGAAGAAACTGGTTCCTAAAGATAATGAGAAAGTGCCAACATATCTCAAGCGCTTAAAGCAGGATTATGCTAATTTTTATCAAATTTTGATGAATGACAATAATGTTGTTGATGCTTACAAGAGTATGAAGCAGCATATTCTTGCAACATTGGCTTCTTTGATTCGTGTACCCGCTGCAATAGAGTTGACCACTCAAACAAACTTGGATATTGACAAATTGATTGATGAAATAATTAATTTGCCATCCGAATCATTCGGCTATTTCCCTGTTGCTACGGCAGCAATAGAAGAAGCTAATAATAGGGAGAAGAAACCTTTGTTTCTTTTTAAGATGAGCAACAAGGATCTTTCTTATGCAGAAAAATTTTCTAAGGGGGACAGAAAAAGTCGAGGAACTGAGAATCTTCATACAATGTATCTCAAAGCCCTTCTAGGAATGACGCAGAATGTTTTTTCCATAGGAAGCGGAATGGTATTCTTTCGCCATAATACTGAAGGATTGGCAGAAACGACAGCGAGACATAAAGCTAATGAGTTTATTGCCAACAAAAACAAACTCAATGACAAAAAAAAGAGTATTTTTGACTATGAGATAGTAAAAAACAAACGCTTTACGGTAGATAAGTATCTTTTTCATTTGTCTTTAAAATTGAATTATACACAACCAAATAAATTTGACATTAATTCAAAAGTTCGTGAGATAATTCGTAACGGAGGTATCAAACATATTATTGGCATTGATCGCGGAGAACGTAATTTGATTTATCTGTCTTTAATTGATATGGAGGGAAATATTGTCATGCAGAAGTCTCTCAATATTCTCAAGGATGATCATAATGCAAAGGGAACTGATTATAAAGGTTTGCTGACAGAACGAGAAGGAGAAAATAAAGAAGCTCGCCGCAATTGGAAGAAGATAGCAAATATCAAAGATTTAAAACGAGGTTATTTAAGTCAAGTAGTACATATCATTAGTAAAATGATGGTAGAATACAATGCAATTGTTGTACTTGAAGATTTGAATCCTGGTTTTATCAGAGGTAGACAAAAAATCGAGCGTAACGTATATGAGCAATTCGAAAGAATGCTGATTGACAAATTGAATTTTTATGTTGATAAGCATAAAGATGCCAATGAAACGGGAGGTTTGTTGCATGCACTTCAGCTTACTTCTGAATTTAAAAATTTCAAGAAAAGTGAGCATCAGAATGGATGTCTTTTCTATATTCCAGCTTGGAATACAAGTAAAATAGATCCTGCTACTGGTTTTGTAAATCTCTTTGATACGAGATATACGAATGCAGAAAAGGCACTTGAATTCTTTCGTAAATTTGATGCGATTCGTTATAATGAGGAGAAAGACTGGTTTGAGTTTGAATTTGATTACGATGAATTCACTCAGAAGGCACATGGTACTCGTACCAGATGGACACTCTGTACTCATGGTAAGCGTTTGCGTTCTTTTAGAAATCCTGCAAAACAATATAATTGGGATTCTGAAGTAGTGGCGCTGACTGATGAATTCAAAAGAATTCTTGGAGAAGCAGGCATTGATATTCATGAGAATCTAAAAGATGCGATCCGTAATTTGGAAGGTAAAAGACGAAAGTATCTTGAACCTTTGATGCAGTTTATGAAATTGCTGCTACAATTGCGTAATAGCAGGAAGAATCCAGAAGAAGATTATATTCTTTCTCCTGTTGCCGATGAGAACGGAGTGTTCTATGATAGTCGTTCATGTGGTGACACGCTTCCTAAGAACGCGGATGCTAATGGCGCTTACAATATTGCTAGAAAGGGACTGATGCTTATTAGGCAAATAAAAGAAGCGAAGGAGTTAGGTAAGGTTAAGTACGACATTTCCAACAAGGCTTGGCTCAACTTTGCACAACAAAAACCATATAAAAATGAATGACTACATTCCGCTTTCTATGCTGAATGACTTTATCTTTTGTCCGTACTCCATATACTTGCATAGCGTGTATATGGAGTCGGATGAAGACTTGTATAAAGCCACTCCACAGATTAAAGGCACCATTGCTCACCATAGTGTTGATGAAAAGAAAAGTTCTACTCGAAGGAGCGATGTAATGTCGCTCCCCGTTTATTGTGACGAATTGGGAATATCTGGCAAAATAGATATCTACAAACAAGATAAACATCTGCTGATAGAACGCAAGAAGTTTCATGGGTTGTAAATCAATACAAGAATATCCTATTTTCGAGTTTAAATGATAATTATAAGTTATGATATTTCTGACGACAAAATGCGCACGAACTTTTCAAAAATGCTTAAAAGTAATGGTGCCATTCGGCTTCAATTCTCTGTGTATGAAGTAAGGAATACAAAGAGAATTATTAATAATCTTATGTCTAAGATTGAAGCTTATGCAAAACATTTCACTGCTGATGATAGCGTAATACTTTTTGACATTGAAGCAGAAAAACTAACTAAATATGGTAATGCTATTCATAGAGACCAAGATGTAGTATACTTTTAAATAACAAACATAAGTCTTTATATTTTTCATCATACATACATAATAAACTGATTACTAACAACTTCCTAAACCTTTACACAATATTCCATTCTGTATGGGGGATAAATATCTAAAAAAAATATTCATCAAAAGCCTTTATATACTGATTTTTATGTAAATTTGTAAACAATAAGAGTCTATACGGACTTGATAATTTCTACTATCGTAGATGAAGTATGTCCTGGCAGAGTGTTTCTATGGTCTATACGGACTTGATAATTTCTACTATCGTAGATCAGAAGCAAGCTAACAGCGAAAAGGAGGTAAAGTCTATACGGACTTGATAATTTCTACTATCGTAGATAGGAGGTCTCTCCTTCTGCTAAGCGTGTGCGTCTATACGGACTTGATAATTTCTACTATCGTAGATTGGCAAGGCACAGACCCGAGTCTTTCAATGTCTATACGGACTTGATAATTTCTACTATCGTAGATAGTATTGCCTTTATACGTAAGATGTGGAGTCTATACGGACTTGATAATTTCTACTATCGTAGATTATATAAAGGATAGATGCAGGGATTTGTCGTCTATACGGACTTGATAATTTCTACTATCGTAGATTAGATAGAATGGTAAAGTTAAATGTAAGAGTCTATACGGACTTGATAATTTCTACTATCGTAGATCTCAATGGCCTTATGCTGCTCGTCCTTTGGTCTATACGGACTTGATAATTTCTACTATCGTAGATAAGAGTATAGAGTGACGGGGCACACGAAGCGTGTCTATAAGGACTTGATAATTACTACTATCGTAGATTAGTTGGTCTTATACAGCGTGTCCGTCTGTCTATAAGGACTTGATAATTTCTACTATCGTAGATCTAAAGTTTGGTATAATAGAGGTTTTGGGTCTATAAGGACTTGATAATTTCTACTATCGTAGATAGAAAGTCACCGGTTATCTTCAGTGCCGAAGAGGTCTATAAGGACTTGATAATTTCTACTATCGTAGATTCCTTGCAGGCATAGAGATAGTGGAAGGCGTCTATAAGGACTTGATAATTTCTACTATCGTAGATGAAATTCGGCTGCGGTACTACTGTACCGGTCTATAAGGACTTGATAATTTCTACTATCGTAGATCGACGCGATGTCTACACCGTCTTCATCGTCTATAAGGACTTGATAATTTCTACTATCGTAGATATCTCCTCGCTGTTGGTGAAGAACTTCTTCGGTCTATAAGGACTTGATAATTTCTACTATCGTAGATTTTCAAAAGCATTGTCTACAGAATGAAAGTCTATAAGGACTTGATAATTTGATTTAACTTTACGATTTTTTAGGAAACAAAGTTACGTATTATAATGAGAAACAATAAATAGAAAAACACGTGTTTTTATCTATCATATCTGTCAGTTTATAAATTCATCTACCAGGATCGAACTACAAAATATAAGCGGATGATAATTATAGGAGGGTATAGCATCCCTGCTATACCCACGCAGCCACACAAGCAAGACAATAAACATGTAGGCTACGTGGGTATGACAAGGATACCATACCCTCCCAAGAAGATTAAGCCTTTGTTGCAAGCGGTGAAGCCTGAGTGTACTTGCGTGCGCTCAACTCCTTGTCGAGCATATACAGACCATAGCCGTTGCCCTGGATCATCTTGAGGTTGTCGATGATGTTCTGTGCGTTCTCCTCTTCCTCCACCTGCTCGTCGATGAACCACTTGAGCATGCTCTGCGTAGCGTAGTCGTTCTCGCTTGTGGTGAGAGCGAAGAGATTATTGATGAGCGATGTCACCTTCTGCTCGTGGGCAAGTGTAGCCTCGAACACGGCGAGCGGCGACTCCCAAGTTGTAGGCACAGCGTCGATAGGCTTCAGCTCAACACGTCCGCCACGCTGTATGATGTAATTGAACATGATTTTGGCATGATCCTGCTCCTCCTGAAACTGTACCTCAAACCAATTGCCCATTCCCGGATTGCCGTTAGCGTGAGCATAAGCAGCCATTGAAAGATAGAGATAAGCCGACCAAAGCTCGGCGTTGATTTGGGCATTGAGAGCCTCTTCGATTTTCTTGTTCAGCATAATTATTAAGTTTTAAGTGATTATTCGAGTGGTATGCAAATGTACAAAATAAATTGATAAACCATTTGTTTTTACATCGTTTTTATATCAATTTTATTGCCGATTATCAATAGACGAAAAAAAACTATTGCTGTAACATAAAAACATATGCTTTTATCTACCATATCTGTCAGTCTGCGCGTAATGTACTACGTTACAGAAGGTTAATGGCTGACAGATAACAATTTCATCTGTCAGGATTTGAAGTTATCTACCAGGATCAGGGGGTGCAGCAGTCTCTGCTGCACCAACAAAGCTACGGTTGGTGCAACTATTGCTCGGCTAGTGTCACTATTGCTAGGTTGGTGTCACTTCCTGCTCGGTTGGTGCACTTGAGACAAGTGCACCCCCTAAGGGGAACTTCCTAAACAAGGCGGCGTGGGTATGCAGGATACCATACCCTCCTAAACAAAAAAAGGTCTCCAAAGTCGTTTGACTCTGAAGACCTCAAGTAAAGAAGGCAGCCACCTACTCTCCCGCATTGCATTGCAGTACCATCGGCGCAAGCGGGCTTAACTTCTCTGTTCGGAATGGGAAGAGGTGGGACACCGCCGCAATAACCGCCTAATATTCGTTCGCTGCGACAATTAGTAATTTTTAATTAGTAATTATTAATTCGTCAAGCGTATAAGTTAGACAAATTGATTAGCAAAAACTGTCGTTAAAAGTTGTACAACAACTGAAAGTATCGCTACTCATGAAGAAAGTCTCGGGCAATTAGTACTGCTCGGCTTTGACATCGCTGTCTTTACACCTGCAGCCTATCTACGTCGTCGTCTACAACGACCCTCAATGGAGTTCTCATCTTGCGGATGGCTTCGCACTTAGATGCTTTCAGCGCTTATCCTAACCAGACTCGGATACCCAGCGGTGCGCCTGGCGGCACAACTGGCAAACCGGAGGTCTGTCCATCACGGTCCTCTCGTACTAGTGACGGCACCACTCAAAACTCCTGCGCCCACGATAGATAGAGACCGAACTGTCTCACGACGTTCTGAACCCAGCTCGCGTGCCACTTTAATGGGC
>ENA-USZI01001839-USZI01001839.1-human-gut-metagenome-genome-assembly--contig:-NODE-1839-length-13365-cov-18.953642_pt1 | contig 13365 bp, 11 predicted proteins | sample MGYA00250042_ERZ773532 | MGnify/ENA primary metagenome ERZ773532 (study PRJEB29103, sample SAMN06112036) | human gut metagenome | biome: human gut; feature: ankylosing spondylitis patient; material... | reverse complement strand
CTGATCACCCCCGTGTTCTGCGGCAGCGCCGTGAACCAGCAGGCACTGGATATGCTGCTGTTCAACATGCACAAGCTGCTGCCCAGCCCGGAGCACGAGGTCTGCACCCTGGCCGAAGATGCCAACGGCGAGCCTGTGGAGCTCCACTGCACCGAGGCAGAGCCCACCGCCGCCTATGTGTTCAAGACCGTGGCCGACCCGTTCGTGGGCAAACTGAGCTACCTGCGTGTGGTCAGCGGCAAGGTGACCGCCGGTGAGCCGCTGGTCAACGCCCGCACCGGCGAGCCGGAAAAGATCGGCAAGCCCCTCACCGTCATCGGCAAGAAGCAGGTGGACGCCGACGGCATCGGTGCCGGTGACATCGGTGCAGTGGCCAAGCTGGTGACCGCCCGCACCGGCGACACCCTGTGCGACGCTTCCCGTGTGGTGAAGCTGCCCGCCCCCGTGTTCCCGCAGCCCAGCCTGTTCATGGCCGTCACCGTGGCCAAGAAGGGCGATGAGGGCAAGATCAGCAGCGCGCTGGCCCGCCTGATGGAAGAGGACCCCACCCTGAGCTACCAGAACAACGCCGAGACCCATCAGCAGGTGATCGGTGGCCTGGGCGAGCAGCACCTGGACGTGGTCAAGGCCAAGCTGAAGAACAAGTTCGGCGTGGAGATCGGCCTGGAAGCTCCCCGCATCGCCTATCGTGAATCCATCCGCAAGGCCTGCCAGAAACAGGGCCGCCACAAGAAGCAGACCGGCGGCCACGGCCAGTTCGGTGACGTCATCATCAACTTTGAGCCCTGCGACAGCGAGCAGGTGGTGTTTGAGGAAAAGGTGTTCGGCGGCAGCGTGCCCAAGAACTTCTTCCCCGCCGTGGAAAAGGGCGTGCGCCTGGCAGCTGAAAAGGGCGTGCTGGCCGGTTACCCCGTGGTGGGCCTGAAGGCCACCCTGCTGGACGGCAGCTACCACCCCGTGGACAGCTCCGAGATGGCCTTTATCATGGCCGCCAAGCTGGCCTACAAGGCCGCCATGCCGGAGGCCGGGCCGGTCATTCTGGAGCCCATCCACACCCTGAAGGCCCATGTGCCCAACGACAACACCGGTGACATCATGGGCGATGTGACCAAGCGCCGCGGCCGCGTGCTGGGCATGGAGCCCGACGAGGACGGCCTGCAGACCATCATCGCCGAAGTGCCGCTGGCAGAGCTGGCCAACTTTACCACCTTCATCCGGCAGACCACCCAGGGCCGCGGCTGGTTCACCACCGAGTTTGCCCGCTACGAGATCCTGCCCGAAATGCTGGTGCCCGCCGTGGTGGAGCAGGCCAAGAAGCTGGGCAACCTGGATGAGAGCGCCGACGACTGAGCCGCTTTCTGACCGTTCCTGAATAACGACATTCCCGCAAGCCCCGTTGACACCTTTCCCTCTGTCGGCGGGGCTTTTTGCTGCGGGTGCGGTTTGTGCCGCCCCTTGACAAGCGCCACAAAAATCCCGTCTGAAGCAGTTCAGACGGGATTTTTTCTTGTGCATTTTACGTTTTGGAAACGGAGATCAGCCCTTCATGGGCACAAAGCCCACCAGGTCCTTGATGACCTCCCCGGCAATGATCAGCCCTGCCACCGAGGGCACAAAGGCATTGGAGCCTGGCGTTGACCGACGGGGAGCCCCCGGACGCTGGGCATCTGCCGGGCAGGGTGCTTCCGGTGCCATGTCCTCGGTCAGGGGCGTCATGGCGGGCTCCTTGGAGTAGACCACCTTCAGGTGCTTGATCTTGCGCTTGCGGCACTCAGTGCGCATCACCTTGGCCAGCGGGCAGACCGAGGTCTTGTAGATGTCGGTCACCTCAAAGCGGGTGGGGTCCATCTTGTTGCCGGCGCCCATGGAGCAGATGATGGGCACCCCGGCTTCCTTGCACTTCATCACCAGAGCCAGCTTGCCGGTGACGGTGTCGATGGCGTCCACCACATAGTCGAACTGGGAGAAGTCGAAGCTGTCCTGGGTCTCCGGGCCGAAGAAGGTCTTGTAGGTAGTGACCTTGATGTCCGGGTCAATGTCGTGGACGCGCTCCTCGGCCACATCCACCTTGAATTTGCCCACGGTCTTGCGGGTGGCAATGATCTGGCGGTTGAGGTTGGTCAGGCAGACCTTATCATCGTCGATGAGGTCCAGTGCGCCCACACCGCTGCGGGCCAGTGCCTCCACCGTGTAGCCGCCCACACCGCCGATGCCAAACACGGCCACGCGGGAATTGTGCAGCTTTTCCATTGCCTCTGCGCCCAGCAGCAGCTGGGTGCGGGAATACTGATCTTGCATTGCGTTTTGTCTCCTTGTTACTTTTCCACTCTCGTAATGATGCCGCCGCCCAGCACCACATCCCCCTGATACAGCACCACCGACTGGCCGGGCGTGGGGGCGCGCTGGGGCTGGTCGAACTCCAGCCGGAAGCCGTTTTCCGCCGGGTAAACGGTGGCGGCCTGCTCGGTCTGGTGGTAGCGGGTGCGGGCCGTGACCCGCAGAGGCTCTTTCAGCTCCGGGATGGCGATCCAGTTCACATCCTCCGCATAGACGATGCGGTCGAACAAAGTACTCTCCGGGCCGACGGTGACCGTGTTGGCCTGCATGTCCTTGCCGCAGACATACACCGGAGCCCCCAGTGCCAGCCCAAGGCCCTTGCGCTGGCCCAGCGTGTAACGCACCGCACCGTTATGGGTGCCCACCACCTTGCCGCTCTCGTCCAGAAAATCACCGGCGGGGTAGTGCTTGCCGGTAAAGCCCTCCATAAAGCGGGCATAGTCGCCGTCGGGCACAAAGCAGATGTCCTGGCTGTCGTGTTTGCGGGCATTGATGAAATGATGCTGCTCGGCGATGGCACGCACCTCGGTCTTGTGCAGGGCCCCCAGCGGCAGGCGCACATGAGCCAATTGCTGCTGGGTGAGGTTGTACAGCACATAGCTCTGATCCTTGCCCTCATCCAGCCCCTTTTTGAGCAGCCAGCGGCCGGTGTCCGGGTCCTGTTCCACCCGGGCATAGTGGCCGGTGACCACATATTCCATGCCGTGGGCCTGCGCCCATTTCAACAGATGGTTGAACTTCATGTATTTATTACAATCAATGCAGGGGTTTGGGGTGCCGCCGGCCTCATACACCCGGACAAACTTCTCGATGATCTGTTCCCGGAAGTCGGCGGTGAAGTCCAGCACCTCGTAAGGGATATCCAGGGCAAAGGCCACCTCGGCGGCGTCCTCGATGTCCTTTTCCGAGCAGCAGGTGTGGAACCCGGACTGCCCCAGCATCTCGTTGTGGGTCAGGCGCATGGTGATGCCGGTGCAGTCGTACCCGTCCCGCTGCATCAGCCAGGTAGCCACCGAGCTGTCCACGCCGCCGCTCATGGCAATGAGGGCGCGCGGGGGCCGGGGCGCAGAGTTCTGTGTGGTCATAGCTTCTCCTTTGGCGTGTTCAACACACTAAAATAGTAGTATAATAGTAACGCGGCAAAAACCAGTTGTCAAGACGCAGAAATTTGCCCTGCGGCGTCCAGCAGGCACTGCTGCTCGTTAGGCAGCTGCCCCCGGACAACGGCATCCAGCAGGGCTTCCAGCGTCCTGCGCAGGCCGGGCCCTGCCGGGATGCCCGCCGCCATCAGGTCGCGGCCGTTCACGGCCAGCTGGCTGACCCGGCAGCACACGCCGTCGGCGTCCAGCTGTGCGGCCAATTCTGCCTGCGCGGCAAAATCAGCCGCCTGTTCCGGCTCCATGGCAGCGCCCAGCGCCGCCAGCCGCTGCACGGTGTGCAGGTCGTACCGGCCCAGCAGTTTCCGGATGCGGATGGCCGTATCGGGGGCAGCATCCTGTCCGGGAGCGGCGGAAGCTTTCTCCTCGGACACGAATCGGGCCATTCCATCGCCCGCCCTACTGCCTGCGGCAGCAGGGTCCCACCCCAGCGGACGGTCCTCGGAGAAACTTCCGCCGCCTCCTCCTGTTTCCCTCACCAGCACCGCCGTTTCTTCGATCAGGGCGTTGGAGCAGCGCAGGCGTTTCAGGGCCTTGCGGGTGCCGTCCTCGCCAAGGCTCATCAGCAATGCGGCCCACCGCACGGGCAGGTCCTCTGTGCCCGCCGGGCAGGCATCCACCACCGACTTTGCGGCCTGCAATGCCGGGGCGGAAAGCTCCGGTATAATAACTTTCAGTATTTTTTCATCAAGATATGCCGCCGGGGCGGGTGCTGCCAGCAATTTAGACAGCTCTTCTTCGATCCGCTCCACCGACACGCAGTCCAGATGGGCACACAGTGCCCGGGCCGCCTGCCCGGTGGGCGGGTCGATGGCAAAGCCGAACCGCGCCGCGAACCGGTACAGCCGCAGGATGCGCAGGGCATCCTCTTCAAAGCGGGTGGCGGGGTCGCCCACGGCCCGCAGGATGCCCTGCTGCAGGTCCTGCTGCCCTCCAAAGGGGTCGATGAGCCCCTCGGCATCGTTGTAGGCCATGGCATTGATGGTAAAGTCCCGCCGGGCCAGGTCCTGCCGCACATCCGGCACAAAGTGTACCTCGTCCGGGTGGCGGCCGTCGGTATAGGCCCCCTCGGTGCGGAAGGTAGTGGTCTCGTACAGCTGGCCGCCGTATTTGATGGTCACGGTGCCGTGCTGCAGCCCGGTGGGGATGCACTGCCCCTCCCCGAACAATGCCAGCACCTGCTCCGGCCGGGCGCTGGTGCAAAGGTCCCAGTCCTGCGGGGTGCGCCCCAGCAGACTGTCCCGCACGCAGCCGCCCACCGCGTAGGCCGCATATCCGGCCCCGTGCAGCCGGGCCAGCAGAGCCGCCGCACCGGCGTCCAATCGGATGTTTTGCATGGGTCACGCCTCCTCGTACTGCAGGGTGATCTGCATCCCGTCTGCGCCGCACACTGCCGCCGGGAAGATGCTCTGCGCCTGGGGCAGATCTGCTTCCGGGTCGGTGATCATGGGGGAATAGTGGGTCAGCCAGAGGCGATGCGCCCCGGCGCGGGCTGCCAACGCGGCGCTCTGCCCAAAGGTGCTGTGCCCCCACTGAGCTGCCTGGGCTTCCTGCTCCGGCAGCGCATAGGTGGCGTCGCAAATCAGCAGGTCAGTGCCCTGTGCGGCCTGCTCCAGCGCGGCGCAGGGGGCCGTGTCGCCGGAGAATACCATGCTCAGCCCCCGGCGCGGCGCGCCCAGCACCTCCGCCGGGGCCACGGTACGGCCTTTCACGAGAACGCTCTGCCCCTGCTGCAAAAGTTTCCATTGCTGCACCGGCACCCCCAGCGCCCGGGCCCGGGCCGGGTCGAATCGGCCTGCCCGGGGCAGCTCCAACCGATAACCCACGCTGGGCACCCGGTGCCGGGTGGCAAAGGGACGCAGCACAGCACCCGCCGGCCAGCCCTCCCACAGCGCATCCAGTGCCAGCGGCCCGTCTGCTTCCTGCAGACGCACGGCATAGGGCAGCGGCCCGGTGAGGGCACGCACGGCGCTCCAGATGCCGGCAAGCCCTTTCGGCCCCACCAGCAGCAGCGGCCGGGTGCGGCCCTGAGCCCCCAGCGTCTGCAGCAGACCCGGCAGGCCGAAGATGTGGTCGCCGTGATAATGGGTCAGACAGACGGTGTCCGCACGCATCAGGTTGACCCCGGCACGGCGGGCCGCCGCCTGGGTGCCCTCGCCGCAGTCGAACAGCAGGCCGTGGCCGCCGCAGGCTGCAAAGGCCGTACTGAGGGCGCGGTCCGGCAGCGGCATGGTGGCGGCAGTGCCCAGTAAGGTGATGGTCAGCATAAAAACTCCTTTGGATGAATGGTTCTTCTTTTATCTTACCACAGCGGCCCCGCCTGCACAATCGTCTGCGGCCCTGCATAGGATGGGCAAATGCAAAAAAGGAGGCGCAGACCATGCGATACCGGCCCGGAGCACACCGTTCCTTCCGCCCACGGCACCGGCACTGGCTGCGCGGGCTGGTGCTGGCGGTGCTGGTGCTGGCGGTGCTGGTGCTGTTGTACGGCTGCGCCGTGCAGCGGCTGATCTATTCTTCCCGCGGGACAATGATCTTTCTGCCGGAACGGCCGCTGCTCTGAACAGCAAAAGAGGGACGACTGCCGTCGTCCCTCTGGGGTGGGTCACATCAGTAATTGATCTTCTTCAGCTCAAAGTAGCTCTGGGGGTGTGCGCACACCGGGCACTTGAGCGGAGCCGACTTGCCGATGAAGGTGTAGCCGCAGTTCCGGCACTGCCACAGCTGCTGCTCTTCGCGGGCGAACACCTTCTGGTTCTTCAGGTTCTCGGCCAGGGCGCGGTAGCGCTCCTCGTGCTCCTTCTCGATCTGTGCCACCATGGTGAACAGGGCTGCGATCTGGTTGAAGCCCTCTTCCTTGGCCTCCTTGGCCATGCGGGGGTACATCTCGGTCCACTCGTCGTGCTCGCCGCCGGCGGCCATGTCCAGGCAGGTGAGCGTGTCGGGGATGGCACCGCCGCACAGCAGCTTGAACCAGATCTTGGCATGCTCCTTCTCGTTGCCGGCGGTCTCCTCAAAGATGGCAGCCAGCTGCTCATAGCCTTCCTTCTTGGCCATGCTGGCAAAGTAGGTGTACTTGTTGCGTGCCTGGCTCTCGCCTGCAAAGGCTTCCCACAGGTTTTTCTCGGTCTTGGTACCCTTGAGTTCCATACTCTCTTCTCCTTTTGTTATTCGGTGTCTGTATCGGCAGCCCCACTGCGGGGCTTCAGGTCCTTGTCTCTGAACAGAGTATACCACAAACGGTGAAGAAAATCAAGAATCATTCCTATTTATTTTGAGAATCATTTTCAGTTATGCTGTTTCAGGGCGCACACGGCGATGCTCAGGGCGCTCCATGCCGCCTGATACATCAGCACATAGGTCACCGGCAGCTGCCAGATGCTGCGGGCGCTGGTGAGCAGCACCGCAATGGCCACCGAGAACAGCACCGACACCATCTGCACCGTGGTGGCCGTGGTCTCGGCGTTCTGGGCCTTGTCGGCTGCGCGCAGGCCGCCGGTCAGGCTGGCAAAGCCTTTCTGATGGTACATGCAGCAGGGCGCATCCTCGGCCGGGGCGGCCTCGAGGGCGGCGTACTGCTCCTGATCCAGCAGGGTGACCATGCCCTCCGGCAGGCGGTAGGCCTCGGTGATGTGTTTTGCGGTCAGGCTGGGGTCCAGACTGGTGACCAGCAGACGGATGTTCTCCTGCTGCAGGGCGGCAAGGCTGCGGGCGATGTTGCGGCCGCCCACATAGCGGATCACGAACATGGCATGCACATTGCCGGACACCGCCAGATACAGGATCTGCAGCTCCCCGTTTTTGGAGTGCTGGTTCTCGTAGTCCTCGTCCGGCAGGGCCAAGCCCTCCTGCTCCAGGAAACGGCGGGTGCCGATCTGGATGTGGTTGTTGTCGCACCAGGCGGCAAAGCCCAGCCCGCGGTGGATCTCCAGATCCTTGACCGGGAACAGGATGTCGGTGCGGTCCTCAATGATCTGACGGAACAGCCCCTGCAGAGTACCGCCGCTCTGGTTGAGCACGCTGGCCGCGTACAGGATGGCGCGGTCGATGCGGCCGCCCTTGAAGATGCGGATATCCTCCAGCACCACGCTGTCGGCGGCAAACAGGTCCTCGGCATCCACCTGAAGGGTGTCGATGCCGCCCAGTTCCTGAATGGCCGCCCAGCCGGGCACCACGGCCCCCACGGCACCGGCGGTACGCTGCAGGCGCAGCGCGGACATGCCGGCGATGAGGGTGGAGGACAGGGGTGCGCCCATGCACAGCACCGCCGTCAGGGCGGCGGCGGCCAGCTTCACGTCACGGCCTACCACCAGACACAGCAGGGCGCTGAGCAGGGCCACGCCCAGCAGGATGTACCCGTTCTTCTGTGCACGGCGTTCCCCGGCGCGCTCGTCCAGGCTCTGTGCCACAAAGCCTTCGTCCGCCGTCCGGGGGCGGCTCAGCAGCACCCAGGGGTCCTTCTGTTCCAGATCCCGTGCCAGTGCCCGGATCAGGTCCTTGTCCCGGGTGCGATACGCACCCTGCAGGTCGGTGGCTTCGCCCAGCAGTTCATAGCCGCCACGCACGGCAGACAGCATCACCCGGCTGCCCAGCAGCGCCAGGAACAGCCCCAGGGCTGCAACGCCGGTGAGGATGGACAGGCCCTCGGTGGTGCGGTAGGAGTTGGCCGTGAGCAGGGCCGTGACGGCCTGCAGCAGCGCCGCCACAGCGGCCAGTGCGGGCATCGTCTCTGCCGAGGGGCGGCCCCGCAGGCCGTTCAGGCCGTCGCGCAGGACCGGGAAGCTCACCACCAGGCTGGCGGCATACAGCAGCAGATTGGCGGCGTAGAAGGCCGCCGGGGCGGCATCCGGGTCCAGTGCGGCCAGCGGCGGCAGCAGCCGGTCGGCCACCAGGCCCACATGCAGCAGCACCACGGCCAGGATCCCGGCCAGTACACAGCGCAGGGTAAGCTCTGCACTCATGCGGCGCAGCTTCTCGCCCACGCTCTCGGGGGCTTCGTCCTCCGCCGGCAGGGCGTCCTCCGCCTCGGTTTTCAGCTCCGTCTCTCCGGCACGTTCCGCTTCGGCAGTGTCTGCGGCGGGCGCAGCCACCGGCGTTTCGGTCGGTTCCGTCTCCGGAGCGTCCAGCGGTTCCAGCGGCAGGCTCATGGTATCTTCGTCCGGTTTGGTTTCCGGCTCTGCCTCGGGGGCTTTCACCGGCGCGGCGGGAGATGTTTTCTCCGGGGCTGCCGGTTCTTCCGGGACTTCCGGCTTTTTCTCGTCATCGGCGTCGCCGAACATCCGGAACACCGATTTCTTTTCCGGCAGCGGCTTGTCGGCTGCAAACACCATGGTGGGCCGGGGCGGCTCCGGAGCCTTTTCCGGGGTCTCCGGCTCCTCCGGGTCATCCAGCGGCACATCCACGCTGCGGATGGGCTCCAGCGTTTCCTCCACCGGCTTCGGTTTTGCAGCCATGCCGTTCAGCATATCCTTGAGCTGCTGCATCTCCTGCTGCTCCTGCTGTTCCTGCGGCAGCAGCACGTCCGGGGCGTTCTTGGGGTTCTGTGCAGCCTTCTTCCGGGGCTTTTCCGGCTGCGGAGCCGGGGCGGCGGGAGCCTTGGGCGGCTCCGGCTTGTTCTCCGGGGCAGGCTGCGGGGCCGGTCTGTCCGGCACGGCAGGTTTTTCCGGGGCAGCAGGCCCTTCGGCTTTGGGCTGGGGGAAATCCGTGCCCGGGTCTGCGGTGCGCAGGGTCAGGTCCAGATCCAGCGGTTCCTCCCCGTCGTGCTTTGCTAGGGCATCTGTGCCCAGCAGCACCTCGCCGGTGGGCAGTTCCAGGTCCGTCCCGGCCTGCGGAGCCTGCTTCGGTTTTGCATGGCCGAACAGCCGCCCGAACAGCCCCTTGTGCTCTTCCGCCGCTTCTTCCTCCCGGCGCACCATCTCGGCCGGGATATCTGCCACAGTGGTGGTGAAGAAATCGCGGAATTTCTCATCGCTTGCGGCGGCACTCTTGTGTTGATTTTTTTCCTTAGGCATCCTTGTTCCTCCCGTTCTTCAGATTGGGGTTACGGATCACGCCTGTCACGCATTCTGTGCTGCGCGCTGCGACTGGATCTCGTACAGGATAATGCCGGCCGCCACCGAGACGTTGTAGCTGTCCACACCGGTGCCCTGTGCGGCCATGTCCAGCCGCACCACACCGTCGCACAACTTCTTGACCAGCTGCGACACGCCGCTGCCCTCGCTGCCCAGCACCAGCGCGATGGGGCCGGTGAGGTTGTTCTTGCGCAGGGGCACGCCGTCCATGTCGGCACAGTACACGAACACGCCCTGCTCCTTGAGGCGGCGGATCGTCTCGCCGATGTTGGCCACGCGGGCCACCGGCAGCCGCTCAGCGGCACCTGCGCTGGACTTGATGACCGTGGGGGTGACCGATGCGCCGCCCCGCTTGGGGATCACGATGCCGTGGGCACCGCACAGCAGAGCGCTGCGCATCACGGCACCCAGGTTGTGGGGGTCCTCAATGCCATCGCTCAGCACCAGGAACGGCGGCTCGCCCTTGGCTTTGGCCGCCGCCAGCAGGTCCTCCACGGTGGCATACGCGATCTCGCTGGCAAAGGCGGCCACACCCTGATGGCTCTCGGTGCCGGTCATCAGGCGCAGCTTGTTGGGGTTCACCCGTTTGACGGCTGCCCCGGCCTCCTTGGCCAGTGCGGTATAGTAGGCCGCCACGGCGGGGGCCATGCTCTCCGAAATGAGCACCGTATCCACGCCGGAACCACTCTTCAGCAGCTCGGTCACCGGATTCTTGCCGTAGACCAGGCTCTCATTCCGGGTCTGCTCTTCCGGTGCACGGCGCGGGCGGCGGGGCTGATTTTTCTCTTCCATTCTATGTTCTCCTTCCGTTTCTATCGGAACGATGCAGCGCATGTTCCCCAGGGCGCGCCGCACCGCTTGCGCAGGCAGCCAGCCCGACGATTTTATCAGATGATAATCCAAGGTAAAGTATAGCATAAGCCGACCGGGTTTGCCAGCAAATTGCCGCTTTTTTGTCGGCCCGACCGGATTTTTTCACAGCTTGCCTGCGCCCCGGCCCGGTTTTGCAGAATTGTCCCTTGCCGCTGCGCCTTCTGCCCCTGCCGGGACCTGCCGTTTTGCCGGTGCGAAAAGTTTTCCACAAAAGAGGGCTATACATTCCGTAGAAGGACCCGATTTTTTCCACATGTTGAAAACCCGGTGGAGAAAGTTCAAAAGTCCTGCTGCAAAGCCTGTTTTCCCTGTGGAATTTAACATTCTCCACTGAGTTTTCCACAATCTGGTTCGACATTCCCCCGCAGGGTGCGTACAATTTGTAATTTTCAAGTCGGAAATATGACAATTTTTTGATGCGGAACCACGCACCTTTTGCAATTTTCTCCAATATCAAATTGACGAATGTGGATTTGTGTTGAAAATCCCACGGTTTCTCCCATCACTGGGACATTCTGCAAAAGTGGTGCAGGACCTTCAAAATTGTTGCAGATTCCCGCATTTCGGACCTTTTCCGCCCGCAAATGCCGCATTCCGCCCGGCGTTTGAAGAGAAAAACCGCCTGTTTGGATTGATTTTAAGAAGGGTTTGGGGTATACTAGTTTTGTAGGTTTGTTAAGCCGTGCACAATACGGCGCGGCATGACCGAAAACCCCGATCATATTTGGAGGTAATGAATAATGTTGGTAAATGCAACCGAGATGCTGCTCAAAGCACGCGATGGCCACTACGGTGTGCCTCAGTTCAACATCAATAACCTGGAGTGGACCAAGGCAGTCCTGACCGCCTGCGAGGAAATGAAGAGCCCCGTCATTCTGGGCGTTTCCGAGGGCGCCGGCAAGTACATGACCGGCTTCAAGACCGTCGCTGCCATGGTCAGCGCTATGGTCGATTCCATGGGCATCACCGTTCCCGTTGCCCTGCACCTGGACCACGGCACCTATGAGGGCTGCAAGGCCTGCATCGAGGCCGGCTTCTCTTCCATCATGTTCGACGGCAGCCACTACTCCATCGAGGAGAACGTGGAAAAGACCAAGGAGCTGGTCGCTCTGGCACATGCAAAGGGCCTGAGCATCGAGGCTGAGGTCGGTTCCATCGGCGGCGTCGAGGACGGCGTCGTGGGTGCCGGCGAGATCGCTGACCCCGAAGAGTGCGCAAAGATCACCGCTCTGGGCGTTGACTTCCTGGCTGCCGGCATCGGCAACATCCACGGCGTCTACCCCGCAAACTGGAAGGGCCTGGACTTCGAGGCTCTGGACCGCATCCACAAGGCCACCAACAACATTCCTCTGGTCCTGCATGGCGGCACCGGCATCCCCGACGAGATGATCGCAAAGGCCATCAGTCTGGGTGTCTCCAAGATCAACATCAACACCGAGTGCCAGCTGGTCTTTGCTGAGGCTACCCGTAAGTACATCGAGGCCGGCAAGGATCTGCAGGGCAAGGGCTTCGACCCCCGCAAGCTGCTGGCTCCCGGTGCAAAGGCCATCGAGGACAAGTGCAAGGAGAAGATCGAGCTGTTCGGCTGCGCCGGCAAGGGCTAAGCAGAAGCTCGTATCCTGACCGGTACACCACCCAATAAAGTATGCGCCCCCGCTGCACCGTTATGCACAGTGCAGCGGGGGCGCTTTTTACTTTATATGCGAGCACTCAGACGCGGGTCTTTTCCATATCTCCAAAAATGTATTGCATACAGTCCTGCACCCAGAAGCAGGCAAAAAATCGAATAGCTAAGGATCGGAAGCCGCAGCAGTACGATCTTACCCGCGATCTGGGTAAAGAACCAGCCCGTTCCATACAGAGTCACGATATAAAGCACCAGCCATGTAGCATATTTCAGCCAATGCTCTCGTGGCGGAAAGCCTACCTGCTCCATCATCCGGCGGAACAGTGCGCAAAAAACCGTCACTGCAACAACAAGCTGCATCAGATAGCCTACAGAAAGTTCAAAAACCCAATCACCAATTACCGGGTAAAGCAGCAGCCCTTCCACGCCCCACTCCAAAAAAAAATACAGCGGTGCAACAAACCAGAAGTAATCCCCAGCCCCCAGTGTTTTCAAGCTGGGTTTGACTTCCTCCACAAAGGTCTTTGCGTCCGGAATTGAATGAAACAGTTCCCGGTTCTCCGCATTTGCCTGGATGGCAATATCAAGTAGATCGCTGCGTACAAGCTCGATTCCGCAGAAATCCCAGCTGACCCGGCGAAGATACCGGATCACTTCTTTCAGCTGCTCCTGGCTTTTTTCGTTCAGCAGCTTTGTACGCATCCGATTTGCCTTTCGCAACGCAAAATACTTATTCATATGGCTCCTCCTTAAAAATTTTTTCCACCAGCTGGCATAGCTGGCTCCAATCTTGTCGGAATTCAAGAAGCGCCTGCCGCCCTTCTTCCGTTACAACGTAGTATTTCCGGCTCGGTCCCTTGGGGGAGGGTCTGCGTTCCACCGTGACCTTTCCCTGCTGTTCCAGCCGCAGTAGCAGCGGATAGAGTGTACTTTCACTCAAGTCAGAAAACCCGACCTGTTTTAGATGCATCACGATCTCATAGCCATAGGTCGGCTCTCTGCTGATGAGCTTCAGAACACAGAATTCCAAAACGCCCTTGAGCAATTGTGTGTTGTTTTCCACTGGATACCTCCTTTTACCTATTATGCAATACATAGTAGCTTATCTATATTGTATTGCATAGTAGTATTTTTGTCAAGTCCTGTCCTGTTATCATTTCGACCAAAATCCGCTCCATATTTTTGTGCAACAAAAAAGCCCTGAGATTTCTCTCAGAGCTTTCTGTTCAAGTCGGCGACTACCTATTTTCACGCGCCGTTTCCAGCGAACTATCTTCGGCACAAGTGAGCTTAACTTCTG
>ENA-USZI01001831-USZI01001831.1-human-gut-metagenome-genome-assembly--contig:-NODE-1831-length-13440-cov-14.294844_pt1 | contig 13440 bp, 10 predicted proteins | sample MGYA00250042_ERZ773532 | MGnify/ENA primary metagenome ERZ773532 (study PRJEB29103, sample SAMN06112036) | human gut metagenome | biome: human gut; feature: ankylosing spondylitis patient; material... | reverse complement strand
CCTGCCGTTTTTTTGTTGTCTGGCAGGGTGCACAAATACAATGTTGCAATATTTGTGTATTAGCACAATAAAAATTGAAACCTTATTGTAACTTTTGCAAATTATGCGTTCAAAACGACAGATTGTGAACAAAATGAAAATTCCCTGTCAGCTTCTGGTATCATAAAGCCAAGCTGGCGGGGGTGTCCCCGCCGTTGTCCGATTCGACAAAACAAGGAGGAGAAAACTATGTTGTCCATCAATATGGATGACGTGATGCAGGTCCTTACGAATGTTCGTGGGTACCTCATCGCGTTTGGTGTAGTGCTTGCACTGGCGGTCGTTGTGATGATCGCGGTGCGCAAACTGCCCAAAGCAAAGAAAAAGATGATCCGTGCACAGTCTGGCCTTGCCATTCTGCTGGCACTGACCATCGTTGTCAACCTGATCTGCACCGGCCCCATGTCCACCATGCTGGATCTGGTGTCCGGCAGCGGCACCATCAGCGAGGAGACCTCTGCAAAGGCCACCCAGCTGGTGAATGAGATCACCGCAGACGGTGTCGTTCTGGCAAAGGACGAAGACGGCATCCTGCCGGTGGCTTCCGGCTCCAAGCTGAACGTTTTCGGCTGGGCTTCCACCAACCCCTGCTACGGCGGCACCGGTTCCGGTGCGCTGAACGCCACTTACCCCGTCACCGATCTGCTGACCGGCCTGCACAATGCCGGCATCCAGACCAACGAGGAACTGAGCAAGTTCTACACCGACTACAAGGCAGACCGCCCCAGCGTTAGCATAGCGGCGCAGGACTGGACCCTGCCGGAGCCCAATGTCAGTCTGTACACCGATGAGATGATGGAGAACGCAAAAGCATTCTCGGATACCGCAATGGTCGTCATCACCCGTGTCGGCGGCGAGGGCGCAGATCTGCCCACCGATATGGCTTCCGTTGTGGATGGCAGCTGGATCCGCCGCGTGGCACAGGCTTACGGCTCTGAGCGCGGCACCACTTACTACAACGGTACCTACGACGACTCTCTGAACGAGGGCAACGACTGGGATAAGGGCGACCACTTCCTGCAGCTGTCCAACCGTGAGGAAGACCTGCTCGACCTGGTCACCGCAAACTTCGACAACGTCATTCTGGTCTACAACGGCGCCAACGCCTTCCAGATGGACTTCCTGAAGGATTACCCCCAGATCAAGGGCGTCCTGCTCTGCCCCGGCACTGGCCAGTCCGGCTTTGAGGGCTTCGGCAAGGTCGTTTCCGGCGAGGTCAACCCCTCCGGCCGTACCGTGGATACCTATGTTTCCAACCTGAAGAATGCGCCCTGGTGGAACAACTTCGGCGACTTCAAGTACACCAACACCGAGGAGCTGAATTCCGATTCCACCTTCTTTGATCCGGAAGGCACCACCCCGTCCTTCGTCAACTACGTGGAAGGCATCTACGTGGGCTACAAGTTCTACGAAACTGCCGCCGCCGAGGGTCTCATCGACTACGACAAAGAAGTGGTCTACCCCTTCGGCTATGGCCTGAGCTACACCACCTTCACCAAGGAGATGAGCGGCATCACCTCCGACGGCACCAACCTGAACTTCAGCGTTACTGTCACCAACACCGGCGCTGTGGCGGGCAAGGATGTTGTAGAAATTTACAGCAATCCTCCCTACACCAACGGCGGCATCGAGAAGGCTACCGCAAACCTGCTGGACTTCGCCAAGACCTCTGAGCTGGCACCCGGCGCATCCGAGACCATCGAGTTCTCCATCCCGGTGGAGCAGCTGGCTTCCTATGATTACCAGACCAACGGCTGCTATGTGCTGGAAGCTGGCGACTATGTCATCAGCGCGAACGATGATTCCCACACCGTTGCCGATTCTGAAGTCTACACCGTTGCATCCGACAGCGTCTACAACGAGTCCAACAAGCGCGGCAGCGATGCTGTGGCTGCGACCAACGAGTTCGATTTCGCAGAAGGCGAGATCACCTATCTGTCCCGCGCCGACGGCTTTGCAAACTATGCCGAGGCGACCGCTGCTCCCGCCACCTATGAGATGACCGACGAGCAGAAGGCTGCCTTCGACAACGCACACACCTACGTCGAAGCTGGCTATCAGCAGGATGACGACGCCAACGCCGCCGACATCACCACCGGTGCCAAGAACGGCCTGAAGCTGGCCGATCTGCGCGGCGTGGATTACAACGACGCCCAGTGGGATGCCCTGCTGGATCAGATGTCCATCGACGATCTGCAGCAGATCATCGGCTTCGGCGGCTACCAGACCGCTGCGGTCTCCAGCATCGAGAAGGTCCGCACCAGTGACTGCGACGGCCCGGCTTCCATCAACAACTTCTTCACCGGTGTCGGTTCCGTCGGCTTCCCGGCTGCTGCCCTCATCGGCATGACCTGGGACAAGGATCTGGCCTACGCCTTCGGCGACAGCATCGGCGAGATGGCTGACGAGATGGATACCTCCGGCTGGTACGGTCCCGCTATGAACATCCACCGCACTGCTTTTGCAGGCCGTAACTTCGAGTACTACTCCGAGGACGGCGTGCTGTCCGGCGTGATGGCTTCCAACGCCATCAAGGGCGCACAGGATCGCGGTGTGTATGCTTACATGAAGCACTTCGCCCTGAACGATCAGGAAGGCAACCGTGCTTCCATGGTGGCGACCTGGTCCAACGAGCAGGCCATCCGTGAGATCTACCTCAAGCCCTTCGAGATCTCCGTCAAGGATGCAGACTGCCACGCGGTCATGTCTTCCTTCAACTACATCGGCACCCGCTGGACTGGCGGCTGCAAGGAGCTGCTGAAGAACGTCCTGCGCGGCGAGTGGGGCTTCGTGGGCTTCGTCGAGACAGACTACTTCGGCGTCTCCGGCTACATGACTGCTGACCAGTGCGTCCGCAACGGCAACGACCTGATGCTCTGCACCACCGGCAACGACTTCAACACCGTGACCGTGCTGACCAACAGCAGCAAGCAGGCCCTGCGCGAGTCCGCAAAGAACATCCTCTACACCGTGGTCAACAGCCGTGCATACGCAGAGGAGAACCTGAACCCCGGTATGGCAAAGTGGCAGATCGTCCTGATCGGTGCCGATGTTCTGGTGGCTCTGCTGTTCGTGACGCTGGAGGTCAAGACCCTCAAGGGCTACAAAAAGCGCAAGGAAGAGGAAGTCAACGCCTGATTTTAGGCAAGACGCTCTGAACGTTTGCAGCACCTGAACTGAAACCAGACCAAAGGCCCGCTGCGTAAAAACAGCGGGCCTTTTCTGGATTTGAAAAGGCAAAGAGGAAAATGCCATGAAACACACAGATATCATCAACAGCCTGAGTCTGGAACAAAAATGCGCCCTGCTGAGCGGCGGCACGGTGTTCACCACCCGGGCGCTGCCGGGCAAGGGCATCCCGGCCATTACCCTGTCGGACGGCCCCAACGGCGTGCGCAAGCAGGCGGGCGCCGCCGACCATCTGGGCCTGAACCCCAGTGTGCCCGCCACCTGCTTCCCCACCTCGGCTACCGTTGCCAACAGCTGGGACCCGGAGCTTGGCGAGGCTGTGGGCGCAGCCATGGGCGAAGAAGCAGCGGCACAGGGCGTGTCGGTGCTGCTGGGCCCCGGCCTGAACATCAAGCGCAGCCCCCTGTGCGGCCGCAACTTCGAGTATTTCTCGGAGGACCCCTACCTTGCCGGTAAGATGGCGTCGGCCTACGTCCGCGGCATCCAGAAAAACGGCATTGCCGCCTGCCCCAAGCACTTTGCCGTGAACAGTCAGGAGCTGCGCCGTATGGCCTCGGATTCCATTGTGGACGAGCGCACCCTGCGGGAAATTTACCTGACCGGCTTTGAGATGGTGGTCAAAGAGGCGCACCCTAAGACCATCATGTCGGCCTACAACCTGATCAACGGCACCTACGCCAACGAGAACGCCCACCTGCTGCAGGATATCCTGCGGAAGGACTGGGGCTTTGAGGGGGCCGTGGTCACCGACTGGGGCGGCAGCAACGACCACGCCCTTGGCGTGAAGAACGGCTCTACCCTGGAAATGCCCTGCCCGGGTGATGACTCCATCCGGGAGCTGGTAAAGGCTGTGGAGACCGGCAAGATCACCGAGGCTGATGTGGACGCCCGGTTGGAGGAGCTGCTGGAACTGGTGTTCACCACCAAGGCAGCGGTGGACGCTGCACCCGGCAAGTTCGACGCCGACGCCCACCACGCCCTGGCACGCCGGGCGGCTGCCCAGAGCATCGTGCTGCTGAAGAACGAAAACAGCCTGCTGCCCCTTGCAAAGGGGGAAAAGGTGGCGGTCATCGGCGACTTTGCCCAGACGCCCCGCTATCAGGGTGCAGGCTCCAGCGCCGTCAACTCCATCAAGGTGGATTCCTTTCTGGACTGCCTTGCCGAAAGCGGGCTGAACAGCGTCGGCTACGCCAAGGGCTTTGACCGGCAGGGCAAGCCCGATGATGCGCTGCAGGCCGAAGCGGTGCTGCTGGCAAAGAACGCCGACGTGGTGCTGCTGTGCATGGGTCTGGACGAGATCAAGGAGAGCGAGGGCATCGACCGCGCCGACATGAAGCTGGCAGAAAACCAGCTGGCGCTGCTGGCTGCCGTGGCTGCCGTCAACCCCAACGTGGTGGTGCTGTTGAGCGCAGGCTCCTCGCTGGAAAGCGCATGGCTCAAGGACTGCAAGGCGCTGGTCTACGGCTGCTTGGGCGGTCAGGCAGGCGCGGGCGCACTGGTCGAGGTGCTCACCGGCGCACAGAACCCCTGCGGCAAGCTGGCGGAGACCTGGGCGTGCCGCTACGCCGACACCCCCGCAAAGGAGCGCTTCGGCGGCGCGGGACGCACCGTGGAGTACCGCGAGGGTCTGTATGTGGGCTACCGCTACTACGACACCGCCGGTGTGCCCACCGCTTTCCCATTCGGCTACGGCCTGAGCTATACCAGCTTTGCCTACAGTGACCTGCAGGCCGACGCCCAGGGCGTGACCCTGACCGTTACCAACACCGGCAGCTGTGCAGGTGCCGAGGTGGTGCAGCTGTATGTGGCAAAACCGGATGCAAAAATTTTCCGTCCCGCCAAGGAGTTAAAGGGCTTTTTCAAGGTGCAGCTGGAAGCCGGAGAGAGCAAGACCGTCACCATCCCGCTGGATGACAAGGCGTTCCGCTACTGGAACGTCAAGACCGACCGATGGGAGGTGGAGGAAGGCAGCTACCAGCTGCTGGTAGGTGCCTCCAGTGCCGACATCCGGCTCACCGCCGGGGTGACGGTGGAGGGCACCCACGCCCCGGACCCCTATGCCGGGCTGGAGCTGCCCCACTACAAGACCGGAGAGGTGGCCAGCGTGCCGGACGCAGAGTACGAGGCCCTGTTGGGCCGTCCCCTGCCGGAAAACAAGGTCCGCATCGACCGGAACATGACCCTGGGCGAGATGGGGCACGGCCGCAGCCCCATCGGCTGGCTGGCTGCCGCTGTGCTGGGGGCCCTGCTGCGCCGCAGCATCAAAAACGGCAAACCGGACCTGAACATCCTGTTCCAGTACAATATGCCCCTGCGTGCTTTGGCTAAAATGACCAATGGTGCCATCAGCATGGGCATGGTGGACGGCATCGTCATGGAGCTGAAGGGCTTCTGGATCATCGGCCTGGTGCGGGTGATCTGGGAGGCTCTGAAGAATGTGGTGCTGAACAGCCGCATGGAAGAACGCCTGAAAAACAGCTGAGAGGAGCCAACCTATGAACTTCTGGAATAACTTTGCGGCCAAGCACCCGGCCGCTGCCAGGTGGGTGCGTGAGGGCGGCCTCTTTGTCATCGTGTCCAACCTCATTACGGTATTCAAATACCTGCTGCTGCAATTCCTGCCCAAGGCCTTTGCCAGTCTGCCGGTGGTGGACTTTGGCTGGCCCGGCATCGACATCACCCTGTTCGGGGAGACCTTCAAGTGGAATATCCTGGGCTACGACGCCGCCCACGGCGGTCTGCCCTACTTCTGCGCTTATATGATCGCCATGGTCATCGGGGAGTGCATCAACTTCCCCATCCAGCGCAGCTTTGTGTTCCGCAGCAAGGGCAACCTGGCCAAGCAGATCGGCTGGTATGTGCTGGCCTTCTGCCTCATCACCTGCATCGTCAACTCCATCAATTGCATCTGGGTGGCGGTGGCTGGCCTGCTGGTGCCGGACTTTATCTACAACATCGGCACCACCGTGCTCAACGGCGGCATCTCCATGGTGATCTTCTTCTTTGTGAATAAGATCATCTTCCCGGAGGGCGAAAAAACCGCCAAATAACAAGCTATCCTCCTTCATTTTCTTCTTTTCATCACAAAGGCTCTCGCTCGTTCTGCGCATACGACAGAACAGGTGAGAGCCTTTGGCTTATAATCATCCTATCGCACAAAAGGCAGGATACCATCGCCACGATGATACCCTGCCTTTGCTCGTTCTTGCTTACCGTTCTGAGTAGTGCCTCCGCAGGAACTTGTCGGGGCGCGGCCCCTCCATCTTGCTGCGCAAGACCGTTCTGTCGCTTGAAAGCCCCACTGGGGCTTTCATTGCTTCGTTACACTCCGCAACCGCGAACTTCCCGTAAACAAAAAACGTACCCGAACCCTTTCTCATAGAGAATCGGGTTCGAGTACGAACTGTATGGTGGAGAATTAGGGACTCGAACCCCAGACCCCCTGCGTGTGATGCAGGTGCTCTAACCAGCTGAGCTAATCCTCCATATTCTGTTGTTTTGTTTGGCGCTCCGAATTGGAACGTGATTATTATAGCACGGCCCCGGGCAAATTGCAAGCCCTATTTTCAAAAAATTTCAATTTTTTTCCGTGCGGCATTCCGGTTGCGCTCTGGGGCAAAATCGTGTATACTGAAAGCGGAAACGTTCCGCAGGAAAAGAGGTTTTTAAAATGTTGACACTGCGTGGAATTATCACCCTGCTGGTGCTGGCCGTCCTGTTTGCACTGGCCGTTGTGTGGATCTCCAAGAACGGCGGCTGGAAGGGCGAGGGCTGCGGCGGCAACTGTGCATCCTGCCACAGCCGCTGCGAAAACCCGGAGCACAAAAAGCCGTAACGCTTAAAGCACCCCCGTCTGCTCTGATATATGCCCCCATTCCGGACAACCGGAATGGGGGCATTTTCATGAAATAGAGATGCGAGCGCAAAAAGAAATGCATTGAATTACATCGACAAGCAACCGGTCGAAAGAGAAACAACATTCCCACAAAGGCGATGCAGATGATGACGCAGAAGGCCAGCACATACGCCGAGTGATTCCATTCTCCGAATACACAAAAGCCGCTGGCTTCCTGTTACAGAAACCAGCGGGAGTTGAGTTGATGCTTTCTTGGTGCTTTTTCAGGCGCTCACGCAGAACCCTGCGTGGATTTCAGGACATCCGCCGGGGCGCTCAGCCTAGGTCCCCGCCGTTGCTCTCGATGACCTTTTTGTACCACCAGAAGCTGTCCTTGCGGTAACGTTTGAAGGTGCCGGTGCCGTCATCGTGGGCGTCCACATAGACAAAGCCATAGCGCTTGCGCAGCTCACCGCTGCCGGCGCTGACCAGGTCGATGCAGGACCACATCGTGTAGCCCATCAGGTCAACACCTTCCTCCACGGCTTCCTTCATGGCAACAATGTGGCGTTTCATGTAGTCCACACGATACGGGTCGTGGATGGTGCCGTCTGCTTCCAGCGTGTCCTGTGCGCCCAGACCGTTTTCAATCACGAGCAGCGGCAGCTGATAGCGGTCGTACAGTTCATGCAGGGCACGCTTGAAGCCCACCGGGTCGATCTGCCAGCCCCATTCGCTGGCATCCAGATAGGGATTTTTGATGCCGCCCATCATGTTGCCCTTTACGGTCGCATCCACTTCATGGGTCGTGATGCAGCTGGAATTGTAGTAAGAGAACACCATGTAGTCCACCTTACCGGCCGCAAGGTCTGCTTTATCTTCCTCGGAGACATTCATCACGACGCCTTCCTTGTCGAAGATCGACTTTGCATAGCCGGGGTAGTAACCGCGCACAAAGACATCCGAGAACAGATAGAATCCCGCCTGCGCCTCCTGCTGCAGCTTCAGGAAGTCGTTGGGATCGCAGGTATACGGATAGGCAAAGAATCCTGCACACATGCAGCCGACTTTGTTGTCCGGGTCGATCTGATGAGCCAGCTGCACCACCTTTGCCGAGGCCACCAGCTGATTGTGGATCTCTTCATAGCCGCGCTGCAGATCGGCCGTTGTCTTGTGGACCATCTTGCACAACATCAGCGGAACGTTGATCTCATTGAAGGTGTTCCAGATGGTGGCCAGACCCTTGTACTCAGTCAGGCAGACCCTTGCAAACTCGACGTATTCGTCGATCAGCTTCCGGTTCGACCAGCTGCCCCAGTCCTCGATGTAAAAAGCCGGCATATCGTACTTGTACAGCGTGACCACCGGCTCGATGCCATATTTCCGGCACTCTTTGAGCACATCGCGGTAGAACTCCACGCCTTTCTGGTTCACGCCCTTTTCCACACCGTAGGGGTAAATGCGTGCCCAGGAGATCGAGAGATTCAGCGCCCTGAAGCCCATCTCACCCAGCAGGGCGATGTCCTCCTTGTAGTGATGGTAGAAATCCGTTGCCTTGTGGTTGGGGTAAAAAACGCCATCCTTCAGGATGTACTTTGCCCCTTTGGGCAGCATGCCGCTCATCACCGGAACCTTGCCCTCGGTGCCGTCCGGCATCCGATAGCAGGCCACACGCATGCTGTTCTTATCTGCCCCCAGAAGATAGTCTGCCTCCGTGGGAGACTTGCCGTCCTCATCCCAGGCACCTTCGATCTGCGCAGCGCTGCTGTCGGTGTTTTTATCTTCTGCGGCAGAAAAAAACTCCCCCTGATTTCCGAAACGGGAAATCAGGGGGAGTCGATGCTTTATTTGTGCTTTTTCAAGCGCTCACGCAAAACCTTGCGAAGATTTTTATGTAGCAGCCCCTTCGGCTTACTTCATGGGGACAGAGAATATCCGGGGCAGCGCTTCCGAAACGCTGTCATTAGTGCAGTTCGGGCCAGTAGTCCTTATTGGCAACGATCAGGTCGTCCAGGATCTCCTTGGCTACCTTGGCGCTGGGCACGGTCTTGCTCAGGGTCAATGCCTGCCACATCTTCTGGTAGCTGTGCTCGCAGTAGGCCTCGACCACCAGCTTTTCCACGGCGACCTGCTGATTCATCATGCCCAGCTGGAAGGTCGGGATCTCACCCTGACACAGAGGCTCCGGACCATCGTTGCCCACCAGACAGGGCACCTCTACCATGGCGTGGGGGTCAAAGTTGCTGATGGCACCCTTGTTCTCCACGATGCAGAGCATCCGCTCGTGGGTGTTGTAGGCAATGGCACGGGCCAGGTCTACGATAAAGCTGGCGTGGTTGTCGATGCTGAACTCGTCGCCGTGGAACTCCCCGGAGGCAGTAATGGCACGGGCAGCACCAAACACGTTCTTTTCACGGCCGTCGATGACCTCGTTGGCACGGGTGTAGTTGGGATCGCTGTGCTCCACCACATAGTCCGGGAACAGATAGTACTTCAGGTAGGTGTTGGGCAGGCAATCCGGGGTAACAGCCTGCAGGTCTGCCGCCTTGCGGTGGGTCTCCTGCCAGCTGGCATCCATGTGCTGGGTCTCAATGGCCTTCTGGGTCAGATAGCCGTTTTTGCTGACATAGTCAATGAGCTGGGGGGTGTAGTCGGTGCCGTCCTTGTCCTTCACGCTGGTCCACCAGCCAAAGTGGTTCAGGCCGTAGTACTTCACGTCCAGGTCCTTGGGGGTCTTGCCCACGATGTAGCTCATGCGGCGCAGGGTGCCCACCGGCATATCGCAGATGTTGATGATCTTGGAGTTGGGCCGCAGCACACGGCAGGCCTCTGCCACGATGGAGGCAGGGTTGGAGTAGTTGAGCATCCAGCAGTTGGGGCTGTACTTTTCCATGTAGTCGATCAGCTGCATGATGTCCGGGATGCTGCGCATGCCATAGGCCATGCCGCCGGGGCCGCAGGTCTCCTGACCCACTACGCCGTGGCGCAGGGGGATCTTTTCGTCCTGCTCACGCATGGGATAGCCGCCGCTGCGGATGTGTGCCATGCAGAAATCCACATCGGTAAAGGCTTCCTTGGGGTCGGTGGTATAGCTGAAGGCCACATCCGGTGCCACCTTCTTCATAGCCAGGGCCACAGCATCCGCAATGGTCTTCTGACGCTCCGGGTTATTGTCGTACAGCTTCAAGCTGCGGATCGGGAACCGATCCAGACTGTGCATCAGCATCATAACGATACCCGGCGTATAGGTACTGCCGCCGCCGGCGATCACAATAGAAAACTTTTTCATGGAATATTACCCTCCCTCTTACTGGATGTTTTCTATAAATCGATTCAGGGAATACAATTGGTTAATCTTCGCCGCTCAGACCCAGCTCTGCATCCACGGCCTTGCGCACGGCGTTGACCTTCAGGCCGTACACCACCTGGACATTTTTGCCCTTGTGGATGACAGCAGAAGCACCGGTCTGGTTTTTCAGCACATCATCCTGGACCTTGTCGGGGTCTGCCAGCTCGGTGCGCAGACGAGTGTAGCAGTTGGTGACCTTCAGGATGTTGTCCTTGCCGCCCAGAGCCTCCACGATGACAGTAGCGTCCACGGTGTTGTCAGCAGCAGGGGCAGCAGCGGTGCCGTTCTCAGCAGCCACCTTGGCCTTGTACTCGGACTTGGAGTGGAGCTTCATCTCCATGCCCTCTGCCTCACGGCCCAGGGTGTGGAGGTTCATCTTGACGATCAGCACGCGGAAGATCACATAGTACAGGAAGAAGTACAGCACGCCCACAGCGATGTAGACAGGCCAACGGGTCTTGCCAATGCCCAGGGGCAGGTTGTACAGCAGGAAGTCGATGAAGCCGTTGGGGCCGATGGCACGGCAGCCCAGCAGGTTCAGGACCACAAAGCTGGAACCAGCCAGAACGGCATGGACCACAAACAGGATGGGAGCCACGAACAGGAAGCTGAACTCGATGGGCTCGGTGACACCGGCGATAAAGGAGGTGACCGCAGCGGTGATCAGCACAGGCTTGATCTTTTCGCGGTTCTCAGGACGTGCAGTCTGGTACATAGCCAGGCAGGCACCGATCAGACCAAACATCTTGGAGATGCCGCGGGCATCCCAGATGACGGACTGGCTCAGCACAGCAACGGAGGGATCTGCGATCTCGGCGTAGTAGATGTTGCGGGCACCCTCCAGCACCTGACCGCCCACAGTGGCAGTGCCGCCCAGAGAGGTGTACAGGAACGGGGTGTAGACCAGATGGTGCAGACCGGTGGGGATCAGCAGACGCTCCAGCGTGCCGTAGATGAACAGGCCAAGGTTGCCTGCGCTGCGGATAAAGCCGCCCAGCGCATTGATGCCAGCCTGTGCATACGGCCACACAAAGGTGAACAGCACAGCCATGACCACCATGACCGGAATCAGCACGATGAATACGAAACGGGTGCCGCCGTAGATCTGGAACGCATTGTTGAACTCTGTTTCACAGAAGCGGTTGTGTACATAGGCCACCACAATGCCCAGCAGCAGGCCGATGAACACGCCCATATCCAGCACCTGAACGCCCAGAACCATGGCCTGACCGGTACCGGAAAGGCTGCCCTCTACCAGCATGCCGCGCATATTCATAAACTTGTTCATGGCGTTGAGGAACACCAGGAAGGCCAGCAGAGAGATAAAGCCTGCCTCAGACTTTTTCTTGTTGGCCAGGCCCACGCTGAGGCCCACGCAGAAGATAACGCCCAGGTTGCCCAGGATGGCGTTGAGCGAACCGGACAGCAGCGTGCCGAAACCGATGGTGACCGGGTTGTTCAGGAACGGCAGCACTGCCTGCAGCCGGACATTGGTGAACAGGTTGCCCACAGCGATGAGAATACCGGCAATGGGCAGGATCAGAACGGGGATGAACATTGCTTTGGAGAACCGCTGCAATGCATCCATTACCTTATCCTTCATGGGTTGACTCCTTTTCATTTACAATTCCAAAAACCATTCTCCTGGGATGCGTCCATCCCCTGGGACCCGGCCGGGTCTGTGATGCTACTATCCCACAAACCAACGCAAGTGTAAACAATTTTTGAACAAATGAAAACGCGTTACCCAAAACAGTAACGCGTTTCTATCACTTTTGTTTAAGAACCCATGATTTTTTTGTGCAAAACGCACAAGCGTTCTTACTTGATGCCGTTTTCCATGCACAGGCGGCGGTATTCGTAGGCGATCAGCTCGATGAGCATCATCACCTGCGGAAAAAAGGTGTTGGGCATGGTGTTCTGGTCGTCCAGCTTCCACTGGTTTTCCACCCGGAACCACAGGTCGGCGTACCGGCCCACGCTGTTCTCCTGCTCCCCGGTAATGGCCACGGTAAACACGCCGTTTTCCTGCGCGGTCTTGATCTTATCGCGCACCATCGAGGTCTCGCCGGATTTGGAGATGCAGAAAAACATCCCCATCCGCTCCAGCGTATTCTCAAAAATGCCCACCGAGTCGCCGCCTGTGGCGCTGAAGCACAGGATGCCCATGTTCACCAGCTTCTGGGTCAGGTAGGTGGCCACCGTGCCGGAAAATCCGGTACCATAGACAAAGATCATCTTGTCCCGCTGCTCCAGCAGCTTTTCCGCACAGATCTTCAGCTGGGTGTAGGTGTTGTAGTTCAGCAAGGACTGGGTGCTGAAGCCGTTGAGGAAGTCTTCCTCCTCCTGCATGGTCTGGTGAGGGGTCTCCACCAGAGAGCGCAGCTTGTAGCACATATCCACAAAGCCACTGTAATTCATCTTGCGCGCCAGCCGCATAATGGTAGAGGTGGAGGTGTAATTGGCCCGGGCCACCCCTCGCACGCCCTCTGTCTGCACCGTATCCAGGTGGTCCAGGATATATTCCAGCACGGTGCGCTCCGTGTCGGTCAGATTTTTTCCCTGCGTGATTTTTTCGATGTTCAAAAAAGCACCCCCTGTGCCGGTTTATCCTGCATCGTTCGTCCGCTCTTTTTCTGCGGTCTTAATGGTATCGTACCGCTTATTCATGTAAACGTCAAGAACAGATTTCCGGACGATAGGATCGTTGCCAACAAGGCTTACTGGCCGGAGTTGCACTGACACCAGAATCTACGGAAGGCAAAGGGCATTACACAAAGCATGTCTCGGAAAGCCACTTGTCTGGACAATGCGGTTGCCGAGAACTTCTTTGGACTGCTCAAAACTGAACTGTTCTATTTAGAAAAATTTGATTCCCTTGACCAGCTGGAAAAGGCCATTGTTGAGTACATCGACTATTATAATAATCGCCGAATCAAATTAAAACTAAACGGCCTGAGCCCTGTGCAGTAGCTCCGCAAACAGAGTTTCCGGGTTTCAGGAAAGCAAATCGGCGTATTGTTCGTCC
>ENA-USZI01001824-USZI01001824.1-human-gut-metagenome-genome-assembly--contig:-NODE-1824-length-13470-cov-4.052266_pt1 | contig 13470 bp, 10 predicted proteins | sample MGYA00250042_ERZ773532 | MGnify/ENA primary metagenome ERZ773532 (study PRJEB29103, sample SAMN06112036) | human gut metagenome | biome: human gut; feature: ankylosing spondylitis patient; material... | reverse complement strand
TGAGAACGGCGTTTTGGGCGGTGTTGTCTCTGCACTGACCTGCTATGCCGCCCCCGGTGATGCCGTGCTGCTGCACACGGATGCACTCACGCGGGAACGTTCGCCGCCACATCCATCCTCAAGCAGCATCCCGACTGGACGGTCCACGTATTCGAACGCAACGACTCGCTGTCGTTCCTTTCCTGCGGCATCGCGCTGTGGGTCGGCGACCACGTGTCCGATCCGAAGCGCATGTTCTATTCGTCGCCGAAGGCCCTCGCCGAAGCCGGCGCCACGATGCACATGCGCCACGACGTGCTCGATGTGGATGTCGCCGGCAAGGTGTTGCGCGCCCGTGACATGAACACCGGGGAAGTCGGCGAATACCGATACGACAAGCTGGTGATCACCACCGGTTCCGCGCCCGTGGTGCCGCCGATCGACGGGCTGGACGAGGCGCTCGAATCGGGACGCGTGCTGCTGTGCAAGAACTGGGACCATGCGATGGCGATCAAGGAGCGCGCGGGCAGCGCGAAATCGGCCGTCGTGATCGGCGCGGGGTACATCGGCGCGGAGATCGCCGAGCAGTTCAGCGAAATCGGCGTGAAGACCACGCTGGTGGATGCGCTGGACCGCGTGCTGGCGAACAATTTCGACGCGACCATCACCGATGACGTGGAGCAGGCGTTCGACGAGCATGGCGTGACCCTGGCGCTCGGCCAGAAGGTGACGGCGTTCCGGCCGGCGGCCGGCAGCGACGGGATCGAGGGCTCCGGCGTGACCGTGGTCACCGAGAAGGGCGAGTACACGGCCGATGTGGCGATCCTGGGCGCCGGATTCCGCCCGAACACCGCGTTGTTCGCGGATCAGCTGCGTATGCTGAAGAACGGGGCGATCGTCATCGACGACTACATGCGCGCCTCATTGCCGGACAACACGGTGCTCGACGACGTGTTCGCGGCGGGCGACAGCGCCACGGTCCGATACAACCCGACCGGCGCGGACGATTACATCCCGCTCGCCACCAATGCGGTGCGGCAGGGGCTGCTCATCGGCGAGAACATCGTCGCCGCGACGAAGCGGTATCCCGGCACACAGGCCACCAGCGCAGTGCAGTTGTACGATCTGGCGATGTCCGCCACGGGACTCACCGCCGGCGGCGCGAAACGCCGAGGCATCGCCGCGAAATCGACGACGATCACGCAGGATTACCGCCCCGATTTCATGCTCACCACCACGCCGGTGACGACCACGCTGGTGTGGAGCCCGGTCACCCGGCGCATCCTGGGTGCGCAGTTCCTGTCGAAGCATGACATCTCGCAGGCGGCGAACGTCGTGTCCGTGGCCATTCAGGCGGGGTTCACGATCGATCAGCTCGCCGGCGCCGACCTGTTCTTCCAGCCGAACTTCAGCCAACCGATCAATTTCGTCGGAGCCGTGGCCATTCAGGCAGTGGCCGAAAGCTGACCCCAATCGTTGACTCGCGCTCAACGCGGACGTGAAAGCCCCGATCATTGGGAAACGGCCATTCCGGTTCTCGTATCCGCGGCTAATGCGAGCGCACGATTCGCATCAGCCGCGTGACCTGTTCGGCGGTGCGGGCCACGTTCGCACGGGCGTCGCGCAGCAGCTCATCGAGGCTCGCGGCACCCGGCGCGGCACCGAAGACCGCATCGATGCCGCGCCCGTGCAGACACTCGATGCCGTCGCCGACGCGGCCGGCGATGGCAATCACCGGTTTGCCGTGCCGCTTCGCCACGGAGGCGACCCCGACCGGTGTCTTGCCGAACATGGTCTGCACGTCAATCGAACCTTCGCCGGTGAACACGATGTCCGCCCATTGCGCGGCGGCATCCAGCCCGGATTGCTCGATCACCAAGTCGATGCCCGGGCGAAAATCGGCGTGCAGCACGGCGAGCAGCGCCATGCCGATGCCGCCCGCCGCCCCGGCTCCGGGATGATCGGCGATGGGCGTGCGGGTACGGTGGTCAGGACGGGAACGGTGGCCAGGAGACGATGATTCAGCCACGGCCGCTTCGACTTTCCCGCCATCGCCATTCCGTTCGGCGGGCACCTGTTCAGCGAGTGCACGTTCGATGACCGACGAGACGTGCCGCAGGGCGCCGTCCAACAGCGTCACGTCTTCGCGACTCGCGCCCTTCTGCGGGCCGAACACCGCGCTGGCGCCCTCGGGGCCGGTCAGCGGATTGGTCACATCGCAGGCGGCGATGACATGCACGTCGCCAAGCCGTCTGTCCAGGCCGCTCAGGTCAACGCGCTCCACTTCGGCGAGCGCCGCCCCGCCCGGCCGCACGTCACGCCCGTCATGGTCAAGCAGCCGCACCCCCAACGCCTGCAGGAGACCGCAGCCCGCGTCGTTGGTGGCGCTGCCGCCGAGCCCGACGATGATCGTCTCGGCGCCGGCGTCGAGCGCGGCCCGGATCAGTTCGCCCGTGCCGTATGACGTCGTGGCCTTCGGGTCGCGTTCGGATGGGCGCAGCAGCGCCAGTCCGCTGGCGGCGGCGGTCTCCACGACCGCGGTGCGGCCGTCGCCGAGCAGCGCGAACCCGGCCTGCACCGGGCGTCCGAGGGGATCGTGCGCGCCGGCCGTCAGCATCGTGCCGCCGGTGGCTTCGGCCAGCGCCCGCGCGGTTCCCTCTCCCCCGTCAGCCATGGGCAGGCATCGTATTTCGGCGTCGGGGTCGCCGCGGCGGATGCCTTCGGCCATGGCCCGTGCCGCCTCGGCGGCGGTCAGGCTCTCCTTGAAGGAATCAGGCGCACATAGGTATCGCATCGCCGGATCACGCCTGCTATTCGGTGCGCAGCGCGGTGGCCGGGTCCTGCTTGGCGGCCTTGCGCGACGGAATCAGGCCGCCGATAAGGGTGAGCACCATGCTGAGCACCACCAGGATCACCGCTCCGGCCACCGGCAGCGCGGCATTCACGTCGTTGGTGCCGATGAAATGGTGCAGCACCTGGTTGCTCGGTATGAGCAGCAGCAGCGTCACACCTATGCCGATCAGGCCGGCGCACAGGCCGATGAGTCCGGTCTCCGCGTTGAACACCTGCGACACATTGCGCTTCGAGGCGCCCATCGCGCGCAGGATGCCGATCTCCTTGGTGCGTTCCAGCACCGAGATGTACGTGATGATGCCGATCATGATCGACGACACCACCAGCGACACGGACACGAACGCGATCAGCACATAGGAGATCACGTTGATGATCGTCGTCACCGAGCTCATCATCAGGCCGACGTAATCGGTGTAGACGATCTTGTCGGCCTTGGGCACGGTCTTGTTGTAGTCGGTGATGGCCTTGGACACGTGGTCCTTGTCCTCGAAGCTGTCGGTGTAGATGTTGATCGTCGAGGGCGCGTCCCGGCTCACCACGCCGAACGCGGAGAGGTTGTCGTCATACGTGCCGGTCGAGACGTACTGGTCGTAGATCTTGACCAGCACGTCCTGCGAGGCGGTGGCGATGTACTGGTCGAAGCTGTCGGCGAGCCGCTGCTCGCTCATCGCCGCCGTCTGCTGCCCGCCCGCGGCTGACTGCCCGGCCTGCCCGGCCTGCCCGGGCTGAGCCGACTGCGCTGACTGCGACTGCATCATGGCCTTGGCCATGTTCGCCTTGTCGCTCACGCCGAGCGAGGCCACATAGGTCTTGGCATCAGCGGCCTTCGCCGCGTCGTCCGACGGCGAGAACGCCAGGCCGTTGAGCACGTCGCGGGTCTTGTCCTTCTTCTGGTCGGTGACGATGGCGCTGGAGTTCGCATGGTCGATCAGCTCGTCGGTCAGTGCGCGGGTGTAGCCGATTCCGGTGGCCAGCGGCGTGGCGGAGGCGTCCTTGATCGGCTTGACCACGCCCACGATCTTCAGCTGCTCCGCCGAGTCGAAGCGCTCTGCGATGGCGTCCGCGTCGTCGCCGATGTACGTGTAGTCGCCGTTCGCGTCCTTCACGTACTGGTCTGCGGCGGGTATCATGGCCAGCTTCTGCCCCATCGCCGTCGCGTAGTCGATCTTGCCGGTGGGTGTCTTGACCGTCTCGCCGTCGTTGAGCTTGTTCATCATGTCGGTGTAGTCGCTGGCCTTGAGCAGGCCCAGCTCATACAGCGTGGTGAGCGGTACCTTGTTGTCGTCGTCAAGCACGAGCACGACCTGGTCCTTGCCGGTCGGCCATGCGCCCTTGACCACGCGGTAGTTGTCGGTGATGACCTTGCTGATGAGCTGATCGTCCTTCGCCCCCGGCATGATTTCATGGAACGAGTCGGGCGACGCGCTCGTGTCGGTCTTGCCGGTCAGCACCGTCATCTGCATGCTCGTCATGTCGGACATGCTCGACGACTGGCCCATCGAGCTCATCCGCGCAGCGTTCGATGTCGAATCGGACTTGGCACCGATGGTGACGCCGTTCGCGGTGACCAGCGTGCCGTCGGGATCGTGGCTGAACACGGAGAACTTCACGTCGTACGTGTATTGGATGCCGGTTTCGCCGACATATTGGCGAACCTCGCTGTTGGGGTCGTCCAGATACTTCTTGAAATCGGCGAGGTTGTTCTTCGTGATGCTGCTCGTCAGGCTGGAGGTCTGCTTGATGCTGCGATCGTCCGGGTAGATGCCATCGTTCTTCGCCGATTTGCCTCCGGTCTCCTTGCCGCCCGCCTGGGCGCCCATGATGCTGGTCATGTCGAAGGTCTGCGAGTCGATGGTGATCGGATAGGCGGTCATCGTGTCGCGCTGGATGCTGTCGATGTACGCGTTAACGCCGGTGGAAACCGACAGGATCAGGGCGATGCCGATGATGCCGATAGACCCGGCAAACGAGGTGAGCAGCGTACGGCCCTTCTTGGTCCTCAGATTGTTGAAGCTCAGCGCGATGGACGTGGCGAGCGACATCGAGGCCTTGCCCAGCCTCTTGTGTACGGGTGCCTCGGACGCGCCCTCCTCGACCTCGTACGGGTCGGAATCGCTGCGGATCACGCCGTCGCGCAGCTGGACGGTTCTGGTGGCGTACTGCTCGGCGAGCTCGGGATTATGTGTGACCATGACCACCAGACGGTCCTTCGCCACCTCCTTGAGCAGGTTCATGATCTGCACGGACGTGTCGGAGTCGAGCGCTCCGGTCGGCTCGTCGGCCAGCACGATGTCCGGGTCGTTGACCAGGGCGCGGGCGATGGCGACGCGCTGCATCTGCCCGCCGGACAGCTGGTTCGGCTTCTTGTTGATGTGGTCGCCCAGCCCGACCTGTTCGAGGGCCTTGCGGGCACGCTCCCGCCGTTCGGTACGGGATACGCCGGAGATCGTCAGCGCGAGCTCCACGTTCGACAGAATCGTCTGGTGCGGAATCAGGTTGTAGCTTTGGAACACGAAGCCGATCGTGTGGTTGCGGTACGAATTCCAGTCACGGTCCTTGTACCGTTTGGTGGAGACCCCGTTGATGATCAGGTCGCCGCTGTCGTACCGGTCCAAGCCGCCGATGATGTTGAGCAGCGTGGTCTTGCCGGAACCCGACGGGCCCAATATCGCCACGAATTCGCTGTCGCGCAGGTTCAGGCTGACGTCATCCAACGCCTTCTGCACGAAATCGCCGGTCTTGTATTGTTTGGAAATCGACTTGATCTGCAGCACGATGCTCCCCTTATTACCCATGGGTGGTTCGTCGTATGTCTCCATGATTTGCGGTATGACACCACTGTATCCGACCCGTTCCCCCCAGCGCCTCGTGATTCACCGCAAGCATGGGGAGTAAAACCGACAACAAACGACTTTGCGTCGCTTTGGCATGACGGAACCGTGACGGCCCTCGCGCGTCAAGTGTGTGCATCAAGCATGCTTTGCGTTTTTTTAGCGCCCCCTCAGCAGTTTTCCCATACAGTCGAAACCATGACAGGACTCACTACATCTGAAGTCGAAGAACGCCGCGCGCGAGGCGAGGGCGAAACCGGGGCGCGAAGCGTCACCAAATCGACAGGCGCGATACTGCGCGAGAACATCTGCACGCTGTTCAACGCACTGAACTTCGCTATAGCGATACTGCTGTTCGCGGTCGGCGCGTACTCCAACATGCTGTTCATCGCGATCATCATCCTCAACATCGTCATCGGCATCGTGCAGGAATTCAAGGCGAAGAAACTCGTCGACGAGCTGACGATCCTCAACCAGCCGCACGCGGTGGTGCTGCGCGACGGCAAGGAGACGACCATCGAGGCCGGCGACATCGTCAAGGATGATGTCATGGTGCTGGATTCCGGCAAGCAGATCTGCAACGACGCCGTGGTCATCGACGGCCGTCTGGAAGTCAACGAATCGCTGCTGACCGGCGAAAGCGACTCCATCGACAAGACCGCCGGCAGCGAGCTGTACTCCGGCAGCTCGGTGATTTCCGGCCGCGCGTACGCCCGTGTGACGCACGTCGGCGACGAGAACTACACGAATTCGCTGATCAACGAGGTGCGTCAGGAGAAGCGCGTGCACTCCGAGCTGCTGGATTCGATGCGCAAGGTCACCCGGTTCACCAGCTTCCTGATCATCCCGCTGGGCGTGCTGCTGTTCGTCGAGGCGATGTTCCTGCGGCACTCCGGCACGTACGACGCCGTGGTGTCGTCCGCCGCGGCGCTGCTCGGCATGCTGCCGAAGGGACTGGTGCTGCTGATCTCCGTGTCGCTGGCCACCGGCGTGATCCGCCTCGCGAAGGCCAAGATCCTCGTGCAGAACATCTATTCGCTGGAGACGCTGGCGCATGTGGACGTGCTGTGCCTCGACAAGACCGGCACGCTGACGGACGGCAACATGAGCGTGGACCGGATCGTGCCGCTCGGCGAGCGCGGTGCCGCCGAGGATTCCGACGCGCTGCTGCGCGCCTACCTGGACGCCAGCGAGGACAACAACGTGACCATCGCGGCGCTGCGCGCCCATTTCGGTGCCGACGGCTCCACCGCCGATGCCAGGCAGCCCGCGGCGCCCGCCGGCGACGGCCGTTTCGCCGCGCAGGCCATCATCCCGTTCTCGTCGAAGCGCAAATGGGGCGCCATCACGATGCGCGCAGCGGCTGGTGCGGCAGACGCGCCTCGCCACGCGCAGGAGGGCGAGTCGGCCGCGGCGGCGACCGGAACCGTGTTCCTGGGCGCCCCGGAGCGCATCCTTGGCGCGAACCTGCCCGATGAGGCGGCCGCGCTGATGGGTCAGGGACTGCGTCTGATCGCCGTCGGATACCTGCCCGGCGCGTGGACGGACGAGGAGCGTCTGCCGGATGCGCTGCAGCCGATGTTCCTGATCGCGCTGCGCGACAACATCCGCCCGCGGGCCAAGGAGACGCTGGCGTACTTCCGCGACCAGGGCGTCGACGTGAAGGTCATCTCCGGCGACCATCCCGACACCGTCGCCGCCGTCGCCCGGCAGGCCGGCCTGGAGCGTTGGCGTGACGTCATCGACATGACCTCGGTGCCGGCGGACGCCCCGGATTCCACGTTCGACGACGTCGCCGGCCGATACACGGTGTTCTCTCGCGTCACCCCCAAGCAGAAGCGCCAGCTGGTGCAGGCGATGCAGCGGGCCGGGCATCAGGTCGCGATGACCGGCGACGGCGTGAATGACCTGCTCGCCCTGCGCGAGGCCGACTGCTCGATCGCCATCGCCTCCGGGTCGGACGCCGCGCGCCAGATCTCGCAGGTCGTGCTGCTCGACTCCGATTTCACCTACCTGCCGCAGGTGGTGCTGGAGGGCCGCAAGGTCGTCAACAACGTGACCCGCACGGCCGCCGTGTTCTTCATCAAGACGATCTACTCGGTGCTGGTGTCGTTCTTCTGCCTGGCTTTGAACATCCCGTTCCCGTTCATTCCGATCCAGATCACGCTTGTCGACGCCTGCATCGAGGCGTGGCCGTCGTTCCTGACGATATTCGAATCGGACACGCGACGCATCCGCGGCCGGTTCCTGCCCACTGCGCTCGGCAAGGCGGCGCCGTTCGCGATCGCCGTCACCGGCATGATCATCGCATTCAGCCTCATCGCTCCGTTCGGCGAGACGCAGAACCGCACGGTCATGTTCGCGCTGCTGGTCGCCGCGTCGATGGTCGCCGTGATCAAGAGCTGCGTGCCGTTCACGAAGATCCGCGTGTTCGTCTGCGTGACGATGGTGCTGGGCGCCCCGTTCGCGCTGCTCATCCTGCCGCACCTGTTCGAGGTGGTCGCGATGACCGGCCCGATGTGGGCATGGTTCGCGGTGGCGTTCGTGGTGATGACGGCCGTCACCGCCGCGATCATCGCGGCGCAGCGGGCATGGCTGCGGTCCCGGCGCTGACCGGCGAGCGATTCCCCGTGATGCCGGCGTGGGCCCGGCCCGGAGCGATTCGGACATTCATGTTCGATGCGTTCCGGGCCGGGCCCACGTGTTTTCCCTGACTGCGCGGTCACGGCAGAGAGCTGTTACAGTGAAGCCATGCAGATGATACGACACGCCGATATGAGCGATCTGGGTGCGCTGGCAGCGCTCGAATCCGAATGCTTTCCACCGGCGGAGGCGGCGAGCCGCCTCATGCGCTCCGTCATCGAAGACGCGCGCGGTGCCGGGCGAGACGGCCTGGTGCTGACGTGCAAGGAACCCCTGATTGGCTTCTATGAGCGTTTCGGGTACCGGGACGAGGGCGTTTGCGGTTCCCGTCACGGCGGCGTGGCTTGGCATCAGATGCGTCTGGACTTTCGGCGGGAGCGGCAGCAGTCGTGTTGTCCACAGGGACGATAGACTGCATGCGGTTTCATTGTTTTTCCGTCAATCCCCGCAGGGGCTGTGTCGCCGAACGGCCGCAGCGGCGGTCTGGCAGCGGCAGCCGAGATCGGCCGGATCCCGTAATAATGCAGCTTGCGCAGCACGTGTGCATAGGCCTCGTCCAGCGTCCTGCGCCGCTCCTCGATGGCGGCGCGCCGGTCCTCAAGCAGCGCGACGATGTCGTCGATATGCTCCGGCTCGTCGGCCTCGAACGCGAAGAACCGCTTGAGGTCCTCGATGGACATGTCGGCGACCTCGCGGATTGTGCATCGTTCCATGCTCGACATCGTAGCCGCGAAGATGACACGCCGGACGCCCTTGCACTCAAGCCAACTTGAAGCGTGACAATGGAGACATCGAACCGATCGACGACACCTGGAGGCACCCATGTTCGAACCCACCAGCACCTACGCGCCCGCCACGACGCGCTACGACATCATGCTGTACAAGCGCTGCGGCGCCAGCGGCCTGAAGCTCCCGGCCATATCGCTGGGCTTCTGGCACAACTTCGGCGACATCACGCCCTACGACCAGATGAAGGCCCTGGTGCTCACCGCATTCGACCACGGCATCACGCACTTCGATCTGGCCAACAACTACGGCCCCGAACCCGGCGCCGCGGAGAAGAGCGCGGGACGGCTGATCCGGCAATACCTCGCCGCCCACCGCGACGAACTGGTCGTCAGCACCAAGGCCGGCTACGAGATGTGGTCGGGCCCGTACGGCGATTGGGGCAGCCGCAAATACCTGCTCGCCTCACTCGACCAGAGCCTGGAACGCCTGGGACTCGACTACGTCGACATCTTCTACCATCACCGTCCGGACCCCGAGACCCCTCTGGAGGAAACGATGGGCGCGCTCGCCCAGGCCGTCGCCAGCGGCAAGGCGCTCTATGTGGGCCTGTCGAACTACGACGGGCCACAGCTGGAGCGGGCGGCGACGATCCTCGATGAACTGCACGTGCCGTTCATCATCAACCAGAACAAATACAACATCTTCGACCGCACCGTCGAGCGCAACGGGCTCAAGGACACCGCCAAGCACCTAGGCAAGGGTCTCATCACGTTCTGCCCGCTCGCGCAGGGTCTGCTGACCGACCGGTATCTCAACGGCATCCCCGCGGATTCGCGCGTGGCGCACGATCCGCGCTTCCTGCACGCCGACGACGTGACGCGCGTCCACGGCCAGATCATGGCCCTGAACGAGATCGCCAAGCAGCGCGGGCAGACGCTCGCCGAGATGTCGCTCGCCTGGCTGCTGCACGACGACGCCGTGACCAGCGTGCTCGCCGGCGCATCCAAGCCGCAGCAGATCATCGACAACATCGGGGCGCTGAAGAACACGGACTTCAGCGACGAGGAGCTGAAAGCCATCGACGAGATCTCCATGCAGTGACGAATACCGCTGGAAGTCGCATCCGGAAACGGCTCCCAGCGTACCGGAAGGAAACGTACCGGCATATATTCATGCCAATCACAGCACAGCTTCCAAGATGGTGGAGTGATATGGAGGTTGTCGGCAAGAGCCGGCGAGGTCACTCAAGGTAACCCCACAATTGAAACCCCCGTCTCTCTTCCCCTTCTCCCCCGGCCCTTTTGGGGCGGGTTTCCTTTTCTTCGGAGCCTGCGACACCGGAAAGCCGACGACGGCGAATCGTATCGCAATGGTGATGTACAGTAGTGAGTTCGCCACGACCATTACGAGGCGGCTTCATGCCGCCGGGAGGAGACACCGATGCTGCCCGACGGGACACTGCCCGACGATTATGTCGTACTGGATCTGGAAACCACCGGTGTCAGCTGGTATCGGGACACCATCATCGAGTTCGGAGCGGTGAAGGTCGTCGACCGCAAGCCCGTCGACACCTATCAGCAGTTGGTCAATCCGATGCGCAACCTCAATCCGTTCATCACGCAGCTGACCGGCATCACGCCGGACATGCTCGAACCGGCGCCGACGCTGGACACCGTGCTGCCCTACTTCCTGCGCTGGTGCGGCGACAACGCGATGATCGGGCACAACATCATGCGGTTCGACATCAAGTTCATCGATCTGGCGGCGCAGCGCATCCTGCACCATGCGGTGCCGAACCGCATCATCGATACGTTGCAGATGAGCCGGAGCATGTACCCGCAGTACAACCGACACCGGCTGGTCGACCTGATCCAGCGTTTCGACATCGCCGACGTCGAGGAGCACCGCGCGCTGTCGGACGCCGAGCAGACGCAGATGTGCTTCGAATACATGCGCGACGAGCAGCGTCGCAGAGACTGCTGAGAGCGGAGCGAGCTGACTGATGGCATTGGGCGTTGGCGCGCGGTCTCTGACGCCACCCGCCAACGCCCAATGCCATCGGCGCAGTTTTCTGCTTCCGTCAGCGCTGATTCAGGGGGATGTAGGCGCGCTCCATCTCGCCGGTGTACACCTGACGCGGACGACCGATCTTCGTGTTCGGGTCGGCGAGCATCTCGCGGTACTGGGCGATCCATCCGGGGATGCGGCCAAGCGCGAACAGCGTGGTGAACATCGCCGGATCGAAACCGATCGCGCGGTATATCAGGCCGGTGTAGAAGTCGACATTCGGATACAAGTGACGCGACACGAAATACTCGTCGTTGAGCGCGATGTCCTCAAGCTCGACCGCGACGTCGAACAGGGCGCGCTCGTCGGCGGGAAGCTTGCGGGTGTCCTCACGCGCGATGATCTTTTCCAGATACAGGCGCGCGATCGCGGCACGCGGATCATACGACTTGTACACGCGATGCCCCAGGCCTGAGATGCGATGCCCCTCGGCCTTCGCGTCCTCCACGAACTGGCGGACGGACTTGCCGGAGTCGCGGATCGCCTTCAACTGACGCAACACGGCCTCGTTCGCGCCGCCATGCAACGGCCCGGACAGCGCGTTGATGCCGGCGGAGATCGCCGCATACAGGTTCGCGTGGGCGGAGCCGGCGATGCGGACCACCGACGTGGAGCAATTCTGCTCATGGTCGGCATGGATGATGAGCAGACGGCCGAGCGCGTGCACGTACAGCGGGTCGGAATCGAACCGCTCGTATGGCACGGCGAAGCACATGCGCAGGAAATCGTCGACGTAGCCGCGGGCGAGGTCCGGGTAGAGCATCGGCTCATCGCGGCGGCGCCGGAAAATGTAGCTGACCACCGTGCGCGCCTTCGCCATGATGATCTTCGCGGCCTCATCCAGCTGGTCGGAGTCGGTGATGTCGGTGGTGTCGGGGTAGAACGCCGCAAGCGCGTTCACCGCCGCAGCGAGCACGCTCATCGGATGGGCGGCACGGGGGAACGAGCCCATGAACGTGCGGAAATCCTCGCCCACCATGGTCTTGTGGTTGATGTCGCTGCAAAACCGGTCGTATTCCGCCTGCGTCGGCAGGTCGCCGTGTCGCAGCAGCCACGCGACCTCAAGGAAATCGGAATGCTCGCACAGCTGCTCGATGGGGTAGCCCCGGTAGCGCAGGATCGACCGATTGCCGTCTATGAACGTGATCTTCGATTCGCACTGCGCCGTGGTCAGGAAGCCGGGATCAAGCGTGACCCAGCCGTCGTTGCGCAGCTTGGAGACCACAATGCCATCCGGGCCGGCCGAAGCCTTGACGACCGGCAGCGTGTACTGATTCGAATCCACATGAAGTTCAGCTGTCGCCATGCACGCTCCTTAATCCCTTGATTGAGTCGTTCGAATTGTCAAGTCGTCGAAATTATCGAATTCGTCGTCCCGGTGCCTTGTATTGGACACACTATATTGCGTGCATGTTTCCACCAAAAACGCCGCTCCAGCACGTGGACATCATCACATGCCAAAGCGGCGACGGCATCGCCCGATACAGGCCGTGGGCGATGGACGACCGGTTGCCGGTCAGTCGCGGGTGGTCAGGATGACCGGACCGTTCTCGGTGATGGCGATCGTGTGCTCGCTGTGGGCGCCACGCGACCCGTCCTCGGAACGCAGCGTCCAGCCGTCCTTGGGGTCCTGATAGATCTCGTCGGTGGTCTTGAGGAACCACGGTTCGATGGCGATGACCAGACCCGGGCGCAGGCGGTAGCCGTGGCCGGCCTTGCCGTCGTTGGCGACGTGCGGGTCGCCGTGCATGATGTGGCCGACGCCATGTCCGCCGAATTCCAAGTTGATCGGGTAGCCGTACGAACGGGCGATGTCGCCGATGGTGGAGGACACGTCGCCCAGACGGTTGCCCGGACGGGCCGCGTCAATGCCGGCGGCGAGCGCCTCCTCGGTGCACTTGATGAGCTTGAGGTCGCTCGGGTCGGGGTCGTTGCCGACCACGAAGCTGATGGCGGAGTCGCCGACCCAGCCGTTGACGCTGATGGCCAGGTCAAGGCTGACGAGGTCCCCGTCCTTGAGGTTGTAGTCGAACGGGATGCCATGCAGCACCGCGTCGTTGACCGACGTGCAGATGTAGTGTGCGAACGGGCCGGTGCCGAAGTCCGGCGCATAATCCACGTAGCACGATTCGGCGCCCTTGCGGTCGACGATCTTCTTGTGCACGTACTCGTCGATCTCCAGCAGGTTGGTGCCGACCTTCGTCATGGCCTTGAGTTCCTTGAGAATCTCGCCGACGAAACGACCGGCCGGCTTCATCTCCTCGATTTCCTTAGCGGTTTTCAGTTCGATCATGCAACCCAGCCTACTGTGCGGGGGTTACTTACGCCTCGGACGGCCGAACTTGAACGCGCGGACCATCGAGGAAAC